>Ga0209755_10000758_pt1 | contig 56280 bp, 51 predicted proteins | sample TergutCo191P1_FD_187301 | JGI IMG/M metagenome (GOLD analysis project Ga0209755, IMG submission 187301) | Cornitermes sp. P1 segment gut microbial communities from Petit-Saut dam, French Guiana - Co191P1 (SPAdes) (version 2) | ecosystem: Host-associated > Arthropoda: Insects > Digestive system...
CTTACACCTTTGCCATATTTCGGATGTTCGTGATATCTCATTATTTGCGCTATCGCAGCTCCAACACAACCGAAACGGCTGTTCTCAGGCATCTTTGTTTCATATACATCGGTCAAGCCCCATTTTGTTTGTAACAGTGTTGTGCCTACAACATATTCAAATTTATCTCCGGGTGGGTTACCTGTGACGGGCGGATTTTCGCTGTTGGTATCTTCAAACAGCTCATCGCAGCCGGAAAACAATAACACACTGACAGCAAGCATTGCAACCATTGCAAATGCAAGCGCGATTAAACTTAGTTTCTTTTTCATATACCTCACCTTTATTTTATTTGTTTTCTATAAATAACAGATATTTATATACTTAATATATTTACTTTTATCAAAAATTTCTATGCGTTTTGCTCATATTTTGAAAAAAGGATAATTTTTTCTTCATTTGTTTTACATTACCAAAAGCAATGGGGGAGTCACTCCCCATTGCCCGCTGTTTTTTGCCTTACGGCATCGATATGATGCTTCCGGTCTTATTCAATATTGCGCCGATAGTACCGCCATTATATTCGAATACGACTGTACTAGCAGAACTAGGATTAGGAATATGCACGTCAAATGCCTCGTCATTTCTGGTATTGCCGGTAATGGTTCCGCCGTTCATGACAAACTTGGCAGGGTCATCGCTGTAAGCGCCGGTTCCTAAAGATACGCCGCCTGCACCCCATGATGATGATGCAGTGCCGTTGGTTAAAGTGTTACCGGTAATGGTTCCGCCGTTCATGGTAAATGTACCTCTGCTAATCCATACACCGGCGCTTGCTGAGTTGTTGCTGGTGCCGCGGTTCACTGTATTCCCGCTGATTTCCCCGCCGTCCATAGTGAATGAACCTCCGCCAGATACACACACAGGATAACGATCAACAGCAGTAGTACTAAATCCGGTGATTTTCGAGCCTTCTTTCATTATCAGGCTGCCTCTCGACCCCATATCTATTAAATAGGCTGTCATACCATCTACACCTTTGATGGTAATATTTTCTCCCAGTATCAGTGAAGCTCCTCCTTGTGTATTTGAATAAGTGGCAGCAACACGGAAAGCGCCGCCTACGGGTGCGGTTATGGTACGTTCCTGACCTAAACCGATAATGGTCAGTTCACGGTTTAACAATTTCGTTGGATTAGTCATTGAAGCCAATGCTGTTAATGTAACATTTTGATTTATTGCCAGGGTGTACTTGCCGTCATTCGCCGCTCCTTCAAGAACAACGCGGGTAACAGCGGCGGCTACGTCATTCGCCGCAACGGATTCAATACGGTTAGATGTCCAATGAGCGGTCAGAGTAATGTTGCCGGTTACGGTGCTGCTCGCAAAGTTCCATGCAGTTGCGCCGTTTCGCCATTCGACAAAAGTGTAGTTTGCCGGCATATCCCCAAAGTACAATCCGGGCTCGGTAAGGGTAAAAGCTCTTGTCGGGGCTGCTGGAGCGGTGATTGTTGATCCGCTGACCACTCCCGTCAACGCGGCAACAGCTGATCCGCCGGTGCTGTCAAATGTTACGGTGTAGGTTTGGGAAATGGTAACCGTTATGGAAAGCTGCTTTGTATTCTCTCCGGCGGCGTTTGCCGCTTTTACGGTAAAGGTAGACGTACCGGTCGCGGTGGGCGTTCCCGATATTACGCCGTTAGCCGCAAGGCTCAATCCGCCGGGTAATGTTCCAGTCGCAACGCTCCATGTAATGGGCGTGTCGCCTGTTGCCGCAAGGGTTTGACTGTACGCTACTCCTACTGAGCCGCCCGGCAATGATGTTGTTATTATTGCCGGAGCTGTTGGGGTTGTTTCTCCATTGTCGCAAGATACTGCGGCAAAGCTGATAATTACGATGATGGCAATAAAAAGCCATATCTTGTTTTTGTTTTTCTCCATTGAAAAACCTCACTTTTACGTTTTCGTATCTTTCGGATACATGTTCGTCAACAATTTATATAAACCCATACGGGCTTATTTCTTTGATCCATCCTCATCCTGCTTTTACAGAAAAGTGAGACATTTAAACGACCGTTTAAAAGTTACAGTTTAGGTAACGAAGCAGGACGGAGGAAATTTATGGTATACGGTTACATTAGAGTAAGCACAGACAAGCAAACGGTAGATAATCAGCGATATGAAATTGAGCGTTTTTGCACACATAATGATTTATCAATTGACCGGTGGATTGAGGAAACAAGAAGCGGCGTTCAACTGCCGGAAAAACGTTTGTTAGGTTCTCTGCTTAATGGAGCGAAAACAGGCGACTTAATCATCTGTTCCGAGCTGTCAAGGCTTGGCAGAAGCCTATTTATGATCATGTCGATTTTGAATAATTTATTGTTAAATGGTGTAAAAATATGGACGATTAAGGACAATTACCGTCTTGACGATGATATTCAAGCTAAAATAATCGCTTTTGCATTCGGTTTATCAGCCGAAATAGAGCGCGGTCTCATATCTCAAAGGACAAAGGAAGCCCTTGCAAGAAAGAAGTCAGAAGGCGTTAAGCTTGGCAGACCTGTTGGCAGCAAGTCAAAATGTCTCAAACTTTCGGGTCATGAGGCTGAAATACAGGCTTTACTTGACGCAAAAGTGTCAAAAATTGAGATTGCCCGAAGGTTCGGGGTGTGCCGAAAGACTGTCGCCGTATTGAAAAAAAATATTAAAAAACATGATTTTTCGTAATATATGCGGTATCTTATTCATATAGAAAAATGTTACATTCTTAAGAGGAAACTGTAACTTTTAAACGGTCGTTTAAATGTCTCATTTTTTTGATTGGTTGTAGTTCGTTTTGACAAAAAAAGCTTTTTTTGCTGTATGTTCTAAGTACACGGATATGGTGCCTGACGCCAAAACCGTCTGGTGTCCCATTACACCTAACACCACTATATGCAGCGTGCCACCGTAGATCGCGAAACCCTGCTCCCATTTCTTCTAAAGTGTACGCTAATAAATCCACCACCAAGGCGTGAGCGTAAAGCCTGCGGCGTCTTTGGCTGCTTTTCACGCAGTCTTATTAACGCAATTCGCGAAGCGAAGGAGCAAAGCACACTTTTATTAATTTCTGCCAACCTAGCTAGCGCAGGCTTTGCGCTCACGCCTTTTGTGGCACTTTTATGTATACACTTCAAATCGAATTTGTTATATAATGTATACAAGACTAATAACCCACTTGACCGCCTTATTTGTAGTCAGGTGCTAACGCCGCATTTTGTGGTGTTTTAAAGCGGTAAAACGCCGCGAGATATGGTGATAGATATGACGGATACACAAACACAATTAGATTACCCAAGAGGGCTTACTTTTGAGCAGGTCTGGGCTGCTTTAATGGAGAACAGGGAGCAGATGAGAGAAAATGCTCGGGAAATCAAGGAATCTCGACAGGAAACTGATCGTTTTTTAAAGGAATCTCGACAGGAAAACGAACGGTTTATAAAGGAATCTCAGCAGGAAACAGCCAGGCGACAGGAAGAAACAGATCGTCAGATAAAGGATATAAATAAACGGTTTGGCGAGTATTCCAACCGATTAGGCGAAATTGCTGAATATATGGTCGCGCCCAATTTAAGGGATAAATTCAATGAACTTGATTTAAATTTTCAAAAAACGAGTAAAAATACTGAAGTAGCAGATCATCAAAATCATATTTTCTTTGAAATTGATTATTTTTTAGAAAATTATAATAAAGCAATGCTTGTAGAAGTGAAAACGAAACTAATTTCCGATCATGTTAACGCTCATATAGAACGCCTTGAAAAAATGCGAAAATACGCCGATTTACACGGCGATAAACGATCCTTTTTAGGAGCTGTCGCAGGCGTAGTAATACCGGATGAAATTAGAAAGCTTGCGCTAAGTTACGGTTTATTTGTAATAGAGCCTTCAGGAGATACATTCAAAATAACACCGCCAAACGGCAAGCCAAAAGAATGGTAAAGTGTAATTTGTTCACACCACGGGCACGACACCAAAATCGCCTGGTGTCGTTAGCTGCAATTGCACACCACATATAACGAGATGTCACAGACGTGAAACCCTGCTCCCATTTATTCTAAAGTGTACGCTAATAAATCCACCACCAAGGCGTGAGCGCAAAGCCTGCGATAGCGTCTTTGGCTACTTTTCACGCAGTCTTATTAACGCAATTCGCGAAGCGAAGGAGCAAGGCACACTTTTATTAATTTCTGCCAACCTAGCTAGCGCAGGCTTTGCGCTCACGCCTTTTGTGGCATCTTTAAGTATACACTTCACTCCAAAAGCCAATCCAGCACATTCAAATGCTGTATTCCGCTGTAATTGTTATTGTTATAATCGCGGCTTAATATAAATTTTGGGTAATTGTCTTTTATAATTTTAAGTGATTCCAGTTCTCTTGCAAGGGTTTTTTCGTCAATAACGCTTTGAGAGACCTGGTAATATTCTGTGTAACCGCCGGATTTTTGAGCTATAAAATCTATTTCTTTATCGTTAATTTTTCCGATTTTTACTTTGTATCCTCTGCGCAATAGTTCAAGATATACAATGTTTTCAAGTATATGTCCGGAATCTGTTTCCGCTGTTCCGCCGAGCAAATAATAGCGAAGACCGGCGTCGACAGCGTAGTACTTTGCGTTTGTGCGCAATAACTCTTTGCCGCTTATGTATTGTTTTTCCGCTTTGTAAAAAATAAAACAGTCGAGTAACGCTGTAAGGTATTTTTCAAGAATAGGCGCGTAGAGATTTTTATCATTTGGTTTTAATTTATATTCATTATTAATAATACCGGCCATATTATTTATCGATGTTTCGCTTCCAATATTACTGAATAAAAAATTTATTACGCGCGTTAGCTGCGAAAGCTCTTTTATATCGTCGCGCAGCATAACATCCCTCATTATTATGCTTTCGAAAATGTGCGAAAGATATTCGCTCACTCCTTTTCTGTCCCATTGGCCTGTTTCTGCGCGGGAAACATCGCTTGTAACGCTCTTTTTGTATATTAAGCTTTCCGGAAAAGAGCTGTTTTCAAGATAGTGCTGGAAAATTATATCCGTGTTTGATTGATCGGCATGTGTGAAGCACTTATAATATTCCTTAAAAGACAACGGAAACATGTGAATTTGTATGTATCTTCCGCCGAGTATTTTTGGCAGTTTGCTTGATAAAAGGGAAGAGTTTGAGCCTGTAACATACAGATCGATATTTTCATTTTTTCGAAGGCTGTTTATTACTTCGCCGAAACCTGATACCAGTTGTATTTCATCAAGAAACACATAATTTTGGTTTTCTTTTGAAATCTTTTCTATTATATACTCATGCAGAGCAGCGCCGTCTAAGAGCGGTTTATTGGAAAAGTCTTCTAAATCAACAGCGAGGATTTGCTCTTCTTTTACTCCCTCGGCGCGAAGTTTGTCCTGATACATCCTTAATATGGTAGATTTTCCGCATCTGCGGACACCTGTCACTATTTTTATTAAGTCGGGAGCCGCTTTATGTCTTTCTAAATCGGTTAAATAATCAGGGCGGGTTATTATTTTTATTTTAGACATGCTGACCTCTTTCTATGATTATAATAGAAAACAAGTAATAATCAAGTGATTTCTATTAAAATCGTAGAAGTTAAGAAAAATATTAAAGAATCTACGAATTTCGTAGATAATATAGCATATTACGCTTTACCGGGTATAAATCCAGGCATTTCCTTTCTTTCCAATCCTTTTTACCGCTTTCATCTTGGTAAGCACGTACAGGACCTTTCTTGCAACCCATGGTTTTATGTCTGTTTCTTTTGCTAAGGAAGAGGCCGTGAACTCTTCTTTTTTTTTAAACGGGACAAAGCGAAGATAATCATTTTTTTTGGAAAAAAGAATGCTTTCATGTAAGGCGGATAGTACCTTATCTTTAATGCTGATGCCTTTCCGCCGCCATGCGCCCTTCCCGTCTTTAACGCGTTTTTCTGTAATATCAACAAGGACAACCTCTACCGTAACGCCTTTTATAAGCGGCACTTCCGGCGCATAGAGGAGAGCGTCGAATAAGTTCCAAAGAGTGCCTTTGACAGGGCTTTTTCTGCTGTAAAGGAGCTTCCCTTCAGTGTTAAAAACCTCGATTTTCTTGGAAACAACGATGGGATGTATAATTTTGACCTTGCCATGAGAGGCGAATTCTTTAATTTTTCTCTTTAAAGGGCCAAAACTGCCTGTTTGTACCTCGATATACTCGCCGTCTTTGCGAATTCCGTCTGCTACAAAGCCTCCAAGACTCACTTCGCTCTTGCCGCCAGCGCCTGTATATTGAAATTTCAAGGTTTTATGTAAAGAACTCTCATTTTTTGTGCCGATAGACTTTTTAAACCGCTGCGCTTCCGCTAAAAGTGACTTTTTCCCCATGATTTATTATCGGATTAAATAATCGCCAAAGAAGAATTTATGACTATCTCATGTATTCAAGGAGTTCGTCTGCGCTGACTAAGTCCAGGAAATGATAAGTCTCGCTTACTCCTGTTCTTTCCTCGGTTTTAATGCCCGCAACCTTGAAAACTATCATCTTGTTTGTCGGCAAGGGGAGGCTTAAAAGGTTGCCGTTCATGTCGACAAGGGTGTTAAAAGTGAGCCTTCCCTGTACTTCTTGAACATCGCCTTCGGGGAAGACAATGAAGTATTCAGCTATGTGCATACCCAATGATAGCTCAGTAAATCTGTTATGGCAATTAATTCATAATACTATATGAATGTTAAGCTATTTTTTCACTTTTTTTTACTTTTTTTTAAAAATATTATGAATAGTTATTGACTCGATTTTCTATATCGCTAATATGATAAGTGTCATTTAGTGACATATATTAGGATTTAGGGGAAGTTGGTGGAATTAGTACTACAAACTGGGACATTTGAAAGTACTCTTGACGATAAAGGCCGCGTTGTAATCCCCGCTCCCTTACGCGAACGCTATACCGGGAAACTGGTCGTAATGCAGGGAAAAGAGCTTTGCGTATGGGTGATGACTTCCGCTTCTTACGACCATTTTATCGCCACTTTTAAGAAAGAATGCATAGAAAACGAATGGAGCTCCGATGAAATCGAAGCATTCGAATATCAGCATATAAGTACGGCATATCCTGTCGATATCGACCCAAAAACCGGGCGAATTCCCGTTCCAGCAATCCTTCGCACTTATGCAAATCTGACAAAAGACTGCCTTGTTGTGAGCATTAAAGGGCACCTTGAAATATGGAACGCGGAATTGAACAAAACTTTCATGGAAGAGGTAAGACTCATTAATAAAAATACACATAAAAAAATGCAGGGAAGGGTGAACTTCTTTCTGGAAGAGGGGAATGTATGATTAATTACGCGCACACCCCTGTTCTGCTTTCTGAGAGTTTGCAGCTGTTAGGACCCAGAAGAAAAAATGAATTGATGATTGACGCCAACACGGGAGAGGCCGGGCACAGTTGCGCCTTTTTATCAGAGTTTCCTGAAATCAAAATTATCGCGATTGACGTTGATAAAGATATCCTTGAAATCGCGAAAGAACGCCTTGCCGGCTTCGCCGATCGCGTCCACTATTACTGCGGCTGGTCTCATGACTTCTTTGCCGATTATCCTTCGGAGTTTAAAAGGCCCGATACAATTTTATTTGATCTTGGAATAAGCTTTTTTCATTACAAGCTTAGCGGTAAAGGTTTTACTTTTGAAAAAGACGAATACCTTGATATGCGGATCGACGCTTCGAACGGCCTTACCGCCGCTGACATAATTGCCCGTCTTCCGGAAAAAGAGCTGGCTGATCTTATCTACAACAATGCAGAAGAAAAATATTCACGGCGCATCGCTTCTTTGATTGTCAATGAGAGACAGAAATCGACAATCACAACTACTCAGGCGCTTGCCGATTTGGTTTATAGAGCTGTTCCTGCTTCTTACAGGCACGGAAATATTCATCCCGCAACGAGAACCTTTCAGGCTCTGCGTATTGCGGTTAACGGAGAGCTTTCACGGCTTCCATCGCTCCTTGAGGCGGCATTCAGGGTACTCGAGCCGGGGGGACGGCTTGGGGTGATCAGTTTTCATTCGTTAGAAGACAGGATAGTCAAGAATTTTTTCAGAGCAATGAATAAAAACTGTACATGTCCCGAAAATGCGCCGATCTGTAAATGTAGCGGCCGCCGCTCAATTAATCTGCTTACCAAAAAAGGCGTTACGCCCGGTAAAGACGAGATTGAGCGGAATCCGCCTTCCAGAAGCGCGAGACTTCGCGTTTTGGAAAAAGTTCTGGACGGAGATGACAATGATTAAAAGAATTTTATTGCTTTATTTTTTGGCATTCTCAATTCCGGTTTTTCTGTGGATTTTAGTCTGGCAGTCAAACAGATATCAGAATCTTTCCAGAGAATTGGTCCGGCTTGAACAGTCTCAGACAGAATGGGTAGAAAGCAATAAAAGGCTTATCGCCGGGATTTCAGAATATTCTTCGCCCGAAAGGATTGAAGATATCGCAGTAAATGAACTTGAGCTTAAAAAGATACCGCCTGAGTATTATCTTCAGGTAAAAATAATGGGAGGATCGGAGCATGAGTACTAAAGCCTTGATGGGAATGGCGGAGCTCTCCGATTCTTTGGGATACCGCCATATTTCATTCTCGTCCGATAACGGGTTTTCTTCGGTATCTATCGACTCGCGCGTTGTAAAAGAAGGCGGCTTATTCTTTGCGCTTTCCGGCTCTTCAAGCGACGGACATAATTTTGTGGAAGCGGCTTTTAACGCGGGCGCAAACGGAGCTGTCGTAGATTCATCAAAACTTGCCGGCTTTAATTTAACCGCTATCGCTCAAAAATTAAATAAAGATTTAATCGTGGTTCCCAATACTTTAAAGGGACTGCAGGATTGTGCGAAAGTATATCTTAAAAGATTTCCAAAACTTGTAAAAATCGGAATCACAGGTTCTTCGGGGAAGACCACTACAAAAGAAATCACGGCAGCGATTATATCCTGCGAAAAAAATACAGTTATGAACAAGGGGAATTTAAACTCGGATACGGGTCTTCCTCTTTCTGTTTTTGAAGTTAGAAGCGATCATGAAGTCGGCGTTTTTGAATTAGGCATGAACAGGCAAGGTGAAATTTTAGAAATCGCCGATGTGTTAAAACCAAACGTCGCTTTAATTACAAACATCGGCTCCGCCCACATCGAATTTTTCGGCAGTAAGGAAAAAATAGTTAACGAAAAAAAATGCATATACAGCTTTTTAAAAGCAGATGATGTCGCTTTGATTCCGCAGGATGACGAGTTTAAAGATGAGCTTGCAAAAGACGTCGGCGGAAAAATAAAGTTTTACGGAAGCGGCAGTTTTGAAGAACTGGAAGGAACAAAGAGTCTTGGCCTTAACGGAACAGAAATAACATGGGCGGGAGAAAAAATAAATTTTTCACTTCCCGGGAAACACAGCCTTGATGACGCGTTTGCCGCAATCGCCATCGCGAAAGAATTGAATGTCGGCAACAAGGCGATAAAAGAGGGGCTTGAATCGGTTAAACCTCTCTTTGGAAGACTTGAAATTTTAAAAGGAACGCGCGCCTGTGTAATACGCGACTGCTACAACGCTAATCCTGAATCGACAGCGAAAAGCATCGAGTTCTGCGATTCAGTAGAGTGGCCTTCGCGGAAGATTTACGTAATCGCGGACATGCTGGAGCTGGGAAGCGCTTCAGTTTCTGAACATGAAAAATTGGGCCGTATGCTCTCTTGTTCAAAAGCTGATAAAGTTTTTCTTTTCGGAAAAGAAATAAAAGCGGCGTCTGATTGCATGTCATTAAACGAAAAAGTATTTTATTACTCAAATGATATAAATGATCTTTCTAAAGCTCTTGATAGTTATGTGAAAACAGGAGACCTTGTGCTTTTAAAAGGTTCGCGCGGCTGCGCTCTTGAAAGACTGAGCGGTATGCTTACGGAGGGCATGTAATGTTTTACGAATTAATTGAATATCTGTACGGCATATTTACTCCTTTCCGTGTCTTTAACTATCTCACATTCAGAAGTGCGTTTGCGGCTCTTACCACTTTGTTAATCTGCTTCATATTCGGCGGAAGAATAATCGAGTTCTTAAGAAAATTAAAAATAGGACAATCCATAAGAGAAGACGGCCCTCAAACTCATTTATTAAAATCGGGAACTCCCACAATGGGAGGAATATTTATAATTTTATCTGTTGTTATCTCTATGCTTTTTTGGGGAAATCTTCAAAATAAGGCAATCTGGATAGTTATGGGCGCTTTTATCGCGTTCGGCGCAATCGGCTTCATTGACGATTACCTGAAAGTTAAACGCCATAATTCAGAAGGTCTTCCGGCATGGGCAAAACTTGCCGGGCAATTTGCAGTAGCAATCGCGATTGTGTTGATTATATATTTTACCGGCGAAGAGAATCAGAGCAGTCTGTACATCCCATTCTTTAAAGACCCTATTATAGATATGGGATGGTTATGGATACCGTTTGCCGTTCTGTTGATAGTAGGCGAATCAAATGCTGTGAATTTTTCCGACGGTTTAGACGGTCTTCTTGCAGGTTTGTTGATCGTCGTTTTTCTCACTCTCGCGATTCTTACGTATATTACGGGGCGTTTTGATTTCGCCTCTTATCTCGGTATACCGTATATTCAGGAAGCTTCAGAGCTTACAGTGTTCTGTCTTGCGGCAGCAGGCGCCTGCGTGGGCTTTTTATGGTTCAACGCGCATCCTGCCGAAGTGTTTATGGGCGATGTCGGAAGCCTTTCTCTCGGCGGCGTAATCGCGGTTATCTCGCTTATATTAAAAAAAGAAATTTTAATTCTTGTAATCGGCGGCGTTTTCATTCTGGAAATCGCTTCTGTGATGATTCAAGTTGTGTCTTTCAAACTCAGAAAAAAAAGAGTTTTCAAAATGGCACCTTTGCATCATCATTACGAGCTTATGGGATGGTCGGAAACTAAAACAGTTATCCGGTTTTGGATATTAGGCGGGTTATTCGCAATAATAGCCCTTTCAACTTTGAAAATTCAGTAAGGAAGAAATATGTATCAGTTTGACGCTGAAAGAATTCAGAGCAAAAACTCAATACATCTCTTTTATATCTGCATAATCCTTATGCTGGGAACAGGTCTTGTTACGCTGTATTCGGCATCGTACTTTTTCGCGCTCCGTTTTTTCTATGACGGAAATTATTTTATCGTAAGGCAGGTAGTTTTTGCCGCGGCCGGAGTAGTGTTATTCTTCGTGTTTGCGTTTGTGAATATAGACGCGATCAGAAAATGTATTTTACCTTTTGTGTGCATTGCAATATTCCTTTGCGCGCTTACTTTGGTTCCCGGTATAGGAATTGAAAGATACGGCGCTTCACGCTGGATCGAATTCGGCGTTTTTTCGTATCAGCCTTCTGAAATGGTAAAGTTTGTGCTGCCCTTGTATCTTGCGCATCTCCTTGATAAAAAAGCGCAAAATATGGACAAGTTTTTATCTGGCATTCTTCCTCCTGTGCTTGTAACAGGCGTTTTCTTCGGCCTTATTTATATGCAGAATAATTTTTCTACCGCCGTTTTCATTGTGTTTAACGCGATGATAATATTTTTCCTTGCGGGAATGCGATACAGATATTTTATCGCGGCAATCTCAATGATAATTCCAATTTCTGTTCTTTTAATATTCACAAAGGAACACAGGGTAAGGCGCCTTGTAAGTTTCTTAAGACCAGAGTGGGATCCAATGGGAGCCGGGTTCCAGGTAAATGCAAGCCGTGATGCGATAGAATCAAGCGGATTTTTCGGAAAAGGCATCGGAGAAGGCGTTCGCAAGATCGCAAGCATACCTGAAATTCATTCGGATTTTATCTTCAGCGCGTACATAGAAGAAACAGGATTTGCCGGAATGCTTTTATTCTTTGCCATGTTCACAGCTTTTGCGGTTGTAGGTTACAGGGCCGCTTTAAGAAGCGAATCTTTATTTGGAAAACTTTTAGCCGCAGGACTTACAACAATGATTGTATCTCAGGCGCTTTTAAATATTGCGGTCGTGTCAGGCGCGCTTCCTGCGACGGGCATTCCGCTTCCATTCTTTTCCGCAGGCGGATCTTCGCTTATAACAACGCTTATATGCGCCGGTTTAATAGCGAATGTAGCAAGGAAGGGCGGAGTGTCTGCGATTAGCGGTTCAAAACCGGCTGTTTATAATAATTTGGAGGGCGCTTATGAGTAACGAATATTTATACGCAAACTCTGAAAATATAAGCTCCGCCAAAAAATCAAACGGCAAAATAGAGAGAGGCTTAAAGAGGCTTCTTGTTGTGGCGGTGATTATTTTTGCCGCGCAGTTAATCTGGCTGTTCGGAATAAGTCCTTTTATTCCGTTTTCTACGGTAGAAGTTCACGGGTTCTCCGGGCTTAACCGCGATGAAGTGCTTTCACTTGCAGGCATTGATGAGAACTCGTCTTATATTTCAACTAACGTAAAAGACGTTAAGGAAAGAGTTTCCGGTCATATACTTGTTGAATCCGCTGTTGTAATGAAAAAGTTTCCGGACAGGTTGTCAATTTTCCTGACTGCGCGCGAAGCGGCCGCCGTAGCGCTTATGAGAGTGAACTCGGGGCAGCTTCCGTTATTAATTGACAGAAACGGCGTTTTCTTTAAAATCGGAGATCCAGCTTCCGCGCAGACTGCAAACCTTCCCGTAATTTCGGGGCTTGATAATCCGCAGCTTAACATGAGGCTGCCTGTATCTCTTGTAGCGCTTGTTAAAAATTTATCAGAGATGGCATCCTCTTCTCCTGAATTGTTATCTGCTATTTCTGAAATACGAATAGAACCGAAAACATGGGATGGATATGATTTTGTGCTGTTCCCCGTTCACAGTTCAATCAGGGTTAGAATAGAAGATACACTTTCTGAAGCGACCCTTCGTTATGTGCTGCTTATGCTGAATGTGATTGAGAACAGCGAAAGCAAACCCGAAGAAATAGATTTTAGATCTGGTATGGGTTCATACAGGATAGGGGAGAAATCCTTATGAGTAATGGAATAATTGTAGCATTGGATATCGGCTCGACATTTGTGCGCGCTGTAATCTGTGAAAAAGACGCTGACGGAAGCCTTAAAATAATCGGAGTGGGACAGCGTCCGTCGACCGGTTTAAGAAAAGGCGTGGTTGTAAATATCGAAGCTACTCTTCGCGCTGTAGCCGCCGCGATTGAAGCCGCGGAAATGATGAGCGGTCTGGAGGTAATGGATTGCTGGACAGGCATTGGCGGAAATCATATCAACGGGATTAATTCGCGCGGTGTTGTCGGAGTTACGGGAAAAAAGAAAGATACAAGAGAAAGAGAAATTGGTCCTGATGATGTTGATCGCGTAATAGAAGCGGCCAAAGCGGTAGTGATTCCGACAGACAGGCAGATACTGGAAGTAATTCCGCAGAACTTCAAAGTTGATGATCAAAAAGGAATTAGAAATCCAATTGACATGATAGGAGTGCGTCTTGAGTCTGAAGTTCATATAATAACTTGCACAGTAACAGGCGCGCAAAATTTAATAAAATGCGTTAATCGCGCGGGCTACAGAGTAAATGAGCTTATATTGCAGACTCTCGCGGCGGGAAGAGCGGTTCTTACCCAGGAAGAAATGGATCTTGGCGTTGTGTTAGTTGATCTTGGCGGCGGAACAACAGATATACTCGTTTATGTAGAAGGCACTCCCTTCTCAACATATACGATTCCCGCCGGAGGAACTCAGGTTACAAGTGACATTTCAATTATTAAAAATATCTCTCTTGAGAACGCCGAGAAAATAAAAATTGACGCTGGATACTGCTGGGATTCCATGTTAGATGAAGATGACACGGTGATAGTGCCGGGCGTAGGCGGAAGACCGCCAATGTCAATTCCAAGATCGCAGATACTTACAATTATTAAGCCGAGGATGGAAGAAATATTTAAGCTTGTTAAACAGCATTTGGATTCGTTAAATCTTCCGCGTCCTCTTGGCGGCGGCGCTGTGCTGACAGGCGGCGGCGCGCAGCTGGCAGGTGTTGTGGAACTTGCGAATCATATTTTAAAACTGCCTGCGCGTCTTGGAAGTCCAATTCCGACACAAAGCCTTGGCGGACTCGTAGATGAATACCGCGTTCCGTCTTTTGCTACGGTAATCGGGCTTGCGCTTGAAGGAGAACACAGGGAAGGCCTTGACGCGTCAGACAGAGGTTCTGATTTGCGGCAGGGCGATAAAAAGAGCGTCGCTCTATTAGATAAATTGAAGACATGGCTGAGAGAAGAATTTTTTTGATCCGGCGCTTGTATGAGCGTTGAACGCGTAGAGAAGAAAATGGAGGGGAAGAATGAATGTTTTAGCGGTTTGTGAGCACACAAATAACCTGGGAGAAGAAATGGCTAGGGTTAAACCACAGGTCATTCGATTTGTACCGCAGGAAGCGGCGCGGGAAACAGCGCTGCACAATGCACGGGAAACTACATTGCATAATGCGCCCATTAAAGTAATTTCGGCGAACGAAAATAAAGAGAGCCGAATGACAAGACAGGACGTGCCTGCGGTAATTAAAGTAATTTCAGCAGGCGGAGGCGGAGGAAATGCTTTGAACCGAATGATAGAGGCAAAACTCACAGGCGTGGAGTTCATTGCAGCTAACACAGACATTCAGGATTTATATAACAAAAGCAAAGCGGATATTAAAGTGCAAATGGGCGCGGAAGTAACCTGCGGCCGCGGCGCCGGAGGCGTCCCCGAAAAAGGAGAAAAAGCGGCGCTTGAAGATCAGGTAGCGATTGCGGAAGCGCTCAGAGGCGCGGACATGGTCTTTGTGACGGCAGGCATGGGTGGCGGAACAGGGACAGGTTCGGTTCCAGTTATAGCGAAAATCGCGAGGCAGCTTGGAGCTCTTACGGTCGCGGTTGTAACAACTCCTTTTGAATTTGAAGGCAGATATAAAATGAGACTCGCCGAAGAAGGAATAGCAAAGCTCAGGGAAGAAGTAGATACCCTGATAGTTATTCCAAATCAGCATTTATTTAAAATAGTTGATAATACATATACGTACAATAAAGCTTATATGTTAGCTGACGAAGTATTATGCCGCGGAGTGCAGGGAATTTCCGAACTTATAACGGAAACCGGTTTTCAAAATACCGATTTCGCGGATGTTGAAACTGTAATGAAAGGAAAGGGTGACGCGTTAATGGGCATCGGTTTCGGAACAGGAGAAAACAGAGCTTTGGATGCGGTGAAAAAAGCCATTGACAATCCCCTTCTTGAAGATACGAGTATAGACGGAGCTACGGGCGTATTAATAAATATCGCCGCTCCCGATGATATAACGCTTGTTGAAATTCAGAATATTATTAATTCAATCAGGGAAAAATGCGATCCGGAAGTAAACCTTATTCACGGTCTTAGAATTGATCCGGAACTTGATAACAGTATTCAGATAACGGTTATTGCAACTGGTTTTCAAAGTCCAAGATACATGAGCTCAAAGCAGCAGAGTGTTTCAGCTAACAAAACAGCCGATTCGGATTTTATTGATTACAATGAATATGTGCGAATGGTCGAAAGAACAAAACGCCCGGAATATCTTTCATATCTTCCGCAAAGGGAATATCAGGATGATTTGGACGTGCCGTCTGTGATTAGAAATCACAATTATCAGATGGACGAGAAAACTGTTGTTGAACTGACAACAGGACATCCGGCGCAGTTCCCGGCGGAGAGATGCTGATTTGGACAACGCGTTATTGCTGGATAGATATTGTTCCCGGCTTGTTGCAATAGAGCGCCGGTCTTTATTGACGAAGGAATGTTACAGGTATGAAATTAGCCGCTTTTTAAGATTTCTGGAAGTAAAAAAGATGTCTTTAAGCGGCGTTAATACCGGATTTCTTTCATCATATCTTTCACAAAGGCGTAATGCGGATAATATTGATCCGCGCTCTGCTGCAAAAGCTATTTCCGCGCTTAGATCTTTTTTCAGATTCGCTGTGGATGAAAGGATTGTTGATAGTAATCCCGCAAATCTGCTTGAAAAACCAAAGCGAAAAATGCATCTTCCTGAAGTGATGGATAAAGATTTAGTGGAATCCCTACTGGACAAGATTGAGACGGATACTCCTAAAGGATGCCGCGACAGAAGCCTTTTTGAATTGATTTATTCATCGGGCTTGAGAGTTTCAGAAGCGGCTGGATTGAATTTAGGCGATATCAACATTGAAGAAGGCATTGCCAAAGTAAAGGGAAAAGGCAATAAAGAGCGGCTTGTAATATTCGGAAGGGAAGCGTCCGATCAGCTAAAGAATTATTTAAGTTATGGGCGGCCTAAACTTGCAGGCGCTGTGAATAAAAGTCAGGCTTTGTTTATAAGCAGAAACGGTAAGAGACTTTCCAGAAAAGGCATCTGGAAAAATTACGCGAAATTCGCTTTTCTTGCAGGAACTTCGTCGCATGTTCATACATTGCGCCACAGTTTTGCAACTTCTCTTCTAGAAGGCGGAGCGGATTTAAGGACCGTGCAGGAATTGCTGGGACATTCCGATCTTTCGACAACTCAGATTTATACTCATGTAGATACGGCAATTCTAAGGGAAAATCACAGAAAATATCTGCCGAAATTAAAACAGGCGGAGATATGAGAGTGTTATGAAGAAATTTAGGGATATTTTAATCGCGATTCTCATCGTAGGAGCTTTGGGATTACTTTTGTATTTTCTTTATCAGAGCACAAACCCGAACAAGGAACTGGCAAAACGCATGGCGGAATTAAGTCCGCGCGGAGGGCCACCTGAAACAATAGAAGGGCTTGTTAAAGCGATAAAATTGTATGAAGAGCAGCTAGATCGCAATATAAGAGAAGCGGCTCAAACCGGAGTTTACTGGAAAATTCTCGCGATGAGATATTACGATAAAAATATGCATAACAACGCGCTTGAAGCTCTCGAATGGGCAGTTTATTATAACGGAAGCGATCCGTTCCTGTTTAATTTAAGAGGAAACTGCGCCGCGTTTGTCGCAAAGAGCGTAAGCGGCTTTTCGTCAAGCGTTATTGAGGAAAAGACAAAATTCTATGAAATTGCCGAGAGAGCTTATCTTCGCGCTCTTGAGCTTGATATTACATATACAAAGGCGATGTACGGACTTGCCTATATGTACACTTTCGATCTTGATCGTCAAGAAGATGCAATCGTTTACCTTGAGCGTTATCTGCAAATACTTACGTCAGACATAAACGCGATGGCGGTTCTTGCAAGAGCGTATTATCTGACGAAAAACTTTTCCCGCGCAGTGGAAATGTATGACAGAATCGCGAGCCGTACGAATGATAAAAATATAAAAGAAGAAGCGTTGAATAATAAATATTTTATTCAGGGGATGATATATGAATAACCGCGGTTTATTGGATTTGATTATCTCTCTTCTTCCTGAAATAAGGATAACGGAAAAATTACTGCTGCTTGAAAAATTTGACAGTGAAGAAGAATTGTTTGTACAGTCAAAAAGAGATATAGAAAATATTTTAAATAGAGGGTTAAAAGAATTTTGGGATATAAGCGAAATACGGGATAAAGCGGGACGCATCGACACAGTGTGCCGCCTTAGATCGTGTCATTGGGTGTCGTGGATGGAAGATGGTTATCCTCCGCTTTTAAGAGAATCATACGATCCTCCGCCTGTAATTTTTTATAATGGGATCCTTCCAAACCCTGAAAAATCGCTTTTAGGAATGGTAGGCACAAGAAAGCCAAGCCCGCAGGCGGGAGAGCAGGCTTATAAGATCGCAGGTAATTTAGGCAGAAAGGGAGTGTCGGTTATATCGGGACTCGCTATCGGGATTGACGCGATGAGCCACAGGGGAAATTTAATCGGAGGCGCTCCCGGATACGCGGTATTGGGTTCTGGTATTGATGAAATATATCCGTCTGTGAATAGACCTCTTGCAAAAAGAATACTGGATTCCGGCGGAGCGATTATTTCTGAATATCCTCCGGGAGTGCGTCCGTGCAAATGGACATTTCCTGCACGTAACAGGATTATCGCGGCAATGTCGCGAAGCGTTTTAATTGTCGAAGCGCCTAAAAAATCCGGCGCGTTAATTACAGCTTCTTTTGCGCTGGATCAGGGAAAAGACCTTTGGGTAGCTTCCTGCGGAATAGCAGAAGGTTCGCATAACAGACAGGGGACAATCAAACTTGCAGGCGACGGCGCTGAAATAATTTCTTCCGCGCTTGATGTCCTTGTAAAATGGAATATGGCAGAGAAAACCGCGGCGAATGAAAACGCAGTTTATATTAGTTCCGAAGATGAAAACATAAATGGAAAAGACAAGCTTGTCTCCTCCATGGCAAATTTTCTAAAAATTGAAATGTAAGGACGTGGTATGGCAAAAGAAAAAACAGCGAAGAAAAGCCCTGTTAAAAAGAAAACAGAAAAACAAATCCTTGTGATTGTCGAATCTCCGGGAAAAGTAAAAACAATAGAAAAATACCTGGGCCCTTTATATAATGTAAAAGCTTCAATGGGGCATTTAATTGATCTTCCGAAATCAAGGACAGCGATAGACGTTGATCATGATTTTGAGCCCGAATATATTACTGTCCGCGGAAGAGCGAAAATTTTAAAAGAGCTTCAGACCGACGCAAAAAAATCTGGTAAAGTGCTGCTTGCGTGTGATAATGACCGCGAGGGAGAAGCTATCGCATGGCATTTGAGAAACGCAATTACCGCGAAAACGGCGCTGATTCCAATAGAGAGAATTAGTTTTAACGAAATAACGCCGCAGGCTGTTAATGACGCGGTTTTAAATCCGCGTAATATCGACGAGGCAAAAGTTGCAGCGCAGAAAGCCCGCCGCGTATTGGACAGGCTTGTAGGCTATAATCTTTCTCCGCTTTTGTGGAAAAAAGTAAAGAACGGTCTTTCCGCAGGACGCGTTCAATCTGTGGCGCTGCGTCTTATCTGCGAAAGAGAAAAAGAAGTTGACAGTTTCATTCCGGAAGAGTACTGGACTTTGGAAGCTGATATAAAAACAGGAAAATCAATTTATACAGCCCAGCTTATGCTTTGGAATAATAATAAACCGGAGCTTAAAAATGAAGCTGAAGTTAAATCAATAATAGAAAAAATTCAAAACAGCGACTGCGTTGTTTCTGACATACGCGAAACGGATAAAACTATTCGTCCTAAAGCGCCTTTTACAACTTCTCAGCTGCAGCAGACAGCGGCTACGCGTCTTGGTTTCACATCACGCAAGACGATGCAGGTAGCCCAGCAGCTGTATGAAGGCGTAAGCATCGGCGCCTCGCGCGTTGGTTTAATTACCTATATGCGCACGGACAGCGTTCGTATTTCAAATACCGCGCTGGAAGACGTAAGAAACTGGCTTACAAAGAATTATCCCAATGAGCTTCCTGAAAAAGCTGTTGAATACACTGTGGGAAAAAACGCGCAGGACGCGCATGAAGCAATAAGACCGACATATACGGATTATACTCCCGATTCAATTAAAGAGTACCTTGCGAAAGATCAGCTTCGTTTGTACACGATTATCTGGGAAAGATTTGTTTCAAGCCAGATGAATAACGCGAAGAGCAGAACTGTAAGCGTCGACATAAAAGTAATCGCGGGCGAAGAAGAAGGCATCTTCCGCGTCTCGGGAACTAAACTGCTTGAAAAAGGTTTTTATAAAGCGCTTAAACTTCTTTCTTCCAAGGAAGAAAACACCGGAGCCTGCCCTTCATTAAAATCAGGTGAAAAGGTGAAGGTGGAAAAATTTCACTCGGAACAGCACTTTACCCAGGGGCCAGCGCGTTATTCTGACGCGTCAATCGTAAGAACTCTTGAAGAAAAAGGAATAGGACGCCCTTCTACTTACGCGTCAATTATTTCAGTTTTGTTGGACAGATATTATGTTACGCGATCAAATAAACAGCTGGTTCCTACGGTTTTGGGAAAATTGATAAATGAAGTTCTTGTAGAACACTTCCCGCTTTATGTTGACGCCGATTTTACAGCGTCCATGGAAACAAAACTTGACGCCGTAGAAGAAAACAAAGTCAGCTGGCCTGAAATGATTAGGGAATTCTGGGCTCCTTTTAAAACAATTGTAGATGATGTAAGCAAGTCAATCGAATCTTATAAAGGAACGCTTGATGAAGTAACAGATTTAATCTGTGAAAAATGCGGCAAACACATGTTAAAAAAGCTAGGCCGTTTTGGATTCTTTCTTGCGTGCTCGGGATTCCCCGAATGCCGCAACACCAAGTCCATTCCGCTTGCCAAGTGTCCGAAATGCCAGGGCGATGTTGTCGCGCGTAAAACAAAGGGAAGGGGCAAGGAATTTTACGGTTGTACAAATTATCCGGATTGTGATTTTATCAGTCACTTTAAACCGATAAAACAGGACTGCCCCAAGTGCGGATTCTTTATGGTGGAAAAATTTGACAAGAAGAATGGCGCGCATAAGGTTTGCATTAATCCTGAGTGCGATTATTTGCATGCGGTTGACGAAGAGTGAGGAGTTAGGAGTGAGAAGTGAATAGTATGATACAGGAATATTTGCAATATTTACAAGCTGTCAAAGGCGCATCACAAAGAACTGTTGAGGCTTATAATAATGATCTTATACGTTATGCGAATTACTGCGGCAATTTTAATATTAATATACAGGAAGCGAAGCCTTACGAAGTGCAGAAGTTTATCGCGGATTTATCGGCGGAAAGCATGGCGGCGACAAGCGTTAACCGCTATTTATCATCAATCCGCGGATTTTACCGCTGGATGGTTCGTTTTGAAAAGCGCGAAGATAATCCATGCGTTTCCATTAAAAATATAAAAACGCCTGTCAGACTTCCGTCAATTTTGTGGGAAAATGAAATGGCGAACTTTGCTTCTCTTCCCGATACCGCCGGAATTTTATGGCCTGTAAGAGATAAGGCTCTTATTATGGCGATGTATTCGGGAGGCCTTAGGGTTTCCGAAGTGGTTTCGCTTTCCATGGCGAATATTTCCCGCTCGCTTGATGAAGCGAAAATTACCGGTAAGGGCGGCAAACAGCGTTATGCGTTTTTCTCGGAAGAGGCAAAAGAAGCGATAAAGGAATATCTTCCTCAAAGGAAAGCGCGTCTTAAAATGTCAGGCATGGAAGACAAGAAATCGGCGCTTTTCATTAACAGAAAGGGAAAGCCAATTTCAATTCCTGGAGTGCGCTGGATTATTTCGCGTTATGCGCAACAGTCAGGAATCGGAAAAAATATTCATCCGCATTCGCTGCGTCATAGTTTTGCGACTCATTTGGTTAATTCGGGCTGCGATGTCCGCGTGGTACAGGAAATGCTTGGACATTCAAGTCTTTCCACCACGCAGAGATACACTCATATAAATATGGAGAAACTAAAAAAGACTTATGAAAAAGCGCATCCTCACGCAAAAAGGGGAGCCAGGAGTTAGGAATGAGAGAAGAAATTAGATCGACGACTGTTATTGCTGTCCGCAAGGACGGTAAGGTTGCGATGGCCGGAGACGGTCAGGTGACAATGGGAAATACTGTAATGAAAAATAACGCGCGGAAGGTACGCCGTCTTATGGACGGGAAGGTGCTTTGCGGATTCGCGGGCGCCACCGCGGACGCGTTTACCCTGTTTGATCGATTTGAACAAAAACTTAAAGAATATTCGGGAGACCTCGCGAGAGCCGCTGTAGAACTTGCGAAAGACTGGCGTATGGACAGAACTTTAAGGCGTCTTGAAGCGCTTCTTTTAGTGGCTGATGTATCTAAAACTCTTTTAATATCCGGAACGGGAGATGTTATAGAGCCTGCGGATAACGCGCTTGCTATCGGGTCTGGCGGAAATTACGCTTATGCCGCCGCATTGGCGTATCTTGAAGGGAGCGGTTTTTCCGCGGCGGAAATTGCGGAAAAAAGTCTGCAAATAGCCGGGAATATCTGCATATACACAAATATGCAAATAACAATAGAGGAATTATCATAATGGACGAAAAAAAACAAATCACGGAAAAGAAAACAGATTTTACTCCCAGAGAAACGGTAGCTGAACTTGATAAATATATCGTAGGACAGAAAAAAGCAAAAAGAGCTGTAGCAGTAGCGCTTCGCAACCGTATTAGAAGACTGAAGCTTGATCCTGAACTGCGTGAAGATATCGCTCCAAAAAATATCCTCATGATAGGGCCGACAGGCGTTGGAAAAACAGAAATCGCGCGCAGGCTCGCAAAACTCGCAGGCTCCCCCTTCATTAAAGTTGAAGCGACCAAGTATACGGAAGTGGGTTATGTGGGACGCGATGTGGAATCCATGGTACGCGATTTAATGGCAGCCGGTTTTCAAATGGTAAAACAGGAGATGCAGGAAGCGGTTATTGCTGAAGCCGAGAAAAGAGCGGAAGAAGCTCTCCTCGATCTGCTGCTTCCGACAAATACTAAAAAAAGCAGAGACAGTAAACCCAAACAGGGGCCTGTGATGGGGCCCTTGGGAACTTTTTCCATCAATCCTGAAAATTCAAACTCAAGAATTATAGGAACGACAATACAATTGGGAATTCCTGTCTTTAATAAAAAAGCTGATGAATCAAAAAATGATCAGGAAGCCATAACGGATAATCAGGCAGAAATAAAAAACGAAAATTCAGCTAACGAGGATTATAAACCTGAAGAGACCGATGAAAAATTCAAGGCGACAAGGGAGAAGCTCCGCGTCATGCTTCGCGAAGGCAAGCTTGATGACAGAACGGTCGAGTTGACTGTCGGGCAGAATCCGTCATTCCCCGCGTTCGAAATGATGAGCGGAAGCATGGAAGACCTTGAAGCGAGCCTCTCGGGAATCGCCGGAATGCTGACAGGCGGACAAAAGAAAAAAGTGGTTTCTGTTCCCCGCGCGAAAGAAATATTAAAAGCCGAAGAAGCTGAAAAACTTGTGGATCGCGACAAAGTAAGCGAAGAAGCCAGATCGCGCGTAGAAGAGACGGGCATCATTTTTATAGACGAGATTGATAAAATCGCGGTGAAAGGCGATCGCGGAGGCGGCCCTGATGTAAGCCGCGAAGGCGTGCAGCGCGACATCCTTCCGATTGTAGAAGGCGCGACTGTCAATACAAAATGGGGGCCTGTCAATACGGATCATATTCTGTTTATCGCGGCCGGCGCCTTCAATGTAAGCAAACCCTCGGATTTGATTCCTGAACTTCAGGGACGTTTTCCGCTGCGTGTTGAACTGGACTCGCTTGGCAAAGATGATTTTCTTCGTATTTTAACAGAGCCTAAAAACGCGCTGATTAAACAGTACACGGAACTGCTCGGCACGGAAAATATCAAACTGGATTTTAAACCGGAATCGATCGAACACCTTGCGGCTCTTGCCGCGGAAGTAAATTCCAAGCTGGAAAACATCGGAGCGCGTCGTCTCCACACGATCATGGAAACTCTTTTGGAAGAGTTGTCCTTCGAAGCGTCGGATATCGCGCCCGCAAACATCGATATAACCGTTGATTATGTTAATGAAAAGCTTGCGGATATTGTCAAAGATCAGGATTTGGGCCGGTACATTTTATAGTGAGGAGCGAGGAGTTTTGAGGCGGGAGGCTACAGTTTTACTTTAAATTCGCCGAATTTAGAGTATAGGGAGAGGTTTTTATGAATACTTTTGCAAGGACAATAGATTTACTTCACAGAGCAATGGATACGAGCACTGTACGCCGTCAGGTTATAGCCAACAATCTGGCTAATGCCGATACGCCCAATTTTAAACGCACGGATGTTAATTTTGAGAGCGAATTGAAACGCGCTCTTGATTCGGAGAATGCAAGACCGGCTTTAATGATGAACATGACGCATGAAAAACATTTTCCGAATTTTAAGGAAAGGGATTATCGTGATGTGCAAATTCGCCGTGTTTTGGATTATACAAGCACGTATAATAACAACGGGAATAATGTAGACCCTGAACAGGAGTTCATGCTCGCTACGAAAAACCAGATGAGCTATACGCTCTTCACGCAGGCGGCTGCCTTTGAATTCAGCCAGATTAACCAGGTATTAAGAGGATAATTAAATGGGAATTTTTGCGTCGATTAATACAGCTTCTACAGGTTTAACAGCTAACAGGGCAAGGCTTGATGTCATTGCAGATAACATGGCGAATGTTAATACCACCCGCACAAACGAAGGCGGGCCTTATAAAAGAAGCCGCGTTGTTATGCGCCCGATTGCCGACGGCGCGTACTGGAGATCGCCGTTTCTGCCGCAGTCGCTGGATAACGGCATTGGAAGGGGAGTGCGCGTTGTTGAAATTCAAAAGGATACTTCAACAGAGCCGCGCCTTGTTTACGATCCGTCTCATCCTGACAGATACCTTTCAGGCCCGCATAAGGATTATGTCGAGATGCCGAACGTTGATGTCGTAACTGAAATGGTAGATATGATTTCCGCGTCGCGCTCGTATGAAGCCAACGCCGCGATTATCGAAGGATCAAAAATGATGTTCCAAAGAGCTTTGGACATTGGCGCGAGGTAAGAGTTAGGAGTTAGGAGTGAGAAGTGAGGAGTGAAAAATTACTCCTAACTGCACACTCCTAACTCCACACTAAAAAAAGGGGAGGGAATGATGAAAATATTTGGTAACGAGGCTTTTGTAAGCACAGGCGCCGCTAAGGATTATTCTACGCAGATGAAACTTACGCATTCCAAACATATGCTGCCGCCTGACAGTCCCTATTCGGGAAGCGGAAACAATATTCTGCGGTTACGTGATACAACAGACGCAAAGGGGATTACAGGAGCCGGAACTTTTGAAGACGCCATGCTTAACGCGCTTGATAAAGTGTCAGGCTCTCAGCTTCGCGCAAGCGATCTTCAAAAGCAGGCGATAATAAATCCAGATTCGGTTGATATTCATGATATAACAATAGCTCAGGCTGAAGCAAGCATGGCTCTTGGAATTACGCGAAACATTTTAAGCAGGCTGGTTCAGAGCTGGAGAGATTTGATAAATACAAGATAAGTTCTTTAAATGGGAGGGGGATCCATGAACGAGTTTTTCAAAAAACTACTAACAAAGGCCACGGCTCTTTGGGCAGGTTGGTCTACGCAGCAAAGACTCATCATTGGCGTAATTGCTGTAGTCATTATCGGCGTAGTTATAACTCTATTCAGAGTTTCAGCGTCGCCTGTGATGGTGTCTGTAATTGACGCGCCAATCACTGATGAAGACGCGCTGAACAGAATTGTAGTTCGTCTTAATGAAGAAAATGTAAGAGCCGTCATTACGCCGACAGGTTTAGTGCAGGTTCACGACGAAGCTACGGCGCGCAGAATGAGAACAATTCTGATACGAGAAGATTTAATTCCCAATGGAGTTGATCCTTGGGCGATCTTTGACAAGGAAAGGTGGACGCTTACAGATTTTGAAAGAAATGTAAATTTCCAGCGTGCGCAGGAAAGGATGATCATTGAACACATCAAAGCGATTGATGATGTTGATGATGTCGGAATCCGGATTGTATGGCCGGAAGACAGGCTTTTCAGGACAGAGCAGAATCCTGTAAGCGCGAGCGTGCGCATTGTTCCAAAACCGGGAAGCGATATAACAGCTAACAGAAAAAAAGTTGAAGGTATTCAAAAACTTCTTCAATATGCCATTGAAGGTTTGCTTCCTGAACATATCGTAATAACTGACAATAACGGTAACGTCCTTAATGATTTTGAAGGCATGGCGGCGGCCGACAGACTGTCGCTTATCGAACAGGAAGGAAGATTAATAAGAAGACAGGAAATTTATTACAGAGACGCTGTTTTAAATTCTCTTCAGAGAATTTTCACGGCGGATCGCGTAAGGGATCTCAATATAAAAATAGACATGGATATGTCAAAAAAGACTATCGCCACAAAAGAAAATTTTCCCTTTACGCAAAAACCAAGAACTCCGGGTCTTCCGTATGACGATTCAATAGTTATACCGTCTGTAACAGTAGCTTCTTCAATCTCTGAAACATTGTTTGAAGGAACAGGTTTTAATCCCGAAGGCCCAGGCGGAATGGAAGCGAATGTAATGCCCGCGTACAGAGACATGGGTAATATGTACGGAAGGCTGAATCAAACAACAAAAACAATTAACGAAGAAATAAATCAAAGAAATATTCAGGAAGAAAAAAGTCCTTCGATTGATCGCGTTACTGTTTCTGTCAACATCGATGGAATATGGAAATGGAAATACGATGAAAAAGGAAATCCTGTTACTTCAAAAGACGGATCGATAGAAAGAGAATATACGGCGATGACTGATGAAGATTTAAGAAGAGCGGATGAATTAATCCGCGGCGCTATAGGATACAGCTCCGCGAGAGGCGATTCTGTTGTTGTTACAAACATACCGGTTGATCGCACAGTTGAATTTAAAGCTGAAGACGCCGAGTACTTCAGAAAGAAGCAGCTTCAAACTACAATATTTATTTTTATCGCAGGTTTGACATTATTATTGTTTGGATTTATGATGTTTAGGATGATCTCCCGCGAGATGGAGAGGCGCAAAAGACTTGCAGAAGAAGAGAGAGCGCGCCGCGAACAAATGCTGCGGGAAAGCGCAATGGCCGAGGCGGAACAGGAAGGAATGGACGTATCCATTTCTCTGGAAGAACGCACAAGGATGGAGTTGATGGAAAGCGCCATCAACCTCGCGAAGGAGCATCCCGAAGATGCTGCCCAGCTAATCAGAACATGGCTGTTGGAGGAATAATCTATGGCAAAATCATTAGCGACAAATACAATGGCAGGCGGCTCCAAGAAAAAAGGAGTCAAAGAATATACAGGCCGGCAGAAAGCGGCGATATTTTTAGTAACGATAGGTTCGGAAATCTCTTCTGAAATTTTTAAATACCTTCGTGAAGATGAAATTGAAACTCTCACCTTCGAAATCGCGCGCCTTGAAACAATAGACGCGGAGCAGAAGGACGCTATCCTTCAGGAGTTCCAGGAACTGATGATGGCGAATCAGTTCATTTCTACAGGCGGTATTGATTACGCAAGAGAACTGCTGGAAAAATCTTTGGGAAGCCAGAAGGCAATCGATATTATCAATCGTTTAACGTCGAGCCTTCAGGTGCGTCCTTTCGACTTTATAAGACGCACAGACCCCGCTCATCTTTTAAACTTTATTCAGCAGGAACATCCGCAGACAATCGCTTTGATACTCGCGTATCTGGAACCGAACAAAGCTTCAATAATTTTACAGAACCTGCCGCATGAAGTTCAGAGCGACGTTGCGCGCCGTATCGCGACAATGGACAGAACTTCTCCTGAAGTTCTCCGCGAAGTAGAACGCGTACTTGAAAAGAAACTTTCTTCTCTTTCAAGCGAAGACTACACGGCAGCCGGCGGCGTTGAAAGCATCGTTGAAATCCTCAACCTTGTTGACCGCGCTTCTGAAAAGCAGATCATCGAAGCTTTGGAAGACGAAGATCCGGAACTCGCAGAAGAGATCAAAAAGAGGATGTTCGTATTCGAAGACATCGTTATGCTCGACGACAGAGCCATTCAGAAAGTTATGCGCGAAGTCGATTCGCAGGAACTCGCAAAAGCGCTTAAGTCTGTCGACTCTGAAGTTCAGGATAAAATATTCAAGAACATGTCAAAGCGCGCGGCAAGCATGCTTAAGGAAGACATGGAGTACATGGGCCCTGTGCGCTTAAAAGACGTAGAAGAAGCTCAGCAAAAGATCGTTTCGATTATCAGGCATCTTGAAGATACAGGCGAAATCGTCGTTGCGAGAGCAGGCGAAGACGAATTGGTTGTTTAAGAGGTTTTTACCGCGGACTGCACGAACATTTATTAGGTATCCTGCCTTTGTTCGTACTGGTTCGCGGCAGAAAATTTTAGTTTTATCAAAGGGGTTTTATGCCAAGAGCTGTTTTTAGGCCAAGTGAATTGGTAGCGCTTACAGACAAGGTTGTCATTGACAATCCGACATCTTTTCCCGAAATCGCGCATCTATCCGTTGTGGAAGAAGTTGAAGAAATAACGGATGATATTGAAGAATACAGAGGCCCGACAGCTGATGATCTTCGACGTGAAGCGGAAATGTTCAAGTCTCAATGGGAAGATGAAAAGGAAAGAATGTTTTCAAGCGCAAAAGCCGAGGCTGAAGACATTGTAACGGAAGCGCAGAAGGCGGCTTTCGCGGAAGTAAAAAGACAGACTGATGAAGGGCAGGTAATAAAACAACAGGCAGTAGAGGAAGCTGAAAGAATTGTAGCGGACGCGCAGTCCAAGGTGCGGGAACTTGAAAATGAAATAAGGCAGACTCTGGAAACAGAGCGCAATGACGCAAGAACCCAGGGAAGAAATGAAGGCAAGGAAGACGGTTTCGCTGAGGGAAAAGCCGAAGTTGATCGCCTTATTGAAAGAACCCAGGTAGTTCTTGAACGCGCCCAAAACAAGAGAGCGGAAATTCTAAATGAAAGTGAAAAAGAAATCGTCAATCTTGTGCTTCTTATTACAAGAAAAATTATTAAAGTAATTTCTGAAAATCAGAGAGAAGTCATTATTGCCAATGTAATTGAAGCTCTAAGAAAAGTAAAAGCAAAAGGAAATATTTTAATCAGGGTAAATCTTACGGATTTAAAACTTGCGACGGAACACAAGCAGGATTTTATCAATATGATGGAAGGAGCAAGTTCCATCAATATTGTAGAAGACAGTTCTGTAGATTCAGGCGGATGCATAATTGAAACTGATTTCGGAGAAATTGACGCGCGTATAGCAAGCCAGCTTGCCGAGCTTGAAAACAGAATACTGGAAATATCTCCGTCAGGATCGAGAGTAAAAGAAAATGTTCCGTCTCCTGTAATAAGAAGCGCAAATCTTAACGCAGACCTTGCGGCGGCGACATTGTTGGGCGTCAGCGCGGCAAACGCGGCCAATGCGCAGAACTCGCCGCTTCAAAACACGCCTTCTATATTCGCGCCGAATAACGGAAGCGCGGAACCTGCGACGGGCAGTGAAGAAAGCGAAGAAGAAGCGGAACTTTCAAGCGGTGCGAACGCCGCCCTGACAGCATCCGCCGCTTTGGCCGCTCTTGCGACAATGGCGACAAAAGGAAAAAGAGCGTCGGATAGAAAATTAACTGAACCGCTTGAAAAGTTGGCAGGAAGAAAAAATGACGCGGCGCCGTAAATAATTTAATTGTAATTGGCATGAAGAGGGAGGGTCTGCATGCAAAACACGACAATGTTTCCTGAACAGGAAACCTTAACAGAATCTTTAATTTTTAATAAATATCTCGAATGCGCGGATCGAACCGATCCGATTAAGTGCGTTGGAAAAGTTACAAAAGTTCAAGGGTTATTAATAGAGAGTCACGGGCCACAGGCTATCATCGGAGAGATTTGCAGAATTGAAGCTCCGAAAGGAAAAGGAAATATACGCGCAGAGGTTGTCGGTTTAAAAAATGAAACTGTGCAGCTAATGTCTTATGAAGAAACTGATGGAATAGAAGTAGGGGACAGGGTTATAGGCCTTGGATCAAGACTGGAAGTTTCAGTCTCCGACAAATTATTGGGGCGTGTTTTAGACGCGCTTGGAAACCCGGCTGACGACAAGGGAAGCGTCGCCTCTTCATGCATGTATCCGGCTTTAACAAGTCCGCCCGATCCTTTAACAAGAAGGCGCGTAACTGAAAGAATCACGACAGGCGTGCGCGCAATTGACGGTCTTCTCGCTGTCGGCAAAGGCCAGAGGCTTGGCATATTCGCAGGCTCGGGCGTAGGAAAATCAACCCTCCTTGGAATGATTGCACGTAACACAAGCGCGGATGTAAATGTCGTAGCTCTTATAGGAGAGCGCGGCCGCGAGGTAAGGGATTTTATAGAAAACGATCTTGGTCCTGAGGGCCTTGCGCGAAGCGTATTAATTGTTACGCCGTCCAGCTCTCCGCCTTTGGCGCGTCTTCGCGGAGCGTATGTCGCAACCGCGGTCGCTGAATATTTCCGCGATCAGGGGAAAGACGTAATGCTTCTTTTTGATTCTGTTACGCGCTTTGCCCGCGCAATGAGGGAAATCGGCCTTGCTTCGGGCGAGCCTCCCGCGCAGAGAGGATATCCTCCAAGTATGTTCGATTCCATGCCCAAACTTCTTGAAAGATCCGGCACTTCCGATAAGGGAAGCATTACAGGTTTTTATACTATCCTTGTAGACGGCGACGATATGGACGAACCTGTCGCAGACACTGTCCGCGGAATTTTAGACGGTCACATCGTTCTTTCACGCGACCTTGCTCAAGCCTATCATTACCCGGCGATTGACGTATTACAGAGCATCTCGCGTCTTGCGCCTAACGTGTCCGGTGAATGCAGTAAAAAGGCGGCTGGTATTATTCGAAGAAACATGGCATCTTACGCAAAAGCGGAAGACCTGATTAATGTAGGCGCGTATCATTACGGATCAAATCCCGAAATAGACGAAGCGATTTCAAAACATGTTCCGATAGAAAATTTCCTGATTCAGGATATAGAAGAGCCTTCCTCTTTGGATGAAACACTCGCTGGTTTATCAGCGATTACAGGAGTGGATATACCGCCTGATGAAATGAACGACACTAATGAAAAGCTCGCGTCAAAAAAACGCTCTTCAGTAAAGGAAAAACCGGCGCAGGATACAAAAGCCGCTCCTGTGGAAGACACAAGAATGGCGCTTAACAGCGTCGCCGCTTTATTTTCTTCAATCCCCGGTATGAGCGTCCCCGGTGATAATGCCTGATGAAAAGATTCAAATTCAACCTTGAAAAAGTTTTACAGCTGCGAAAATTCAAGGAAGACGAATGCAAGATGGCACTGGGGCAGGCAATAAGCGCGCTTAATTTAATAGAAAATGATATAAAAACAACAGCGTTAAAAAGGCACAACGCGGCAGGCAATCGTTTTACAGATACGCTGGAAATGATTTTCTGGGACAATTACATTAACAGACTTGATCAGGAAGCTGAAAAACTGGCCGAAAAAGCTGCGCAGGCGGAAATTGTTGTTGAACAAAAAAGAGCGCTGTATCTTGAAGCGCAGAAAGAATTAAAAGCCATTGAAAAATTAAAAGAAAAACAGCAGAAAGAATACCGTAAAGAAACGCTTAATTACGAAATGGATCAGGTTGATGAATTGACGGCAAGCAGGTATGGGTTAAATAATTAATTGTGTACGCTTTAAAAATGCCATAAAGGCGTGAGCGCAAAGGCCGTTCTGGTAGATTTATTAGCGTACACTTTAGAAGAAATGTGAGCGGTGGTACGTGATCTGCGGTGTCACGCTATATCTGGTCTACCGTTATCCACAACCACGCTATGGAATGGTGGCTGCCATCATTGCGTGCCTGTTCCTCGATACCCTCTTCTCTGGCTTCTTCTGCGCGAATCTCCGCTATCTCTTCGATTGTTATATCATCGGTCAACATATTGAATATCTCCGAGGCGTTGCTTTCCAGAAACTCTTTCAGGATATTATTCTCTATACAGTATAATACAGCCTTTTTAAACGACGGTTGCACTTTTTATTTTTTTTTATCTTCTTCTTCCAAAAACATTATGGCAGCAATTAGGTGGATGATTAGAATAACGAAGCTTTTTATTATTTTCATTAACAACCCTTGTTGCATTTTCAGTTATCTGATTATTTTCTCTTTGAGTTTCCGTAACAGAAACAACATTAACAGGTGTTCCTCCCTCATTCCAATAATTTATAAATCTTTTTGTTTCCATGATGCCCCTACCACCTTCCCAAACAAGATTTGGCTCTTGATGTTCTGTATGAATACCCTGACCAACTGCACGTAATGTAAAACTATTACTACTTAACAACTGGCTGGCTATTGATACAGAAACTGGAAAACGAAATGTATTTGCTTGATTAGGAACAGGATTTCCTGTTAATGAAATTTCATTGCCTTCATTAATTTTCAATGTAATACTATTTAAATTTACTGAACTAACCATATTTGCCATTACATTATCTGCTAAATTTACAGTTAAATTATTAGTAACTGTATTACCTGTTCGAATTCTATATGAAAATTCAAAATAATATTGACCAGATTCATCTCTATCAAAGAACCAACTTGACGTATCATTTGTTGAAGTTGAATTTTTTGTACCAAAAGCAACTCGACCACCTGGATTTGAAGCCGAATTATATTCGGTAACTATAATAAATTTACTTAATGATTCACAACTTGAAAATGTAATAATACATATAATTGCTATACCAAAAACAAATACTGCCGAAACAATTTCCTTAAATTTCATAAAAACTCCTTTTTTTGTTTAATGTCTGACAGACAAGATTTATGCTTATTTACATATAAGAGTTTCTTATAGTTTAGTATAAGCCTATATATAATAATATGAAACTATAAGAAACTTGTCAATAAGCCTAAATTTATTAAAATGGCAGTATGTATGACGAGCATCAGAGAGCTTTTATCGTTAAATATAAAGAAAAGACGGCAGATTTTGGGGATTTCTCAGGTAAATTTGGCGGAAAAAGTCGGTACTTCTACCCAATATATAGGACAAATTGAGCAAAATAAGAAATTCCCCTCACCAGAAATGTTAGAACGTATTGCAGAAGCTTTAGAAATTGATAGCCCGCAATTATTTTCCATGGAGACCTACTCGAAAGACGCAATCCAACAATTTAGAGGTTTTTTGAAAGAAAATATGGAAAAAGCCGTAAATGACTTTATTGATAAAGGCTTATCCGAAGTAAAAATATTGAAATAATACCTTTTCAAAAACGCTAAATAATCGGGCACGCAATAATGGCAGCAACCCAAATTCCATAGCGTTGTTGTGGATAACGATACGCCACCTGTAGCGTGACACCGCAGCTCACGAACATCTGCTCTCATTTATTCTGAAGTGTACGCTAATAAATCTACCACCAAGGCGCAAACGCTGGGCACGCAATGATGGCAGCCACCCAAATTCCATAGCGTGGTTGTGGATAACGGCACACCAGATGTAGCGTAACACCGCAGAACACGAACCCCTGTTCCCATTTCTTCTGAAGTGTACGCTAATAAATCTACCAGAACGGCGCAAACGCAAAAGCCTGCTGGCAACATATGGCTGCTTTTCACGCAGTCTTATCAATGCCGTTAGCGAAGCGTAGGAGCTATGCACTAATAAATTAAATTCTGCCATCCGGCGCCAGCAGGCTTTTGCGTTTGCGCCGTTCTGGCATCTTTAAGCATACACCTTAATAAATTTCAGCCTAAGCGCGTTCAGCAGCACCGACACAGAGCTTAAACTCATGGCGGCGGCCGCGAACATTGGGTTTAGAAGAGGGCCTCCGAAGAGGAAGAGAGCTCCCGCGGCGATTGGTATTCCAAGCACGTTGTAGCCGAATGCCCAAAAAAGATTTTGTTTTATTATTCTGATTGTTTGTTTGCTTAAGTTGATTGCGTTCGGAACGTCCATCGGGTCGTTTTTCATTAGAACGATGTCGGCGGCTTCTATCGCGACATCTGTTCCGCTGCCGATCGCGATGCCTATATCGGCCTGCGCAAGAGCGGGCGCGTCATTGATGCCGTCTCCTACCATCGCGACTATTTTGCCGCCGGCTTTAAGTTTCTTTATGATGTCGGTTTTATCCTGAGGCATTACTTCCGGAATTATTTTATCAATGCCTGTTTCTTTTGCTACTAATTCTGATGCCTGTTTGTTGTCGCCTGTCAGCATCACGACATCGATTCCCATTTTATGACACATTTGTATGGCGTTTTTTGAGTTCATTTTTACAACATCCGCTATTGTGATGATTCCGGCAATTTTATCTCTGATGGCGACAAAAACCGGAGTTTTTCCTTCCGACGCAAGCCTGTTGTAAAGGTCTTCTAATTTTCCAAGATCGATGTTGAATTTTTCCATTAATTTTTTGTTACCGGCAAGAACTGTTGTTCCTTCGATTATTGATTTTATTCCGTTTCCGGGAATCGCGGTAAACTCTCCGCTTTCAGGAAGCGTTAAACCTTTTTTTTCCGCGGCGCGTACTATTGCCTGCCCTAAAGGGTGTTCGCTTCCTTTTTCCGCGGCTGCCACATATTGAAGGAAATTATCATAGACGTTAGGTGTATTTTCCCAGACGCCGACTCCCCATGCGCTGTTTCCGACGATCACATCGATTACTTCAGGTCTTCCTTCAGTAATGGTTCCTGTTTTGTCAAAGACAACTGTTTGAATTTTTCCCGCGGTTTCAAGCGCGAGGCCGGATTTAATCAGGATGCCGTTTTGCGCGCCTTTTCCTGTACCTACCATGACAGCGGTAGGCGTCGCAAGACCCAGTGCGCAGGGACAGGCGATAACAAGAACCGAAATAAAAATTGTTAATGCAAATTCATAAGGACTTAGCCCATTGGGAAGATTTGCGCTTCCTGAAGAAACTGCGGAAAACCATAAAATCCCTGAAAGAAGAGCGATACCGCATACAACCGGAACGAAATACGCTGATACAATGTCAGCTAACCTTGCTATCGGCGCTTTTGTGCTTTGAGCGTCTTCAACAAGTTTGATGATCTGTGCAAGAGCCGTGTTTGAGCCCGTTTTTTCCGCTTTGAATAAAAGACGGCCGTTACAGTTAATTGTACCGCCGTAAACAATATCGCCTGGTTTTTTATCGACGGGGATGCTCTCGCCCGTGAGCATGGATTCGTTAACAGCGCTATTGCCGTCAATGATGGTTCCGTCAACCGGAATTTTCATGCCGGGTTTTATAAAAATAATGTTGCCTGGCACAACATTTTCTATAGGAATCTCTTTTCCTTTTTTATCTTCTATGACGATTGCCGTCTTCGGCGCAAGCGACATCAATTTTTTAATCGCTTCCCCCGTGCGTCCTTTTGATGATGTCTCCAGTGTTTTTCCAAGAAGAATCAAGGTGATGATGACGGAAGCAGTCTCAAAATAAAGCGAATGAACTGCCATGTGGTTTCCCCGTGTTATCTGAAACACATTGAAAAGACTAAAAAGGACAGCGGATGTCGTGCCGATCGCGATAAGTGAATCCATATTCGGGCTTAATCTAAAAAGTTTTAGAAATCCCGATGTATAAAAATGAAAACCTGCGGCTATTACCGGAATTACAAAAAAAAGCTGTAAGAGAGCGTAAATTAACGGAAATTGCGCCGGAGAAATAAAAGAAGGGAAGGGAAGTTTAAGCATTGGCGCCATTGCGATATACAAGAGAGGAGCTGTAAATGAAGCGGCTATAACAAATTTCTTTTTTAATGCTTTTATTTCGATTTCTTTATTTACAGGATTTTCTATTACTTTGTATCCAATCTTATTAATAGTATTCTTAATTTCAGAGAGGCTGATTATTTTAGGATCAAAAATGATGCTGGCTTTTTCCGCGGCGAGATTTACGACAGCGCTTTCTATACCTTTAAGAGAGCGTAATGTTTTTTCCACTCTTGCGGAACATGATGCGCAGTTCATTCCGCCTATTTTTATCTGCGTTTTCATATAAGTATTATCCCAAATCTTTTATTTATTTACTAAACATTTTTGATAAGTTTTACCAATTCATCAAAAGAAAGTTCGCTGTTCTTGCGCGAATTAATATCGCGAAATGTTATTTTACCGCTTAACGGATTTTCTCCCGGAATAAGCACATAACGAATGCCTTTTTTTTCGGCGAGTATAAATTGCTTTGTAAGCTGCTTTTCGTCTCCGTCCGTAAATACTTCGCAGGGGACGCCGTTTTGTCGCAATTTATTCGCTAAAACATGATACAAACCGGATTTGTTTATATCTGCGCAGGCGACTGCGGTTATGCATTTATTTGCTTCAGGCAGTTTGTTTAAACTTTCAAGAGCCGCGATTAAACGATCAAGTCCTATGGAAGATCCAACGCCGCTAATGGAATCCTTTTCTTTGGAATATAAACCGGCAAGATTGTCATATCTTCCCCCTGAACATATAGAACCTATGTCAGGCAGTTCCTTTAAATATGTTTCAAAAACAACGCCGGTGTAATAATCTAACCCTCTTGTAATAGAAGGATCTAGAATAAAAGGGTCTTCTTCGCTTCCAGAAACATCTTTCATAAACTGATACAGCGAAGATAACCTTTCCGATTCCGCGCAGGCGCCGCCCGATAAATCTGTTATGCGCTTTAAAACATCATTAAAACTTCCCTTGGCATCAATGAATTCAAGGATTTTATTCGCGTTTACGTCTCCTGTAAGTAAAGAGAGGCTCTTAATTGTTTCTTCTTTTCCAACTTTGGAGAGTTTATCTACCGCGCGGAGAACGTCTACGAGCTTTTCGCTTTGTCCTATGTGCGTAAGGAAACGGTTAAAGAGGCCGCGGTGGTTTACATGAATATTAATATTAAGCCCAAGATTTAAAAGTGTGCTTCGAATCAAAAGAATTATTTCAAAATCGGAGGCGGGCGTATCACTTCCAATAATATCAAAATCGCATTGAGTGAATTCCCGGAATCGTCCGCGCTGGGTGTTTTCTCCCCTCCACACCTTGCCGATGTGATATCTCTTAAAAGGAAAGGAAAGTTCTGCGCGGTGAAGAGCTACAAAGCGGGCAAATGGAACAGTAAGGTCAAAGCGAAGAGCGACGTCGCGTTCCCCGTTGTCCTTAAAACGGTAAATTTGTTTTTCTGTTTCTCCTCCGCCTTTTCCAAGGAGAATCTCGGCGTATTCCATGGCAGGAGTGTCAATCGGCACAAAACCGAATGAACGGCACGTGTTTTCTATATTTTCAATCAGGTTACGGCGGACAATTTCTACGTCCGGAAGAAAATCCCTGAAACCTTTAAGAACTCTGGGTTCGATATACGCCGGCATGTTATTACTATATTTTAAAGTTAAAAATTGAGCAAGTAGACAAAATATTTTTAATCCGTACTTTAATTATTTTGCGGCACTTTCTTAAACTCGTATGTTATGCCGTCCTTAGTTACATCTACTAGGCAGTAAACTTTATTGCTCTTATAATCTTCCATTGCTACAAATTGGACATTACCTGTTTTTCTTATAATGCGTTTATGCAAGTGACCCATAAACATTATATCGCACTTATTCTGCAGTATTGAAATAACCCTTGACCTTTCTCTTATATCAGTTACCTGCTGAATATCAACAGGACCTTCTACAAAAAGAGTGGAATGAGTAAAGACAAAGACGCGTCCTTTGGCGATTTTTATTTCTCTTTCTAGCCAGTCGAGCTGAGCCTTCCCGAAAAAAGAATTTGCGGTGTCCAGTATAAAGAGAGTAGCGGTGTCTCCGTCCACCCTGTAAGAAGTAGAACCTATTGTTCCTTTCCAGTACGGCCAGTTGCCGAAATAAACATCATGATTTCCGATTACAGGATAACAGGGAATACCCATATTCCTCATGGCGTTCGCCGTTTTTAAAAACGTATCCAAATCCTGCTGTGTGCCGTTCTGCGTAATGTCGCCGATATTGACGGCAAACTTAACTTTAACCGGATCTATTTCGTTAATTATTTTCTCAAGCCCAAAGTCATCTCCGCCTTCAATATGAGTGTCGGTAAAGACAACAAACGAGTACGAGTCTCCCAGTTTTAATTCTTCAAGTTCTTCCTTTGTAAGATAATTAAAAACGTTTTTTGAGCTGAGCCTGTCGTCAAGATCATTGGAAACAAATATGCCAAGGATATCGTTATTGCATCCGGAAAAAACTGATATGCCGACAAGAGCGGATAAAATAAATTTTGTTATATGTTTTACCATGAGTATTTTACCCCTCCTCTCCATGAGAAACCGTAGAAATTTGCGGTTAAACCGTCGCCTCCGCTCTGCATTATTTCTATTTCATTCATGATTGATAAATTCTTGTCAAGGATGACCGTGGAATAAATAAGAAGAGAATAGGCGCCGATGTTTTTTGCGTTAAAATCATTAAAATTTCCGGCGCCGACCCCGATTTGCAGCGAAGAAGTATTAATAATATTAAAGTACACAAAGAATGTAAGTATCGATTCAAAAATGGCTGCGTCGTCAAAGAAATTGGAGAATCTGAAATTAACTCCAAGAGAAACCCCCGCAATTCTTCCGTTGAAAGAAACAAAAGGAAGAACCGCATGCGTGTGAGATTTAAATTCAGGAAGCCAGTTATATATGTAAGAAAAAGAAAACTTTAAAGGAATACGCGCGAACGGCGAATAACTTGTGTTTATAAACGTGCTGATATCGAAATTTCCGGCTGATCTTCCTATGGCGAATCCGCCTCTGAAATTAATAATATTGTTTAATTCAAGAGATCCAATCAGCGAGATGTCGCCGTAATATGTATAAGCGCGGTTGTATTCGCCTTTAAGATACGCTTCCGCTGCACTGGAAGTAATATAAATAAAAGAAGTTTTTTTCTGTTCTTCTGCGGAAACAATAGCGGGCTCTTCTTCATAATCAGTGTCAGGTTCCTGGGTAAAAACATTTGCAATTCCCGCACAGAAGAGTAAAAGGAATATAATAATATTGAATTTGAAACCCATGCGCACATTATTGCACGAGTTTATTAAAATTGCTATACCGTTGTGACGGCTTTGCGGATTTTATTTAAACGTACAAATAGCGTTTTATCTTCATTGTGGGCGTTTTTTCAAAAGGATCGTCTTTAATTACTATTTTATTAATACGCGAAAAAACGGCTAATTTTTTATTCACCCATTTGCGCAGGTCTTCAAGTGCGCTTTCAACAACGCCGGCTGCGGCTTTGGCGGCTTCGCTCAGCCTGACGAGAGCCACAAGTTCGCCTTTTTTTCCTGAGTAGACCAAAGATTCTTCAACCAAAGATGAAGAACCAAGGAGTCCTTCAATTTCTTCGGGGTAAATATTTTCTCCTGAGGGGCCGAGGATCATTGATTTTATCCTTCCCCGTATAAGAATCCCGCCTTTGCGATCGAGCTTGCCGAGATCTCCTGTGCGAAACCAGCCGTCATGCGTAAAGACTTCGGATGTTTTTTCTTCGTCAAGATAATAACCGAGCATTACATTCGGTCCCTTGGCCTGGATTTCGCCTTCACTGTTTTTTTCATCGCCGATTATCGCAAGACGCAGTTCTACGCCGCCTGGCGGAGTGAGTCCAAGGCCGAATGAAAAACGAAGTGGAGAATTTCCGGCAAGCAAGGGAGCAGTTTCTGTCAGGCCGTAGCCGATTGCGTACGGAAATTTTGCGCTGTGAAGAAATTTTTCAACATGCGCGCAGAGGGGAGCGCCTCCTATGCCGAAGAAACGAAGCCTTCCGCCCATAAGCGATTTAAGTTTTTTTCCGGCGGCAAGAATAGCGAGTTTTCGCGTAACAGGAAATCTATACAAAAAGTTTTTCTTTAATTTGGGAGCGATTCCGTTATTGTAAATCTTTTCTATCAAAAGCGGAACTGTCAGCATTACGGTCGGACGCACAATTTTAAGCGCGTTAAGCAATACAGTAGGAGAAGGAGGACGATCGATGTATGTTATGCTTGAGCCGCAAAAAACAGGAAACAGAAAACCAATGCCGCATTCATAGGAATGGGCAAGCGGCAGTACTGATAAAAAAGAATCGCTTGATTTTCCCTTAAAAAAATAAAATGAAGAAAGAGCGCACGATATTAAATTTTTACTGGAAAGCATAACACCCTTACTGCTGCCCTGAGTTCCGCTTGTATAAATAATTGTCGCGATATCGTCAGGGTTTTGCTGCATTGTCATTTCTTCGAAGGCTGTATTTTCGTCATATAAAACCGTATCTATGCAGATAACAGGAAGCTTTGAAAAAAACGGAAGCGTTTTTAGCTGCGCGTATTTCTCATTCATCGCGCTTGTAAGGCAGACTGCCTTTACTCCGGAATGATTTGCGATGTGTTCAATTTGCTCATCTGAAAATCCTGTAAGCAGGGGAACAGAAATCGCACCTGAAAGAGCGATGCCGAAATAGGCGATCGGCCATTCAGGGCAGTTATCCGAGAAAATAAGAACGCGTTCGCCTTTTTCAACGCCGATTTGCCTTAGAATTGAAGCGATCTTCCTGGAGCGGCTTTCCATTTGCGCATAACTTATCTGCCTGCAAATACCGCCTTCGCTGAGCATGGAAAAGGCATTTTTCTCTTTATATTTTGCCGAAGCGAAAAGGCATAATTCGGCCAGAGTAGCCGGTGTCGGTTTATCCTGAGTCATGCATATTTAGAGCATATATATGGTAAAAAGTTGCAAGAATATTGATGTTTTTTACTGTTGACGTTCTGTGCCTATCGTTCTTATTAAACTGCCTGTCCCGGCGTTCCACTGCTTTATGGTTGTATCGTGAGAGCCCGAAATTACTTGACTTCCGTCCGGGCTAAAAGCGACTGAATAAACCCAGCCTAAATGACCGGAAAATGTGCGTATTTCTCTCCCTGACGCCGTATCCCAGAGCTTTATGGTGTTGTCATGATCTCCTGAACCGGAAAGTACATTGCTTCCGCTGACATTGAAAACAACAGAGTTTACCCAGCCTGTATGGCCTAAATAAGACCTTGCTTCTCTTCCTGTTTCTATATTGACAAGTTTAATAAGCCCGTCCCCTGTACCGTAAAGAATATGGCTGCCGTCAGGGCTGAAACTTACTGAATATAAGCCGTGCCTGTATCTTTGGAATGTTTTTACTTCTCTTCCTGTGTTGATATCGTAGAGTTTAATTACAGCGGTGAAATTGGTTAAAGCATTTGACTGATCAATAAAAGCGATATGCCTTCCGTTGGGGCTGAATGCCGCGGATGAAATCATGCCGTATTGTCCCCAAAATGTTCTGCGTTCCCTGCCTGTGTTTACGTCCCATAATTTAAGCGTTCCGTCCGAAGAGCCGGAGAGAATGTAATTTCCTTCGGGATTGAATACCGCAAAAGTTACAATGTCTCCATGTCCCTTAAATGTTTTTATTTCTTCGCCTGTCTCAATATCCCATAATCTAACGGTTCTGTCAAAAGAGCCGGAAGAAAGAATAAATTTTCCGTCGGGACTGAATGATACATAGTTGACCCATGAAGTATGCCCTGTAAATGTCCTTATTTCCCTGCCAGAGGCTGTATCCCAGAGTTTTATAGTCTTGTCAAAAGAACCGGATAAAAATTGACTGCCGTCAGGACTGAATGTTACGGAAAGAACGCCGTTTGTATGAGCTGTGGATGGCGGTATTACTTCAGGTTCTTTAATGATAATAGGAGGCAAAGGTATTTCTGCTGTTTTACACGTAATAAGTAATAGAGCGGTAAAGAGCGGGATCAACAGGGTTTTGTGATTTTTCATTCTGTTTATATTATCGGAGGGAAAATCTCAAAAAGTGACTGTTGGTATTTGCGGCAATGATATACAGTTAATAAAAGTTATATTAAAATGGCGGATATGCAGATGTATTTTTTGGGCGTAATTTTAGCGATGAGCGCAGGCATCGCGAATTTCATGGGGCAGATTCTTCAAAAGAAAGCAATTAATGATGTCAGAGTAGGCGATGAGCTTTCGATGAAGAATGTGGTTAAAAAACCTTTATGGATTTTAGGACTTTTATGTATTGTTGTCTTCACAACCGTATTAAACGGATTTGCTCAAAATTACATCGGCCCTGCCCTTATACCGGGTCTTTTTTCTTCCGGTCTTATCGTTCTTGCCATAGGCTCCGTTAAAATACTGGGTGAACGCCTTAAGAAAGAGGAATGGTTTGCCATTTTTTTGATAATAAGCGGAATTGTTCTTGTATCACTTAGCAGATTGTCCATAGAAACCGACCTTGAGCGTTTTAAAGATACCGCGTTTGTAATAAGGCTTTCGGGCGCAAGTATAATCCTTGTTATCCTTTGGCTTACGTTTTTTTACGGCGGAAAAATGTTAAAAAAACATAAAGCGATAGTGATGGCTATAGGCAGCGGACTGCCTTTCGCTCTGGGTAATATTTGGATGTTCGCGCTTGTTGATTCTCTAGGCAGGCTGATCGGAGGCGGTTTTAACGTTTTTAACGGCGCTGTTTTCGCGATAAGCTCATTTGTTATGGCGTCAACGCAAGTACTGGGTCTTGTTCATGTCAGCAAAACGCTTGCCGCCGGAAACGCAAGTATAGTTGTACCCATGCAGCAGCTTCCTCAGCAAATTATGCCTGTTATAACATTTTTTGTAATTTTTGCGCTTCCATCCCCGTCGCCCGGCTCGTATTTTTATATATCAGGCGGCATTTTATTAATAATCATCGCAGGTTTTTTGCTTGGCAAAAGGCATGTAACGGACAGTACTTGAATCAAGATGCTTAGAGGGTTAAAATAACAAAATGCAGTCACTTGGTATAAATATTGGCTCTACAAGCCTTAAAATGGTTCTTTTAAATGATGAAAAACCGGTATGGACAGCAGCCACTCCTCATGAAGGCGATTTCAGCGCGGCAGTTCACAAACTTTTAGCTGAAGGGAAGATAAACGAAGGCATTGCGGCTCTTGTAACAGGCAACGAAGGCCGTTTTATGTTTGAAGTAAGCGGCACGCTGGAACCTCTCTGTGTCGAGGCCGCGCTTAAAAACCTTAGGCTTAAAGCCGACGCTGTTGTCAGTATGGGCGGAGAAGACCTTATCGTTTATTCGCTTGACGAAGACGGTAAGATCGTTAACAGTTTTTCCGGCAACAAGTGCGCAAGCGGCACAGGCGAGTTTTTAAAACAGCAGCTTGCCCGCATGGACATGACCTTAAATGACATCGACAAGGTGCCTGACACCGCGAAAGTACATTCGCTTTCTACGCGCTGTTCTGTTTTTATGAAGAGCGACTGTACTCACCGCTTAAATAAGCGCGAGGCGACCAAGGACGATATCGTTCTTTCGCTCTCCGACGTGATGGCTGTAAAGGTAATCGACTTTTTAAAACGCGCGAAGGTGACGTCCGGTAAGGTAGTGCTGACTGGCGGCATCACTCTTAACCGCCATATTATCCGTTTTATTCGTGAAAAAGCGCCTCAAATTGAATTTATAATTCCCCAGAGCGCTCCCGTTTTTGAAGCGTTAGGCGCCGCGGTTCTGGCTCCCAAGTCCGGAAGCCGCCTTCCTCATGCTGATTATTTGCTCAAGGCGAATGAAATCCGTTTTGGTAAATTGGGCGCGCTGCGTGACTGGAAAGACAAAGTAAAAGTTTTTGATAAACCCGACGGCAAGGTGCAAGCCGGGCGTAAATATATTCTCGGCGTTGACGGCGGTTCCACTACCACAAAAGCGTGTCTTGTCGATATGGAAACCGACGAAATTGCCGCGAGCCACTACGGGCGTACTCACGGCGATCCTGTTAAGGCATTAAAAGAATGTTTAACGATTATTCAAAAGAAAGTGATAGCCGACACAGGCAGTAAAAACATCGATATTCGTCTTGTCGCGACCACAGGTTCAAGCCGCGAAATTCTCGGCGTATTTTTGGAGACGCCGGGCGTATACAACGAAATTATCGCGCACTCTGTCGGAACTACTTACTTTGACAAGAGCGTTGAGACAATTTTTGAAATCGGCGGTCAGGACGCGAAATATGTGCTTCTTAAAAACGGCGTTCCAATCGACTACGCGATGAACGAAGCGTGCTCTGCGGGAACCGGCTCCTTTTTGGAAGAATCCGCCGCCGGAGATTTGTCAATCCACAGCGCGAAGGATATTGGCCCAATCGCGTTAGACGCAAACGCTCCGTGTAAATTCGGCGAGCACTGTTCTGCGTTCATTAACAGCGACATTAGAAACGCGCTTCAGCAGGGCGCCGGAAAGGAAAATATCACGGCTGGCATTGTCTGCTCAATCGTGTCGAATTACTTAAACCGCGTTGTCGGAAACAGAACAATCGGCGCAAAGATATTTTTGCAGGGCGGCGTTGCTAAAAACCCTGCGGTGCCTCTTGCGTTTGCGATGCTGCTCAATAAGGAAATACTTGTTCCGCCTTCGCCTGAATTAATGGGCTGTTTCGGCGTTGCGTTACTCGCAAAACGCAAACGCGAAGAGAGGCTTCTTGAAGAGCAGACTGTCGTTATAGACGACATTGTAAACCGCGATATAGGCTACGAAAAAGTTTTCCCGTGTCAGGCTTGCGAAAATATCTGCCCGATACAGGTGCTAAATGTAAACAATCACAAGTACATGTTCGGCGGACGCTGCAACAAGTACACAAACATGCGAAAGAAAGTGAACGACGTGCCCGTTTTTGATTATGTCGAGAAGCGGCAGAAGATGCTGTTTGAGGAATTCGCCGCGCCTAATAAATTTGAAAGAGATTCACACGGAGGCACAGAGAACACGGAGGGAAGAAGAGGGAGTGAAGGGAGAGATTTCACAATCGGAATACCGCGGGCGTTCTCGGTGCATACTTTATATCCGCTGTACTCGTGGTTTTTTCATGAGCTGGGGATTAAAACTTTTCTTTCTACTGAAGTTGCGCATGCAGGTGTTGCGAGGGCCGAGGCTCAGTACTGTTTCCCTGCGGAGATTGCGCACGGGGCTATTCAGGACTGCCTTGATAAGGAAGCGGACTTTGTGCTGCTTCCTCACTTTCGCGATATGCCGAGCTATGAAGAAAAAGTTCACGCTAATTTTTGTCCCATAACGCAGGCGCTTCCCTATTACATGAAGAAAGCGTTTCCCGATATCGACGCTAAAAAATGGCTGCCATTGGTTGTAAGTTTTAAATTCGGCGAAGAGAAAGCGCTGGAATTATTCTGCGATATGACAAAACTGTTAGGCATAGGCGAAGCGGAAACAAAAACCGCTTTTGATACAGCATGGGCAAAGCAGAAAGCCTACTTTGAAGCTGCGGATAAAATGGGTTTACAGGCTCTTGAAGACGCGCGTAAGGCCGACCGCCCGGTAATCGCATTATTGGGGAGGCCTTACAATGCCTTTACGCCCGAAGCAAATATGGGAATTCCCCGCAAGTTTACAACGCGCGGGTTTTCAATCATTCCGTTTGATATTCTTCCGTTCCGTGACGAAACTATTTTTCCGAACATGTACTGGTTCTACGGACAGCAGGATTTAAAAACCGCAAGCCTTCTTAAAAAAGAAGATAATGTATACCTTACTTTTATTTCAAATTTTTCGTGTGCGCCCGATTCGTTTATTCTTCATTATGTTAAATGGATGATGGGGCAAAAACCATTCCTCGTTCTGGAACTTGATTCGCACTCGGCCGACGCAGGCGTTGATACGCGCGTTGAAGCGTTCCTCGATATTATTGACGGCTACCGCGCGAAGAAGAGCGAGATGGAAGCTGAACGCTACGACAACGGGCTCCGGTTTGTAAGCGAAAAAAAAGACTCAGGCGATTTTGATTTGCGAATTGACAATGTAAAAACAGGCGAGAAAATTTCTGTGTTTAACAACAAGAGGGTTAAAGTTCTTCTTTCCAACATGGGAAATATTTCTACAGAGTACATGGGAGCGGCTATCCGCAATTTAGGTTTTAACGCGGAAGCCATGCCTGTTGCGACCACAAGAACAATTCAAATCGCGCGCGCTCACGCGTCGGGAAAAGAATGCGTTCCAAGCCATCTGGTTTTGGGAAGCGCGCTTGAATATTTCTTCAGCGAAAAATACCGCAAAGAAGAGATTTATCTTCTCTTTGTGCCGATAACAACAGGTCCCTGCCGTACGGGGCAGTACTATGTTTTTTACGAAAACCTGTTTAAGGATCTGCGTCTTGAAAATGTTTGCGTCTTTATTCTTTCAGCCGACAATTCATACACGGAGCTTGGCCCTACTTTTGCGAAGAATATGTGGAAGGGGCTTGTGTTATCTGACTATTTAAAGGATATTCAATGTTCGCTTTTAGCGACAGCAGAAGATCCAAAAAAAGCGGAAAAAGAATTTGAAAATTCATGGCGAAAGCTGATGCACGCTGTCGAACATAACCCGAAAAATTTATGGAAAGAGCTTAAACAAGTCGCGAATGACGTAAAGAAAATTCCGTTAAAGCGAAAAGTGGCTGATTGCCCGCGCGTTTTAATCGTGGGTGAGATTTATGTCCGCCGCGATGATTTTGCGGTTGGTGAATTAATCGAGCTTATGAGCGAGAGAGGCATTGTTGTAAAAATCGCAGGCATAAGCGAATGGATTCACTACCTCGACTTTGTGCGCGATTACGCGCTTAAAAAACTTATTAAGCTTCGAAAACCGGGAAGGCGTCTTTTTTCAAAGCCGTCACGCGATTTAAAGAAACTTCAAATTGAAGAATGGTGGAAACATCATATAGAAAAAAAAGTGCTTCATATCTTAAAACCGACAGGTCTAATCCCGGAAACGCCTCATGACATGAGAGAAATCATGAAGTACACGGTTGAGCACTTTGTTAATCTGGAACTCAATTCGGAGATCGCGGTTTCCTCCGGTTCGGCGGCGGCTGCGATGGACGAGGGATATTCGGGTATCGTGAACATCAGCCCGTTTGCATGCCTTATCGGACGCGTAATCGAAGGCTTGTTTACACCGTGGGCAAGAGAGCGCAATTATCCGATACTTTCGGTTGAGATTGACGGCAACCTTTTGCCGCCGAACATTGTAAACAAGCTTAATATTTTTATGGTCAACGTGCTGCGCTTCAAAGGCGGAAGCGATTTATCAACGCTTGTGGACAAGGCAAAACATGAATAGAATTGAAAAAAGTATAGAATCTCTTCTGGAAAATTACGACTCACATGGAATGGTTAACCACTCTGGTTCTATAAATCTTCCGGGAAGGGAAAGTATCGACAATATCGTTCGCGGCTTGGAAGAGTTATTGTTTCCCGGATATTTAGAAAATCTTGATACAGGAAAGCAGAGCTTAAAAATATTTACCATAGAAAAAATAAAAAATCTTTCTTTGGCGCTCAGATCCGAAGTGGAGAAGAGCCTTGCTTTCTCCGCGCGGCTTGGCGAATTAAGCTGCGGGCATGAAGGCTGCAGAGCGGTAGCCGCAATGGTAGTGGAAGAGTTTTTTGAGGAACTTCCAAAAATCAGAATCATTCTCGCGAAAGATTTGGAAGCCGCTGTGCGCGGAGACCCTGCGGCAAAGAGCGCAGACGAAGTAATTTTATCTTACCCCGGCTTTCAGGCGATTGTTGTTAACCGTATCGCTCACTTTTTTTATTCGCGCCAGGTGCCTCTTATTCCGCGCATGATGAGCGAATTGATTCACAGAAGAACCGGTATTGACATACATCCCGGAGCGCAGATAGGCGAATCGTTTTTTATCGATCACGGCACGGGCATTGTTTTTGGAGAGACGACAATAATCGGAAAAAATGTAAAAATTTATCAGGGCGTAACGCTTGGCGCGCTTTCCGTAAAAAAAGGCGAAAGCGGAAAAAAACGTCATCCGACTATCGAAGACGATGTTACAATTTACGCTAACGCTACCATCCTTGGCGGAGAAACTGTTATAGGGCATGGCAGCGTTATAGGCGGCAACGTCTGGATTGTTCAATCAGTTCCCGCGAACAGCAAGGTGTATACGAAACCATAATTTGCGTGATACTATGTTCACGGAGGATTTATGAAAAAAAATCTTGCTCTTGTTTTAATCTTCTTATTTGCCGCCAATATCGCTTTTTCTCAGACCGCGGAAAGCCCTGTTCCGCAGATGGATCAGTCCGTTAAAAATCTCGCGAATGATGTGCATGCAAAACTTATAGAAAAAAAAGCGGAAAAAATAGTGATAGGTCAATTTACATATAACGACGGAATTACATCATTCAGCACTTACTGGATCAATCAATTAATCGCCGAATTAACAAATATGCCCCGCAGAAATTACGCGGTTTATTCAGGCTCGGCAGCCGAAGCCGAATGGACGCTGACTGGAGAAATTGTACAGGTTGCGGACGTTGTTAGAATTTATTCGCGCCTTGTGCGTTTGTTAGACAGATCGATTGAAACATCATTCTATTCAAGTTTTCAGCGCAATGAACATTTTAACGAAATGATTTCGCAGAGTTCTTCGGGCGGCGGCTCTTCATCGTCTTCTTCAAATATAAGAGATTCAAGAGAGCCCGATAGCTGGGATTTTCCCGTTACCTATGTAATAGGATCAAGCGCAAGCGTTCCTTCAATGAACCGCGCTCTTACGGAGGATGACGAAGATTTTTTTCTTCTTGTCCCGGAAAGGGACGGCAGGTTAACCGTAGAAACAACGGGCAATACAGATACTGTTATGGAATTGCACAATTACGATGACGGCGAAGAAATTGCAGATAACGATGACGGCGGCCAGAACACTAACGCAAAAATAACTGTTAATGTGCGCGCGGGAGTGCGCTATTTGGCCGTTGTCAGGGGTTACAGTTCTTCCATTACGGGCGCTTATGGTTTTCGCGCCTATCTTACGGTAAGAGAAGGAGCAAGCAGCTGGGATAATCCCATCTCCTTTGATATAGGAGAAAATGAAAATATGTCCGCGGTAAACCGGAATCTTCAGGAAGGCGATGAAGATTTTTTTGTTTTAACACCGGAGAGGAACGGAAGAATAACGATTGAAACAACCGGAAGAATTGACTCTTATCTGGAACTATACGACGCCGAAAGCAAGGAAATACTTGACGAAAACGACGATATCGATCGTAACAATAAAAACGCAAGAATAAGATACAATGTGAGCGCGGGGAAACGCTATATTGTCAAAGTGCGCGGTTATGATTCTAGCGTTAGGGGAAATTATAGTCTTCGCGTGTTTTTCTCTTCACAGGGAACACAGGCTCCTGACGGATACGAGACTGACGACGAGCCTTCGCAGGCAAAAGAAATTACCGCAGGTACGCCGCAAACCCGCACTTTTCACTCAGGCGATGACATAGACTGGATACGGTTTCAGATAACAGCGGCAGGCATGTATAATATAAGCGCAAGAGGCGAGAAAAACAATCAGCTTGATACTTTCATAGAGTTATACGACAGTAATTTGAATTCAATCGCGCAGGACGACGACTCGGGCGATTCTGTAAGCTCGCGTATTTCCATTAATTTAAACGCTGGCGTTTACTATTTAAAAGTCTGGTGCCTTGATGAAGAACCGGATCAGGGTTACATAGTAAATATAACAAAACCCTAATCAATATCAATGGCGATGATCAGGGCCGTTACCGCTCCTGAATTGTTCGGAGCCGCTGTAAAGGACGCTTCATTTGCGCTGTAAGAAAGCGACGTTGTGTAACCCTCTCCCAAAGCCGAGGAAAGCCTTTTGTTTATTGATCCGCGCGATGATATAAAAGCGTTAATGACATTTTGAATGTTTAAAGCATGCTTTGAATAAAGCGTAATAAGATAATTGGCGCCCGGCGTGTTCAATATAATATTTCTTTCGCCGCCGGGAAGCGCTATTATGCTGTCGCTGTAATTTAAAAGCGGAGAAACACCCGGCTGCGGGAATAATAAAACAGGTGAATAATAATTGTCATGGCCGTGAGGCTGAGAAATCATAAAAGAATAAACGTAAGCGCTCTCCTTTGCTCCGATGGAAAAACTCACCTTTGTTCCCTGCAAAAAAGATTCTTCCGCTTTGTAATAAAAATTATCGGTAAAAGAAAAATTAACAGTCCTTGCTGATTGAGCGTCCGCGGCCTGCATCTGAACAAAACCGTCAAACTTGATCGTATCGCTGTAATTGGCGATGTTGTCAATCAGCTCATACGCTTCAATTACAAAGTCGACAAAAACATGATACGGTATCCAGATGTATCCGCCGTTTCCCCACTTTCTTCCCCAGCTGTTCAAAACTTCAAACGCGCCTCCGTACCTGTTGTCGTCGTATCCAATCACGCACAACGCGTGACCGTAAAAAAACCGCTGAGGATTTTCCGCGGGACGCCATACGTCTTTCGCGTCATTAAATGAATCGGGGGTATTCATGCCGATAATGACAGGCTTGCCTTCCGTCAGGCTTTTTTTGACAATCCTTGTTATGAGCGCCTGTTTTTGCCTGTCCTCTCTTGAAAAGAGCGTAACATAACCCGCAATCGGATATTTTCTGCTTGTCTTGAAATATGAAAGATCGATTCTTGTAAAAGATAATAAACGCTCAATGTCGAGCATTTTTACGGCGCCCGTATCTCTCATATAATCCAGAGCGGAATAAATCTGCGCGCCGCTCATTCCAGTGGAATCGTCGGGTCTTATGTTACGGTAAATGTGAGTGGGAGAAAAAGTGTTTTGAGTGGTTTCGCTCTGATTCAAGCGGTTTAAAGCGATTGATTCGGAAATCGTCCTTGCCGAATATGCGGCGGCCCATGCCACGCAGGTTCCGAATTCCGCCTGATCCCCGGGAAGAGGCGCGTACTGTTTCAGGGAAAAAGATGCGGGGAGCCCTTCATAGGATCGCTCTGTGAGCTCCGCCCTGCGCGGCAGATTTTCGTATTGCTCATCAAAAATCGCCCCTCTGCCCTGAGCGAAAGCAAGAGAACTTGCAAACAGAAATATTGAAAAAAGACAGATAAATCGCCTTTTAAACCGCATATTTCCAATATATGGCATTTTTCCCAACAATTCAACAATTTTTTCCCCACACTCCTCACTCCTAACTCCTCCCTACCAACACTTGCATAAAGTTTTTGTTTTTTGTAAACTGAACTATATCTCAAATCGGAGCTGGAAAAAATGGGAATATTGACTATAGTTTTATTGGTGTTTTTCATTATCGTTGCCATACTGCTTGTTTTACTGGTTTTAATACAAAATGACGAGGGAGGCGGCATTGGCGGAATGTTCGGCGGAGGGTCAAATACAGCCTTTGGTTCGCGTTCGGGTAATGTCCTGACAAGAGCTACTACAATTCTTGGCAGTTTATTTTTAATTATCAGTCTTGGCCTTGCCTTAATAAGCCGCACTCAGGGCGGAAGAGGCGTTATAGATGAAGCAATCAACATTCAATCTCAGGAATCAAGTTCGTCATATCTTGACGCGTTAAAGAATCCTCCTTCAGAAGAATCGACGGAACCTTTTACATTCGATATTTTACCCGATGGGGGAACAGAGGAGCCGGCTCCGGCGCCGTAAACAGGAAACTAAACCGAGGTTTATATGATTCTGCAGGATGTTTTGTTACCGGAATTCATTAAAGTAAATATTGAAGCTGAAGATAAAGACGAAGCTTTCGAAGAATTGGTCGCCTATTTTTGCGGCGCAGATAAATCAGACGCGCATGATGAAATCCTAAGCGCCATACTCACGCGCGAAATGAAAATGTCGACAGGTATCCATAAGGGCATCGCTGTTCCGCACGGAAAGACAAACGCGGTTAAAACTCTACGCGGCGTGCTTGGCATTTCTCAAAAAGGCGTTCAATACGACGCGCTGGACGGAGAGCCTGTATACCTTCTTTTTATGATTATCTCCCCCCTTGAGGATTCGGAAAAATATCTGCGTCTTTTAAAGCATCTTGCTGAGCTTATGGAAATTCCGCAGTTTCAGTCGGAGCTGCAGACGCAAAAGGATTCGCAGAGCGCGTTTAAAGTTATACGCAAATACGAAGAAATGCTTGCAGCGCAGAATTGATTATGAATACGCTGGAGCATTTGCTTGAAATCGAAACCTCGGCGGCTGCTTTGGTAAACGACGCGCAGGAAGAGGCGGACAGGCGTATCCGCGAGAATGAAGAAAAAAACCGCATCGAACACGAAGAGCGTATTAAGTCTGTTTTAAAAGAGCATCAGGCTCAGTTTGAAAAAGAAAAAGAAATAATAAACGTGGATTACAGGAACGCTCTTGATGATTACAAAAAAGAAATAGCTTTAATAAATGTTAATGAACAGGAGTTTTCAGGTCTTTTAAATAAATATATTAACGAAGGATGAGGAAAACTTATGTGGCCGGATAATGGTTATGCTTATGCCAAAGCAAGCTGGATCGTAGGTAAATCTTTTCTCGCTAAAAGAATGGCTTCCCTTAACGGCATTCATACATTAAACGAACTTGACAGGCTTATTTTTCCCGATCAGCATATTGAGCTTCCCGGAAGAGAGCTTCTGGGCGACCTTGAAAAGAGAATTATAAACCGCGCTGTGCGTCATATTTTATCCGTCGTAAATTCCTATTCGGTTCCTCCTAAACTTTTAGTGCGCATGCTAAAGGGACTTGAATATGAAAATCTTAAGGAATGTTTAAGCTCTATCGCCGGAGGCAAAAATGAGCTTCCTGTTATCTGCAATATCGGCCGGTTTGGAAGCATACGTTTTAAAGCATTTCCTGATGTCGCTACGATGCTGAGAAAAACTGGATTTGAACATCTTCTTTTGGAGGAGTTAAAATCCGTAAAAGTTGGAATGGATTTAACGGCAATAGATACCAAACTGGATCACAAGTATTATCATGGACTGATAGAAAGTTTGTCAGAGCTTGACAGCGAAGAGCGCGAGGCCGCCTCGCGTCTTCTTGCGGATGAAATATCTCTTAGAAACTGCGCGTGGGCTTTAAGGCTTAGAACTTATTATCATAAAAGTGAAATAGAAACCGCGAAATATTTTCTTGGTCTTAAAATACGCGGACTTTTAAATCAAAGGGGAAGCTCCCTTGCCTCTGACGCTTTAACTTCGCTCGATTTTTCTCTGGATGTCAGGCAGGAATGGAAAGGCTGGAGATGGGAAAGGTTTTTAAATACGGAAGAAGAAGGCGTTCACTGGACGGCAGACCCCCGTCATTTTCAAAATGCCGCGTCACAGTATTTGTATCATCTGGCCTATCATAATTTTCACAGTTTTCCCATGTCTGTAAGCGCGATATACTGTTTTATTAAATTAATGCAGTACGAAGAAGATCTTTTAACAAGCGTCGCTGAAGGAGTTTCATTGGGCATGGACAGTTCCAGTGTTTTTAAACTTCTGGAGGTAGCCTGACCATGCTGCGTCCAAGGAAAATGAAGTTTGTAGAGCTTACCGTTCTCAAAAACGATATGGACATTGTCCTTGAATATCTGGGGAAAAAAGCCTCGATTCAGTTTCCGGGCTCGGAAGATACTGTGGAGAGCATTGACGTTACGCGCATAAGAAAAGTTATTGACAGGCTCCTTGACGCGGGCCTTTTTATAGGAGTTGAAGATATTGATAACGACAGCAGCAATTTAAACGATGATGATATTGCCATTCCAAATAAAAATGACGAAGAGCTTTTAAATAAATTATGCCTGGAAATTGAAAATTTAAAGGATATCGAATATAAAACTATTCATGAAAAACAGCGCATACGCGAGACAATAAACGAAGCGAAAGTTTTTTCCAAAATGAATGTGCCTTTTACCGATTTTGAGCATCTTTCATACCTTACCATAAGAATCGGCCGCCTTGATCCCAAAGGCATAACCGAATTAAAGAAAAATCTGGGCGACAGGGCTGTTATTATCCCGCTTGAAGAAAACCGGTTTCTTGCCGCAAGTTCAAAGAAAGGCCGCTTCGCGCTTGATACGCAGCTTAAAAAATTATCTTTTGAGCCGGTTAAAATACCGGAAAATTACAGGGGCATCCCGTCTGAAATGATGAAAAGCCTTAATGAGCAGTATAATTATCTTGAGAAAGAAATAGAAAAAATTAAAAACGAGAAAGAAAAACTGCGCGAAAGCTGTAAAGACGATCTTAAAAGACTGGTTTCTTCCATGAATATCGCTTTAGTAATTGAAGGAGTTAAGGCGAGATTTACAACAACAAGAAGCATGTACCATTTCTCGGGCTGGACTCCTTCCGATCTTGTTTCCGGCTTAAAAAACGATTTAACAGAGCTTACAAACGGAAGGGTAGCGGTTAACGCGTATTCTCCTGAAGAAGTTCCGTCAATTAAAAGCGGAAAGGAAAAAGTTCCGGTCGCGATGAAACACGGCGCGTTTGTAAGAGGGTTTGAAAGCATTATATTTTCATACGGCGCGCCCCAGTACGGAACGATTGATCCTACGCCCATTGTCGCTTTCTTTTTTACGCTGATGTTCGGCATTATGTTCGGTGACGTAGGGCAGGGTTTTGTGCTGTTTCTTTTTGGCGTTCTGCTCAGCATCAGCAAGAAAACGCTCAAGAACTTTAAAAAGTTTTCCGTTCCGCTTATTTCTATAGGCATTTCTTCGATGATAATGGGTTTTCTCGCAGGCTCATTCTTTACAAACGAAAAATTACTGGTTGCTCCTACAATGGCGTTGACCTCCGCAATTTTCGGAGAGCCTATGGACAGGGTGCTTCACATTCTGCCGCTGGCTTCGGAGGGCGGAAGCGTTACAAAGCTTTTGTACTTTTTTGGCTTTACCATAGGTATCGGAGTGATAATTAATTCTCTTGGAATTTTAATAAATATTTTTAACAGGTGCGTTTTTAAAAAATTCGAAGCCGCGTTTTTTTCTAAAACTGGGCTTGCGGGTCTTTTGTTATTCTGGTACGCGCTGTTTATCGCGGTAAAGATTTTACTGGGCGGTAAATTTGAAAACTATGATATTTTTGGCGTATCGATACCCTTATTTTTTATATTTTTTGGAAATGTAATTTGGAGAGTCTTTACGGGAGAAAAGCCTGTTTTCCATAACGGTATATTCGCCTTTGTGATAGAAGGTTTTGTAGAGCTTATTGAAACAGTTTCAACATTCTTTTCAAATACTATAAGTTTCCTTCGCGTGGGAGCGTTTGCTCTCGCTCATGCCGTGTTTTCGTTTATTGTTTTCTATTTTACGGACGAGCTTGGCCGCTCCGGTATTACAGGCACCTTTTCCGCCGCTTTAATAATGGTGATAGGTAATGCTATAATAATAGCGCTTGAAGGATTAATTGTAGCCATTCAGGTAATACGCTTGCAGTATTATGAGTTTTTTAATAAATTTTTTATTGAAACAGGCGTTGAGTTCGCGCCTTTTCGTTTTAAAAATAAGGAGTAAAAATGAAAAAAATTGTTTTACTGTTATGTATCATGCTTATTGGCATAGTCTGCGCCGGTTTTGTCTTTGCGTCGGAAGCCGCTGAAGCTCGGGATTCGGAAAAAGTATCCGAGGGCGATTCGCTTAAGTTCGTAGCGGCCGCCATTGCAGTAGGCCTCTCCTGTATCGCGGGCGGAATAGCCGTAGGGCGCATAGGCTCGTCCGCGATGGGCGCGATGAGCGAAAACCCCGAGCTTTTCGGAAAAGCTCTTCCGTTTGTAGGACTTGCGGAAGGCATCTGTCTTTGGGGCTTTCTTGTAGCGCTATTAATTTTATTTCTGTAACAGAAAGTGCAGTATTTTTTTCTCGGCGATGAAGAACTTGTCACTGCTTTCAGATTCATAGGCATAGACGGAATAGCCGTTAAAGATCAGCAGCACACAATTGATATATTTAAAAATCTGACAGAAGAAACCGACGAAGAAAAAGTTTGCCAGGTTTTATTATTAACGGAAGAAACCGCCGACTGGCTCGGCGAATATATGATCAACTGGCAGTTGTCGGGACATTACCCGCTGATTGTTGAAATACCCGGTATTTCAGGAAGGCTCCCCGACAGGAAAACGCTTGTGGAAGCGATCAGGGAAGCTATAGGAATACGGGTGTAAAGCATTTTTTTTAATCCATAAGTAAATGCGCGTAACATTTCCGGTGTTTTTTACGCCGTTTCGGGTGCATTCTGCTCTGTTTCGCTTAAAACCGCTTTTTTACATATATTTCTGACATATAATCGTAATAAATAAATTTAATTATAGGAGTTTTTATGAAAATGAAAGTAGTAAAGAACGGATTAAAGATCATTTTTACGCTTCTCGTACTATCGGCGTTTTTTACCGCCTGTACCGAACCCGGCAATTCCGGAAACGGAGGCGGTAATGAAGTAATTGATAAATTCTTCGCCGGCAGTTTTGGAAGCGGCGGAAAAGTAGAGCTTTTTGTAAAAGGTCTTCCGCTTACAAACAAAAGAAGCCTCGCGAGAAGTTTAGCAGCAGGTTCGGAATTAGTAGCTCATATCGAGCATAACGATCTAAAGCTGCGTTTAGAAGGCGCTTACGATCCTAAATCCGACGGATTTGTGCTTTCCGCAAGAACAGAAGACTATACGTACGCAATCTTCGGACAGCTTAGCTATGCAGGTGATTTTGATTTTGCCGATATTACGGTTACCGAAAGAAAAGGAGAGGGGTGGGAAATGAAGTCAACCATGATTGCTCATGACCCTTCGGTTAATTTATCGCAAGATGGTTTTTCAACAGGGCTCGCGGGAGTTCCTTCAGGACTGTCAGGTCATAACGAATATTATCTTCCGTGGTTCGCGGAAGACGATAACTTCAGAGAGTGGGTAATGGTTTCTCCTGCCGCGATGG
>Ga0209755_10000759_pt1 | contig 56240 bp, 50 predicted proteins | sample TergutCo191P1_FD_187301 | JGI IMG/M metagenome (GOLD analysis project Ga0209755, IMG submission 187301) | Cornitermes sp. P1 segment gut microbial communities from Petit-Saut dam, French Guiana - Co191P1 (SPAdes) (version 2) | ecosystem: Host-associated > Arthropoda: Insects > Digestive system...
CAATTTAGTCGCTGGCCCAAAGCATTTGTTTAGTAATTAAGTTAATATCAAGAAACCTTTGGATTCGTTTGAAATTGTTGCAGTTTTTTCTTACACCAATATTATATATTAATTTTTCTAAAATAAATATAAAAAAGACATATAAGTCCTTGGAAGGCATCGCCCTCCATTTCTTTACATGTCCTAAAACTTATTTTAAGGATTAATCCTCATACATATCTTCATATTCATCCATGATTTCATTATATTTATCGTCATCATCAAAATCACTGTCGTCTAAATCAATATCGTCATCATCAGTTGAAATATGTAAAGGAATATCATCAATATAGGTTGCTTCTTCCTTGGCTTCTTCATCTAAATCTTCATCATCAAAGTCATTATCTTCATTAGTTTCATCAGTTAATTCAAAATCAGCAAAGTCAAAGTCATCATCAGCTTCCATATCATCTAATTCTGCTGGTAAGAAGGCATAACCATCTTTATCCCAAAAATCAAGATTACCATCTTTTAATGCCCACTTATCATCACCAACAAAAACGAATTTTGCTGATAAAGTAATATCAGTATATAATCTTGTTAAACTATCGGTATCATCCAAAGATATGTCTTTAATGTTAGCGACTTGGTCTAATAAGTCATAAATTAATATTGGTTCTTGACTATTTTCTAATACTTTTTCTGCTACTTCTATCATGGCTAGTGTTTTATCGATTTGTTCCATCGTGAATACCTCCCTTAAAAACCGGTTATATTATAATACAATTTTTTATTTTTGCAAGTATTTTTAATACTTTTTTTTATTTAGTTAATTTTTTGTATAAATTAAGAGTCAAAAGATTAAAACTTTTGGCGATTTTTAACTGCTAGGGCTAATGTTTGTAAATCAGCATATTTCAAATCAAGACCCACAGGAATACCATAGGCTAAACGACTAACAATAATTGGATAAGGGGTTAAGATGTTTTTAAGAAATGCCGCTGTAATTTCACCTTCTACGGTGGCATTAGTGGCGATTACTACTTCCTTAACTGCTTGTAGGCGACTTAAAAGTGATTCTATATTAAGATCATTATGATCAATACCTCTGGCAAAGTTAATTAAGCCTCCTAAAATATGATAGACACCATCAAAGCTTTGCGTCTTTTCTAATGCATAGGCATCTTTGGTATCAGCTAAGATCATAATAACATCTTTTTGACGTTCTTGATTACTACACACAAAACAGCCTTCAAGATCAACTAAAAGGCCACATGTTTCACAAGTTTTGACATTTTCTTTTAACTGACTTAAATGTTTGGCAAAATCTTGTAAGTATTCATCGTTTTTATTAATAATTTGTAAAACTAATCTTTCAGCAGTTTTATCACCAATACCTGGTAGTTTAGCAAAGTCCTCAATTAAGGCTTTTATCGCTTTGGGATACATTAAAAGCCAAAACCACCCATACCAGCATATTGATTCATTGTGTCTGATTGTTGTTTTTCAATTTGGCCTAAGGCATCATTAACAGCTAATAAAATAGCGTCTTGTAACATTTCTTTTTCTTCTAATAAGTCATCATCAATTTTTATATCAATTACTTGACGAGTACCTTGTACGATTACGATTACTCCACTAGCTTTACCAGTAAACTCCGTTGATTCTAATTTAGCTTGGGCTTCTTGCATTTCTTTTTGAATTTTTTTCAAACGATTCATCATTGCGGGATTCATATTTATTCCTCTACTTTCACGATATCAGCCCCAAAAATTTCAATAGCTTTGGCGGTGATATCTTTTTCTTCTTTCTTTTTATTGTCATATAACTGTAAATCAAGATCATTTAATTTAGGTTTGGGATTTTCTTTGGTGTATTTAGACTTAAACTCTTCTCTAATACTTAACCAGTCAGTGCCCAAAATACAGTAATAATCTTTAATTTCTGGATAACTTAATTTAATAATTTTTAAGATGGTTGGTTTAACTATTTCATTATACAATAATTGAGCCTTAGTTTTATCATTTAGTGTAAATAATAAAAAGTCCTTAGATCCTGCCACTAATTTAGTCGCGTTAAGTTGAGCCACAATTGTATCATCAAAACTTGATAAATCAACTTGTTCCCACTTTTTAGTGGTGTAGTCTTTACTAGCATTATGTAGTATTTTTTCAACATCACTAATTGTTACTAATGGCTTGGTGGTGCTTTTTTTCACACTCACAACAGGATTAGGAGTTGAAGGGTTTATGATCTGTTTTTCTATTTGATTAATTTTATTCACTAACTCTATTTGATTAACACTTTGGTGATCAATCATCTTAAAGATGGCCATTTCTAAGTAAGCTCTTTTTTGGGTAGTAAATTTAATGTTACCTTGCAAATCATTTAAGATTTCTAAATAAGCGTATAAATAATCTGTACTAATTAATGCTAAATTAGGATAGACTTTGATGTCTTTGGTTTTATCAACTAAAACATCACGTAAAGCTAATATTAAGTCACTAACCATTCTTGATACATCTTTACCATTAGTTAAAGCACTATTAATTAAATGGAGAGCTTGGGTTGTTTCTTTTTTATAGATAGCTAAAATCAATTCTCCTAAACTTTTACGTGAAAGTCCACCAGTCACACTATACACATCTTCTTCGCTAATTTGACTTGAATAAGAGATCATTTGATCTAATAAACTTAAAGCGTCTCGCATCCCACCTTCGGCACATAAAGCGATCGCTTCTGTTGCCTCGGGGGTAATATTAATTTTTTCAGCCTTGATGACTTCATTAAGTTTTTCAATAATTTCTTCTACTTCTAAGTTCTTAAAATCAAATCTTTGACAACGTGAGATGATGGTAGGGATTACTTTTTGAATTTCAGTAGTGGCTAAAATAAAGATCACATGCTTAGGTGGTTCTTCTAATGTTTTTAATAAAGCATTCCAAGCACTACCTGTTAGCATATGTACCTCATCAATAATATAAACTTTATACTTACAAACTGATGGGGCATATCTTACTTTATCACGTAAATCACGAATATCATCCACACTATTGTTAGAGGCAGCATCAATTTCTACGATATCAGCAATCTCATTTTTACTAATGCCTAAACAAATATCACACTTACCACACGGATTATCAGTGGGGGCTTGTAAGCAGTTTAAGGCTTTGGCAAATATTTTAGCAATACTAGTTTTCCCCGTTCCACGCGGACCATTAAAAAGGTATGCGTGAGCAACCTTTTCACTTTTTAATGCTTGTTGTAAAGTTTTAACGATGGTTTTTTGACCCGCAACTTCCTTAAAATCTTTGGGTCGGTAAGCCCGATATAGTGCTATATATGACATATATACTCCTTTATTTTCCTAAACAAAACTTAGAAAATAGTTCATTTAATAAGCCTTCATAGTTATTATCGCCTAAAATATCACCTAATTCATTATAAGCCGTTCTTAAATCAAGACCTAAAATATCAACTACTGTTTGTAAGTTAGCATTGGCTTTAACATTTAATAATGCTTGATAGGTATTTTTTAATTTAGCGATATGACGAACATTAGATAAATAATTAAAATCACGATCATTAAAATTATCTAATTTAGTTATTTTTAAAATCTCACTTTCTAAGGTGTTTAGGCCTTCTTTCGTGTAAGTAGAAATCAATAACATATTGTTAAGCATCATGTTTTGGTTAAGATCTTTCTTATTACCAATAATAATTCTTGACTTTTCTTGGGTTAAGGTTAATAACTCTTGATCATATTGATCAAGCGGTTGTGAGGCATCTAAGACTAATAAAATTAAATCGGCACTTTCAATCATTTCTTTTGCACGTTTAATGCCAATATTTTCAATTACATCAGTTGAATGTCTAATGCCGGCTGTATCAATTAAATTAAGTGTAACTCCCGCTAAATTAATCACTACATCTATTGTATCACGGGTTGTTCCAGCAATATCAGAAACAATAGCCCGACTTTCACCAATTAAAGCGTTTAATAAACTAGATTTACCCACATTAGGTTTGCCGATGATAGCAGTTTTAATGCCTTTATGGATGAGTTGTGATTTTTGTGAATTAATTAAGATATGATTAATTTTTTCAATTAAATCATCTACCTTAGCAGCAATCGTTTGCGTAGTGACTAATTCAGTATCATCATACTCAGGATAATCTATATTAACCTCTATGACACTAATCATTGATAATATTTCATTTTTAAGAGTTTTAATTAAATTAGAGGTTTGTTTATTAAGTGATTGATTAGCAAGTCTTAATGCTTGATCGTTAGTAGCACTAATAATATCCATAATACTTTCAGCTTGAATTAAATCAATTTTTTGATTTAAGTAGGCTCTTTGGCTAAATTCACCAGGATTGGCTAAACGCGTATTAGTTTTAAGAATCGTTTCTAATACTTTTTGCGTGACTAAAATGCCACCATGGGTGGTAATTTCTACTAAGTCTTCACCAGTAAATGATTTAGGATTCTTAAAAACTGTTACTACTACTTCATCAACTATTTGGTTATCATCAATAATATGACCATAATGGACAGTTGATCCTTTAACTTTGGTTAAGTCTTTACCCTTAAAGATTTGATTAACATTAATAATTGATTCACTGCCTGATACTCTAATAATCGCTAAGGCGGCTGTTCCAATGGGAGTAGCAATCGCAGCAATCGTATCTTTAATCGACATTAGATATTAATTGATGTGTAATCATCGTTTTCATTGTCATTGGTTAATGCCTTTGCTGAGCGATAATTACGTTTCTTTAAGCGTTCTTTTTCTTTGGCAGTGTGTTCTTGATCAGGGTGTTTAACAAATGGATTAAAACCACGGATAAAATCACGCGAGTAAATAAAGACAATAATAATTCCACCAATTAAAATACCCATTAAAGGAAAGCCCATTCCCACGATGATACCAATACCGGCAGTCGCCCATATGGTGGCAGCGGTGGTAATTCCTCTAACAGTTTGGCCATCTTTTAAGATAACTCCAGCACCAATGAAACCGACCCCAGTTACTACTTGGGCAATTACTCTGGCCGTGCCGTCTGTTTCTGCGTCTAACATTAAACGTTGCATGATTGCTAAACCGCAAGCGGCTAAGCCTACTAAAATGTGGGCTGATAAGCCAGCAGCTTTACCAACGTTTTGACGCTCTAAGCCAATAAAGGCTGATAGGACAAAAATTATGATTAATGGAATAATAATCTTAAAAAACCAAACTTCTAATCCTAAATTAAAATCAAGTAAGTATTGCATATTTTATTCTCCTTGTTCTTTATAGTTTTTTATTAAAGTATGAATATCTTCAATGAAAGCGGGTAGTTCTTGCCAAGAAGCAAGGGTTGCCCCACACGCTTTTTTATGACCACCACCATGATATTTATTGGCTAAAAGGTCAATGTCTGGTCCGCTTGAACGCAAGCGTACCCTAATTTCACCATCATCAGGGTTTTCTAAAAAGGTTGCCCAAACAGGATAGCCTTCAATACCTGATAATAAATTCACGATACTAGCGGCATTTTCACGCGTTAAATCAAATTGCTTCATAACATCAGGGGTCACTTTTAAGTAAATAAAACCACCATCGGTTGTAATAAAGTTTTGATAAACAAAACCTTTATAACGAATCATTGCCAAAGTATCATTATTAATGTGTGAATCAATATACTCTAAATCAGCACCTTTTTCAACTAATAAGCCTGCCATTTCAAAAGTTAATTTAGAAACGCCACGATACTTAAAGCGACCAGTATCAGTAATAATACCTGTTAACATGGCGGTTGCCCCAGGTAGGGTAATTTTAAAATTCTTAAACTTTGTTGAAAAATAAGTAATCATTTGTGCACAAGATGGAAAAGATGGATCCACCCATTGTAAGTGTCCGTATTGATCAATTGGTAAATGGTGATCTATTTTAATAATGTATTTACCCATTGTATAACGTTGATCAGATACTCTGGCTGCTGAACCAGTATCAACCACAATACAAAGAGCATCTTGATAAACACTATCAGCAATTACATCCATTGTTCCCACGAAACTTACAAAATCAGAAGTTTCACCAACTACATAAACTTTTTTTTGTGGATAAGCATTTTCAATAATATTTTTTAAGCCAAATTGTGCCCCATAACAATCTCCATCAGGACGCGTATGACCATGAATAATGATAGTGTTATATTGTTTAATTTTTTGATAAATTTGTTTTAAGATGTTCATTGTTTAGCCCTCTCATTTAAGTCTTCTAACATTAAATCTACTTCTTCCCAGTTTTTAAGGGATGCTCCACAGGCCTTATCATGACCGCCTCCCCCATACTTTTTAGCAATATCTACCACTACATGATCACGTGAGCGGATTTCAACCCCAATAACATTATTAGCGACATCTTCGGTAAAGGAAACCCAAATATCTACTTCTTTAATGCCGGCCATTAAATTAACCATTCCACGCGAGACAGAAAAGAAATCTAAGTTAGCATCAACAATCATTTGATGAGTATTTTTGCGGTAAGCGACATTATTAGAGGTTAATAAGAAATCACAAAACTTATTTTTAGCTAACTTTTTAGTTAAAGGTTCTAAATATAAATAATCATAAATATCTTTGATCCTTGGATTAAATTGTGCTACATAAGCAGCAGCAGCAAAAGTACTAGCAGCAGTATTTTCATTAATGTAAGTAAATCTGCCACTATCAGTGACCATGCCACAATAAAGATAAGTGGCAGCATCACTATCTAAATCAAGTTGCCATTCTATAAATAAATTAGCAATTTGTTGACACGCTGAGGTAGCTGTTACATCTTGATAAAAAATGCTAGGGTTAATATCGGCATCATTAGTATGATGGTCAATACAAACAATCTCTTTGCCTAATTTATATCTTTCATCACTAATGCGAGCATGTTGTGAAACGTCTAAAACAAACACCAAAGCATTATTATATTTTGTATCGGTTATTGTGTCCATCTTTGCTTCAAAAGAAAAATCATTAAGATCGCCGACCACAAATACTTCCTTTTGAGGAAAGTGCTTTTTAATACCGTAGTATAAACCCATTTGTGAACCGATTGCGTCCATATCAGGGCGTGAATGGCGATGAATGATAATAGTTTGATATTCTTTTATTTTACTTAATATTTTTTGTTTCATATTACCCTTTCTACTTTTTCAAGGATTGTTAGTGATATACATTATTTTATCATATTATTGACAATATTTAACCGATAACAGCGTGTTAAATTAGTAAAAAGACTTATGAATGAGTTTATTCATAAATCTTTTAAGTTTAATTCATAAAAGAAACTCATTGGATTGCTCCGCTGAGTTTCTTTATTAATTTTATTTGATTAAAACTATGTTAAATGTTTATTAAGCAAAGAAATTAAACCAACCAAATGCAATTGTTGTTGATGGTGGATTAGTTGCTGCAGCATTATTAGGATTTCCATGAACCCATGGATTTAATGCGTTAACTGATCTTACTCTTACAAATACATCTTCTCCACCAGGTACATTTGCTGAAATAGAGATAACATTTGAATGTGGTGTAAATACACCATCATTAGTCATAGATGTTTCCATAGCTGCTCTCATATCATAAACTTGTGTCCAAGTTGTTCCATCAGTAGAAACTTCTAATACAAGTTGTCCAGTATTTGCCCAATTTGCACCTGCTGTACCAGCAAATGGTTGAGATGCAGGAATAGTACCAATACCCCAGTTGTAGCCTACACCATCACGGTTAGCAGCAGTATCGACAACAGCAAATTGAAGTTCAATTCTTGATAAAGCTGGAACTCTTTCAGCAGTCGCTAAAATCGATGTTACTTCTGCTGTAAATGATGAATTGATCCCTGAACCTGTTCTAATTTGGAATACATTGTTTGGCCAAGTTCCTGGCGGGTTACCCGAACCTTCCCAACGTGGAGAATTTCTGAATGGATCAGTTGCCGTATTAAACGATGTTCTACCTGCAAATACACCTGTAAAATTAAATGTTGCGCCTGTAACATCATTTCTAGCTCCCCCTGTAAAGTTGGCTTGTGCTCCTGTTGCTCCAGTAGCATTTAAGAACGTGATTGCATGTGTTAATCCTTGTGGTATCACCACATAAGGAACGATAGCTGCGATAAATGCTCTAATTTCCTCAGCGGTTGCTTCTTCATCAGCGATTGTAGCAAATGTAGCATTTGCTGTTTCTTCAAGAGCATTTCTCATATTTCTTGTCATTACATGTTGTAACCCAATACGAGCATCTCTAAATACTTGAGCATTTGGTACATCAACTAATTCCGCGATTAAAGCTGAATTAATTAAGTTTAATAACGCTGTAACCATACCATCTAATGTTCCTGAAGTCATTTCAGTTAATAAAATATTAGCAAACACATTAGCCACGATTAATGGATCTAACTCATTGTGAATTGCTTGAGCACGATCAATAATTGCTTGTAAGCCTTCCACTAATGATGGTAAGTCAGCTGCAGTAATAATGCCAGCAATTGGTGCAACATTTGATGTTGTGTTTAAGAAGTCTGTTAATGCTTCTTGTGCCTCAGTAATTTGTGGTTGCCAAATACCGTCGGCTAATACTTCATTAGCACCTTCACCAACAGTTAAACCATTAACTTGTACATTAATTTCTGCCGCTGTGGCAAATAATTCAATCGCATATGTAACATATTCAGCGAAATTTTCCATTGCTAATGGAGTTGCTTCACCAGCAACGATAGTTGCTAAGCTAGCAGCCCAGTTAGCAGTTAAGCCTTCGTGAATTGCTGTGAATAGTAATGCTGAATTAACAGCTGATGGAATAGCAGGAATAGAGAACATATTAGCAAACGTTGGGAAAGCTGCTAATGCTTCTTCTGGTGTGCCTGATATACCTTGAGCAAATGCTTGTGCTGCACTTCTTTGTGGTCCGAATGGATCTAATGCATCACCCCAAAGGATTAATGAACCTACTGATAAACGGATTTGAGCAGGAGCTGTTCCAGTTGATCTTCTTTCGAAAGCAATTCTAAAATATACAGGACCAACAACTGGTTCTGCTAATTGGATATCAAATTCCATTGTATAGTTAGCAATAATATCACCTACTGTTTGCTCGCCTACTGGCTCAGCACGACCATCTGGTCTTTGTGCTATACCATAAGGTAGTGTTGAAGGATTGCCTGTCCAACCTGGATTTTGAGCACCACCTGAAACTGCTGTTCTTGAATCACTCCACGCTAAACCAACAGAAGTCCAAGTAGACCCATCTGTTGATGTTTGAACATGGATATTTTCTACTCTTTCCATGTTAGCCATATCGCCGCCCCAAGCTCTTAAATTAAAGAATACTCTTGATAAATTCTCAGTTTGGAATTGTGTAGTTGATGTTGGTAAGATAGCTTGCTCTACTGCTGCTGGTCTAACAAAAGCTTGAAGACCCCATAATTGTAAACCACCATTATCAAATCCACCTCTAATAACTGAGGTCATTCTTCTAGTCATTGGTACTAATTGTGCCGATGCTGAATCCCATACGTGAATTGGTACTGCATCTTCATGTGGTGAACCAGCAATTCCTTGACTTTCTCTAAATGTGTTATCGTTTCTACCTAAGTCTAATTCCCAGGCCACATTAGCAAAATCAGAAAGTGTTCTACCCACTGTAACTGTAAATTCTCTTGTACGTGTATAAGCACCCATTGTTGCTGTTGCTGTTAAAACTGATGTTTGATTCGCCTCAGCAGTAGTAACAGTTGCGTTTAAGCCGCTTAAAGCGATCGCCTCGCTATTACTTGATGTCCAAGTAACAGTTACTGGTTGTGGTGTATCATGAGTTACTGTTGCAGGAAGAACGAAGTTTCTTCTAATAGTAACTGGAATTTGCGATAATAAATTCGCAAAAATTCCTTCAAAGATTTGTTGACCACCTTGTCCTGTGATACGCGTTCCTAACCACTGGTTACTTCTAGTATCGCCATCAATTGTTGCTGTTGCTGTAATGACAATCACAGTATCAAATAAAGGGGTTGTAATCGCACCAGTATTTGAAACAACTGCTGGACTTGATGTAACCCAAGAAATCGATTCTAGGCGATCTACTCCTTCAATTTGTTCTACTGTTCTAAAGTCTAGTCTAGTTGCTCCTTCGGGGATAATTGAGTCAAACTGTATTTGGCCCCATAAAGTTTGGAAATTGCCATCTACGTCAAAGTCATCACCCTTACAAGCAAAGATTGCTACCGCAAAAATTGCGATAAGTAATAAAACTGATAATTTTTTCATATTATTTACCTTTCTTTTTATATATAAAATACCCTATTTTTTAGATAATAAAAAATAGGGTAGATTAAACAATGAATTTGGGTGCTTTTATTTTTTGAATTTTTATAGAATTAAAAAATATATTCATATAAGCTCCGTTTCAAGAATATTTCTTGATAATTTTACATCAATAAATTAATGTAATATAATTTTATCATTTTTTAGAAAAAATATCAATAAAATAATATGTTTTTTATTATTATTTTTATTTTGGTTTTAACTATTAAAAAAACTATTGTTTATTATACTAAAAAAACTGATAAATATACCGTTTATAGTACTTTATCAGTTTTACGTTTAATTATAATTTATTACCATGGTAATGGTGTATGTGGTTGCCAAGAAGCTTGCCATCCACTGGTTACTGGACCAGAATCCCAATCAGGTGCTGCCGCATCGCCAGCCCAAATTGATAGATTATTATTTCTTGCAAATATTTGAGCAACTGTTAAAAATGAATGAATTAAAACATTGCGGTAAGATAGACCAATATCACCAGGCGTTACACCCACTGTAAATCCTGATAGCCCTTCTCGCACCATTAAGAATGGTTGCAAGTGTCCTTCAACCCAAACAATAGCCAATGTTCTTCTTGAAGATGTAGTATCTGATAGAGTTAAGCCTGGAACTGATTGTAAATAAATGGCTTGTCCCTGTCCTAAATTACCACGGTGGATATAGTTACGGTTAAAGTGTGATGCTACTAATCCCCAAGGCTCTGGTGGTACATGTGGATTTGGTACTTCTGGTGTATTAATAAAACGATATCTTACTGAAGGATTTAAATCTAAAGCAATCAATTCGCTACTATGAAAACTTGCCGTGTCACCATCAGCAATTGAGGTAAGGGTTGCTCTAATAGCACCGCCACCACCAACAATTCCGTTACCACGCGGCACTGAAAACGGCATTGTTTTATAACGTTCTTCTAAACGTGGCCCTTCTAGCAGTTGTTCTTTTGTTCTAATTTGATGATCCCATCTGCCGATATATTCCCATAAATTAGGTACATAACCAATAAAATGAGGGTCATTAGAATCAAAATTAATTGAAGGGGTTAATTCATTTAATTCACCCATTCTAATTAATGTTTGAAATCTTGAAAAAACATTGGTAAAGCCAACTGCACCAACAATATCAAATAAGGTGCCTTGCCATAATAAACCAATTGGATCATCACCATTAAACAGCATATTTTCAGCAACTATAAAATCAGCTTTTGCACGAACAGCAGCATTAGTATGATTAGCTCCAACAATCACAAAGAAACTATTGGCAGCAATTGTACCTTCAATCGCAAAATCATTAACGACATCTTGTCTGCCTTCTCTAAAAATACGTAATACTAAATTATAAGTTAATTTTACATCATAATCTGAATTATTGTATAATTCAACAACATTATCTGATGTTTGCCAGCTATCATTAGCAGCATTAGTGGCATTAAACATTTTTGAAATTACAACATTAGGTGCTGGTTCGCTATCACCATTACAAGCCACTAAGGCAATAGCCCCTGTTAAAATAATCATTAGGGTTAAAAATTTTTTCATTTGTCATTTTCTCCTTTTTTTGTATCATTATATTCTAATATAGTTTGATCATAAATTTCTTTTTGTTGTTGCTTTTTGTATTCTTTTTTCGCTTTAACCATTGTCATAATATGACGATGGAAATAAAGAAAATAAGTAATTATTATTATTATAGGTATTGCGATTAACAAATAGATTGCTAGTGGGTTATAACTACTAAATAAATTGGTTAAGTTAGGCACTTGTTGAAGTATGCCTTCTTGAATTGCCTGATTAAAATTATTTTGATTAAAACGATTGGTTAAATAAAGATCAGCATTATTAATTTGGTATAACTCTTCATCACTCATTTCGTATACTGGTTGGTCTTCAACTGGCGAAACTGCCATCATGAAGCGTAAACGATGAAATCCAGGGAAACGCTGATTTGTTTTAATCGCATCCAAGTTAATGACAATAAAAGCAATCTGTTCATCAAAAACGGGAATTAACTCAGTAGTGGCATGCATGATATTACCATCAGGCAAACTAACTAAACTAGCAAAGTCAATTCGCATTCGTAAAACATCAACTGGTAATTGGAGTCCCGTTTCAGCATCGGGTAAATTAATATTTCTTAAAATGATTGCTAGTTGATTAGTTTTGCGTTGATCAGAAAAAGTTATAAAATTATAAACTGCAATGTTAGCAAATTGATTAGTGCTTTGTGCAATTGGCTCACTTAAAATAACGGCTTGTTCATTTCCACGCGAGTTTGCTACTGCTATAGCAGAAATTAGTTCATAGTTATTTTGATCACTATTGTTAATCATGTGTTCCTTGCGGCTTAATAAAAAATCATGAGCATTAGTTGCTTGTGCCGCAGTAGTAATCAAAAATACTGCAACCGCGATTGCTATAAAATATAAAATTGTTAGAATAAAAACTTTCTTACTCATAATCACCATCATTTTTCGCTTATATAATATTATATAATAAAAACTTAATTATTGTGTCTTAATCTTAAAAAAGAACCATAAGGTTAATGCTGATTATATATCATCATTTTCCCAATAGTTCTTTTATAAATTTTATTAAAATATTAAGCTTATAGTCCTAAGACGTTATTATGTGCTACTTGGAATCTAGCTCTAATGTGTGGCATCGCCTCAGCATCAGTTCCGGCAAGACGCACAATATAATTAATTAATGGTGCTGCCTCATCTCGCATATTTGAAGAGAATGCAAATGCTGGTGTCACATAAAAGTCCATTCCTGGTCGTGATGCCATCATAATTGCGTCAAATGCGATTCTATTTTCTCTTTGTGATAAAGTCCATGTTAACATTTGAGCAGCTGGTATCTCTGATGTTGGTACATTTGGATATCTTACTGTTTCTTCTGCCCATAAGCCAAAAGTTTGTGATTCAACAACTGAGAATCTTGATGGAATGTTTCCAGGAGCTCCTGTTCCTTGATTTGGATGGTTATATGCTGTAACAAATTCAGCATTAATTCTTGTTGATGTAATAAATTGCATAAATAACCATGAAGCGATTAAACGATGTTGATCGTTATTGTAAAACATTGAAACGTTTGGCCCTTGTTGAATTTGCGTTCTTCTTCCACCTTCAAAATATGGAATTGGAGCTAATCCAGCAATTACACGATTGTTTACTGCTACATTCGTTACTGAGTTTCTTAAACCAGCAGTTGAACCGATTGAAGCAAATAACGAACCTTGAACAAAGACAGCTGATAAAAATTGAACTCCCGATAAATCACGCGTAGTCATGAAATTGTTTTTCACCATATTTCTGAAGAAATTAGTCATATTCCATGCTTGTTCATTATTAAATACTACTCTTTCTTCATCAACAATCGCCACTGGATTGCCTTCTTCATTATAAACTATATCACCATTGTCATCACGTAACCAACGATCAGCAATATATGGTGCACCTGTTTGCATCATACCAGTAATAAACCAGTTACCTGGTGAATCATAGCCAATTGGGAATACTGGGTTATTTGGGGCTGTTGGTGAATTTTGCTCACGAATTGCTGGTGATAATTCATTCCATCCCTCCCAAGTTGTTGGAATTGTCCATCCTTGCTCCTCAGCTAATAATCGGTTAAAGATTAATAACTCAGTTGACTTAAATAATGGTAATGCCATTACTGTTCCTGTAATCTCAAAGTCTGCATTATGACCATCTTGACCTTCTTGGGCTGAATTATCTAATTGCCCCTCTGCTCTAAATGATGGCATAATATCTAACCATGCTTCACGAGCACGATCAATACCTTGTGCTGTTGTTTCATGGAATAATCCAGAAATATTTGGAGCGGTAATTAAGTTGTTTAACGCAACCGGTCTTCCAGAAGGAATATATGTTAAAATGTGATCATTGTATGATTCCATTAAGTCAGGCATATTAGCATCATTATCTGGCACACCTAATTCTAATTGGATCGCTCTTCTTAGATCATCATATCCACCACCTGTATGGTGCATATTAACTGAAATGTTAGGGAACATTGCAGTAAACTCATCTACCCATTGTCTAAATTGGGCTTCATTAATTCCACCCATACGGTGCCAGTAATTAATCGTTACTGGTGTAGTACGATCAAATTCAATATCTTGATCTATTTCAATCCACTCAACTACCCTATCAGGTCCTGGTAAATTTTGCTGAATACGACACGCAGCTAAAGCAATTACGGCGAATGCTACAACTGCTCCTAAAAATAATTTTTTCATTTGAATCTCCTTTTTTTGATTTTTATTATATTTAACCCTTAACGCCGCTTCTAGAAATACCAGTCATAATGTATTTTCTAGCAACCACAAAGAGGATTAACAATGGAACGGTGACTGTCACGGTGGCAGCCATTTGTAAATTAATAATGTTCATAACTTGACCTGCAGTTTCATCACGGAAACTACCCCTTAACCAAGATGTTACTAATCTAAATCTTGGGTGGGCAACTAATTGTGGCCAAGTAAATGAATTCCATGAAGACATAACACGTAAAATCACAATTACGATAATTGAAGATTTTGCCATTGGAACCATAACAGTCCATAAGTATTTGAAATCTTTACAGCCATCAACTTTGGCGGCATAATATAATTCATTTGGCACTTGTCTAAATGTTTGTCTAAGTAAGAAAATTTGAAAAATTGATACTGTGAATGGCACAACTAAGGCCACATACGCTAAGACGTTTTCTTGATTACGCCAACCAAGTGCTGAAACTGTCATGAAGTTTGTTACTAAAAACATTTCTGATGGAATCATCATGGTTGCTAACATTAATATAAAGATTAATTCTCTTCCCTTGAAGTTAAACTTCGCTAAAGCAAATGCTACTAATATCGCAAATAGTGTTCCAATTGCGGTACTGAAAAATGCGACAACAAATGTATTACCTAAGAAATTCCAGAATGTAACGTTAGCCAAAGGACCTCCGCCTGCTGCTCCTTGTTGGAAAATAACAACATAATTGCTCGGTGAAAATTCGCGCGGGAATAGTGATGGTGTAACTGACCACATTGCTTCTTGCGTTGATTGAAACGAAATGTTTAACATCCAGTAAAATGGAATTAAAATAAATAAAGCAATCAAAACTAAGAAAAAGTATACAAATGTTTTATTAATAACTTTTGTTGTTCGTTGAGCTCTTAAAGTCACATTGTCTTTATAATCAAGACGACTATTGAGCTTAGATGGTTGTTTTGTCATTTAGCATACCTCCTTAGAAATGTACTCGTTTTTTAGACACGTATAAATTAATACCTGTCATAAATAAAATGATTAAGAATAAGATAACCGCTCCCGCAGCACCCATAGAGTAATTAGAAACTCCGAAAGATGAGCCGTGGTCATTAATTCCTCTTAAAATAAAGTGCACCATCGTCATTCGGGCATTATCTTCTGGTACTAAGCCGTTAAATCGCGGATTACCACCAGCAACCGCTAAGACGGACTCTGATGTTTGAAAGGCCCCAATAAATGAGGTGATAATAATATAAGCTAAGATTGGTGATAAAAGCGGAATAGTGATTTTCATTAACACTCTTCTTGGTGATGCTGAATCAATTTTAGCAGCATCATAGTATTGTTTTCCGATACTTTGCAGACCGCCAACAAATACCAAGATTCTAAATGCTAGTCCATTCCAAACTGAATACATAATAACGACAAACATCCAATTGCTCCGCGAAGCACCCACATCAACCCAATTGACTCGCAAGCCAAATAGTGAGTTAATTAATCCGTCTCCACCCAATTCTGGTTGAAAAGCGAACCTAAACATTACAGCAAATACCATCCCTAAAGCTAACGTATTAGTTACGTAAGGTAAGAAGAAAATTAATTGAAATGTTTTTTGTAATGGCTTAATAGAATTTAGGAAAACCGCAATTAGAAGCGATAAAACAGTAGTAATTGGTACTGATATAGCCACAATAATTAAAGTGTTAGTTAAAGCAGTTAAAAAGACCGTGTTAGTTAAAACTCTTTGATAAGCCATGAAGTTGAAGTATGGACCAAATGATTGTGTGGTTTGATCATACGCTGAGAAAAATGAAATTAATACGGTATTAATAATTGGATAAAATGTAAATACCAATAAAACTAAGACTGGTAATCCGATATAAAGCCACGCTTTATAATCTTTTTTGTGATCTAACATTATGCTAGCCTCCTACCGTTTTCTTCCTTTTCAAAGATAAATGTTTTGTTAGGATTTAAGTCAAATTTAACTGTATCGCCAACCTTAATACTTGTATCATCACTTAATAAAACAATTCTAAATGATTCTGACACTCCTTTTGGATGCTTAGATACTAATGATAATTCACGACCAATCGCTTCCACGTGAGCAATAGAAACTTCAAAATTACCCTTTTCACTTAATTTAAATCCTTCTGGTCTAACACCAACAATTATAGCACGATCTTCTTGATCTTTTAATTTATCTGATGTAAATACTACTTTACCATTAAGATATACTTTACCACCTTTTAATTCAGCATCAAATAGTGAAATTGGTGGTGTTCCTAAGAATTTAGCAGAAAATAGGTTTTCTGGGCTATTATAAACATCTTGTGGAGCACCTTTTTGTTGCTCAACACCAAAGTTCATAATTAAAATTTCATCAGAAATTGACATTGCTTCTTCTTGGTCATGGGTAACGAAGATAGTAGTAATTCCAGTTTCTCTTTGAATACGCTTAATTTCTTCACGCGTTTGTAATCTTAAACGAGCATCTAAGTTTGAAAGTGGCTCATCAAGTAATAATACTTTAGGTTTTTTAACAAGAGCACGAGCAATCGCAACCCTTTGTTGCTGACCACCTGATAACTGTCCAGGTTTTTTATCTAATTGATCTACAATATCAACTAATTTCGCAGTTTCTAATACTTTTTCTGCAATAAATTTGCGTAAATTAATAGCTTTTGCTTCTTGAACTAATTTCAATCCTGGTGGAGTAATTTCCATAACTTCTGCATCAATTAAAGCTTTTTGTTTAACTTTATCTGTCTCACTTAACTTAATTCTAGCAACAATCGCCGCTTTTTGAGTTTTGAATTCTGTTTCTAATTCTTTGAATTTAGTTTTTAATTGAATTTTTAATGCTTTAGGATCAATTCCACTTAATATTTCTTCCTTAGAAGTTAAATATTTATGCTCAATTTCTTCAATTTGTCCCTTTAATTCTAATTTTAAGGCAGCTAATGCCTCATTATACTCTTGTTTATAAACTGCTTTTTGACCATCTTGTAGGGCTAATTTTTCATTATACTCTGATAATGCTCTAATTCTTTTTGAGTTATTTTCAGCTTTAACTTCTGATTCTTCTCTTCGTGCCTGATTTTTAATATGCTCAAAATTTGCTAAATAAGCGAAATACACATCAGCCACTTCTGGCAATACAAGACGATAAGCTTGCTCATAAGCAGCGTTAATCGCTTTTTTCTTGATTTGAAGATTTTCTAATGGGAATGAAATGTTTTTTCTAATAGTCATATGCGGATATAACGCATAATTTTGAAACACCAACCCGATACCTCTTCTTTCAGGCGATATTTCTGTTACATCTTCTTCCCCAAAGAAAATTCTACCACCTGTTGGGTATAATAATCCCGAGATCATATAAAGAGTTGTTGATTTACCACAACCCGATGGCCCCAATAGTCCTACTAGTTTTCCTGACGGAATCACTGTTGTAAGATTATCGACTGCTCTTGTTTCTTTTCCTGACTTAGCGTCAGAAAAGATTTTGGTTAGATGTTCTAATCTAATTTCCATTTGGTTTTCCTCGTTTCTTATTTAACTAAAATAAAAAGCACAAGTCAAAAAAACTTATGCTAAACTAACTTTGCGACACTAAAATAAACGATCCTATCGTTCATTTGTGCAATATATCGATGGTCTAAATATGATGCTTCAATTGAGTATAAATTATTAATCATATTTGCTCCTTTCGAGTAACACTTATATTATACTAAAAAAACGATAATTATTCAACCAAATTATAATAATTTTTAAGACTTTTTTAGTGAATGCCGAATTATTTCAATAAAATATAATGAAACCCTTTTCAAAATACAAAAGATGGGTGGAATGATTGCTGTTTAGAAGTCACAATTTTTAGGTGTTCTTGGGAAAGGAATCACATCACGAATGTTTTCAACGCCGGTTAAATACATTAATAATCTTTCAAATCCTAAACCAAAACCTGCGTGCTGACAACCACCATATTGTCTAAGTTCTAAATACCACCAAAGTTCTTCTTCGGGGATTGACATTTCTTTCATACGTTGTTTAAGTTTATCTAAACGTTCTTCACGTTGTGAGCCACCAATTAACTCACCAGCCCCTGGTACTAAAAGATCCATCGCTGCCACCGTTTCATTATCATCATTAACACGCATATAAAATGCTTTAATATCTTTGGGCCAATTCGTTACAAACACTGGTGATGAAAAATGTTCTTCGGTTAAATATTTTTCATGCTCAGTAGCAAGATCACGTCCATGGTGAGGTTTATTTTCAAATTTTTTGTTGGCTTTTAATAAAATGTCGATTGCTTCTTTATGAGTGATTTTAACAAATGGGGATTTAATAATTGTGGTTAGTCTTTCAAGTAGTCCTGGTTGAACAAACTGATCAAAGAATTTCATTTCCTCAGGAGCTTTTTCTAAAACGTATTTAATTACGTATTTAACAAAGTCTTCGGCTAAGTTCATATCATCTTCTAAGTCAGCAAACGCGATTTCTGGTTCAATCATCCAAAACTCTGATGCATGGCGTTGAGTGTTAGAATTTTCTGCCCTAAATGTGGGACCAAAAGTATATACATCTCTAAATGCTAAGGCGAAGCTTTCAGCCTCTAATTGTCCTGTTACCGTTAAATGGGCCTTTTTGCCAAAAAAGTCTTTACTATAATCTATTTCACCATTTTCTAGTCGTGGTAGTTTATCTAAATTCAAAGTAGAAACGCCAAACATTTCTCCTGCTCCTTCACCATCTAATGCTGTTATTAATGGGGTATTAACATAAACGAAATCACGTTCTTGAAAGAAGGTATGAATAGCCATTGCTGCTAAACTACGCACCCTAAACACAGCACTAAATAAATTAGTACGTGGCCTTAAATGGGCTTTTTCGCGTAAAAATTCACGTGTATGGCGTTTAGGCTGAATCGGATAAGTTTCATCAGATTCACCTAAGACTGTAATTTGATGGGCAATGATTTCAAAGGGTTGTTTCATCGTGGGGGTTAAGACTAGTTGTCCTTTGATTTCAATAGCTGATCCAATATTTAACTTAGCAATCTTTTCAAAATCTTTTGTTTTTTCAATGCCATAAACGACTTGGATATTTTCAAAAAATGAACCGTCATTTAAGTTAATAAACCCAAACTCTTTTTGCGAGCGATGATTGCGAATCCAGCCTTGTAAAGTGATTTCCTTATCAACAAAGAAATCTTGTTGTTGAAATATTTTTCTAATAGTTGTTGTCATGTTTTTACTCCTTTTTTTATAATAAAAATCCTTAGACAAAAATGTCTAAGGACGAATAATCGCGGTACCACCTTAGTTCTATAATAACTTATAGCGCTTTAAATCTTTAACGCAGACAAACGGATAGTTCTACACCCTAAGGTTCTTCTATCTCTCATAAGTGTTACATTAATTAAAGTATGAATAACTTTCACCACCGTTATCTCGCTTAACACACTATCTTAATTAATGTTCTTAATCATTGATTTATTTAATTGTATATGATTTTTAGTAATTTGTCAAGAAGGATCAGCTAAAAAGTAAATATGGCGTTTATCTCCGACTGTACGCATTAAAATCGTAATATAAACATCAGGCGACAAAACAATATCATTCACTGAGGTAATAAAACCATCACGATTTAAGTTAATGTTACGTTCAGTATAATGATTGATCCGATCAAAGGCTCGTGAGATAATGTCAGTACAGTAGTAACGATAACGAGTATTTAACCAAAATAAGAAGTTATATAGGGGTCTTCTATCAAAGGCACTTTCTGCGTAATCAATCGCTATTTCAATATTTTCATCAAAATAACCATCATCTTTAATGCGGACTGCCACAAAGTTATTGCGATAAAAACCGTTAAAATAATCAAAGTTAGGATCTCCTGCTTGGCGGCGCATAGTGAGCCAATTATTACTACTTTTAATTAAATTACGACTAAACTGTGCTTCTGTATCATAACCACGATGAAAAATAGAGCGGACTAACTCTGAAAAAGTAGCGGTTGTGCCAGTGGCTTCAATAACATTATTAGGGCCAGTAACTAAGGCTGCATGCCCCCCAAAATAATAAGAAACAAAAATATCCGCCCATCTAACACTTGGGAAAGGAAACTCTTGGGTTAATAAAATATCGCCTCTAACACCTGGTCTTCTTTTTTCGGCATCAGAAAACACAGGGCGATTACCTTCACCCCTTGATGTTTCACGTGGAACTTCAAAGTATAAATGAGTCACTCCGCCGTGTTCCCACTCTTTAACAGGAGTCGGGTTAGCACGAGCGATAAATTCTTCAAATAAACGATTTACATGTGTATCCTCGTATAAAGCAATCCCAAACGAAAAGGCAATTGAAAATAAGGCTGCTAAAAACAAGATATTTAATATTCTAATAAATTTAGTCATAATATTATTATATATGATTTTAACTTTAACAAGGTTAAATATTGTAATTAAAAGGTGTTAGTAGGAATTTTGCTACTAACACCTTTAAGTAATTTTGAAATTAATTAGGCTTTATAATTAAAACTCTAGTTTCGCCTATTCCTTCTGAGATAGTTGAAACATCTTTCCACTCGCTTAATTTAGCGTGGATTACACGGCGGTCAAATGAACTTAAATTATCAAGTCTTACTTCTACCTTAGTTTTAGCTACTTCCTTAGCAGTTTTAGTAGCTAAGATTTCTAATTGCTTAATGCGACGATCATTATAATGACCCACATCAATAGAGACAATCAGATTTTCAGTAACAAATTGTTGTAGGTAATTTTTTAATAGTTTTTGTAAAGCCATTAAAGTATTGCCATTTTTACCAATTAAAATCGCATTATTATTAGTTTGAATACGGTATTGGATTTCAGTTTCGGTAATATTACGAATATCCATCATACAACTTAATTCAAGGCTATTGATGATTGATTCTAAATATGACTTACCTTCCATCGCTAAATTAATTTCAGCAATGGCTAAATAAACATTAATTTTATTTAAGCCTAAAAGACCTTTTTTCTCTTCAATTAACCCTACTTTAATTTTATCAGGTGATACTTTTAATTCAATGGCTGCTTTTTCAATGGCTTCGGCTTGTGATTTTGCTTCTAGTTGTATTTGCTTAAACATAATTACACCTTAATCTTTCTTTCCAAATGAGAAGAATTTTTTCTTTTCCTTCACGGTAATAACGCCCATTGCTTCATCTTGTTTGCGTAAGAATTTCTTTTCACTAATTTTACGGTTTATTAAAGTTTGGCCCGTTGTATAAATATTAGCTACTACCCAATAAAAGGCTAAGGCATTTGATTGAATTGAGGCAAACACCATGAAGATGATCATCACATACATTACTATTTTCATTGTACGTTCTGTTTGAACGGCTTGTGCTGATTTGACTTGTGTGCCAGTATTTTTCATATAAGATGGCTTTTTAGTTGATAAACGATTAACCATAAACATTGTGATACCTACTAAAACTGATAAAACAATTGCTGACCAATCAGTCCAGCCACCACCTCTTAAATCAATTAAACCAAACAGCATTGTTGTACGAGAAACTCGTTCAGCAAACATTCCACCTGAGATTGGTAAACGTTGAACTACTTGAAACATTGCCATAAAGATTGGCATTTGGATTAGTGGTGTTAAACAACCAAAAATACTAATCCCGTGTTTTTTATAAATAGCCATAGTTTCCATTTGCTTTTTTTGCATACTAGCTGGATCTTTACGATTGGCGTATTTGGCTTGCATACGCTGTAATTCGGGTTGTGCTAATTGCATTTTAAGTGTAGCATCATTAGTTTTAGCGTAAACTGGCCATAATAATGTTCTTAAAATGATTGTTCCAAATAAAATACCCCAAGCAAATGAATTTCCAAAAATACCGCCTATTGAGGCGAATAACCAGGCAAGAGGAATAATAAATACCCAATTCCAAAATGCTCTTAAACCACCATGAATACCGTTAGCAATCGGAATATCATTATTTACAGATGGCACTCTACTGTTGATATTAAAAGTTGGAATATCAGCAATATTTTGACCAATAACTGTAATATTAAATACTCCGTTTAATCCTATTTCACCAATCCCGATTCTGTTTTCAGAATCTGGAATTCTTACAAATCCAGTTGTAGTAATATTTAATTGATCGCCTGTAAAACTTTGCGATTGCACAACACCATTAGTTACTGATGCTGTTATTACTGCTGTATTTTCAAAGGTTGGATAGTTAGCTATTAGTGGTGCTACTGCTTTTTGGACTGTATATAATCTGTCTTCTAAACTTTCTACACCATAAGCAAAATTTACAATTGGTGCTAAACTTAAATTAACATCCCCAGCAAAACTATTACCAATAATAATTTGAATACGCCAACTTAAATTAGCTGGTACTGCTTCATTATTAACAATTAAATTAAAGATGCCTGGTGTATCAGTGTCAGTAACTGACACTCCATTAATCACCGCACTATTTAATTCAATACGGCGAATATCGCCATTGTCAAATAAACCAAATAATTCAATTCCATCATTAAGACTTTGTCCGATATCTTCTGCCCTTTCAAAATGTAGGGTTTCCATACTAAGGAAAGTATCTGTTAATACAGCTTCTCCCTTACCACAAGCTGATAATGTAAATACTAAGGTAACTGCCATTATCAACAGCATTAATTTATACTTCATTTTTTGTCCTCTATTTTCATAATATGTGCTTTAATTAGTAAGTTAATTAGATTTTGTTGTTTCAGTTGGAAATCTAAGGCACGCAAAGGTGGCTTAACAACGATTACAAAATTAATATCTTGGCTAATTAATAATTTATTTTGTTGGATAATACTTCTAATTTGGCGTTTTGCTTGGTTTCTTTGAACTGCTTTACCATACTTTTTTCCAATAGATATGGCAAAACGAAAATTCTTTTGACTATTTACTTGATAGTAAATCACTAAATTAGCATTACCCACTGATCTTTTTTGTTTGAAAATTAGATCAATTTCTTCATTTTTTTTGATGCGGTATTCTTTTTTCATAATTACCTCGTTAAACAAATAAAAATGGACTACTAAAAAACTGTGTGTTTTATTAAGTAGTCCGAGTTTAACACTTTATTATTTGTTTATTTATTATACAGTTAATTGGGCACGACCCTTAGCTCTTCTGCTTGCTAAAACTTTGCGGCCGCCGACTGTTGCCATACGCGCTCTAAAACCGTGTGTTGATTTACGCTTGCGCTTACTTGGTTGATATGTTCTTTTCATCGCAAAAACCACCTTTCTGTGAAACCATGCTCACTAATTATAATAAATTGATAGGCGTTTGTCAAGAAAAATATGCTTTTGATGAGTAGAAAGTGATTTTTATGTTATAAATTACGCTGTTTAGTCAATAATTGGTGGGTAAAATTGTATCTACTATTATATTAAGCCACTTTACCATCAATTCAATTAATCATAATCACTATGATAATGCTAGCCGACAAGCAGTAAGGGATGATGGCGGAGGTACTCCAACTGGCAATAGAAATTACTGGTTACGCTCTGCTGGTGCTGCCCCAGGATATATTGACGCTTTTTTTCGTCCCGTCGCTTCTGTCAATACGTTTGGCTCTCTTATTGCTTATGGTGCTCCAACTACCAATCGCGGTTTCCGCCTATATTATAGCCTTATTATCCCATATAATAAAAAAGTGCCCCATTCTTTAATAAGGTCACTTTCTTCTAATCTTTATCAAATAATATAATGTATGGTGATAACTTCTTAGTATTTTCTATCGTTAATTGTAAGTAGCGTATATTACTTTTATCTAAAAAATTATTAATTGACTGGGATTCTTTTAATCCTTCATTATGTCCTGGGTAAACTGTAATCATAATAAAAAACTTATGTTTCAAATTCAATAAGGATTCAAGCATTGTAACAATATCAGTGGCTAATGTAGTAATACCACTATCACTATTAGGTAAATACCCTAAATTAAAGATAATACCATCAAAATGATTAACATACTTTTGATAGTTAATAAAACTATCTAAATATAAACGATAATTAGTTATAGTGTGTTGGTTTAATCGGGTAGTAGTATTTTTAATGGCTAGTTCTTGGATATCAAATCCATGAACTAACTTTACATTTTCGCATAAAAATAAAGTATCTAAACCATTACCGATAGTAGCGTCAATCACAACATGATTTTTCTTTAATTTATCTTTTAAGAGTAAATGAGCATAATAAGTAATTGACTTCATAATAAATCACCTTGATAAGCATTAAGTTTTCTTAATGCTTTATCTAACTCGTTAGACACCACTAACTTTTTCTTAGTCCAAATTGGTGCTAATAACATATTAGCAGGAGCATCCCCGCTAATACGATGAATAATAATATCATCTCTTAAATGTCTAATTTGGTTTACTACCACTTCAATATAAGCATCTAAGGTTAATAAATCCCAAGGTTCTTTTAAATAGGCTTGTCCCATTTTAGTTTTTTTCATAATATGAAGCATATGAATTTTTAGACCTTGAATATCTAATTTATTTAAGTGAAGAATAGTTTCTAGCATCATATCACTTGTTTCATAAGGTAAACCATTAATAATATGGACTACTACCTCAATATTTCTTTCTCTTAATCTTTTCACAGCCTGATCAAAACAAGCTAAACTATGAGCACGATTAATTAATTGAGCAGTAGTTTCATGAATAGATTGTAAGCCTAATTCAACTTGAACAGGCATTCTAGTATTTAATTCGGCTAAATAATCTAATACATCATCAGGCAAACAATCAGGTCTAGTAGCGATTGATAACATCACTATTTTTTCATCTAAGGTAATAGCAGTTTCAAATAATTCTTTTAAGCGCGATAAAGGAGCATGAGTATTAGTGTTGGCTTGAAAGTAAGCAATGTATAATCCTTCGTGCCATTTATTTAACATCATACTTTTAATCTTTATAAACTGTGTGGCTAAATCATCAGTTTTCAAACCAGCAAAATCACCACTACCTAATACACTACAAAAACTACAACCACCAACAGCGACTGTACCATCAATATTAGGACAAGTAAAGCCCCCATTAAGTGATATTTTAAAGACCTTTTGTCCATATTTGGTTTTATAGTAATTACTTAAAGTATTATAGTTTTTTTCATTTGTGAAATAACGCATAAAATCCCTCGATAATATTTTAACATAAATAAGGTATAATATTATGAGGTGTATATGAAAACATTAAAAAAAGTTTTATTAAGTAAATATTTTGTTATTCCTGTGATTGGATTTCTTTTAGGCTTTTTATGGGTAGCCTTTGTACATTTAGGTTATTTTCATCAAATATTAGAATCTCTGCAAACATTACCTTGGTATGCGCATATTCTTTTGGGTGTTTTAGCCATCTTTATCGTTATCTTAGTTCATGAGTTAGGGCATTTAATATTGTTAGTGATAATGGGCTTTAAGATTAAAGCGATTTATGTTTTAATGCTAGTGTTAGTGAAAAACAAGAAGTGGCAATTTAAATTCTTTTGGCGTTTTACTAAAATGCTTGGGGGTGTAGTAATCCCGATTATTGATAACATTACGGACGATACTTCATTAATGGATGCTAAAAAGCGTTTAGCCAAAGGTGTTAGTGCTGGGCCATTAGCCTCACTAATTTATTGTGTAATCTTAAATATATTACTAATTACAGCTATTTTAGTTAATATTCCTGCTATGGTAGCATGGATGTTTGTTTTAACGGTAGTGACTATTTTTATGACAGTTTTAGTGTTTGCTGCAAGTTTTGCCTCAATGCCTGGGTTATATGGTGACTTTATCTTAAAAGATAAATTAAAAAATGATGATATCTTTGGTATCTATTATTTATCGTTAGAAAAAACTGATAATGATGCCCAAAACTATTATTTTTGGACAAAGATGGTGCCAATTTTAGAAAACAATGGTTTTATGGAAAGTAGTGAGACAAAGGGAATATTATTAAATTACTTACAAAGATTAGTTTTTGAAAAGTATATTGGTTGTGCTGCGATTAATAAAAGGCTAGATCAATTAAACTTTATTCAAGGAAATAAAGAAGAAATATTAGTCCTTAATTATCATTTAATGTATTACTATGTTGATACTGATCAGCTAAGTAAGGCTAAAATAATTTTTGACAAACTAAAACAAGCACAATATAATGTTAAACCTGAGGTAAGTTTATATTGGCAAAAAGTAACTGATCATTACTTTAATTTAAGTGATGAAACCATATTTTTAAGTGATATAAAAAATTATTATCCACAATCAATATCTTGGATATTTAGTCCAATTGATGTTGATCATGATATACCAGCACCAATTAATAATGAAAAATGGTATAATAAAATAAATAATAATGAGGAGTGAGATAATGAATAAAGAACAAAAAAAGCTGTCAGCCGTCAAAGAAGCAATCCACCAGCGTTTAGAAGATCTGTATAAAACAAAAGAACTCATTGAAGAAGTGAAAACTTTAGAGTATTTAATGTGTTTAATTGAAGCAGATCCTGATTCACCAGATTATGCTCATAGTTGCTTAATTAGTATGTATAAATAAAAACTTCATGATAATGTGGTTAATGATGTTATAGTCATTAACCACATTTTACTTTAAATTTTGTTGTTATCAGAACTAAACCGCTTTACCATCAATTCAGATTATCATAATCACTATGATGATACTAGCCGACAAGCACAAAGAGATGATGGAGTAACATCTCCAAGAATCTATTGGTTACGCTCTGCTGGACTTGGTTATGAAGTGGATCATCATTTACGTACCGTTGCGGTTGTCGGTACGTTTGGCCTTCGTTCTGCTACTACTGCTTTCCACACACTTTTCGGTTTCCGCCCAATATTATGAAGTAGTAGTCAATTGACTACACTTCCTATTATCAGAACTAAACCGCTTTACCATCAATTCAATTATACCTAATCATCATAGTGATACTGGCCGACAAGCACTAAGAGATGATGGAGTAACAACTAGTAGAATTTATTGGTTACGCTCTCCTGGTGGATACGAAACTGCTACTACTGGTTTTCCTGTCGCATTTGTTTGGACTGCTGGTAATCGTTCGGCTTATACTGCTGATCATCATTCTTTCGGTATCCGCCCATCATTAAAGAAGCAGAAGCTTATATTAATACTAAATAGCCTTATTTAAGCATTTTCGCTTTATATTCACGATCCTTTTTGACTATTATATAAGCTTTTTTAGCTAATTTCATTTCCTGATCAAATATTTTACGATCTTCATATTTTAGTAATGAATTACTTTGGCTAATAGTCTTATCTGAAATATTTTTAATTTCTTTGATTTCGTTTTGCCATTTGATATCTAACTGTTTTAATTGTTCCTTAACCTTAGATAATTTATTTTGATATTGTATATAAGTGTCTTCATGTTGACGATGTAAAGTTTGTAAGGCACTATTAAATGTGATATCAGCATTTTTTATTTTAAGTTCCTTGTTAGCAAGCGATGTCGTAAGCTTACGATCAACGAAGGCTAAATCATCAAAACTTTTATTTTCAGCAAGTTTAAGGTCTTGATTAATCTTTTTCATTAAGGTACTATAATCACGATCATATTGGGTGATAACAGCGTTAAAGTTATCATTAATAATTTTTTGCTCACTTAGATTTTCAATATTAATTTTTTCAATTTCTGTTTCATTAAGATTGATGGCTGTTTTAAGTTCAGTAATTTTATTATCAAAAAGCTTAGTGGTTTGTAGTTCACTATTTATAATATTTTGATTAAAACTATCATTAAACCTTACAACAAAATCACGATGACGATCATATTCAGCGTTAATTAAGCGTTGTAAATTAAGTTTATTGTTTTGATAGATTTGTAAAGTTTTTTGATGTTTATTACTTAATATTTGTAAATTATTTTTATGGTATTGATCCATAAAATTAAAATTATTAACTACCACTTTCAAGGCCTTTGCAAGAGAAGTGTTACAATTATTAACAAATGCTTGATATAAGGCATTAAAATTATTGTTAAAAGAAGTAATTTGCTTAGCAGATGAATTACTTTCAGGGCCAACATTAACTAATAAGTTTTCTACTTGCTTAATAAAGTTATTAGTCATTTGTAAAATATTAAAAGATATCCCACTAAATTTTTTCTTTTCTTTATTAAAGGTTTTAAAGTTTTTGGTATGACTATGGGTTAGATTAAGTAGTCGTTGATCATAAGATTTATTAGTTAAATTAATTTCATTATCAGTTTTAATCAGTGATTTTTGGTGGTTAGCAATAATGTTGTCAAAAGATTTAATTTCTGATGTTAGAATGGTGATTTTATGTGAAAGATTACTTTCAGCTCGTAAAAAACTTCTTTTATCAGTTTTGTCTAAGAATTTAACTTCTTGTTCAGTCATATCAATTTGTTGGTGATTAACTCTAATTTTTTCTTCTAGTTCGGTAATTAAACCATGTAAAGTATTTTTATCCTCAGTTAATGCTTGTAGTCTTTGACCTTTTTCAATAATTAATTCAGCAGTAATGATTGAAAGATTAAATCTTGAATGACGCATTACGCAATCTTCAATATAGTGATCAATATGCGTTAGGAAGTGATTAACAGCATCCTTAATTAAAGATTTGACTACTGATAGATTGTTTAAACAAAGTTGCTTAAAAGCACCAGCAATTTTTCTTGGTTCCAGTTTTAAGTAAGCATTGATGTAGTTGATAATTAAATGCTGAGTTAAAGCGTGGATTTGATCAAATAAAATTAAGATACGTTGTTGGTTTTGTTCTAAGAAGAAGTTATTTTTAGTATAAACAATAGAAGAATTAATTAATTCTGTTTCACTTTGAATAATATGATCACGATCATGATTTAAGATCTTGTAAGCATTGGCTTCAATGTTATTAATATTAGTAATGTGTTGATTAGCATAGTAAGTAGTAGAACGGTTATATTCTTGATCGTTTTCTAATTTTAAAGTAGTTAAGGCTTTTTGTTTAGTGTGAGCCTCATTGCGTAAAGCCTTAGTTAAAGATAGTTCTTGGGCTTGTAAATCAATTTTTTGACATAAATAATCAAGAACTAAGTTTTCTTTTTGGGCATTAATAATAGTGTTAATTTTTAAAACATTGGCTTGCTGATCAAAATTGGCTTGAAATGTTTGGTTTTGGGCATCAATTTTAGCAGAAACTAATGTGTTATTAAGATTAAGCTTTTCTAGTGTATCTTCAAAAAGTGAAAGACTATGAGTGCTTTGGGCATTCAAAGTAGTAATATCTTTGTCATGAATAATGGCAGTATTTTCAATAATTTTAGCCTTGGCGTGTAAAGAAAGGCTTAAATTAAGGTTAGCATATTCAATTTGGGCTTCCTTTTTTTGAGTCAATAATTGGATTGAGCGTTTTTGTTCATGTAGTTTTTCAGTTTTACGTGCCACAATATTAGATAAAGCAAAGTCTCTTTTTTTAGAGATCATTAAATAATGATATTTCCACTGGGCTTTGGCAAAGATAAAATCACGTTCTAACTTTAACATTTGTTGATAGTATAAGATACGTTGATGTGAAAGCTTTTTTTCAATTTCTTTTTCTTTTTGTTTTTTCAAACGATTTTGGGTGTTAATTAAGTTATGATAAGTTTTTTTATGCTCAGCTTGTTGGCGGTATTCTAATCCGTGCGTTTTTTCTTTAATTTGTTTATTAACTAAATTACGTTGGCGAGTTTGTTCATCATTGAAAGTGGCTAGTTTTGAATACTCGCTATTAGAGATCGCTTGAAATTCAGCCATTTTTCTAGCGATATCATCATGATATTTTTTTTCATAAGTACTAAAATTACTTTGGTTTTCTTGAATTAAATTAATATGTTCATTAGTTATTTGGGTGCTTAATTCCTCAAAGTAGCGCTCTAAACGTAAGATTTCATCTTCAATAGGTGTTAATGCTTTTGTGAAGTCAGTTTCAATTATCTTTAATTGGCGATTGAATTGATCAGTTTCTTTTTTTACTTCGGCATTATATTTGTTGGTGGCTTCAAAGTAGTTTTCTTTTAAGCGTAAATACTTTTGGTCATGATCTTTGGTAGTAGTTTCTTTTTGGACTTTAAGTTTTTGAGTTTCAATTTTATGAGCCTCCTCAACTTGTGTCATTAAAGCGATGTTTTGTACCATCTGTTGGTTTAGTTGATCGCTTAAAGATAAAAGACGATATTTTAAGTCAATATCTTGATCAAAAAGTTTTTTAGTAATTTGCCTCTGGATATCATTACGGCTATTTTCAAGACGGCTTAACTCATGAAGATGAAGTTCTTGTTCGTGAGTTAAATGTTGTTCATAAACTTGGGATTGGGTGCTGATTTGCTCATCTAGTTTTTTGATGACATTAAAAAGTTTTAAACGATTATCATTCATTATGGCTAACTTTTTATTAGATTCAATAATTTCTAAATTTATTTGGTGTTTTTCATTTTCGTTTTGTTGTAGAGCTTGATCTAGGGATGCTTTAATTTTCGTTTTGATAGTTTGTTGATCATGGTGTTGGCGGTATAAGAGATTTTCATAAGTAGTTTCAAGCGAAAAAAACACTAATGATAAATCATTTAAGTTTGACATTAGTGGTTTGATTAAAGATGATTGATTCTGATAATTTGAACTAAACTCTGATAAAGATTTTTTGAGTTCAGCAATGTTAGTCTTGATGTCCATGGTTTAATCCCTGCCCGTATAACATTATAACATTAATATATAAATATATTAACTAATAAATGAGTAGTTAGAAGTCAAAATAATTTATGTTTAGTTAAATATTGTTAAAAAATGTTAGATTATTTGAAGTACAATATTTCAAAAAATGGCTTTAATTGGCGATAAAACGATAAATGAATATATTTTTTACAAATAAAAATTTTATCTTATTAAATTATGGGGATATTCTTTAAGAAGTATGATAAAATAAAGTTAAATTATATGCTTAGGCATAAAGATTAAAGAAAGGGATAAGACAATGAAACAAAAAAAACATACACTGGTAATACTGTTGTTAGTATTATTGGCAGTTACTGCAGTTTATGCTTTTTGGGTGTCGGGGGTTCTCAGGCCAAGTGATCAAAATGAAGGTGGAAAAATAGATGTTGGGGTGGGTAGTGAGGTTCCAACGAAAATAGAGGTGGCACCGTATCTAGCTACACAAGGTAATTTAGTGCCAACAGGATTAGTACCATATAGTGGTCCCAATTCAGTAGATGAGATTGTTGTTACATTTAATGTTTCTTGGAATGAGGACACTAATCACGATCTAGCTGGCCAATATTTTACAGGACAATTAACATCAAGACTTGACACTGGCAATGATGGTTTAAGTTCATTACTTAACGTTAATATTAGTGCTCCACAACAAGCTATCACCTTAAATGGCAATAGTGTTAGTGTGACTTTTAGATTTACGTTAAATCGACCATCTAATAGGGCTGAATATGAATTGATTGCGAATACAAGTTGGGAATTTTATTTTGTATTTTCAGTAACGTTAGATTAGTTAGCCAAATGATAAAAGTGCTCCAATTAGAGAGCACTTTTTTATTTGGTCTTATCGTTATCAGAACTAAACCGCTTTACCATCAATTCAATTGTTCCTAATCATCATACTAATGCTGGCAGGCAAGCATTAAGAGATGATAATAATGCAATATCGGCCTATTGGCTACGCTCTGCTGGTGCTTCTGGTGTTCCCGTCGCGAATGTCTGGACTTCTGGCAATCGTGCTGCTTTTAATGCTGACTTTCCCAATCTCGGTATCCGCCCATCATTAAAAAAAACCACCCTTGACAGAATGGTTAAAAAATATGGCGTCTTTGTATGCGATCAATGATTAAGTAAAGAATAAAGAATAGTACGGTACTACCTGCCAATATGCCATACATGGCTGAGGTGCTTAATTGGGCGCCAAACACATTTAATTCTAAGCTGAATGCATTTTGCAGTTGATAGATTGATTCACTATCAGTATCGGCTGGCAAATTATTAAGAATATTATTAATAAACACACTTCTAAATAATCCAATTGAATGAGTACCAGGAACGAAAGCGGCAACATTTTGTACAGGATCAGGTAAAAAATCAAGCGGTAAATAAGCACCTGTTACAAAACCAATCAAGGCAGTATAAACCCCAGTAAAGGCAGTTGAGCTTTGGGTAGTTTTGAAAAAACTCATTACACAAAGCATTAAAGTGACCGAAGAAAGTGAAGATAAAAATAAGATTAAAAATAATTCTAAGACAATGATGAAGCTAAATGCGATCCCTGTGGCTATCCACAAATAGGTTAAAGATATAATCAAAATGATTAATGAAAGAGTAAAAGTAATAAAGACGGCTGAAAATAAATAACTAAATAATAAATTAACAGGCTTAATCGGAGAAGCAGTAAAATCATCGGTTGCTCTATTTTGTTTATCTTGCACTAAGGGTAAGGTAGAATTAAGACCAACCGATAAACAAGCAATCCCTAAAACTCCAGCAATCATCCAAGCAGATACTATCGCAGCAATCAAACTGGGATCAACATTAACATCAGCAGGTAACATTCCTTCAATTAAAGAAATTTGGACATCACCCATAAAAGTAATAAAGATAATTAAAATTAAAACAGGAGCTAATAATGAGAAGAAGACAGTAGTTTTATTTTTGGTAAATAACTTAATATTACGTTTAGTAAGCATAAAAAGGTTATTAATATTACGACTAATTTTCATTCTGATACCTCCTGTTGATGTAACTTTTTACCAGTTACTGTTAAAAATACATCATCCATATCCCCTTTTAAGATTTCAAAATCTTTAATTTGAGGATATTTATTTAAAAAACTTAATGCTGATTTTGAATCTTTAACTTTAATGAAATATGAATTATTACGATACTCATATTCACTGTTTTCGACTGTTAGAATGCCTTCTAAGGCTATGTTTTTATCAGTAATTATACGCAAATAATCAGAAGTATAAGTACTTTTAAGATAATCAGGAGTACCAGATGCGGCAATAACACCATTATCTAGAATAACAACATTATCCGCAGTAGCCACCTCTTCCATATAATGAGTGGTTAAAAATACTGTTAAATTGTTTTCAGCTCTTAATTTGTTTAATAGTTGCCATACCATTACACGAGTATTAGGATCTAAACCAGTAGTGGGTTCATCTAAAAATAATAACTCAGGACTATGTAAAAGAGCACGAGCAATATCAACCCTACGTTTTTGACCCCCTGATAAAACGCTAAACTTACGCTCTAATATTGATGATAGATCAAGCATCTGAGTTAAAGTATCAATTCTTTCTTTAATTTCTTGTTTGCTCATACCATAAAGGGAAGCTCTAGCTAATAAATTATCTTTAACCGTTAAGACATTGTCTAAAACTGATTCTTGAAAAACGATACCAATTTTTCTTTTAATAAAAGAAGAATCAACATCTAAATCTAAACCAGCAATTTTAACGACCCCTTTGGTTTTTTTAATAATTGAACATAAAATGTTAATAGTGGTACTTTTACCAGCACCATTTAGTCCTAAGAATGCAAAAAAGCTACCTCTTTTAACGTTAAAGCTGATATTATTGATTGCTTTAACATTACTAAAGTTTTTCTCTAAACCAATTACTTCAATTAAATTGTCATTACTTAAATTAGTATTCATAAAGTCCTCATGTGTATGTGTTAGTGATGTTTGAATGCGTTTATATTCACGTTTTAACTCTCGTTCAAAAGAAGCATAAACCATTTTTTCAAATATCTTAAAAATCTTATTACCAACAATTAATTTAACGTGGCGAGCAAAGCGTGCTCCACGCTTTTTATGGGCACTATGCCAAGAAGAAGAGTATAAGTGAATAATATGACTATTATCCGTTAAACGCATCTTAAAATCCATATAGTTTTGGGGATAAAAATAATCAGCCGCATAAAGAACAACATTATCTGGTAAATAAGCAGTTTTGCCATCAAGCTTTTTAATATTGTATAAACGTTTAATGGTATAACTTAAATTATGTACAGATAAGATATTGGTAGTAAAACTTATTTTTATTGGGTGATTATATCTTTCGTGAGCAGCTACAATCACAGGGTGATTTTTGACACAACCAATAACGGCAGTATTCAGCCATAAACTATTTTCATAACCAATAAAAAACTGATGGTCTAAAAACTGATCTAAAGGCTTTAATATTTCACAATCAGTATCTAAATAAATACCACCATATTTCATTAAAATATAAATCCTAATCACATCGGCTGCTAAGGCCCAGTTTTTATGCTCAATAGCATATTTAACCCAAGGATGATTTTCAAGGCCAGCTGTCTTTTCATTCCATTCAATAATCTCATAATCAGGATTAAAAGTTTGGAAAGATTTTATGCATTTTTCATTAAGGGGACCTTTCGGGCCACCACCAACCCACACATAGTGGATTACTTTTGGAATTTTCTCATCTAAAACTGTCATATTATAATGATAACACAAAATAACATAGTTTATATTCATATCAAGTAAAAATATATCATTTAAGGTTAATTTTTGTCATAATAATATATGGGCGGAAACCGAAATTTGTATCGTAAGCAACCGTAGCAGAACGAGTGCCAGCAGTACCGATGGCCGCGATGCGTACAGCAGTAAGAGTACCAGCAGAGCGTAACCAGTAAAGCCATATGGTATTTGTATCATCTCTAAATGCTTGCCTGCCAGCATTACTATGATGATTAGATATAATTGAATTGATGGTAAAGCGGTTTAGTTCTAATAATGATAAGATAAAAGTGTGTTTGACTTTTATCTTACAACAAAATATAATGATTCAGATTTATTATAAAGAATAATCATTTTGTCTTTTCATAATAATGGGCGGAAACCGACACCGGTATAGGTAGCATTACCAGCATTACGACCGCCATAACGCCAGACACCCGCGACGGTACGGAAATGGTGATCCAATCCATAACCCATACCAGCAGTACGTAACCAAAAGTTTCCTACGGCATTAGTGTCATCACTTAATGCTTGTCGGTCATTATCATTATAGTGATTATGATTAATTGAATTGATGGTAAAGCGGTTTAGTTCTGATACAAAAAAGACTGGGCGTACCCCCAGTCATGTAGTCAGGAGTAATAAAATATTACCCCCCTTAGCAATTGCTTGCTACATAATTATTATATACTATTTCAAAATGAAAATCAAGCACAAAATGAAGAAAGTGAGAAAAGAAAATGAAATTATAAATAAGATAACACTAAAATCATTCAAACTTAGTATGCTTGATTACCCATTTTTTCATTTTTCTCATTAACCAAACAGTATAAAGAACATATCCTACTAATAGTAAAGTGGATGATGAAATAGCTAACCATTCTGGTAAGATATTATAACTGCCAATATCATCACCGGCAAACAATATAATTATAGCGGCTGAGATTAAGATTGGACCAATAATGGCGAATATTCTTTGTTTCAAAAATAAAGGAAAGGCTTTTCCTTCAAAGACTAATTGTTTACCGTTAATCACTGTATTTTTAGCCATCCATCTTTCACGATAACATAAACCAAAAGGCATTAAAATATTAGCCGTTAAAATAATTGAGGCCAAATAAACTAAATTAACCCACGCAAACGGCATTAACTTTCCTGAGAACTTAGATTCTTTCATAGTTGTTCCTTCTTTCTTAATTTCATCTTAATAATTGTATCACAAAACCTTAATAATTAACAAAAAAGTCCTTAGGACAATTAAGCCTAAGGACTTTTTAATGGAGTTAGACTGTTTTGAAGTGCTTTTTAGCAAACTTCATTAAAGCCTCATAATCTGGATGATTATGAACATCTTCTAAATACTGTGCATATACTACTTCACGTTTATTGTTTAGAATAAACATTGAACGTAATAACAACCTATACTCTGGTATTAATACCCCAAATTGCTTCGCAAAGTCTAAATATAAGTAATCTGATAAGGTAAGAATATTGGGTAGGCCATTAGCGCCACACCAACGACTTTGAGCAAACGGTAAGTCGGTTGAAACAGTAATTACTAACACGTTTTCAAAAGCGGCAAGTTCTTCATTGACTTGTCGGGTTTGATAATCACATACCCCCGTATCAATTGAAGGAATCACATTAAAAACGATATAATCTTGCTTAAATGAAGATAATTTAACCTTTTCTAAGTCATCATTTACTAAGATTAAGTCGCCAATTTGATCACCGATTTTTACTTTTTTCCCCACGACTGAATAGTTTTCTAATTTAACTGCTTTCATATTTAATCCCTTTCGTTTTATTACTTATTATTTTATCATAAAGTAAGGATAATCGTGCCAAAATAAAAAAAGGGACCCACTAAAAAAGTCAGTGGGTCAATTAAAGGGGATTTGTGTATCTTCATACACGTTAGGGGATAAGTAGTCCTATTTTTAGTAGGACAAAAGTAGTATATTATATTTTTTAATTGTTGTCAAGCATAATGAATGATTATGTTATTTTTACCACATTGATTGAAAAATTATGCAGTTTTAGGCGGAAAAGGTAGGATATTTTTGCATTTTGGAAAGTTTGAGCACGATAAATAGTATTCTCCCTTTTTATATTTAGATGGCCTTTTATACATGATTGCTCCACATTTTGGACAGTAATATTCAGAGACTTCGGGGGTTGGTTTAAGCATATTATTTTGAGCAACCGTAATTAAATCTTCAAACTTTGTATAAAAATCATTTAACATTTTATGTTTTGATGTTTGTCCATCAGCAATATGATCTAATTGATCTTCCATTTGGGCAGTATATACATCATTAATAATGGTATTAAAATAGTCGTTTAATTGCTTAGAGATATGAATACCAGTATCAGTGGGAATAAACTTACGGTTTTCTAAGGCAACATAACCTCTTTTATCATCTTTTAAGGTTTGAATGATACTTGAATAAGTTGATGGACGACCAATACCTTTGGCTTCTAATTCTTTAATTAAAGAGGCTTCATTATAACGGGCTGGTGGTTGGGTGAACTTTTGGACCATCTCAATTTTTGAAGCGTTATAAACTTCTCCTTCATTAAGGTCAGGTAATATCTTATCTTTACTAGTATCAGCTAATACCTTATGGTAACCTTCAAACTTCATGATAGAACCATCTAGGGCATAGTTATGACCATTACTTGATAAGATTACTTTGGTTGAATCATAAATGGCTGGTGCCATTAATGAGGCAACCGCTCGTTCATAAATCTTTTTATAAACTTTATATTGATCATCTGTTAAATAGGCTTTCATTTTTTCTGGTGTGCGTTCAACGCTAGTTGGTCTGATGGCCTCATGTGCATCTTGGGCATTATCGTTTTTACCAACTTTATATTTACCTAAGTATTGACGACCAAAATTATTACTAATATAATAATTAGTGGCACTCACAAAATCAGATGCCATTCTCGTTGAATCGGTACGCATATAAGTAATTAAACCAATTATTTCATTACCAATTTGAATCCCTTCATATAAGTCCTGAGCAATTCTTGATACTCTGGCTGCTCCCATTGAAAGGGTATTGAAGGCTTCTTGTTGAAGCGTTGAAGTAATAAAAGGTAATCTTGGATAAGAAAAGGTTTCTTTTTTATCTATTTTAGTAACAGTAAACGGATTAGTTGATTGATCATGAATAGTTTGAGCTTCTTCTTGACTAACTCTATGATCTTTTTTAATTATATATTCTGCCTTAAAATGTTCAAAGTGAGCAAATATATTATAATATTCTACACTAACAAAGGCTTGAATCTTTTCTTCTAAATCACAAATTAATTTAAGGGCCACTGATTGGACACGCCCAGCCGTGGGATTACCAACGTTTTTCTTTCTTAAAAGGGCTGATAACTTAAACCCAATAATACGATCTAAGATTCTGCGTGTTTCTTGGGATTCAACTAATTTTAAGTCAAGCATTTGCGGATGCTCAAAAGCATCCTTCACCGCACTTTTAGTAATTTCTTTGAATATTACACGCTTAACCTTATTAGGATCTAAGTTTAGGACTTGGGTTAAATGCCACGCAATCGCCTCACCTTCACGGTCGGGGTCGGTTGCTAAAAAGACTTCTTTATCCTTAGTATATTTAATTAAATCTTTAATCAAAGCACCCTTACCTTGGATTACTTCATAGTCAGGTTCAAAATCATTGTCAATATCAATACCTAAACCGCCAATACCGGAAATTTTGATATCACGGATATGACCTTTTGAAGAATATACTGAAACTCCATTAAGATAAGTAGAGATAGTTTTGGCTTTGGCAGGTGACTCAACGATGATTACTTTTTGATTATTCATAATTAATCGTCCTTTCTTAAAACTCTTACAATTATATATGTTTTATTTAGCGAATGTCAAGCACAAAATTATAATTTTTTCCTTATTATATTTTAATATAATAGAAAAATATTCTTTTTTAGTTTATAATAAATATTAGGTGATTTTTATGAAGAAAATGTTTGTTATTGATTTAGATGGGACTTTATTAAATCAATATGCTAAATTAAGTGAAAAAACAATTGAATATATCCAAACGATTAAAAATGATCACTATATTATTATTAATACTGGTCGTCCTTATTATACTTGTCATATGTTTTATACTCAATTAGGACTTGATACTCCATTTATTTCTGATAATGGTGGTACTATTTGGCATAATTTAGATGAAAGTGTTAGTTTTGGGATTGATTATCATATTATTAATCAGTTAGGTAAAAAGTTTGATCAAATTATTAAATCAGCATTTTTTGTTCATGGTAAAGATGTTTATGCTTATAACTACAATAAACGTTTATTAGATATCTTTTATGTATATATTCCCGAAGAAACAGTTAAAAAAGTTGAGTTAGTTGATCTTAAAGTTAATGCTGTGGGGTTTGTTATGGTGTTAGATAATAAAAGTGTTACTGAGTTTGAGGACTATGTTAAAAATGAATTAAAGGATGCTGTGGGGATTCGTTTCTGGGGTGCTGATGCTAAGCAAGGTATTTATGAACTGTATGCTAAGGATGTATCTAAGATGTCGGCTATTACTTACTTACAAAAGATGTATAATGTTAGTGATGATAACGTTTATAGTTTTGGTGATGGCATTAATGATCAAGAAATGATTGTTGGGGTTAAAAATAGTGTGGCAATGAAAAATGCTTCTGCACTGATTAGGAGTTTAGCTAAAAGTGTTACTGATCATCCACATCATGATGATGGGGTAGTAAGACATATTGAAAAAATATTATTAGGTGATTAATGGCTATGTATAGTCATTAATCGCTTTTTTTATTTCATATAATATAGTTTTATCGTTATCAGAACTAAACCGCTTTACCATCAATTCAGATTATCATAATCACTATGATGATACTAGCCGACAAGCACAAAGAGATGATGGTGTAACATCACCAAGAGCCTATTGGTTAAGATCTGCTGGCGTGCCCGCTGGACACTTTGACGCCTTGTTTCGCCCCGTCGCGGGTGTCTGGACTTCTGGCAATCGTCATGCTCTTAATGCTGACGGTACCACTCTCGGTATCCGCCCATTATTATAACTAAACCGCTTTACCATTAATTCAATTAATCATAATCACTATGATAATGCTGATCGTCTAGCACCAAGGGATGATGGAGAGACTAATAGAGCCTATTGGCTACGCTCTGCTGGACTTGGTTATGATCACACTATGGACGCTCAGTTTCGCATTGTCGCGAATGTCAATCTTTCTGGCCTACGTAATGCTCATACTGCTACCCATACCGATCGTGGTATCCGCCCATCATTAACTCCAAATAACAAAAAGGCCTAATTCCTAAGAATCAAACCTTTTATTAATTTTAAGGAATATAAACTAAAATACTTTCACTTACTAATAAAAATGGTACATCATTAAAAGGTTCATTCATTATCCAAGCAGTCGTATAATATTTAACAATTAAGTAATATTGACCTGATGGTAAGTGTTCACCGCCAAGAAACTGACGTACTATTAAAACGTATTGCCCAGGATTCAGTGTTACTTCACGGTGACGAACACCCATACCGCGATTATCTTCTGCTCCTGGTAGTTCCCAGTATGAAAAATCATTAAAATAAAAGTTTATATCAAAGCGATAGTGAATAAGAATCATTACTGTATGCTCACTGTTATTGATAATATAAGTACTTACTCTAATATCAACCGGCATTTCAGGATGAGCCTTTTCATATGTTATATGTAATTTTAAGTAATTACTTAGGTCAATTAAAGGATCATATTCCTTATACTCACAGTCAATTTCTTCATTTTCAAGTTCGGGATAATATGGTTCTGAAATAGTGCAGGCTATTACTCCAAGCAAAAGTGTTAGTATCACTAAAAATAAATATACTTTTTTCATTCATTTACTCTCCATTTATCTGATTGACCGCAAACATTGCAAATGCTCCAAATGAATTACCTACAATGAAAGTACGCCTGACTACTAACCCCCTATAAAAGGCAGCAATTTCAATAATCCCTTCACTTTCTCCTCGTATATTCATGGATGTTTGAAGTGAATTACCGGGAATAAAACTTACCCAAGCACAACCGCCACCAAGCCAATTAACTCTTGATGTTATTGCTTGATTATTAGAAAGAGATACACTTAACGATGCCATTCCACCCAGTGGAATAATGTTGGTGTTAACTGGTGAATGCGTAGTTAAAATAAGTTGTGGTGGTATTGGTGCGTATACTCTTCTAATAGCAGCATAAGCATCAAGAATCCCACCAGAAATAGAATAATTTTGTAATGCTGGGGCAATATTGCGGTTAGCAGAATTGCGTATATGATAGATAATTTGAGTTGGTTGAAGATCACTTCTTACAGAAAGCATCAATGAAACAACACCTGCTACCATCGGAGCAGCAAATGATGTTCCCGAAACATAGTGTGTCCAGCTTCTATCCCAGAAACACCATAATCCTGCCGTGTTAATGTTATCTCCTGGGGCAAATATATCAACTGAGTTTCGACCAAAATTACTTCCATTATTTTGACCCCAAAAATTACCATCACCAAATCTTGCTCTTCTATTTGCTTGATTAGATGCACCAACCACTATCATATTTCTTGGTCTATCCCTTGAATCTTGTCTTAAAAACCAATATTGATTATCGACATTATGATTATTGTTACCTGCTGATACCACAACAGTCCCTGGAAAATTAGCAATCGCTGCTGTTGCCACAAATGAGCGTGCATGAGAATGTGAGATGTTTAATACTCTTAAATCTGTTGAAACAGCATGATTAATAGCACTAATAATATCGATAGAGCGATATGTACAGCAATCTGCAACCCTAAGTGAAGCAACCGTTAAATACGGAGCTATTCCCATTCCAGCATTTCCGGCAATAATTCCTGCTACTTGTGTTCCGTGCCCCTCAGCATTAAGTTCATCAATCCATGGATCCATATCTGTTCTATTAAAAAACTTAGTAATTGATGCCCTATGCCTTCTAATATGGCCTAAATTAGGGTGGTTCCCATATATTCCACTATCAAGGATACCTATACCGATGTTTGCATTACCTCTTGAAATTTGTTGTGCTGCTGCTAAATTAATTCTAGATTGCCACCATCTATTAGTAGATAATGGTGCAAACGATGAAGTATAAGAGAGATTATCACCCGAACTAAACGTTTCTTCTCGTTCAACAATAAAATTGGGACTAACATACATTACGCCATCTAATGCTTCAACTTGACGAATCATATTCACAGCAATTATTCTACAAGCAGTAGCCAGATGCAGTAAAATTATTCGCCTAAATTGGCTTAAATCAACTATTCTGTTTTCATAGTAATAAAAATGATTAGGTCTATTAGATAAATATCCCCTAAATTGATTACGAACTAATTCATAACCTGGCGTTATACATTCAATTCTTATTGATTCAATACTTTCAAACATACTTAATCCACTATCCATTGATTTAAGGCTTGCCCAATTATCAAGAATAACAATTAAATTGTTGCCAATAAAATTATCCTGTACTGTCACAGTACTCCCAATATTGTTGGAAGTGTCATTTGAATCTTCTTCAAAAGCAAAAATACTGGGGGTCATGACAAAAGATAAACAAATAAGTACAAACAAAATTACAATTTTTTTCATATAATTCCCACTTTCTTTTAATTTTCATTAAAGAAAACAAACAAGATTAATGACCCAAAGTATTTGCAAGATATATTAAAATTATGTAAGAGAGGCATTAAGTTGTTACGCTTTATCCTTAATTACTTATAATTTTATCATAAATACAAAATATGATAAAGAATTATCAATCTTTTTCATTATATTTTAATCAATCATTTTACTAAACCGCTTTACCATCAATTCAATTAATCATAATCATCATAGTGATAATGACCGACGAGCATTTAGAGATGATAATGATGCCACAGGAAACTATTGGTTGCGCTCTGCTGGTCTTACTGCTGGTGCTCCCATTGCGGTTGGTGGCACGTATGGCAATCGTGCTCCTACTGGTGCTGCTAATACTTGGCTTGGTATCCGCCCATAATTAAAGGCACCATCCAAAGGATAGTGCCTTAGAAAGAAACTTTATTTAATTATGATCAACTACATTCCAGTTATTAGTACCAACTACTGATTCAATTTTAACCTGTATTGTTCCTAATGTAATATTAAACATATCTGCTGGGATGGCATCTTCATTAATCCAAACTACCATAAATACTTTAATTGAGTGATTATATTGTAGTTCAAAATCAAAGGTGAAATCTTCACTATTAAATGTTTTGGTTGTTAATAAATTATAATCTTGTAGTTTTTCTTCAATGGCGACAGAAGAATTAACTAAGCCAATATGTTCAACAATATCTTCTACTTCATCAGTGGTTGTTAAAAAACGCATTTCAATTAAATGATCACTCATACCAGATACAAAGTTTGGGTTCTCGTTGTCTTGGAATGAGGCATTAGCGTTAATTAAAAACTGAGAAGTGGCGTTAGCGATATTAAATCCATCATCAACATCACCAGAGGTTTCAAAGATAGCCGCATCATTCCAAGTGAATGTTAATTCAATGACGCTGAAATTGCGGTGCTGATTGACATTAAATTCATTAGCGTGAATTGGTACTAATGGCATATCGTTATGTGGGTCAATATGCGTTAAATTAAACTCTGTGATAACATCTCTTGGTCTACCGACTTCAATTAAAACATCTTCTTTAATTGATGGTGTGAAAATGTTTTTGGCCCAAAAAGCGGTAATAATCCCACTACCAACCGCTAGCAGTAATAACAATATTACCACCGCCATTTTTCTTCTTTTTTTCATTGTTTTATCCCCCGTTTTCATACTGATATTTGTTAAACCCCTTTAACTCTCAGTACGATTATATTATACACCCGTTTTAATGATTTGCGCCAACTTTATGTGAAAAATGCGGTTTTCTTTGGGATATTAATTAACACCTATTTATAAGGATAAAAAAAGATTAACCCCACAGGATTAATCATTTCTTACTCGTGTTTTCAAATGCGTTTGAAAAATAGAATCATCATTTAATAAAGTATCCATATCAGCATCATCGATAACAAAATCTAACTGAGCATTATTAATAATTCTAGTTTCATTAGTTGATTTAGGTAGTGGTAATGTATCTAGTTGTAAAGTAAAGCGAATACAGATTTGAGCTGGTGTTACATTATACTTAGTGGCTAATTCTACTACCTTTGGTACATCTAATAACTTACCAGTAGCCAGCGGTGAATAAGCCTCTACTAAAATGCCTTTTTCACTATGATGTTTTCTTAACTCCGTTTGAGCCACACCAATACAAAGTGGAACTTGATTAACGTGTGGATAAACACCTGTGGCCTCATATAAATACTCTACTTCTTTAATCCCAAAGTTAGAAACACCAATTGATTTAATTTTACCTTCATTATACTTTTCAACAAAAGCTTTCCAAACCCCGATATTACCTTCTTTATGATCAGAATACTGATCAGACCAAGGCCAAGGGGCATGAATTAAATAAAGGTCAATATAATCAAGTTTCATACGTTCAAGTGATTGTTCAAAATGGATTTTAGCATCATCGTAATTTTTTACGTGTGATGGTAATTTAGTTGTTATAAAAACATCTTCTCTTTTTAAGCCAAAATCACGAATAGCCTTAGCACAGTCGCTTTCATTACCATACGCTTCGGCAGTATCAATATGGCGATAACCATTTTTTAAGGCTAGCGTAACTGCCTCATAGGCTCCTGGATTGATTTGCCAAGTGCCAAATCCTATCTTAGGAATCTTCACCCCATTTGACAAAACAAAATATTCATTTAAGATCATAAAATTAAACTCTCCTTTTTAAGTTTCTTTCAATATTAATTATAGCATAATTACTACTACATTACTTCAAAAACAATCATCAACCCAATCACGATTAATAAGATTGGCACTAAAATAACTTCACTTAATTTTAATACTTTTGATAATCTTTCATTTTTAGAAATTAAAATTGCTAAATAACAAATCACACAAGTTAAAATTAAAAATATGGGAATAGTCGTAATTAAGGCGGTGGTACTCATCGCTAGAAAGATTGGAATATAGACCCCAATATTATCAGCCCCTGATAAAAAGATCATATTAGTCATCGAAAAAAGTGATAACTCTTTACTTTGATCAGCATTAATTGTTTGGATGGCTTGTTCTTTTTTTAGGCGGTGCTTTTTTCTAATGCCTAATAAAGTAATTGTTAAATGATAAGCACCCATCGTGATTGGAATTAAACCGATCCACCTTAAATAAGTTAAGATATTAGGTGGTAAAAAACTCATTAACAACATTCCTAATAAACTAAGAGAAATAATTAAACTAAGAGCGATTAGTTGAGCCAACCAAATCTTTTTACTATTTTTTTCTTGCTGACTACAATCAAAAACCATCACTAAAATAAAGTCATCAATATTAGTAACTAAAAATGTTAGTAAAGCCATTAAAATTGGAATTAACATATTCTTACTTCCTTTACTTTATTTTATAACTAGTTTTTGTAAGTTTTTAGTTTGTTGTAAGTCAATTAAACGCTGATTAGCACTACCCCTAAATAGTAAGTTCAAATCCTTTTTATCTATTTCAAAGGGACCATCAATTAAATAATGGGCATGATCTAAAATATAATTAATATCAGGTTTATTAATCGCCCTTAACTCTTCATAATAAAACCCTGAATATATCACTACATTAAGATTATCTAATAGGGCATAACTAATGATTTGTTTAACGGCTCTTGCTTGTAAGAAAGGTTCTCCCCCTGAAATAGTAATACCTTCAATAATGGGGTTTTTAAGCCATTTTTCTCTTATTTTATTAATGTCTTCTATATAACCCCCATTCATATCTAATGATTGGGGATTATGACAGCCAACACATCTTTTATGACAGCCTTGGGTGAAGATAACAAACCTTAATCCTGGACCATCAACAATTGATTCTTCTACCAGTCCAGCTAAGCGAATCTCACTTATGGTGTTTAACACGTTCTAAAACCTCATTACGTTTAGCATCATTAAAACGATCAAGTGTACCGACTAAATATCCTGTAATTCTTCTAATACGATCAAATGGTTGTTCAGCAGTTTCTTTTCTGCCACATTTTGGACATTCTTCATCAATAATACCGACATACTTACATACTGGATCATAATCTACTGAGTGATTAATTGAACCATAGCCTAAACCTTTTTTATGCATATATTTAATAATTGATTCCATCGCCACTAAGTTTTTTGACGGATCACCATCAAGTTCAATATAAGAAATATGACCACCATTAGTTAATTCATGGTAAGGTGCTTCTAAATCAATTTTTTCATAAGCTGTAATTGGATAATAAACTGGAACATGGAATGAATTAGTATAATAAGGATGATCAGTCACACCTTCAATTAAACCGTATTTCTTTTGATCTATTTTTAAGAAACGGCCTGAAAGACCTTCGGCAGGTGTGGCGATTAATGAAAAGTTTAGTTTATACTTAGAAGCTGCAAAATCCATTTTAGCACGCATATGAGCAATAATTTCTAAACCTAACTTTTGACTATCTACTGATTGGCCGTGATGCTGTCCTGTTAAAACTTTTAGCGTTTCGGCTAAACCGATAAAGCCTGCGGCTAATGTGCCGTGCTTAATGACTTCTTCAATAGTATCGGTTGGTTTAAGTTTTTCAGAGTTTAACCAAACTCCTTGACCCATTAAAAATGGGAAGTTATAAACTTTAAGTTCTTTTTGAATATTATAGCGTTCTAATAATTGTTCAATGACTAAATCAATCGTTTTATCTAACTTTTGATAAAAGTCTTTAATATCTTTTGATTCTAAGGCTAGTCTTGGTAAGTTAATTGAAGTAAATGATAAGTTACCACGGCCAGTGACTACTTGTTGTGACTCATCATAAACATTAGCCATTACCCTTGTACGACAACCCATATAAGCCACTTCTGTACTTGGATCATCTTTGACTAAATACTTTTTATTAAATGGGGCATCTAAGAAAGAAAAATTAGGGAATAATCGCTTAGCAGAAACTTTTAACGCTAATTTGAATAAATCATAATTAGGATCTTTTGGTTCTAAATTAACACCTTTTTTCAGTTTGAAAATCTGAATTGGGAAGATCGGTGTTTCACCCTCACCAAGACCTGCAAGAGTGGCAAGTAAAACTTGTTCAATGACTAAACGCCCTTCTGGGGTCGTATCAGTCCCGTAGTTAATTGATGAAAATGGCACTTGGGCTCCTGCTCTTGAATGCATCGTATTTAAGTTATGGACTAATGATTCCATTGCTTGATATGTATCTTTAATAGTTTCTTCAATTGAAAATTTAGTAGCTAATTCAACAATTTCTTTGGCACTTTCATGACGTAATTCATGCACTAATAAATCATCAATTTGACCATCATAAAGTCTTGGCACTATTTTATGTTGATGTTTTATCACTGCCAGTATTTCTTTGGCATCTAATTCAATACGATAAACGGCCAACAACTTCTTTAAGTTATTAGTAAAGTTTTTAATATAGGTGGTGGCTACACCGCCTGCTAAGTCATAATCAAACTTCGGAATTGATTGTCCACCGTGTTGATCATTTTGATTAGACTGGATAGCAATACACGCCAAGGCAGCATAAGTTTTAATATCTTTGGGTTCACGAATTGAACCATGACCCGTAATAAAACCACCCTTAAAAAGTTTAGTTAAATCAATTTGACAACAAGTTAAAGTCAAAGTTAAAAAATCTAGGTCATGAATATGAATATCGCCATCATCATGAGCTTTCATATGATCAGGATTTAAGACAGCAATTCTAAAAAACTCTTTGGCACCTTCTGAACCGTATTTAAGCATGGCTCCCATTGGTGTGTCAGAATTAATATTGGCGTTTTCACGTTTAAGGTCTGATTCAGTGGCTTTTGAGAAAGTAATGTCGTGATAAACTTTCATTAATTTTGAATTCTTTTGACGAATTCTTGAACGCTCTTCACGATAAATCATATAAGCCTTAGCACTATCAAAAAGCTTAAAATGCATTAAACCCTTTTCAACAGCATCTTGCACATCTTCCACTGATGGTATTTTTTTACCACTATACTTTTGTGATAATTCATCAACAACATAACTAGTAACGTCTTCTGCATGCTTGATTGGTGTGTTGGTGGCTTGTAGGGACTTAATAATCGCATCTTGGATTTTTTGAATGTTAAAATGCACATAACGTCCATCTCTTTTTCTAACTTTACTAATCATTTTTTTAATACCTCTTTTTTATAAATGTTGATAAATCAACCCTTAAATATTATAGTTGATTTTAGATGTTTTTTAACAAGAAAATTATGTAAATGTTTTCAGAATAAATCTCGTTAAAAAAACGGTGCGTTTTTAACATAATTTAGTTGAAATAATGGACAATTAATAATAAAAAACACCCTTGATAACAATAAGTGTTTTTATCAATATTAATTATTATTTGATTAAGCGATCATATTGAGCAAATATTAAATTATCTACTACTTCTTTACTACTTAATGTGAAATTACTCAAATCAAAACGGGGAAAATATTTATTACCTTCATGAATATCTAAAATATAAGTTACATATAATTTATTAGCATATTGCATTGCGATATCATAAATGATTGCTCCACCGATAACAAAGATCTCCTCTTTATGTTTTTGGAAAAAAGTGTGAGCATCATTAACCATTACCACATCAGGAATAAAGATTCTTTTTAAGGTAGCCACATACACCTTACCAAAAGGTAAGGGTTTATCACCATAATACCCTTTTAATGAATAATAAGTAGCATCACCCATTATCACATCTTTATTTTTAGTCATCTTCTTAAAAAAGGCTAAATCTTTGGGATAATGCCAAGGTAATTTATCATCTTTACCAATTAACCAGTTTAGATCCATCGCCCATATTACATTAATCATACTGCCACCTTTCCTTTAATTGCTGGGTAAGGATCATACCCTTCAATTAAAATATCTTCATACTTAAAATCAAATATACACTTAACCTTAGGATTTAAGCGTAGGGTTGGTAATGCTTTTGGTGTGCGCGTTAATTGTAGCTTAACTTGTTGTAAGTGATTGACATAAATATGAGCATCCCCCATTGTATGCACAAACTCACCAACGGCTAAACCACATACTTGGGCCACCATTGACAACAATAACCCATAACTAGCAATATTAAAAGGTACTCCTAAAAAAACATCAGCTGATCTTTGATATAATTGGAGTGATAACTTACCATCATTAACATAAAACTGTAAAAAAGCATGACATGGTGGTAAAGCCATTTGATCAACCACCGCAGGATTCCAAGCTGATAAGATTAAGCGTCTTGAATGGGGATTTGATTTAATATTTTTAATTAAATCTTTTAATTGATCCACTCCACCAAAATCACGCCACTGTTTGCCATAGACAGGACCTAATTGACCAAACTTACTGGCAAACTTATCATCTGTTTTAATTTTGTCAATAAACTCTTGCATGGTTTCGCCTTGATACTGTGGGCTTTTCTTAAAAAGATCATAAGGCCAATCATTCCAAATTTTTACATCGTGATTAACTAAATACTTAATATTAGTATCACCTTTAATAAACCAAAGTAGTTCATAAACAATTGATTTCATATGCACTTTTTTAGTCGTTAATAAAGGAAAGCCTTCACTTAAATCAAAACGCATTTGATAACCAAAGACACTTAAAGTGCCAGTGTTGGTACGATCTTGTTTATTTTGACCATTGTTTAAGATGTATTCACATAAGTCGTGGTATTGTTTCATAATTGCTCCTTATTTTGCTAATTCGTATAAACTTTCTGTATAAATAATTGTGGCTTTAATTAAATCATCAATATCAATTGATTCATCAATTTGGTGTAAATATGATGGCTTGCCAGGAAATTGTGGCCCAAAGGCGACTACATTATCACATACACGGGCATAAGTGCCACCCCCAATACAAATTGGATCAGAATAATCTTGGGTATGCTTACGGTAAACCTTTAATAGTTTTTGAATCATTTCACCATTAGGGTCTTGGTATAAGTAGTTTGAATGTGAGGCCACTACTACTTGATAATTAAGTGGCTCACATTTATTTTTTAATGTGGGGATTATTGTATTAAAGTAATCTATACCTTTGGGATAGCGAATATTTAAGTTAATATCAAAATTATTATCAACAATACTTAAAACACCAAAATTATTAGTTAATTGACCCATTTGTTCATCTTGATAATTAATGCCTAAATTAACACCATAAAAATCATCAACTAAGTATTGATTGATAAAATTAATTAAATCATTAGTAAAATTAATTTTAATTAATCCTTTAATTAATAAGTCAATGGCCGAAACCCCATTTTGGGGTTCAGCCCCATGGGCTGATTGTCCTAACACACTTAAAGTAATAGTGTTATCATTAACTACTGCTTGGCCTTTAAGGTTATTATCTAATAAATACTTGTCCCAATTATCTTGATAGTTATCATTAGCTAATGTAATACTAGCACTATCAGATACCATATTATCCTTAGAGCCACCTGTTAAAGAAATGATACGTTGATCATTAACTAAACCCTTGATTAATGTTCTTGTTATGCCTTTTTCGCCGTATATTAAAGGAAAGTTTGCATCAGGAATAAAGCCTGCTGTTGGCTGTTGGGGGTGGTTTTCAAAATACTTTTTCATACAGCGGAAACCTGACTCTTCATCAAGGCCCACTATTAACTTAATTCTTTTAGAAAGGGGGATGTTTAATTCTTTTAATATTTTTAAGGCATATAAAGCAGCAATCGTTGGGCCTTTATCATCTTCGGCACCACGAGCATAAACGCGGTTATGATGTATTTGGGCCTCATACGGAGGATAAGTCCATTGACCTGTGGCTGGCACTACATCAAGATGCCCAATCATCGCCACAAACTCATCTTGATTACCATACTCTAAATGACCAGCATATCCTTCTACATCCATAGTCTTAAAAGAGTTGTTTTGGCCCCAACTTAAAAACCAATCTAAGGCATCACGATTACCTTGACCAAATGGTTTAGTTTTAGAAGTTAAATCTAAATTTTTTAATTCAGTGTTAATCCTTAAAAGTTCTTGTAGATCTTTAATTAAGTCGTTTTTTCTTTTTAAGACTTCTTTTTCAAAATTAATATTCATAAGTAAGTTACCTTTCAATATTTTCGTTAATGGTAGTTTCTAAGATGTTAGTAATGGTGGTGAGTAGTTGGTTAATGTAGGTTTGTAAATCTAAGTATTCTTGAATTAAGGGTGTATCATTAATTTCATTTAAGATGGTTTGGTATTGTTCTTCTAAACTAATGATTAATTGTGTCTTTTTTAAGTGTTTAGCATTGACTAATTGTTGTTGGGTATGTTTAAGTTTAGCTAGTAAGCCTTTAAGGTGAGGGTTTTTGTTAATGATTGGTTCAATAACTTGATAGCGTTTAACATTAGGATCTGCTTTAATTTGATTTAATAATTTAGTTTCTAGATTCATATTAATCCTCAATATGAATCGTTTGAATTAAGCGCTTAGGGCTTAATTCAATAATAACGGCATTCAGTTGGTTTTTACCTTCGGCAATCTTATTTGGGACAGTATAACCATTAATAAAGCGATCAATAATAATTTTAGCATCCACCCCAATCACACCATGTAATGCCCCAGTCATTCCCACATCAGTAATATAAAGTGTGCCTTGGGGAAGTTTTCTCGCATCATTTGTTTGCACGTGAGTATGTGTACCGATTACCACATCAACTAAACCATCTAAATAATAGGCTAAGGCAATCTTTTCACTAGTCATTTCGGCATGGAAATCTAAAAGTGAGTAATCATATTTTTGGGTAGTTAAGATTTCTTTAATTTTAAGAAAGGCACTTTCATAGTTTTCTGCCATCCCCACAGTGCCTAAGGCGTTAATAATTAATAACTTCTTATCGTTATAATTAACTATCTTATAACCAACTCCTAAATTAATACCATCATTTAAGGGTTTAATAATGTTAGCATCTTTAATAAAGGTTTCTAATTCATGATGCTTAAAGGTGTGATTACCCATTGTTAAGTAATTGATACCTGATTTCATTAATTGTTTATATTGAGCATGGGTAATACTACGGCCATTAGGGCCTGAGTTTTCCGCATTAGCAATAATCAGATTTGGTTTATATTCACTTTTTAAGAAAGGCACTTTTTCAACTAAATAATCTAATGCCTTTTGACCGTAAATGTCGCCTATAAATAATATTCTCATAAAAACATTATAGCATAAAAAAAGGATATATAATTCAATAATAAAATAATATTTATCTGCATTTTTTATGATTAAAAAAAGATGTTAATAGACTTTTTAATTGTCTACTGATATCTTACACTTACATATTATAAATTCATAATACAATTAAAAAAACTAGGCCTCTATTGAAGCCTAGTTAGTATCAATTTGGTTAACTTCCAATTGAAAATATCATATAAGAACCTACCGATATATGAATGATCGGAAAAATCTGCCTACTTTCTGCGCATAGCCTTACTCTGATTATAACTTGATGATGATTTTCAAACTTATTAGTAAATCTTAAAAACTCATCAGCCGTCATTCGTAAACGTAAAAACTCAAATAAGAGATTTGAATTTTCTAAAAAAGTGGCAGTGGTTAGGTGTATTTGAAATGCGTAAGGCATTGTTAAATTACGAATATTTCTTGTTTCCACAATATTAAATATTGGCACAAATGCCGAAACTACCGAATTAAAAGAAACAATATAAGTATTTAATTCAAGATATTCAATAATACGGCTCAAAACTGTCAAAAGATCCCACTTGTTAAACATTTCAATATTAATCTCCACACCATCTTGTAAATATAATAACTGTCCTGTGGCAGACAGAAAATAAAAGACATAGTTTTTTCCACTTGACTCAGAAATGACGATTTCACTTACTTCTATTGTATATTCGTCATCCCCACGGATTACTTGGAAATAATGTGGTGTATTACTTGATAAGAAGATCTGAGTTTCAAGGTATTCAAAGGTATCAACAAAATTATCCGTATTTGCAGTATTCAAAAAATCAGCGACATGAGAATTGTTTTGGCATCCAACTAAGACAATACTTAAAAGCAATGCTAATATAAAACCTTTAATTTTAATCATACTTATATCTCCTTCCATATTTTTTAAGCAAACATAAACTTTTACATTAATATTTTAACATTAAACTTGATAGTTATAATATATATTCACTTCGTTAGGAAGTTTTTTAGTTTTTATCGTGTGTAATTATTTAGCATACAATTAAAAAGAAGATGTTTCCACCTTCTCATATTTTTTATTTAGCAATATCAGTCGCTCTTGTTTCACGAATAACTGTTACTTTAATCGTTCCTGGATAAGCCATTTGGGCCTCAATTTCTTCTTTGATTTGACGAGCGACTGTGAAAGTTGAAAGATCGTCAATTTGATCTGGATAAACCATAACTCTAACTTCACGTCCTGCTTGAACGGCATAAGCCTTTTCTACACCTTTAACATTATTAGATATTTCTTCTAATTGTTGTAGTCTTTGAACGTAGTTATCCATTTGTTCTGATCTAGCTCCTGGTCTAGCAGCTGATAAAGCATCAGCAGCCGCTACTAAAACCGCAATAATTGATTGGGGTTCTGTATCACCGTGGTGTGATGCGATCGCATCTATTACTTCTTTTGGTTCTTTGAAACGAGAAACAATGTTAACACCGATTTCTACGTGTGAACCTTCAATTTCATGATCTACTGCTTTACCAATATCATGCAGAAGTCCTGCACGTTTAGCTAAGATTTCATTTTCACCAATTTCAGCTGCTAACTTTCCAGCTAAAAATGCTACTTCAATTGAGTGTTGTAAAACATTTTGGCCATAAGATGTTCTAAATTGCATTCTACCTAATAATTTAATTAAGTCGGGATGCACACGACCAACACCAGTCTTAAAGACTGCTTCTTCACCCGCTTCACGGATGAAGATATCTACTTCTTGACGTGATCTTTCAACCACCTCTTCAATTCTTGCTGGGTGAATACGTCCATCAGAAACTAAGGTTGTTAAAGCTCTTTTTGCCACTTCTCTTCTAACTGGATCAAATCCAGAAATAACAACCGCTTCTGGGGTATCATCAATAATTAAATCAACACCAGTTAGTGATTCAATCGTTCTAATATTACGTCCTTCACGACCAATAATACGACCCTTCATTTCATCATTAGGGATACCAATTACCGATACTGTTCTTTCAGAAGTAGTCTCTTGTGAGTACTTTTGGATTGCTAAGGCTAAAATATCTTTTGATTTATTTACTGCCTCATTTTTAGCAATCTCTTCTTGTTCTTTAATGTAGGTCATTACTTCAATGGCCGTTTTTTCTTTTGTTTCTTCCATGATTAGCACTCTGGCTGCTTCATGGTTTAAGCCCGCAATTTCAATTAGTTTTTCTTCTTGCTGCTTGATTAATTCTTCCGCTTTACTGTTTAATTGTTCAATTTGTTCTTTACGTTCTTCAATTTTTGATTCTTTTGAGTTCAGTGTTTCTTCACGTTTGTCAAGATAAAGGGCACGGTTATTTAATGAATCTTCGCGTTTAGTAGCTTTTTCTTCTAAGTTAACAACAACCGCTCTTCTTTCTTTAATATCTGAATCAGCATCTTTTTTAAGATTGAAAATTTCTTGCTTCGCTTCTAAAATTTGATCTTTTTTAATTTTTTCGGCTTCTTTTTTACCATTTTCAACAATTTCAACGTATTGTTTATTACTTTCTTCAAGACTCTTTTCGTGTTTTTTTACACGAATGATATAGCCAGCAATAATGCCTAGTCCCAAAGATACTATTAAAACAATAATTAGTATAGCAGAGAATAAAATTGGATTTATTTCCATAATTTTTCTCCTTTGTTTATGTTATTCACAAAAAAATGTGTTTATAGCGATAACAATATTATTATACTATTTTTTTATAATTTATTAGCGTTAAAATTGTTATTGCGACATTTATTGTCATAAAAGTAACAATAAATTAATGTTTTGCTAGATTGTTGGGGGTAATGTGTTGGAAAATTATACTAATTATTGTATAATAATTTATATTGTATTTTAAGGAGTCTTTTATGGCACGCAACAAAACTAATACCCACGAAACTAATAAGTTTAATCGCAGTATTCCATTATATAGAAAATTAGTTTTTATTATCGGATTTTTATTGATTGTTCCCATTGTGGCAATCACTACTTTATATATTGTAACTTATCGTCGTTCAACCACTGTCGTTTGGGATCAAACTAGTACTAATCCCACCGAGCATCGCGGCTTTACGACCATGACTACCAAAGCACAAGGCCAACATGTAGATTCATTCGTGTTTAATACAGGTGCTATAACTTTAACATTTAGACTTAATGCTGATGATTTAACCCCAGAACACGTATATGGTGTAACTTATCAGTTTAATTTATCAGCCACTATTAATGAAGGCCATAGAGTTGTTAGTAATATTGCGGTAGACATGATTATCCAAGCTGACTGGCAAGATGCACGTTCTTCACAGGTTAGTCGTAATGTCAATTTTAGTACCTTAGCCCCACAAAATAATATTAATATTATATTTAATCATCGTATTAATCCTAGTTTATGGTTTATCAATGAAACACATCCTAATCTTTATGTGCGTGTAAGATATTCTGTTCCAGGGGCACTGGGCAATGTAGCCGTTGAACATTTTGCGGTTGGGGATTTAACGTTATTAAGAACTTTTGTAGCAATAGTAGAGGAGTAAAGTTTAGTTTTATCATAACTAAACCGCTTTACCATCAATTCAATTAATCATAATCACTATGATAATGCTAGTCGATCAGCATTAAGAGATGACAATAATAATCCAATACATTATTGGACACGCTCTG
>Ga0209755_10000760_pt1 | contig 56066 bp, 61 predicted proteins | sample TergutCo191P1_FD_187301 | JGI IMG/M metagenome (GOLD analysis project Ga0209755, IMG submission 187301) | Cornitermes sp. P1 segment gut microbial communities from Petit-Saut dam, French Guiana - Co191P1 (SPAdes) (version 2) | ecosystem: Host-associated > Arthropoda: Insects > Digestive system...
GAATGGGACTTTACAGAAACGCTTCTTCATGCCCCATTCGCTTGCGAGGGGGGATGCCCGCAGGGCAGGGGGGAGTCTACCTAATAAAAGGAGAAAATCATGACCGGACACATTCACTCAATCGAAACCGCCGGCATGGTGGACGGACCGGGCATTCGGTACGTCGTTTTCTTCGCCGGGTGTCAGCTTCGTTGCCTGTACTGCCACAATCCCGACACTTGGGACAGAGGGGCGGGGAAGAGCATGACCGTGGACGCGCTACTCGCGGACATCGCCAAATATCGCTCGTATATGCAGACTTCCGGGGGTGGTGTCACCTTCACCGGGGGCGACCCGCTGGCACAGCCGGAATTTCTGCTTGCCATGCTCCGCGCTTGTCGCGAGAGGGGCATTCACACCGCCGTTGACACAGCGGGATATGTCCGTGACGCTGAAAAGAGCAGGGTGCGGGAAATCCTTGCCCTCACCGACTTGCTCCTGTTAGACATAAAGAGTGCAAATGCGGACAAATTCGCTAAAATCACAGGTGTGTCACAGGAAAGCACCCTGAATTTGCTCCGCTTGAGTGGCGAAATGGGCGTGCCTGTGTGGGTTCGCCACGTGATTGTACCCGGTTTGACCGACGGGGAGGACGAGCTTGCCGCGTTGGGGCAGTTAGTGCGACAATATGACAACGTGGAGAAAGTCGACCTGCTCCCATTTTCCAAACTGGGCGAGCATAAGTGGGCGAAAGTTGGCAGGGAATACACCCTTGCGAATGTGCAACCGCCCACCGAGGCGGAAATGGCACGGGCGAGAGGGATTGTGGTGAAGTAAGCGTGGAGAGTGGAGTTAAGGCGGGGGACAACCCGCCCGCCGCCCTTTCGTACCACACCCGTAGGGCGTGACCACTGGGCACGCCGTGAATGGGCACAATCTGCACCCCACATCTTTGCTGTAGGGGCGGGTTTCCATGCCCGCCCGATACGAATGATATGTACCGCACAAACGGGCGAACACAGTTGCCCCTACATGACAACAAAACCCAACCAAGGAGAACTCGCATTGAAAATTTTCATCGTGTACGCTCACCCAAGTGAAAATTCGCTCACATGCCACGCAAAAAATAACTTTATCAAAGGCTTAGAATCTTCTGGGCATTCATATGTGCTGTCCGATTTATACAAAATGAAGTTTGACGGCGACATAAGCGAAGCGGAATATCTTCGTGAGTTCAACTATAGGCACGACCTGCCTGTGCCGACTGATGTGCTGGCGGAGCAAGAAAAAATCAACTCCAGTGATGCGATTGCGTTTATCTATCCTGTGTTTTGGACTGAAGCCCCCGCTAAATTGGTCGGATGGTTCAGCAGGGTTTGGTCTTGTGGATTTGCCTATGGCGAAAATCGCACAATGAAACAGCTTGAAAAGGGCGTGGTCATTTGCAGTGCCGGGCATTCGTTGCAGCATCTGAAAGAACATGGAAATTACGATGCTATGAAAACCGTTATGCTGGGCGACCGACTGTATGACCGCGTGAAAACAAAAGATTTTATTGTTCTGGATTCGACTGTCAAGGAAAGCCGTGATGCCAATTGGGAACGGCACTTGAAGACAGCATATGAGGTGGGGCGGGGAATGTAAGGCTATCCCGTAGGGGCGACCATTGGTCTTCCGTCGAACGGCACAGATAAAACCTTGTGTAGGGGCGGGGCTTGCCCCCGCCCGCAACATACCGCTGAACCACCCGTCAGTCGGAAAACCACCGACTGCCACCCTCTTTGAAAAAGAGGGCTTGGGTGCAGTGCGTCCTTGACCTTTGCCCTCTTTTGGGGAGAGGGTAGCACGAACGAAGTGAGTGACGGGTGTTTTCAGACGTGCAATGCGCGCCCCTACAAGACAACTAAACCCGCACCGCACCCGGTTCGTCCGTTCAAACGACACAGAGGAAACCGTAGGGGCGGGGCTTGCCCCCGCCCGCAATATACCACCGAACCACCCCCGCCTACGCCACCCCTCCACGGGAGGGGAAGAAGGGCAAAGGGCGGGGCAAGTGCAATGAAGAATTAAAAATGAAAAATGAAGAATTGCGGAAAATTTGCTTCGCAAATTATTTTATTGAAAAAGGCAAAGGCAAGGGTACACCGCACCCGTAGGAACGGCAACCTGCCGTCCGCACAAGGAGAAACCAATGAAACACATCAAACTATACAGCGACGGGGCGTGCCGTGGCAACCCAGGGTCGGGGGGGTACGGCACAATCCTTGTTTTCGGGGAGGCGGAGAAGAGCTTTTCCGACGGGGAAGCCCACACCACCAACAACCGCATGGAGCTAATGGGGGTTATCGTCGGCTTGGAAGCCCTCACCGAACCCTGCCGTGTGGACGTGTACACCGACAGCAAGTATGTGGTGGACGCAGTCGCCAAGGGCTGGGCTGTGGGCTGGCGACAGCGGGGCTGGATAAAAGCGGACAAAAAGCCCGCCCTGAACTCCGACTTGTGGGAGCGGTTACTTAATCTGATAGAGCAGCACCAAACCACATTTCATTGGGTCAAAGGTCACGCAGGTCATGTGTATAACGAGCGGTGCGATGTGCTTGCCACACAGGCGGCGGATAGGTTTAGGTAGGCTTTTGGGGCATGCACTGCATCCGTAGGGGCGGAGTTCACCCGCACGTGCAACACAAGCCACCCCGTCAGGCTAACGCCTGCCACCCCTCCATAGAGGGGAATAAGGTCAAGGGCAAATCCGCACCGCATGTTTCTGTAAATCCCCTTCCGCAGGCGGAAGGGGTGGACCCATCACAAGGCGGGTTTTTGCCATGTGATGGATCCGGGGTAGGTGTGAAACGAACGAAACGCTCCGTTCAAACGACACAAACGAAACCGTAGGAGTAGACCTTGTGTCTGCCCGCAACAAACAGCCTGTGCCGCACAAACGGGCGACCGTCCTCGGTCGCCCCTACAAGAAAACAAAGTCCATACCGTCTTGTCGTTCACAAAATATTTACAAAACAAATATCCCCAAACCCATTGACAATATGCGGGGGGGGAGTATAATTATGGTATCGACTTTGAAAGAGGTACATACCATGAAAAAACTTTTATCAATCGCACTTGCGATTTTGCTGTTAGGGTCAACTGTTGTTATGTTGTGGGGCTGTGATGGTAATGATAACGGCTCAAATAGCACGGGCAACGGCGACAGGCCGGGGCAAGATGTGACGCGTAATATTCCGGCTTCTTTAATGAATATGACATTCAACCCTCGATCTCAAAGGTTTGAAAATTATTTATGTGAAGAAGAAGGATATATTCATTTTCCTATTGGTCCAATTGTGAGTTTCTATTCTGAATTTAGAAGGGATTTTGAGAGCTTTTGGGCCTATGATCATGGAAAGACATTCGGAGAATGGATGGCAAACCAACAAAGCGTTGATTAGTTACATGACAGGTCAGTTAGGTGATTTTTGATATAAATTAAATCAACACAAAATCCCCCACCCTCGGGGGATTTTGTTGCTTTTGGGGCGGGAGTGTGGTATAATAAAATAACATTTTCAAAAAAAACTTCACCCCTTGAAACATTTTCCCACTCTGGTGTGTTTTATAAGTGAGTGAAAGAGAGGCAATGTTATGGAAAAGAGGCATTTATCGCGTACGGATGAATGTATCGATGCCCTTATTGAAGATTACGGCGACATGGTGTATCGGTTGGCGTTCCTCTATCTGAAAAACAAAGAGGATGCAGAAGACGTTTTTCAAGACGTATTCATGAAACTGTTCACCGTGACAGCCCAATTTGAAAGCACAGCACAACTTAAATCTTATGTTGCAACCACAACAGTCAACCGCTGCAAAAATATTTTGCGGTCGGTGTGGCGTAAGCGTGTGGACTGCACCGACGAGATAGAAGAACTGTGCAATTTTGCAGACCAAAGTTACACCCAAAGGGAAGGCGAGCTGGTGAAAGAAGTGCTTGCGTTGCCCCTAAAGTATCGGCGTGTGCTTTATCTGCACTATTACGAGGGCTATCAAACCGCCGAAATTGCCAAAATGCTCACTCTGCCCTCTGCCACTGTTCGCACGCAACTTGTGCGCGGCAGAGAGCTATTGAAAAAATACATAAATGAAAGTGAGTGAGTTATGGAACCAAAAGATTTTAAGGGTTTTGACAACATCAAGCCCACCGAAGAATTAAAGCATAGAACCCGCCGCAATATTAAAGAATCAGGTGCAAGAAGGATAGGGAAGTTTGCTATTCCGCGCTGGGCAACTGCCGCTGTTTCTTTGTGCCTGGTGGTCGCAATATCCTTTGGGGTGCTTGTTTTTGTTAATCCACAGGATTATAACACAAATTCAGACTTGCTGAATAGTGGTTCTCCTCACGGCAATGAATCGAGTGATGCTTATCGCAATAGACCGTCATTTGAAAGCGATAGTCCGTCTTTTGGCGATGACAGCAATGACAATGATAGCGGTTGGAGTAACGACTTTTCCGATTGGGATATGCCAAACGGCGGTTCGGAAGTGCCGGGAATTGCACCGCCGCCAAGTGCAGGTGAGGGCACTCCCGGTGATTCTTCTCCAGATTCTGGTTTGACAGAAACGGGACCTGGCACAGGTCATAGACCTCCGCTGTCCACAACTCCTCCCACTGGTGGCAGCACACCACCATCACAGCAACAACCGCCAAATGCAGGTCGTATGACAGCAAGGCACTGGACAGATAATGCTGAGTGGAGCTTTTGGCGAAACCTCACCGGCGGTCAAGGACGATTTGAGAGATTCGCACGCCATTGGGGCATTTCTTTGCAAAACCGCATTGTTGTCACGGTTCAGAATGGGCAAAATCCAATAAACGGCGCGCAGGTGGCACTTTTGGACGCACAAGGAAACGCATTGTGGAACGCAGTTACCGACAATCGTGGTGTTGCATATGTTTTTTACAATGCGGTTACAAGTAACCAAAACCCTGCACGTGTGCGAGCCACATTTGGCGGGCAAACTGCCTATGGTAATGTGAGCGGTGACAGTCTAACCCTGGAGCTGCAAGCAAACAGCCAGCCACGTCCCCTTGACTTGATGTTTATGATTGATACAACAGGCTCGATGGGTGATGAGCTGACCTATATTCAAACGGAACTTGCGGACATTATTCGCCGTGTTGACACAGGCACGCAAGACAATCCTCTGCGTTTAAGCGTGAATTTCTACCGCGATTACGGGGATGAGTATGTGGTTCGTCCTTTCCCATTTACCACAAACATCAACGGGGCAATCAGAGATTTGCAAGCGCAATATGCCGCTGGCGGCGGTGACACGCCCGAAGCTGTACACCGCGCGTTGCAAAATGCTATTCATGAGCATGAGTGGCGTGAAAATTCGACCAGACTGATGTTTCTTGTGTTAGATGCACCTCCCCACGACCACAACGCCCACTATATCCGCCGTCAAATGCAAGAGGCGGCAGAGCGCGGTATTCGTATCATCACTATTGCGGCAAGCGGCACTTGCTCCTCCGCAGAGTTCTTAACCCGCGCCCTTGCAGTGGCAACCGGCGGCACTTATGTGCACGTTACAGGGCACAGCGGCATTGGCAGTGGTCACACCGACCCGACAATCGGTCAGACAGAAGTGCGACAGTTAAACGATTTGATAGTGGAGATTATCCAAAGTTATATGTCGTAAAAATGCCGATAAACATTCTGTAAATATTATCGCTCCCTTGTATTTCGTGTTGACAAGGGGGCGATTTTGTGATATGATTATATGTGGCGTTGACTGCAATCCATTAAGTCAAAATATTGCCTACTATAATTGAAATTACACAAGATCCCGTGCGGAGTCCAGGATGACAAGACTTTTTGGCGTAATTCAACTACATAAGTTTTTGAAGGTGTCGGAAACTTTTTTCAAAAAGTTTCTGATGGTTTTGACCTTAAAATCGACTTTAATATAAAGAGGAACACATGAAAAAAATCTACGCCGACAATGCGGCAACAACAAAATTACATTCGGCGGTGTTAGACGCCATGCTTCCAGCCCTCACCGAGGACTGGGGCAATCCCTCCAGTCTGCACAGCGGTGGACAAGCTGCCGCCGCTACCCTTGCCGAGGCACGCGCGAAAATTGCCAGCCTGCTTGGAGTGCAAAGTCGTGAGATATTCTTCACATCCGGCGGCACGGAGAGCATAAACTGGGGGCTTCGCGGGGCGGCGTATGGCAACTCCGCCAAGGGCAAGCACATTATATCCGCGAAAACCGAGCATCCTGCCGCCCTCGAAACCCTTACGGCGCTTGGAAAAGAGGGGTTTGAGGTTCAGCTTCTTGACGTGGATAGCGATGGCATGATAACCGCCGAGCAGGTCGCTGCCGCTATGAGAGAGGACACCGTTTTGCTGTCCCTCATGTACGCAAACAACGAAGTGGGAACGATTTTGCCCATTGCCCAGTTTGCCCAATTGGCACGGGAACGTGGGGTGACATTCTTCTGTGACGGAGTGCAAGCCGCAGGGAAGTGGGAGATAAACCTTGCCAACCTCGGCGTTGACCTCTTCGCCCTGTCCGGGCATAAAATCCACGGACCAAAAGGCATCGGCGCGCTGTACATTCGCCGTGGCACTCGTGTGGACAGCCTTATCCACGGAGGCGGGCAGGAGAGCAGTCGCCGTGGCGGCACAGAAAATGTGGCGGGTGCGGTGGGGCTTGCGAAAGCCCTGGAACTTGCCCTCGCAGAGGACAAAACCGAGCTTACACGGCTGACGGATATGTTGATAGATGGCGTTTTGGCGACTGTGCCACACTCACAGCTGACAGGCTCACGCCGCCACCGCACAGCGGGTCACGCCAGCTTTGTTTTCGACTTTATCGAAGGAGAAAGCCTGCTGTATCTGCTTGATGCGGCGGGGATTGCCGCCTCCACAGGGTCGGCGTGTTCGTCCAAATCCCTCGAGCCGTCCCATGTCCTTCTCGCTATCGGTCTGCCGGAGGAGCGAGCCCACGGCAGCATACGCCTCTCCCTGTCCGCCGACACCACCGAGGAAGACGTGGCGTATATCCTTGATGTGTTGCCGAAAGCGGTGCAGAAGTTGCGTGATATGAGTCCGCTTTGGGGCAAGTGAGGGTGAAGTGAAGTACGAAGTGTGGAGAGTTGGGAATGGGGTGTGGGGTGTGGAGTTAAGGTGGGGGGCATTTTACCACGAAATGCACGAAAAATGCACGAAAAATCCACCACACAATCAAAACCCTGTAGGGGAGGGGTTTACCCCCTCCCGCTCAAACAGAACAGGAAAAATAAAAGGAGAATACATCGATTGTGGAACAAAAAAAACACAATAATAGTGAGCAAACATTTTCCCAAAAAGTGAAAAAATTAGAAAATAAAGTGCAGGTGCTTGAGGTGCAGTTGAAAAAAATAAAAAGTAACAATGAAACAAACAACAATGTCAAAGAAGTTAGGTTAAAGAAATCAAAATTTGATTATTTTACCTCTATCACAGCGATGATACTTACTATTGTTACAATAGGACTTTCTCTGTTCGTGTTTTTCACACAGCATAACTTTAATCGAAGAAATCAAACCTTGATTTTGAGAGAAGAAATTGATGTTGAACATATAGGAAGAAGTAGTGATGATTTAAGCTATGAAATTACATTGATAGCAGAGCAAGGTGGTATTGTAAGTGCAATGCTCGTGAATTTCAATGAAAATGATGTGTTTCATTCACAATTGCGTCATGGCACTATACAAAGGAACCGTGTTGCTTTTCGAGTTGAAGCAATATGGACACCAGAGAGCGAGTTACCAGAAGAGGAAGGGGTTCAAAGATGGGTTCGAGTTCACAATATTATTGAATTTGCACTTGTTATACAAGACACTAGAAGCGAATGGCATGTATTTTATTTAATTATTCGACCAGCTATAGATAGTACAAGCTATACTATAACAAGAATAGATAGTGGCGAAGAAGTAAGCATTAGCTACCAAGACAAGGATTTTTTAATTTTAAGTACTCGACTAATAAATCTATCTACGGTCGAAAGGAGAATAGAAGAATTTTTAGAAAATAATAATGAATTTACTTTGGCCGTGGGAACAACATTTAGAACCGTAGCTAAAATTGATTTTCTTATGTCTTCTCCTGAACTTGTATTCAATAGAATGCGACAAATTACTAGAGATATTAACCAGTCATGGAAAGATTAAAGCTCATATAACTCCCCCCACCCCGAAAGGAAACACAACCATGTACACACAAACAGTTCTCGACCACTTCATGAACCCCCGCAATGTAGGCGAAATGCCAGACGCTGACGGCGTGGGCGAGGTGGGCAACGCCAAATGCGGCGACATCATGAAAATGCATATCAAAGTGACTGACAACGTGATAACCCACGCCACTTTCCTCACTTTCGGTTGCTGTGCCGCCATTGCCGCATCCTCGATTTCCACAACTCTGATTATCGGCAAGACCACCGAGGAGGCTCTTGCTGTCACCAATAAAAATGTGGTGGACGAGCTTGGCGGCTTGCCCCCGGCAAAAGTCCATTGCTCGGTGCTGGCGCAAGAGTCCATCGCCCTTGCGGTGAGTGATTATTACACGCGCCACGGCATTGATAAGGCTGTGCCGAAGATGGACAGCCATTGCGATAGCTGTACTGGCAGTTGCGGTGGCGGGCATTAGTAAGAGAGTGGAGTGTGGAGTTTGAAGAGTGGAGTGTGGAGTGTGGAGTTAAAGGTCAAGGTCAAAACCTAAACGCTGTTGTAGGGGCAGACCCTTGCGGTCGCCCGCCCCCTTTCACACCGCACCTACAGGACAACAAACCCAACCCAACATTCGTAGGGGCGGGGTTCACCCGCCCGCAATATACACGCTGAACCATCCCCGCCTACGGCCACCCCTCCACAGAGGGGAATAAGGGCAAATACAATGAAGAATTAAAAATGAAAAATGAAGAATTGCGGAAAATTTGCTTGCGCAAATTATTTTATTGGCTAAGGCAAGGACACACCGACTCCGTAGGGGCGGGTTTCCATGCCCGCCCGCAACAAACAATCTGCACCCAGCCACCCCGTCTTGCGGAAAATCACCGCAATCCACCCCTCCGCAGAGGGGAAGAAGGGCAAATACAATGAAGAATTAAAAATGAAAAATGAAGAATTGCGGAAAATTTGCTTACGCAAATTATTTTATTGGCTAAGGCAAGGACACACCGCACCCGTAGGAGTGGGGTTCACCCGCCCGCAACAAACAATCTGCACACAGCCACCCCGTCTTGCGACAAGGACAGCCGCAATCCACCCTCTCCCAAAAAGAGGGCAAAGGTCAAGGGCGCACCGCACCCAAGCCCTCTTTTGGGGAGAGGGTGGCACGAACGAAGTGAGTGACGGGTGTTTTTGGACGGGAAATGCCCGCCCCTAAAAAAACCAATAATAAAACAGGAGAACCACCATGTCAACATTACAAAAAGAAGTTTTTCAAATGATTTTCAGCTTGCCTGAAAAATCACTGAAATCGCTAAAGCCATTATTAGATGAATTACTGTCAAATGCGGTGCTGTCTGCCGACCCCACGGCTAATGTTTCGCAAATGGACGAATATGACAAAATATTGTTTTTGCGAAACATAAACGGCACAGAAAATGCGGAATATGTGAGCTTTGAAGAGGCACTTGCTGAATGCGGGGTGGCTCGCAGTGAATTATGACATAACAATTGATAAAACGGCACTTAAATTTATAAATAAACAGCCATCAAACGAGAAAAAACGTATTTTGTCCGCAATTTATCGCTTGCCAGAGGGCGATGTGATAAAAATGTCTGGCAAATACAATTTGAACCGATTGCGTGTTGGTTCATACAGAATTATCTTTTCTGTCGAGGACGAAAAATTGCTTATTCGCATAGTTGATGCAGGCAATCGCGGAGATGTTTATAAATAGCAAAGTCAGCCATCACCAAGGAGACCCCGCCATGTTCAGAAACGAAACGAATTTCGCAGAGCAACAATACGCAAACGACATGAACCTCTCCGCACGCATTAACCTGCACGCTAAACACAGCACGAACAAGCGGGGGTTCGCCGACTGGCTGTGGGAGCATTACGACTTCACTGAAAACTGCAAAATATTAGAGTTGGGTTGCGGCAACGGCGCGCAGTGGGCTGATAGAATTGCTTCTCTTCCTACTGAATGCGAGGTCGTATTATCCGACTTTTCGGAAGGCATGGTGAACGCGGCGAAAGAAAGATATACCGAACACAAAGCCTTTTCGTTTCAGCAAATTGACATACAGAATATCTCATTTACGGACGGCACTTTTGACGCAATTATCGCCAATCATATGCTATATCATGTGCCTGATTTACCGAGGGGGCTTACGGAGGTGCGGCGCGTGCTGAAATCAGGTGGTGTGTTTTACGCAAGCACTCTTGGAAACGGCGGTATGCAACCATATTTACACGGGGTATTCAAACGATTTAATCCCGATACAAACGCCTTTGCTACGCAGTTTTCGTTCAATCTGCAAAATGGGGCAGAAATACTTGGCGAGCATTTCGACAATGTGAAGAGAGTAGACTATGTGGATTCGCTGGCTGTAACAGAAACGCAGGATTTGATTGACTGGATTAAATCAAGCGTGGCGATTGAAAATGCGGATGAAGAACGCCGATTGTTCGACCACTTTGAAGACATTCGCAAAAGAGATGGGGCGATAAACATTCCAAAAGAAGCAGGATTGTTTATTTCTGGAGATAAACGAAATGCAAAACGGTAGCGACCTAACTAAAATTCCCGGCTTGGGTAAAAAGATGGCAGGGCATCTTATCAACGTAGGATACCCGACAATTCAGTCCCTGGTGGGGCAAAACGCCGAGGAAATATACGAAAAGCATTGCTTGATTAACCCGCCGGGGAATATGTCGTGCAAGTGCGTTTTGTATTGCTATCGTCTTGCGGTGGAATATGCAAATAATTATGGCGTTTTGCCGCCGGACAAGCAAAATTGGTGGGATTGGAAGTAGGGAGCGCAGTTATTCCACGGGCGAACACAGTTCGCACCTACAGGACAACAAAGCCGCACCACCTCCGTAGGGGCGGGTTTCCATGCCCGCCTGCAATATACCGCTGAACCACTCCGCCTACGGCACCCCTCCACGGGAGGGGAATAAGGGCAAATACAATGAAGAATTAAAAATGAAAAATGAAGAATTGCGGAAAATTTGCTTACGCAAATTATTTTATTGGCTAAGGCAAGGGCTCACCGCACCCAAGCCCTCTTTTGGGGAGAGGGTGGCACGAACGAAGTGAGTGACGGGTGTTTTTGGACGGGCAATGCCCGCCCCTACAGGGCAACGTATGCCGCGGGTGACAACACAAAAACAGAAAGGACGCGCGAGCCTCCCTCGCACGCAACACATAGATGAACCGCACTACATTCAAACGGAGTTTTGGGGTCGGCACTTTGCTGATTTTTATATTCTTCTACATTATTTTCGCCTTTTTGCTACTGGCATCCCTTGACGAAGGGGACTATATCCACGGAATTGCAGGCGCAGGCGGACTAATTTTTGTTACCGGTGTTCTGACCTTTGTCTTGAAATCGGCGAAATACATTCTGAATAAAGAGGATTTGCACATTTTCGGCATGAATTACGGCAAAAAAACCGACCTGAAAATCCCCTATCGTGATATTTTGAACATCACTTTTCATAAGCACAATAGAGTTGAATTTATCCGCATTATGTACTGGAATGTGGACAAATCGGCGTTTGTGGACATACCCGCCCCGGCACAAAACCAGAAGCCGATTTTCCTTGAAAAACTGTACGCCGCCGCCTACAATCGTGATATTTCTCATTTTGTCGACCCTGCATGGGTCATTGGCTACAATGGGGAAAACGTGAATGTTTGTGCTGTGAGAGAAGAAGAGTGTCGCTTTATGGACTACTGCTACTGGAACAAAGATGTTATGGTTGCACTTATGGAGTACAAAAATCGCCTTGTGCTTTTCGGCAGTTGCTATATTGTTAAGCGGGACGAAATTGTGCAGACAACACCGCCCAAAACCGAAACCCACACATACATATGCGCCGATATTTTCAATGTGGAGTATCTGGACTATCCCACCTTGGAGGATGCTGTGAACGACAAGCGTTGGGACGCGGTGAAACGAATGGAATGCCGTGTGATTGACGAGGTTGTGTACGAGCGATTTTATGGGCATAAAATTGAAGAAAGAAGGTTTTAGTGAGATGACATTTAGAGCGAAATGGTTTTTGCCAAAAATGTTTAAGGTGACTTTGGCACTTTATGTTCTTGCTTTGGTTGTTATTGGTTGGCTTGCATTTCAATATTTTTTAGATGCAATTGCATTTTTTGATATTTTTGAAACGTCTGCGCCTGTAGCTGAAGTATTTGTAACATTTATAACGGTTTTAATTGCTTCAATACCTTTTACACTAATTGCGGCAACTATTAGCAGTTATTTCACACGACCAAAATATGTTTTTGGCGAATTGAGTTTGCAGATTTCTGCTGGGGAGGGCAAATACAAAAAGTTTTATGATATTTCTTATATCAATATGATTTCGTTTGCTGACAACTGTTATGGCAAGAAAAAAGACCGCAATATGGTTATAACATATTGGAATGAGGATGAAACCAAATCTGTAATGATTTCTCCTCCAATAAAGAAAACAAAACAACAATTTATCAATAAATTACGTGAGATTGTAGAAAAAATAAACATTTCACAAATTATTGATAACAAATATGCAGTCGCAAGTCCTTATGGGTGCTATATGATTCGTATAAAAGAAGAGGATTGTGCGTTTTTAGACCATGGTTCATATGATGATGATATTATTGCGTTGTACCAATATGAAGAGAAAATTATGCTTTTGACAAATTGTTGGATTGAAGAAAGAAGAGCGGTTATAGAAAAATCGCCACCAAAATCAATACTCACTAACTATATTTGTTGCAACATAGCAAATATTCAGCATTTAGACTGTGCTACTATTGATGAAGCTGTAAATGACACAAAATGGTGTGAAAACTTGCAACGTGATGTGCGAGTGATAGATGATATTGTAATGAAAAAAAGAAAGGCACAACTTGAGGTTGCTTTAACATGGGTGATGTAATGACCTGGACACAAATAACTACCACTTGCTCCCCGCCTGACGTGGACACCGTCTGCGCGGTGATGAGCATGATTGACACCCAGTTAGTGATACACGACAACAGCGACATTGCACAGCATATCCGCCCCGAATGGGGGGAAGTGCTTGACGAAGATTTTGCCCGCAGGACGGACGCCACCGTCAGCCTGTTTCTCCCGGAGGACTGGGAGCTTGGGTCAACTATCGCATATCTTGAAGCCCGCTTTTCAGAGCTTGGTTTGGCAGTCGCCGTGACTCATGACAGCGTAAATCAAGCCGACTGGGCGGACGAGTGGAAGAAATTCTTTCAGCCCACCCGCATCGGTGAACGGCTGATGATTGTCCCCTCCTGGGAGGAGGAGTTCGCCCCTGCCGAGGGTGATGTTGTCGTCCGTATTGACCCCGGAATGGCGTTCGGCACAGGCACGCACGAAAGCACCCGCCTTGCCCTGCTCCTGCTGGAGCGGCATATGCAGGTTGGCATGGACATGCTGGACATCGGTACAGGGAGCGGAATTCTCGCCATTGCCGCCGCCAAGCTGGGTGCGGGTCGTGTGGTGGGGTGCGACATTGACCCGCAGGCGGTGAAAGCGGCCGCCGGCAACGCCCGGGCTAACGGAGAGAGTGGCATTCACTTCACCACCGCCGACCTGACCGAAGGCACACAGGGGCAGTTCGGGCTGGTGTGTGCCAACATTGTCGCCGACATTCTCATCAGGCTTGCCCCCGATTTGCCGCGCTATGTCCTCCCCGGCGGGCGGGTGATATTCTCCGGAATTATCGCCGAACGCGAGGGCGAAGTGACCGCGGCTATGACGGCACAGGGCTTTCGCCTTGCTGACCGCGCAGAGGAGAATGCGTGGGTGGGGTTGGTGTTTGAGAAAGGTGGAGTGTGAAGGGTTTGGCGTGGAGTTAAAGGGCGAATTTACCACGAAATACACGAAAATGCACGAAACGCACCCGTAGAGACGGCAACCAACCTCCGCTCGAACGGCATAGGCAAAACGCTGTAGGGGCGGGTTTCAGATTTTGTGCCCTCCCGCAACGAATAATCTGCACCCAGCCATCCCGTCTTGCGACAAAGACAGTCGCAATCCACCCTCTTTGAAAAAGAGGGCAAAGGTCAAGGGCGCACCGCACCCAAGCCTCCCTCGTCGAGGGAGGGGGACCGCTTGCGGTGGAGGGAGTTAAGAAAAACACTCCCTCAGTCAGCTACACAAATACTATGTGTGGGACTGCTCCCTCCGAGATGGAGCCTTGGTGTAACTGTAAGCACGGCAACCTGCCGTCCGTTAATTACCATAAAAAAGTTGAGGTAATCATATGTTTGAAATAATTTCAATACTTTCAATTGTTATTGGAATTGCATTATTTTTTGTAATAACAATACGGCAATATCAAAAAACAGAATATTTCAAAGAAACAGAAAAGCCGTTTTTTGAAATGCGTAGAGATAAGGGAGCGTATGGCGAATATCTTATAGTGAAATGTTTAGCAAAGTTAAACGGACACAAACGATTTGTTATAAATGCATATATTCCTAAGCAGGACGGCGGCACAACAGAAATTGACATTGTTATGCTACATAGTACAGGCGTATATGTTTTTGAATCAAAAAATATGAGTGGATGGATATTTGGTAGCGAAAAACAGCCACAATGGACACAAAGTTTTCCGAATGGTCAAAAATTCAAGTTTTTTAATCCTTGTATGCAGAATGCAGCCCATATCAAAAATCTTGTAAATTTTTGTGATGATATAACCAATGATATGGTTGTTTCGGTTATTGTGTTTAGCAAACGGTGTGCTCTCAAAAAAGTACATATCGAAACTAAACGGCATATTGTAACAAAGCGTGAAAGTTTGCTGTTGTCAATGAAAACGCTTTCAGACAACAAAAAATTTGACGCCGAAAAAATTGACAAAATTTATGAAATGCTAAAAGCACAAACTAAAACCAGCGGTCAAGTAAAAGAAGAGCATATTCAGCACGTGAAAAGCATTCAAGCGCAACAAATTTGTCCTTATTGCAAAAGTGAACTTGTATTGCGAACTGCAAAAGGCACAGGGCGGCAATTTTATGGATGTAGTGGCTTCCCAAAATGCAAATACACAGCAAAACCGAAATGAATATTTAGACGGGCAATGCCCGCCCCTACAAAATCCACCACACAAAGGAAACATCATGCCAGAAAAAAGAGATTACTACGACATCCTCGGTCTGTCCAAAGGCGCGGGGGATGACGAGATTAAAAAAGCGTATCGCAATCTTGCGAAAAAATATCACCCGGACGTGAACCCCGGTGACGAGGCGGCGGAAGCCAAGTTCAAGGAAGTGAACGAGGCGTATGCGGTGCTGTCCGATGGGGAACAGCGGGCGCGCTATGACCAGATGGGTCACGCAGCTTTCGAGGGCGGCGGTCCGGGTGGCGGCTATGGCTTCGGAGGTTACGACTTCGGCGGGGCGCATTTTGATATTTCGGACATTTTCAGCAGCTTTTTCGGCGGCGGAGGTGGGCGCACAGCCAACCGCAACGCCCCCACCCGCGGAGATGACGTATCCGCCCAGCTGACCATCAACTTCGAGGAGGCTGTCTTTGGCTGTAAGAAAGAAGTCACCTACAACCGTGTTGAGAAGTGCGACGACTGCGGCGGCTCTGGGGCGGCGAAAGGCACGTCTGCCGAAACTTGCTCCACCTGTCGTGGCACAGGGCAGACAAAGGCGACACAACGCACCCCTCTTGGGGTATTCCAAACCTCCCGCACCTGCGACGCTTGTCGTGGCACCGGGAAGATTATCCGCACACCATGCTCCACCTGCCGTGGAAATGGGCAAGTTCGTGCGAAAAAGACCTTAGAGGTGGCGGTCCCTGCCGGGATTGACGACAGTCAGCGGATTATGCTTCGTGGGCAAGGGAACAGCGGGCGAAACAACGGCCCTGCGGGGGATTTGGTGCTGTTTATCGCCGTTCGCCCTCATGCGGTTTTTCAGCGGAACGGGCATGATGTTTACTGCGACATTCCCATCACTTTTGTGGAGGCTACACTGGGCGCGGAAATTGACGTGCCAACCCTTGAGGGCAGCGTGAAGTACAACATTCCCGAGGGTACGCAGACCGGGACGGTGTTCACCATCAAAGGCAGCGGCGTACCCCATGTAAACGGCAAAGGGAGAGGGAATTTGCAGTTCACAGTCATTGTGGAAATCCCGAAAAGTCTGTCCGAATCGCAAAAGGACATTCTGCGGGGGTTTGCCGACAGCACCGGGGTGAAGAACTACGCAAAAAAGCAGAGCTTTGTGAAGAAATTGTTCGGGGGGAAGTAGGGGGGCAATGAAGAATTAAAAATGAAGAATGAAGAATGAAAAATTAAGGCAAATTTGCTTCGCAAATTGATTTATTGAAAAGGCGGGGCATTTTACCACGAAAATCCACGAAAATGCAAGAAAAACAGACTGCACCCGTAGGGGCGGGTTTCGATTTTGTGCCCGCCCGCAACAAACAATCTGCACCCAGCCACCCCGTCTTGCGGAAAATCACCGCAATCCACACTTTCCCAATAATATTACCAAATTGTAAACTTCGACAAATATCGCAAAATCTATTGACATTTTGCGGGGGGGGTGTATAATTATGGGTGTATATTAACACAGGGAGAAAAAATATGATAAAAACAAAATTTGGAAATGCAAAAAGAAGTATTGCCATGCTGATTGTGGTGGCAATGGTGTTGTCGGTGGGTGCGACGCTGCCACTAATTGGCGCGGCGGCAAATATCGGCGATTATGCAATATGGCGTATCTCTAACGAAGAAGTTCATTATACCGCTACATATGTTGATGTGCGATTATATTTATACCAAAATGTATCACCAACTGCACCAGGCACAGCTGGCGGTGGTATGGGTTTTACGATAATTAACTTAGGATATGACCCAAGTGTACTAGCAAATCCAAGGTTAATTCCCTCGTTTTTTGATATTTCACTTCTAAACGAAAGTGAGTTAGAACAGTATAATACGCTTCTTGAGTTGGGTTTCATGACAGAAGCAGAAATTCAAAATATTCCTATGTTCGCAGGTGCTTGGATTCATTTTCAATACCATGGTGCTATGAACTTTAGTTATGCGTTATGGTATCAAAACTATCCCCCTCCGGCTATTGGTCATGGTCTTGGAGTTAATGTAATCAATCTTTTATGGGAGGTTGCTGGTGGAATTCATATGGGTTCTGATATATTTGTATATTTCCGCTTTGATATTGTGCCAGGCGCACAAGCTGGCGATGTTGGAAATGTTATTTTCAGGCAGGATTTAACTCAATTTATGGCTTGCTCTCATGGAATATCTACAAATCAACTTCATTTTGATGGTAACTCTAACGGCTCAGTCACCATTTACGGCGACCCTGTTGACCCACCCGACGCAGTTCCTGCCTACATCACTAAACATCTTGTCACCCCTGTAGGCACAACAGTTCCAACTACAATGACATTCATGTTTGACACCCAATTTATCGCATGGAACGAAACTCCTGCGGCTAATATTCCTACAGGAATAACTCACCCGGTTCTTTCTACAACCGCTTCGCCGATTACTATTTCCATGACGAGCGAGTATTATGTCCAAACTTTGTCACCGCCAAACAGCCCTGCGGGTACTGTGACACGTGTTTTCCGTTCGGATGACATCCTTGAGGGGGTCACATTCCCCGGAACTGGAATGTTCGAGTTTATAGTCACCGAGCGACCAAATACATTTACATTAACGCAAACTGATGCCCTTTACGAAACTTTGATTTACTCGGACAGCGTGTTCCTGCTTCGTGTGTTCAACGCTTTCTGCCGTGATTCTGAAGAGTATTATATCCGTATGATTCAAGTGGTTGATATAACTGACATTGAACTTGGCGTAGATGAAATCACAGAAGATGATAAGCCTGCCGCGGGCATGGTGTTTACAAATGTTTACACGAGAAGATATGCCAACGCTTTGACTGTAACGAAAACCGTTACCGGTATGCTGCGTGATGTTACTTTGCCATTCGAGTTTTTCATTACCGCCACCCTTGACGGAATTTTCGAGATAACAAACTTTACCGGCAGAATTTATAATGCGAACAACCAATACCAAGGCACAGTAACCTTTACGAATGGTGTGCCAAATGCGGCGGGTGCGGTTATGCTTCGGGACGGCTGGCGAATCGAGCTTGCTGTGCCTGTGGGTACGCAGTTTGCGGTGGTTGAAACTATTGTAGCTCCGTATGAACCAAGTTGGGTTGTAAGCGGCACGCCGTACAATGTTACAGGCACGACCAACAATACAGGAACGCACAGCGTTCTTGCAGGCGGTAGCACAGCGGCGTTCACAAACTACCTTCCATTCGACCCTCCAACAGGATTGACTATTGGAAGTGCCTCGGCTATTGGCTTGGTTGTGCTGGCTGTTATTGCTCTTGGCGCGTTTGTTGCTGTAAAGGCGAAGAAAGTTAAAGCGTAGAATAAAATTACCCCCACCTATGTGGGGGATTTTGTTTGTAGGGCGATTGTTTGTTGCGGGCGGGCATGGAAACGCGCCCCCTACCGTGTTTTTCCTGTAAAGAAAGGCTGATGTTTCTTTTTCTTTTCCCTATTGCGTTTTCTTGCAAAATAGGGTATAATAAAAGCAGACGAGAAAACAGAGGAACACTAAATGATTATCGACAGAGTAAAATTATACATCAAAGCAGGTGACGGAGGAGATGGCATGGTGTCATTTCACCGCGAAAAATACGTTACCCACGGCGGACCTGACGGCGGGGACGGCGGGGCAGGGGGCAACGTGATTTTCCGCACCGAAACAGGGGAAAACACCCTGACCAAATACAAATACCGCCGCAAATTCATCGCTGACAGCGGGCAAAAAGGGAAGAGTGGCAAGATGAACGGCAAGGGGGGGGAGGACATTATCCTCCTTGTGCCTGTCGGCACGGTTATCAAAGACGTGGAAAGCGGGCTGGTCATCAAGGATATGTCGGACGGCGAGGACTTTCTTATCTGCCGTGGTGGGCGTGGAGGCTGGGGCAATCGCCATTTCGCTACCCCAACACGCCAAGCGCCCAATTTCGCCAAACCGGGGCTTGCAGGGCAGGAAAGGGAAGTGCTGCTTGAGCTGAAAATGCTTGCAGATGTGGGGCTTATCGGAATGCCCAATGTGGGCAAAAGCTCCCTGCTGTCCATAATCAGTGCCGCCCGCCCGAAAATCGAGAATTACCACTTCACCACCCTCTACCCAGGGCTTGGGGTGGTGGATTTAGGGGAGGGCAGGGGGTTTGTTGCGGCGGACATACCTGGGCTAATCGAGGGCGCAAGCGATGGCGTGGGGCTGGGTCACGCATTTTTGCGACATATCGAGCGATGCCGCCTGCTTGTGCATCTGGTAGACGTGTCCTGCTCCGAGGGGCGTGACCCGTTAGAGGACATTCGTCTTATCAACGCAGAGCTTGCCCAGTACAGCGAGGAATTGGCGAAAAAGCCGCAAATTATCGTAGGCAACAAGGTGGACATGCTTATCGGCGACCCGAAGGAAAGGGAAGTGCGAGAGAAGATTGACGCCTATGCCGCAGGGGAGGGCGCGGATGTGGTGTATATCTCTGCCTACACCGGGGAAAACGTGGACAGTTTGCTCCACTTATGCGAGCGAATGCTGGCGAAGTTGCCCCCTATTGCGGTGTTCCACGCGGAGGTGGAAATGGACGAGCTTACCCGCACCGACGGCGGCGAGCTTGTCATTCGCCGAGAGGACGGAATGTTTGTGGTAGAGGCAGAATGGCTGTATAACCTGATGGGGCCAATCAATTTCAGCGACCACGAAAGTCTGATGTACTTCCAGCGGATATTACGTGACAAAGGGGTGATGGATGCCTTGCGCGACAAAGGAATGCAGGACGGCGACACAGTAAGCATATACGGCTTTGAATTTGAAAATGTAGAGTAAAACAATTTGAGGTGTTGAAACTTTATGTTTCAACACCTCGTCAACCTGAAGAAAAAGGTCAAGACCGTGGGCTTTCCGCCCACACCCGACCAGTTTTTTGTAAAAAACTGGACTAAAAACTTTTTATCGCAAAAGCATGAAATGCTTTTGTACCAAAGTTTTTGAGGTTCTTAGGAACTTTTTTCAAAGCCCTTGTGAGCGCTGAAGGCGACGGCATTGGCGGCTTTTGCCGTCAAACAGGTCGCCGTAATGCGTGAGCGGACAAGTTCCTAAGTGGGGTTTGGGGCAACGCCCCATGGGGTTATAGAGTTTTTCTTTAGTCTATGAATGTTTTATTGACAGGCTATATCTGCTTACGAATTTTCCCTAATGCTCCCTTTTCAAGGCGGGACACCTGCGCCTGTGAAATGCCGATTTCTTCGGCGATTTCCATTTGAGTTTTGCCGTTGAAGAAACGCATATTGATAATGTTTTTCTCCCGCTCGGACAGCTTTTTCATGGCTTCCCGCAGGGCGATTGTTTCAAGCCACGCCTCGTCGTGATTGTCCTTATCCCGCACCTGATCCATGACAAAAATAGTATCTCCCGAACTGCCGTCGCTGTATACCGGGTCGAACAGAGATACCGGCTCTACAATGGCTTCAAGGGCGGCGACAATATCTTCTTTAGTCACTACCACTTCGGGATTTTCGCTGGTTTCGTTCAGGTGTTTCACGATTTCTTCGATGGTTGGCTCACGGGAGATAATCCGTGACAACGCCTCTTTCCCTGCAAGGGCACGGTACGCCAAATCCCGCAGGGAACGGCTGACACGAATAGAGTTATTGTCCCGCAAATAGCGGCGAATTTCCCCAATAATCATTGGCACCGCATAGGTGGAAAATTTCACATCAAGCTCGGTGTTAAAGTTGTCAATAGCCTTAATCAGTCCAACGCACCCCACCTGAAAAAGGTCGTCGAGATTCTCCCCACGATTGGTGAAACGCTGTATAATACTAAGAACAAGGCGGAGATTGCCGTCAATAAGTGCCTCGCGGGCGGAGGTGTCTCCCTGCTTGCTTTTCTCTAACAAATCTTTTTTTTCTGCTGCACTAAGATTTTTCAGTTTGGAGGTGTTCACTCCGCAAATCTCTACTTTTCCGTAATACATCAGTTTGCTCCTTGCATATGAAAATGCGTTAAGTAAAGTATTACCAAAAGTGGTCAAAAATAATACAAAAACCCAAAACCTTTTTTGTCGAAAAAATGGTTTTGGGTTGTTTTGTGTGATATAGCAATAAAAATGAATGGCAGGAAATGCGGGATAACATCTTGGAGCGTTGCCGGAAAGCCCACGACTTTGTCTTTTATCGACAGTCTAAAGCAGATATTCTCTCCACAAGCGCCCTCGCCGCCGCTCCACGGTGGCTCACCCTGGCTTTTTCCTCGCCGGATGCCGTGGCGAAGCTCTTGCCCAGCCCCTCATGCCAAAACAGCGGGTCATAGCCAAAGCCGCCCTCGCCCTCCGCCGCCTCAAGAATACGACCAACACACTCCCCACGAAGGGTGAACTCCTCGCCGCTTGGCAGAATGCAGGCTATCACGCACACAAAGCGGGCGGTGCGGTCAGTCACGCCCTCAAGCTCACGCAGTAGGCGGGCGTTGTTGCCCGCGTCATCGCCGTGAGTGCCGCCATAGTATGCAGAATGCACCCCCGGCGCGCCCCCAAGGGCGTCCACCGCCAGCCCGCTGTCGTCGGCAATGACCACGCAGTCCTGCCGCCCGACCGCTCGTGCCTTGATGAGGGCGTTTGCCTCGAAAGTGTCGCCGCACTCGTCAATGGGTGCGGTAAAGCCGATGTCCGCAAGGGTCAAAACTTCCACGCCAGCAGGGAACATGGCGGCGAATTCCTGCGCCTTGTGGCGGTTATTTGTGCAAAGTAGGATTTTCATGATTCTCTATTTCGTTCCTCGGATTATTTTTCGTATATCCTCGTGATAAGTTGAAATGTCGTTGTGTTCAATGATAGAAATGTTGATTTCGGTCATATAATCATCACTGCTAACATGTGCATGGTGCATATTTTTGTCTGCAAGCAACTCTTCAAGCTGACCATAGAGTTGCTTTGCCTCTTCAATTGTGAGCAAAAGTGTCACGTCGTCGAGCTTTTGCTTGCCGCTAATGATAAACATGGGTTATCTCCTTTATTTTTTTCCTCTTCAGTTGTCCGAGTCAGTCAATCCGCATTATGCCAATTCTGCTCTCATATCTTCTACAATTCTATCGAAAACTTGCTCTCTGCCTTCGGCAACATCATATCTTGAAAAATTTAGCTCTTGCCATTTTTCATAAAATGAATGGTCTGCTCCAACATTTTGTTCGCAATGTTTGCGTAATTCATCATCGTTTAGATAATACGTCCAATCTTCGGCGGTGTCGTGCTTTCTTATATCTTCAAACAATTCGTCGCTTGTTTTGTTGTTTTCCAAGTTAATAAATGCAAATGTGTCAGGTATGGAAAGATTCATTTGTTCTAACACTTTTTTTATTAAAGGAATGCCTGTATCAAAATTGAAAAATGTCAAGTCAGCGACAAATTTGCTGCCTGTTTTATGGTTCGAGTGTTCCGCCAAATCGCATAAGTAATGCACAATAAACGGCGTGACATTGTCGGCGGTTTGGGCATAGTTTTCTCCGCCGTTAATGTTCAACTTCGGCAACGCACGCTCAAAAGCGGTAATAAGGCGGTCTTCGTTTACAACATTAAGCAAGAATTTATCTTTCAATCGCTTGGCAAGAGTTGTTTTACCCGCTCTGGAGTGACCGAAAATTAGTATGTTTTTCATGGGTTATCTCCTTTATTTTCTCCCTCTTCGTCTGTGCCACTCTTTCCAAAAGAGTTTGTAATTTTTCTCTTCTTCTTTTTCACTTTTGTCAAAAACTTTTGGCTCGCTGTTGATATAATAATCCTCGATAATATCGCAAAAATCGTGAACAATTTTTGTGTATTCTTCAATTGAAATTACAGTTTCCGCACCACTTTCAGTCACAAGTTTCACCTTGCCATCTTCGTGAATAACAGACCAGTCAATGCCGTTTGGACAGTCCATTGTTTCCACCGAATCTTTATCATTATGTTGATAGATAAAATGACCGCAACAAGGCAAAAATCCGCTGGCTCCTCTGTTCATAACATGGTCTTGCGTGAGTGATTTCAGCAAATATAGTCCAGTTGAACTTACAACAGCGTTAAATCCAAAAGTTTCTTCGCCAATAATCGCAGTAGCGTTCCCGTGTAGGCATTTATCTTCCTTTGGAACACATTTTTCCAACCAACCTAAATCAGTTACAAAAATCTTAAACATTTATTTTCTCCCTCTTCGTCTGTGCCACTCTTTCCAAAAGAGTTTGTAATATTTCCTGTTCAATTTGTCCGATGGAGGTATCTTTTTTTCACTTTTGTTAAAAAAATCTTCAATTATGTCGCAAAATGAATGTACTGACTTTTTATATTCTTTAAGTGAAATAATTGTTTCTTTTCCACTGTCGGTGATGATTTTAACTTTTTCGTCCTCGTGAATAACAGACCAGTCAATTCCATAAGGACAACCAATGGTATGAACGCTTTTCTTATCGGTATCATCTGGATAGATGCAATGTCCGCAACACGAAAAAAGAAGATTGCTATTTTGGTGAATGATATGGTTTTGGGTCAGGGACTTTAGCAAATAAAGTCCTGATGAACTTACATTTGCTTCGTATTCAAAAATTTCATCACCAACAATGGCAGTTGCATTGCCATGCAAGCATAAATCTAATCTTGCATTGTGTTCAGGAAATTCATCTTCAAGCCAATGAAGATTGGTTAAATGTAGTTCAAACATAAATTTATTCCCCAAACAACGCCTCGACAAACGCTCTCGCCTCGAACGGTTGCAGGTCGTCCATTTGCTCGCCGACCCCGATGAATTTCACGGGTATGCCAAGTTGCCCCTTCACCGACAGCACCGCACCCCCCTTTGCCGTGCCGTCCAACTTGGTCAGCACAATCCCGGTCAGCCCGGTGATTTCGGCGAATTCTTTCGCTTGGGACAGGGCATTTTGCCCGGTGGTAGAGTCAATGACAAGCAGGGTTTCACGGCTGGCGTCAGGTAGCTCACGCTCAAGCACCCGCCCGATTTTCTCAAGCTCGTTCATCAGGTTCTTTTTGTTGTGCAATCGCCCAGCGGTATCAACGATAAGCACGTCCGCGCCTCGCTTTTTTGCGGCGGCGGCAGCGTCAAACACCACGGCGGCAGGGTCACTGCCTTCGCTTTGGCGGATTATGTCCACCCCTACGCGCCCCGCCCACACCTCAAGCTGGGCAATTGCCCCTGCACGGAATGTGTCCGCGGCGGCAAGGACAACCTTTTTGCCGTCCTGCTTCAGCATGTTCGCCATCTTGGCAATGCTGGTGGTCTTGCCCACCCCATTCACCCCAACAACAAGGATAACGGAGGGGCTGGTGTCTAACTTCAGCGGTGCGTCCTCGCCTACAAGCTCCACCAAAATGTCGCAGAGCAGGGCTTGCATTTCGTCCCCGTCGCTGATTTTGCGCTCTTTCAGCTCGGCACGTAAGCGGTCGATAACCACCTCCGCCGTGGCATAGCCAACGTCTGCCATCACGAGCAGCTCCAACAGCTCCTCAAGTGCGTCTTCGTCCACCCGTCGCATAGAGCGAATCAGTTCCCCCACCTGCCCAAACACCGATGATTTTGTTTTTGTCAAGCCTTGTTTGATTTTTGAAAATAGTCCCATTCTTTTACCTCGTTTATTTTTGTTTTTTGACTATAATTTGCCCCAGTTTTTTTGCTATACGCTACTATTCTATCACTTTATCAGTCCTGTGTCAAGGTGGAGTTTTTGTAGTCAAGAATTTATTTCATAAATATTTTTCAAAAAAAATCACAAAAACCATTGACAAACTTAAAAAGTTGTGGTATCATATCATTTGGTTATAGCTTGTATCTGCTTTTGTTGTGGCATTTTGTATACAAATAGCAAAAGGGAACAGCACGCAAGTGGTTTGTGCTTCTATAGCTCAGGTGGCAGAGCGCATCCTTGGTAAGGATGAGGTCACCGGTTCAAATCCGGTTAGAAGCTCCATATTAAAATTACAGGTGGTAGATAAAAATGAAAAAATGTATTAAAGCAGTTTCAATTATTTTAATGGTGGTGATGTTGCTTCCGGCGTTGGTTGGCTGTGGCACTCTAAACCAAAGACAGCAAGACCAGGCATTGTTCCAAGTGTTTCTGAATTTGTTTGAATGGGACTCTGGACAGCTTAATAGAGGGAACAACACCTCTCTTTATTACATCGCTCTTGACCTTTCGGAACTTGAAGACCTTGATATTGACACAGATGCGTTTATTAGCAGAGTGGAAGAGTTTGCCCAATCCGGCGAACGGAACTTTACTGTTGAAATAGGCACACTTGACGAACTAATTAGTCGAGGGTTTATCTATCAAGATGCAGAGGATGAAGAAGTAATGCGTTTCAGTACAGACAACGGACATGGTCTACTGTTCAGTTTTTGGGCTTTTGGCACAGGTGACACTGCATTGACCGGTGCGGCTGCTGACAATATTCCGGAAATGGTTCAGGGCAACCAATTCCGTATCGCAGGACGCAAATGGAGAAGCAACACAGAAACACGAGCGGCAAATATCACTGCCACGCGCGACAGAAATAATCAATTTGCTGACGAAGGCTTTATTGTAAACAGAGCAAACCCTATTAGCGAGTAATTGTTATAAATAATAATTCAATCCCTCCGTGAAACCGGGGGGATTGTTTCAAAATATCAAATAAAAAGGAAAGAGCATAGGCAGAGCAGTATATAATCGTTGGAGATGTCCCTCTATTATACAAAATATAAATTTTGTATAATAGAGAAATGGAGGTAAATGCAAGATGCTTCCCAATACTGCCCTTTTGCTCGTGAGAGCTGATGGAAATGAATTTAACGGACATATCTACAATTAGACAGATTCTATCGGCTCACAGTGCCGCACCGCGGAAAAGCCTTGGGCAAAACTTTCTTACCAATGCCGCTGTGGCTGAACGGATTGCTGATACCGGCAAACCAAGCTGTGCGAGTGGTGGCATTCTTGAAATTGGACCGGGTATCGGCGCATTGACAAGAAACCTTGCTAAGCGAGCGGCAAAAGTCGTAGCTGTTGAGTTAGACGACAATATGTTGCCCATACTCGCGCACACAATGTCAAATTTGGACAATGTAGAAATTGTCCATGGGGATTTTATGAAAATCCCACTTCCCTCTTTGATGGAAAAATTCACCAACATTACTCCTGTTTCAGTTTGCGCGAATTTGCCCTATTACATTACCACGCCGGTATTGATGAAGTTGCTTGAAGATGGAGCGACTGCCGATGGCGGAAATATGTTTGAAAGCATTACCATTATGATTCAGCGCGAAGTGGCTGACCGCCTGTGTGCATCTGCCGGTTCGGCAGAATACGGTGCTATTACCGCATCTGTGGCGTATCGTGGAGTGGCAAAAAAGATGTTTTCCGTGTCCGCGGGAAATTTTCACCCTGCCCCAAAGGTCGAATCATCTGTTGTGCGAATTGACCTGTATAAGCAACCAAAATATGACTGCCATAACGAGGATATTTTGTTTCGCTTAATTCGCGCCGCATTCGGACAGCGGAGAAAAATGCTTAAAAACGCTGCTGGAGAGGCGTTTTCCCATCTTGGGAAAGAAAAACTGGGGAAAATCATCACATCTTGCGGCTACCGCGAGGATATTCGAGGCGAAAAGGTTGATATTGATGGTTTTGTGCGAATGGCTAATATTATTTGCGAAGCAGAGTAGTTTGCACCATACCGTTGCCCCTAACGCTTACCAAAAACAAGGAAACCCACACTATGCAAGACAACAAATTCGCCGCAGTTGGCGCAATAGTTTTACGAGGTGACGATATTCTGCTTGTTCGTCATACATATGGCGGGGCGGCGGGCAAACTGCTGAACCCAAGCGGCTTTATACGCTTGGGTGAGTTGCCTATTGAAGCGGTGAAGCGTGAAGTGCGTGAGGAAACAGGGGTTGAAATTGCTGTGCGAGGTTTGCTCGCCGCGCGTTGTACGGCAAAAAATTGGTGGCTTGTTTTCCTTGCGGATTATGTTAGCGGAACACCCCATTCGGACAACGCCGAAAATAGCGAAGTTCTTTTCATGCCATGCAAGCAAGCTCTCGTCCACTCTGATGTAACCGATTCTACCAAAACGCTTATTAACCTATTAGATAGGCCTAATTTATTTACGATAAACGAAGATTACTCTTCCCTGCCCTCATCAAGTGATGGGCGAATGATGTTTTCGTGAGTGACAACATACCCGTAGAAGTGACCGTCCTCGGTCGCCCGCTTGAACGACACAAATCGCACACTATATCCTAATCCAAAAATACAGCTTGTCATTGCGAACCGCCGATTTTGCGGTGAAGCAATCCATTTCGTGTCAATGGATTTAGCTGAACAAAGTACTCACCTAATGGATTGCCACAGCGGAAAAACGCCGCTTCGCAATGACGAACAATTCGTTTTGGTATAAGATGGATTACTCATCTACGCTCCAAGCAACATGAGATCCCGCATCAAGTGCGGGATGACAAGCCTTTTGTTTTTCTGTTGATTTATATTCACTAAAATTATATTAAAAGGAAACCAAACATGAACATCACCACACAAACGCCTGTCGGGGCTTCTCGACTGCAACACCTAATCGAAATCTCCGACCTTACCCTGTCCGAAATCGACGCCCTCATTGCCACGGCGGAGGACATTGTCGCCCACCCGACGAAGTACGCAGACGCTTGCCATGGCAAGATTCTCGCCGCCCTATTCTTCGAGCCGTCCACCCGCACCCGCCTGTCATTCGAGGCGGCTATGCTCTCCCTTGGGGGTAGCGTTATCGGCTTTGCTGACGCGGGTAGCTCCTCCTCCTCCAAGGGGGAAAGCGTGGCGGACACCATCCGCATGGTGAGCGCATACGCCGACATTGCCGTTATGCGCCACCCAAAAGAGGGCGCGCCCCTTGTGGCGGGAATGCACAGCGATATTCCTGTCATCAACGCTGGGGACGGCGGGCATAATCACCCCACCCAGACCCTCACCGACCTGTACACCATCAAGCTGGAGCGTGGGCGGCTTGATAATCTTCACGTGGGTCTGTGCGGCGACCTGAAATTCGGGCGGACTGTCCATTCCCTGCTGGCGGCACTCTCTCGCTACGCCGGCAACAGCTTTGCCCTTATCTCCCCGGAGGAGCTTCGCATTCCCGAATACCTGTACGCCAAGGTACTTGGCGGTGTGAATTACACCGAAACTACCGATTTGATGAGCGTGATTGCCGAGTTGGACATGCTGTACATGACACGGGTTCAGCGGGAGCGATTCTTCAACGAAGCGGACTATATCCGCTTGCGGGACAGCTACATCCTCACCGCCGAGAAGATGCAGTCGGCACATGGTGAAATGGTGGTCATGCACCCCCTGCCCCGTGTAAACGAAATCGCCACAGAGGTGGACAGCGACCCACGTGCGGCGTACTTCAGACAAGCGAAGAATGGCAAATATATCCGCATGGCGCTGATTTTGAAGTTGTTGGGGGTGTAGATTTTTTACCACGAAAGGACACGAAAATGCACGAAAAGGAACATGATGATAAAATACTATACAAAGAAGAGTGTTTTCTTATACAAGGAGCTATTTTTGATGTGTATAAAGAAATGGGTAATGGCTTTCTTGAGGCAGTTTACCATGAGTGTCTTGAAAATGAGTTTCGTCGCAGAAACATACCATTTGTTTCTCAAATTGAGCTTGCGTTATCATATAAAGGCTACAAGTTAAAGCAAAAATATATACCCGACTTTATTTGCTACAACAAAATTATTGTAGAAATCAAAGCAGTCAATAATTTTACTCCGATACATAAAGCACAGCTTTTGAATTATCTAAAAGCAACATCATTAAAAATAGGAATATTGGCTAATTTCGGCTCATATCCAAAAGCAGAAATTATTAGAATGGCAAACTGATTTTCGTGCTTTTTCGTGTCCTTTCGTGGTAAAATACAAAACACTTAGGAGAAACCAAAATGCAAATCAGAAAAGCAGAACCCCAAGACATCCCCACACTCATACACTTCCGCAAAATGCTACTTAAACAGGAAAACGACAACAGCATAGACACCGAACTGGCAAATTATTTCGAGAATGCCATGCAAGACGGCACAACGATTTTGTGGGTAGCGGAAGATAACGGCAAAGTGGTAGCGTCTGTTCTGCTTTGCCTTATGCAAATGGTGCCTCGCTTTGATAATCTGTCAGGCAAAGTGGCGTATCTGACAAATATGTACACCATACCGGAATATCGCCGCCGTGGCGTTGCCACGAAATTGATGACCGCTGTAATCGAAGTTGCAAAGTCACAAGGAACAAAGAAAATCTTGTTGCACTCCTCCGAAATGGCAAAGCCGGTGTACGAAAAACTTGGGTTTGAAGAAGGTGTGAACTATTATGCGATGAAACTTTAGAGCCTGCAACACCCATTGGGTCAACACTCTTGGTCGTAACGACCACGGCGCGCCGTGAAATGATGCAGCCCGCACCCCACGTCCTATCCGTAGGGGCGACCCTCGCGGTCGCCCGCAACATTGATACGCACCAAATGAAACGGGCGGACATAAAGCCCGCCCCTACAAGACAACGAAATCCGCATTACATCCGTAGGGACGGGGTTCACCCGCCCGTAATATACCGCTGAACCACCCCGTCAGTCGGAAACCCACCGACTGCCACCCCTCCACGGGAGGGGAATTTCGGAAACATTCACCCAGAAAGAACTCCCCCATGATAATCTACCAATCCACCCAAACCCTCCCTGCCGAAAAACTTCAATCTCTCTTCCTATCCGTGAACTGGTCGTCGGGAAACTACCCCGACAAACTGACCGAGGCAATGAAGCACTGCGGTGCGGTGTTCACAGCATGGGATGGGGAGGAACTTGTTGGGCTTGTCAACGTCCTTGACGACAAAATCATGACCGCATATGTGCATTTCCTGCTTGTCCATCCAAACTATCAAGGAAAAGGCATCGGCAAAGAATTGCTTCGCATGGTTAAAGAAAAGTACAACAATTACCTGCGAATTATCGTAATTTCGGACGAGAAAGAAACAAGATTTTACGAAAACAGCGGATTTGAAGTCGGCGAGAGGTGCGTGCCTCTGTTTATCAACAAAATTTCGCTGGATACGTAGGATTTGACTTGACAAAACTCGCTAAATAATGTATAATATCAATGGAACGCACCACAGCGTGCGCCTAAATAGCGGACGCGGTTGATCTTTTCCTCCTTGATTTTGTGAGCAATCACATAACGAAAGGAGGTGAGTTATTATGGAATACATAATTTTCACTATAGCTTTGCTGTATGTTTTGAAAAATATGTTTGACGATAACAACAATAAAAAAGACTGACCGCTACCCTCCAAAAAGTACGGTCAGTCTTTTTTGACTAAATCTTGAGGAAGGTCAACCGCAGATGTAAGGATACTCGCTGTGGTGCCGTTCCGTTAAACCCATTATATCATATGCAGACAAATATGTCAACAGTATTTTTGAAAAAATATAACCCTCATGGGAGAACCACTATGAACATAAAAAACATCAACAACGAATACATTGCAAACACCTACGCCCGCTATGATATTGAGCTAGTGCGGGGCAAGGGTGCGCTTGCCTATGACGAGACAGGGCGGGAGTATATCGACTGCACCTCAGGGGTGGGTTGCACCGCTTTCGGGCATTGCGACGAAACTCTTGTCGCCGCTATTACCGCCCAAGCTGGGGAGATGATTCACTCATCTAACTACTTCTACAATCGCCCGGCAACCCTGTTGGCGCAAGCCATTTGCCAGCGTACTGGGATGAGCAAAGTTTTCTTCTCTAACTCCGGCACAGAGGCAACCGAAGGGGCGATTAAAGCCGCACGGAAGTATTCCCACGACAAATATGGCGATGGTCGTAGCACCATTATCTGCCTTCGGGATAGCTTTCACGGACGTACCATGACGGCGCTATCTGCCACAGGGCAGGACGATTTTCACCAGCACTTTTTCCCATTCCCACAGGGCTTTGTTTTCGTTAATGCGGACGACATTGCGGGCTTGGATACCGCCATGGACGGCACAGTTTGCGCTGTTCTCATGGAGGTGGTGCAGGGAGAGGGCGGAGTGAACGTGCTGTCGCAAGACTACGTACAGGCGGCGGCAAAAATGGCGGCGGAGCACGATATTCTTCTTATCATTGACGAGGTGCAGACGGGCAACGGGCGTTGCGGCGCGCTGTACGGCTACATGAATTTCGGCATCAAACCGGACATTTTCTACACCGCAAAGGGGCTTGGTGGCGGCTTGCCCATTGGTGCTATCGTGTTTAACGAAAAGACGGCTGGAGTGCTGTCTGCAGGCAAACACGGCTCGACTTTCGGAGGCAACCCCCTGTGCACCGCAGGTGCGCTGTCGGTGTTCGAGCGATTGGATGACGCACTTTTCGTTGATGTGTGGCGAAAATATGACATAATTGACGAGCGTTTGCGTGACCTGCCCAAGGTGAAGAGTATCTCCGGCATGGGCTTAATGCTGGGCATTGAACTTGAGGGCATTGAGGCGAAAGAGGTGGTGCAAAAGTGCATCGAGAGGGGCGTGATTTTCCTCACCGCCAAGCACAAACTCCGCCTGCTCCCCCCGCTGAACATCACAGATGAGCAGCTTGGGCGGGCGTTGGATGTGCTGTGCGAGGTGTTGGGGTAGGGGTAGACGTAGGGGCGACGCAAAGGTCGCACGTGCAAACGATACAACCAAAACCCTGTAGGGGCAGACCTTGTGTCTGCCCGCCAAGCGGCACACACCGCACAAACGGGCGGGCATGGAAACCCGCCCCTACATAATGCTCATCTGCACCCAACAAGCGGGTGACCGCAATGGTCGCCCCTACAGACAACAAATCTACCCCCACGGAGACCCCACATGACAATGCAATTCCACGACCATGCTATGATTGACGACAACCTTTTCAGATACGCCGTCATAGTCGCTGAATACGCCAGTAAATGGGTGTTTGTGAAAAACAAAAAACGAGCATGGGAATTGTCTGGTGGCAAGCGTGAAGATGGCGAAACTATTCTCGACACAGCGAAAAGAGAGCTTGTGGAAGAAACAGGTGCGGTCAAATTTGAAATCACGCCAATTTGTGCGTATCAAATCAACAATTACGGAATGTTGTTTCACGCACAAATTCATGAACTCGGCGAGTTGCCACAGTCAGAAATTGAATGCATAGAATTATTTGACGAACTGCCCGATGAGCTGTCGTTTCCACTGTACCACCCCTTGCATTTTGAAAAGGTTAGGGAGATTATCAGCACTCCGTAGGGGCGCAACCTGCCGTCCGTCATAAAACACCAATCTTGCGGAAAACCGCCGCAATCCACCCTCTCCCCAAAAGAGGGCAAAGGTCAAGGGCGCACCGCACCCAAGCCCTCTTTATTCAAAGAGGGTGGCACGAACGAAGTGAGTGACGGGTGTTTTGGGCGAACGCAATGACCCACCCTCACAGACAACGAATCTGCCCTTGCCCTTAAAATCCCCTACCGCCTGGGTCAGGGGAATTACAGAAACAATCTCACCCCCGAAAGGAAATCACCACCATGAACCACTTTATAAAACTATCCGACTTCACACGTGAAGAACTTGCCAAAACTTTGCTCCTTGCGCGCAAGCTGAAATTAGAGCGGCAAAACAATATGCCCCACCCCCTGCTTGCAGGGAAAAAATTAGGCATGATATTCGAGAAATCCTCCACCCGCACCCGCCTGTCATTCGAAGTAGGCATGTACGAACTGGGAGGAACGGGCATATTCCTATCCCATCGTGACCTGCAAATCGGGCGGGGCGAGCCAATCGCCGATACCGCGCGTGTCATGTCACGTTATCTTGATGCGGTGATGATTCGTGCCAACAGCCACCAGACAATCCTCGACTTTGCCGAACATGGCAGTATTCCGGTGATTAACGGGCTGTGCGACCTGTATCATCCCTGCCAAATCATGGCTGACCTGATGACAATCGAGGAGTATTTCCCACGGTTTGATGGGGTGAAGAAAGTCTGCTATATCGGGGACGGCAACAATGTGGCGAACTCGCTGATTGTTGGCTGTGTGAAGATGGGCTTGCCTATTACCATTGTTTGCCCCAAGGGGTACGAGCCGAATGCTGACATTGCCCAATGGGCGGCGACGAACGGAGATTACACCTGCACAAACGACGTTTTCGCAGGGGCGGCAGGAGCCCAGGTGGTGTACACCGATGTGTGGACATCCATGGGGCAGGAGGAAGAATCTGCACGTCGCCTTGCGGACTTTGCCGGCTTCCAAGTGAATGCGGACGTAATGGCGAAAGCCCATAAAAAAGCTATCGTCCTCCACTGTTTGCCTGCCCACCGCGAAGAGGAAATCACCACCGAGGTGTTCGAGAAACACGCAAAACCAATCTTCGACCAAGCGGAAAACCGCCTCCACGCACAAAAGGCGGTGCTTGTGATGCTTTTGGCGGAGGATAAGTTGAATTAAGATATGGAGTGCGCAAGGGCATTTAACCACCCCGCATCAAGTGCGGGGCAGGCTGACACGAAAACGCACGAACAAATTCGCACCGCACCTGCCCTTAATCCCCTGACCCGGGCGGAAGGGGTACGCCGATAGGCGGGGGGTAGGTGTGAAACGAACGAAACGCACTGCACACGTAGGAGTGGGGTTCATCCTCCCGCAATATATCGCTGAACCACCCCGCCTACGGCACCCCTCCACGGGAGGGGAATAAGGTCAAGGGCGCACTGCACCCGCCAAACGATACAACAAAATTCTGCGTAGGGGCAGACCTTGTGTCTGCCCGCCGAGCGATACGCACCAACCAAAAGGACGAACAAAGCCCGCCCCTACAGGGCAACAAAACACAAAGGAGAAAGCCCATGAAAAAACTCATCATATTCACATTGCTGTTTGTCACAGCAATATCATTGGTAGCTTGCGAAAGCGGCGAACCTCCTATCGAATTGACCGAACCCCTAACGCTTTCGCTTTTCTATGAATTACTTGAAGAAAACGGGTTTGAGTTTAGAATTCGTGAGGACTTCGACCCATCATTTGGATTGACTGATGGTGGTGTGCGAATTGAACTTACAGAGCATTATCGCATAGCTCAGTTTAGCATCGAAGAGTACGAAATATGGTATGAAGGCTTTACTGTGTATGAGTTTTATAGCCCTGAAGAAGCACTGCGTTATTCAAGATTTGTCGACGTTCACGGTGCAGGCTTTTCCACCCCTTACACAGGCATTCAATTTAGCCCTGTTACCACTGTGTATTGGTTTGTAAGGTGCAACATTATCGTCTTTTACATTGGCGATATTCCTGAAATATTGAATTTTTTTCACGAAGTTTTCGGAGAACCATTTGCGGGTTCTAATGTGTTAGGCTAAGGCTTAATACAGCCACCCCTCCGCAGAGGGGAAGAAGGGCAAACACATGGGCGAACACAGTTCGCCCCTACACAAAATTCATCTACACAAAGATAACAATCACCCCAAAGGAGACCCCCTATGCAAAAAATAACAATCAATCTTGCCAAAAAAGGCAAGGCAAAGCCGGACCCAACTACCCTAAAATTCGGTCAGCATTTCACTGACCATATGTTTATCATGGAATATTTCGAGGGGCGGGGCTGGACTGATGCTCGCATTGTGCCATATGGTCCTATTTCCATTGACCCCAGCTGTAAAGTTTTGCATTACGGACAAGAAGTATTCGAGGGCATGAAAGCCTATCTTGATACTGACGGTTTTCCGTTGCTTTTTCGCCCGGAAATGAACTTTCGCCGTTTGAATATCTCTTGCGAGCGGATGTGCATTCCCACTTTTGACGAGGAATTCGCCCTTGCCGCCACCCGCAAGCTGGTAGAGATTGACGCTGACTGGATTCCGGACGCACCCAGCACAAGCCTGTACATACGCCCCTTTATTTTCGGTGCAGACAACGAGCTTGGTATCGGAGCGTCAAAGCATCTGATTTTCATGATAATCTGCTCCCCTGTCGGGGCGATTTTCGCCGGAGGCATGAACCCGGTGAATATAGCGGTGGAAACCGAGCTTGTTCGTGCGGTTCGTGGGGGGACAGGCTTTGCCAAGACAGGGGGCAACTATGCCTCCAGTCTGCTTGCGGCGAAGCGAGCGCAGGAGGCTGGCTTTGCCCAGGTGCTGTGGCTTGATGGGGTTGAGCGGCGATACATCGAAGAGGTGGGCGCCATGAACATTTTCTTCCGTATCAGCGACGAAATTATCACCCCCTCCCTTGATAGCGGTAGCATTCTGCCCGGTATCACACGTGCCTCGTGTATCGAGGTTTTGCGGGCAAGGGGACACAAAGTCACCGAGCGACGCATTTGCATTGACGAACTACAGCAGCATATGCGCGCCGGCAGGTTGCAAGAAGTCTTTGGCAGCGGAACGGCGGCGGTGGTCACTCCCGTTGGCGGAATGCAAATCGGCGACCAATTCCACCAAATCGGCGACGGCAACCCAGGCGAGGTGACGAAAATGCTTTACGACACCATCACCGGCATACAGACGGGCAGACTTGGGGACGAATTCGGCTGGGTTATGCGGGTGTAGGGAATGACAATTGACAATTGATAATGGACAATTGACAATTAAGGTCAAAGTCTAATGGCATTTATGGCACTCGCTTCGCTTGTCAATCAATTTTTCGTGCATTTTCGTGCAGTTCGTGGTAAAAATAATAAAATAGCAAAATAACAGGAGTCAAACCATGTCATACACACAAAAAATACTCGACCAAACCATCACCAAAAACGCTGACCAGCCCGAATATGTCCAGGCTGTGCGGGAAATCCTCGGCAGTCTTGGAGGATACGCAGACAGCGACCCAGCCTACGAGCGCGAGGGTATCCTCGAACGGCTTGTTGAAGCGGAGCGCGCCGTTATCTTCCGTGTGCCTTGGGTAGACGACAGCGGAAAGGTACAGGTGAACCGTGCCTATCGTGTCCAGCACAACAGCGCAATCGGCCCATACAAGGGAGGAATGCGGTTTCACCCAAGCGTTAATCTGTCGGTTATCAAATTTCTCGGATTAGAGCAAACATTCAAAAACGCCCTTACAGGACTGCCAATCGGCGGCGGCAAAGGGGGTGCTGACTTTGACCCGGCGGGCAAAAGCGACCGGGAGATTATGTCATTCTGCCAAAGTCTGATGACCGAGTTGTACCGTCACCTTGGACCTGACACCGACGTTCCCGCAGGGGATATTGGGGTTGGCGCGCGTGAGGTGGGCTATATGGCGGGGCAGTACAAGCGTATCGCCAACCACACGGCGGCGGTGCTTACAGGCAAAGGCATTAGCTATGGCGGCTCTCTTGCCCGAACCGAGGCAACAGGGTACGGCTTGCTGTACCTTGTTGAGGCAATGCTCCGTGACAACGGGCATGAAATCGCAGGCAAGACTGTCATCATTTCGGGGGCGGGCAATGTTGCCACATACGCCGCTGAAAAAGCCATTCAGCTTGGCGCGAAAGTAGCCGCTATCAGCGATATTACAGGCTATATCACCGACACTGATGGCATAGACGTGGAACTGTGGAAAGCTATGAACAGCGACGGGCGCGGAGTGCTTGCTGAGTATGTGAAACAGCGCCCCAACGCCACCTTCCACCCTGACAAGCGGGTATGGGAAGTGCCGTGCCATATTGCCCTTCCCTGTGCAACGCAAAACGAGCTTTATTCCGAGGACGCGCGTACCCTTATCGCAAATGGCTGTATTGCAGTAGGCGAGGGGGCGAATATGCCGTGCACAATAGAAGCCACCAACACTTTGCTTGAAGCAGGGGTGCTGTTTGCCCCGGCAAAGGCGGCGAATGCAGGAGGGGTTGCCACCTCTGCCCTTGAGATGAGCCAAAACTCCATGCGTCAGTCCTGGACATTCGAGGAAGTGGACGCCAAACTGAAAGACATCATGCTGGGCATTTACGATAACATCTCCACCGCCGCCGCCGAAGCAGGCGTTGCCGGGAACTATGTGACCGGGGCGAACATTGCGGGCTTTAAGCGGGTTGCCGCGGCAATGCTGGCGCAGGGGATTGTGTAGTGAAAGTCACCCTCCTTGCCATCAACGCAAAATATGTCCACTCTTCCCTGCCCGTTTGGTGCATTGCGGACGGACTGAAGCAGCATTTGCGGACACCTGCCACCGTCAAGGTAATCGAGGCAACCATAAACCAGCCCGTGGACTTGATTTTAGCGAAAGTGGCTGACACACAACCAAACATTATCGGCATTTCAGCGTACATTTGGAATGCCGATATTTTGCGTGAGGTGCTGGGCGGGATTAAGCGCACCCTGCCCGACACTCTCGTTGTCCTTGGTGGTCCGGAGGCAAGCCACGCCCCCGATTTTTACTTGTCGCAGGGTGCGGACTATGTTGTTTGCGGCGCAGGTGAGCGGGCGTTACCTCTATTAGTTGACGCAATTGCCACAGGGGCAAAGCTCTGCCAAGTGGCGGGGCTGTGCTATTTTGCAGACGGCAAAGTGCGAAAAAACCCCATTGCTCCCGCAAAACATCACTTTGACAACGGCGAATATTCCGCCGCTCTTCACGGACGAATCGCATATATCGAGTCAAGTCGTGGCTGTCCCTTTTCATGCTCATTTTGCCTATCCGGGGGAAGCGAGGTTAGCTTTTTCCCCATGGATGAGGTGAAAAAGCAGATTTTCACCCTGGCAAACTCGGGGGCAAAAACAATAAAATTCGTTGACCGCACCTTTAACTGCCACCGGGAGCGAGCCACCGAAATTCTTTCCTATGTAATCTCCATGGACACCGACTGCACCTTCCATTTCGAGGTTGCTCCCCACCTGTTTGACCAGCCCACCCTTGACCTGCTTGCCGCCGCTCCAATCGGGCGAATTCAACTTGAGGCAGGACTACAGAGCTTTAACCCGAACACCCTTGCCGCCGTGTCACGAAAAACAGACTTTGCGGCAACCGAAAAAAACATTGCCGCCATACTTGCCGCAGGCAACATTCACCTCCACCTTGACCTAATCGCAGGGTTGCCCTATGAAACTTTGGACAGCTTTGTAGCAGGCTTTAACCGTGCTTTCGCTATGAGGGCACACAATCTTCAGTTAGGATTACTCAAACTGCTTCGTGGCAGTCCTCTTCACGCCCAGGAGGGTCAGTTTGGCATGGTGTTCAGCCCTGCCCCACCATATCAAGTGGTCAGCACCCCATGGATGAGCGAAGAGGATTTCGCCACCCTGCACCGTGTGGAGCACGGGCTGTCCCGCACATGGAACAAAGGGCGATTTATCACCACAATTGAATATGTTTTATCCGTCGCTCGGCTTTCGCCATTCGAGCTATTTTATCAAATCGGAGAGGAAATCGAGGGCTACAAATCCCCCCTGCCCCGATACACGGCACAGCTGTGTGATATTTTGTCAACTTTGCCAATGGTGGACAAAAACACTCTTGTTGACCGAATGGCGTGGGATTATCTTGCTATGACAGGCGGGAAAGGAATGCCATCTTGCCTGAAAAACACCCGCAAGTCAAAGAGCCATGTGCAAAACGTTTCCGCATTTCTTGGTCGGCAATCGGACTATGACTCGGTGGCGGTGCTGTCTACCGGCGAGGTGATTTATGCTGTCGGGCAGAAAAATCCTGTCAGCGGTCTGTTTGAAGTGGCATACCTAAATTATTGCTCCGCCAAATAAACGTTACATTTTTGACAGTCAAAATGTGTAATGTTTGTTTGGCGGAGCAATAAAAAACATCTATGATTGCTCTTGTCGCAAGACGGGTGTTTTGCCTGTATGGTTCGAGCGGACGACCGAGGACGGTCGTCCCTATGGGTGCGGTGGTTGCCCCGCCCTTGACCTTCTTCCCCTCTGTGGAGGGGTGGATTGCGGTGATTTTCCGCAAGACGGGGTGGCTGTGTGCAGATTGTTTGTTGCGGGCGGGTGAACCCCGCCCCTACAGGCGCGGCGTGCCCTTGCCTTAGCCTTTTTCAATAAAATAATTTGCGTAAGCAAATTTTCCGCAATTCTTCATTGTATTTGCCCTTCTTCCCCTCCCGTGGAGGGGTCGCCGTAGGCGGGGGTGGTTCAGCGGTATATTGCGGGCGGGTGAACCCCGCCCCTACGGGTGCGGTGTGGATTTCGTTGTCCGTAGGGGCGCGCATTGTGTGTCCGTTTGTGCGTACTGTTTGCACCACTCCTCCCAGCATGGGCAAATACCCCCCTGCCCCCGGGTCGCAGTCGCTCCCACGCTGGGATGTGCTATTCGCACAGCGTCCCCTTCCGCCCGGGTCAGGAGATTTACAGAAACGTGCAGTGCGAATTTGTTCGTGCGTTTTCGTGCATTTCGTGGTAATGCCCTTGACCTATAACTGTTCATTGTTCATTGTTAATTGTTACCTATTAACTACCCCCACCATCTCCCCCACCTTCACCGGCACAAGCACACACTTGCCCACCTCTTGCGGCAGGGCGAAGGTGATGGTGTCTGCGCTCCGCTTTTTGTCGGACAGCATTGCGGCGGCAAGGCTTTCTGCGTCATATGGGCAAGCGAGGTCAAAGCCGTGGGCGGCGAGGATGCCCTCAATCTTGCCCGCTACTTCCACCGAACACACACCCATGCGGGCGGCGGCGCGCGCCTCCACCGCCATTCCCATGGCGACCGCATAGCCGTGGGTGATTTTGTACGCCGACAGCCGCTCGATGGCGTGACCCACCGTGTGACCGAGATTGAGCAAAGCCCGCTCCCCACGCTCCAGCTCGTCACGGCTGACAACGCTCGCCTTAATCTCCACATTCCGCGCTACCACCTCCGCAAGGTTGGAGCGGATGTAGCCTTTCTCCCCTAATCGTGCGAACAGGGCGGGATCTGCAATAATTGCGTGCTTGATGACCTCTGCAACCCCATCCATGAATCGGCGTCCCCGCTGGGTGAGCAGCACATCGGTGTCGCACAGCACCATTTCGGGCTGCCAGAACGCCCCCGCAAGGTTCTTCCCTGCGGCAAGGTTCACCCCCGTCTTGCCGCCAACACTGGAATCCACCGCGGCGAGCAGGCTGGTGGCGAACTGCACGAACCGCACCCCACGGAGATACGAGGCGGCGGCAAACCCCGCAAGGTCGCCCACCACCCCGCCACCGAAGGCGAGGATAGTGTCGGTGCGCGTCACCTGCTCCTCCGCAAGGAAATTCAGCAAGCGAGCGAGGTTGGTCATGCTCTTGCTGCCCTCTCCAGGGCGGGTGACGTACTTCACCACACGGAATCCTGCGGCGACAAGGCTGGCGGTGATGGTGTCCCCGTGAATGCGGTTCACGTTGGTGTCGGTGATGAGGGCGATACTCCCTCCGGCGCTTCGCGCCACCTCCCTCGGAGAGGGAGGCTTGCATTGCTCCTCATTGGGGCGCAGTGATTGCCCCCCTCCGTGAGGGGGGTGGGTTTCGTTGTCCCGTAGGGGCGACCCTTGCGGTCGCCCGCTTTGCCCACGGGAGGGGACAAGCCCCTCCCCTACGACAGCGTTCAGATATGCCCCCGCCTGATGTATCAACCCCGCGCCAATGTGGACATTGTACGGGCGAGATGTGTTTATGTAGATTGTTTTCATGGTGATACCCCTCTCATTCAAAGTAATCTAATATTTCGTTGCACACATCGCGCACGCTCGCGGGTATGCTATATTCAAAGCAATCCGAAATCCAAACCATTTTAGCATATGGATTTTTGAACAGCAAATCAGATGGCAACTTACACCATATCGCATATAGTAGTTCACAGAAATCACGCAAAGTCGTTTCTGTCTTTCGTCTACGAAACCAACCGCCTCGTCGTTCGTTGATGGCAGAATGATATTTCTTCCTTAACTGCTTTATCAGCATACAGCCGAATTCGTCACTATCTATGCCTTGCCTTTCAAGTATAGCTATGCCTGCGTAGATGTCCTTTGTCCATTGCAATTCCAACAGCAGTGCGTCGTGCGGCTCATTTAGAAAACATTCATTGAGGTAGTCAGTATATTCCGACACAGGAACGATGTTATAGCACGCCATAAATGCGTAAGCGTATAGTTTTGTGTGCATATTTTCCTCTTATGTTAAGCTCTGTGTGCGTATCTCCTCGACAAATGCCCGCACTTGCTTTCAGCTTTTTAGATGAATGTTGACCTAATTCCCCTCCCGTGGAGGGGTGGCAGTCGGTGGTGTTCCGACTGACGGGGTGGTTCGGCGGTATATTGCGGGCGGGTGAACCCCGCCCCTACGGGTGCAATGCGGGTTTTGTTGCCCTGTAGGGGCGCGCATTGCGCGTCCGTTTCATTTAGTGCGTACCAATGTTGCGGGCGAACACAGTTCGCCCCTACAGGGGAATGCTTTCGTAATTCCCCTCATATCTTCATATCCATTGTCATAGTGCGGACGGACAAGCCCTGTCGCTCGTAAAATCGGCGTGCGTCCTCGTTGAAATTCCACACAGTCAATTCCAATCGCTCTGTGCCGTTTTCTTTTGCGTAACTTTTCACATGGTCAAAAAGCATCTGCCCAACGCCTTTGTTGCGTTCTGATTTATCAACGCAAAAATTCGTAATTCTGCAAATTGCCATATCGTTATGGTTTGGATGGTCTACCCAGCAATAAATTTCTGCAACGACAAAACCTATTATTTTATCGTTTTTTTCGCACACAAAAGTACGCATATGGTTATCGTCAAGATTTTCTTCTTCCCATTTTAGGCATGCTTCTATGTCCTCGCCAAAATATTCTTCACGAAACACATCAGGACGTGCGCCATGGTGAATGTCCTGAACTTGCTTCGCTATTTCAAAAATGGCAGGGAAATCTGCTAAAACTGCGGTGCGTATCATGGTGTTTCTCCTTTTGGGTGGGGGGTAGTTGGATATTGTGTAGGGAATGTTGACCTAATTCCCCTCCCGTGGAGGGGTCGCCGTAGGCGGGGGTGGTTCGGCGGTATGTTGCGGGCGGGTGAGCCCCGCCCCTACGGGTGCGGTGCGACTTTCGTTGTCCTGTAGGGGCTGGCATTGCCCGTCCGAAAACACCCGTCACTCACTTCGTTCGTGCCACCCTCTTTGAAAAAGAGGGCTAAGGTCCCTGTACTGTTTCACGGCGTGCCCAGTCGTCACGCCCTACAAGGGTGTTATTTCAACAAATCTTCCCATTCGGGATTAAATTTTTCAATCAAAGTGTTCTTCCATTCACGTTTCCATTTTTTCAATTGCTTTTCTCGCTTAATCGCTTCGTTTATGTCGCTAAACACTTCAAGATAAACAAGTTTTGTGCATTTGTATTTACTGGTGAATGAATATTTGTGAACGCTTGCTTTATGTTCTGCAACACGTGTCTTTAGGTCAGATGTGACACCTATGTACAAAACGGTGTTAAGGGTGTTTGCCATAATGTAAATATATGATTTCATGACTTGCTCCTTTATGCGATTGCGTTAGGTGAGGGGGTCCCGTATAAATTTGCAAAGAGCGCAATTTTTACGGGATGACGGGTGGTTTCCAGCGAGGTACTGTGCTTATTTCACGTCTTTATGCCGTCATCCCGGGCTTGACCCGGGACCCCCTCCCTGTTGAATTCGCTTCATGGGCTAACCTTGCCCCTCCACCATCACCTTACGCTCACTTCCCTCTCGCAGTAGCTTGACAAGAGTGTCGCTGTCCTCCGCCGCAATGGCGTCACGATACTCCGCCAACGCCGCAATATACCCGTCTAACTCACGCAAAAGTGGCTCCCGGTTGGGGATGAACAGCTGTGTCCACATTTCGGCGTTCAGCTGTGCCACGCGGGTCATGTCGCGGTAGCTCCCCGCCGAAAATCCCTTGTGGTCGGTGGCGGTGGGGCTTTTGATGTAGGCATTGCTGGCGATATGCGCCATCTGGGAGGTAAACGCGATAATCTCGTCGTGCCGCTGGGCGGTGCTGACCGTCACTTTGGCGAACCCTGCGGGGGTAAGAAGCTGTTTCACCCGCTCCAAAAAACCCATATCGTCGCTGTGTTCAGGCACGATAATCATTGTCGCACCAACGAATAAGTCCGCCGTGGAGTGCTTGTACCCGGACAGTTGCAGCCCCGCCATGGGATGCCCGCCCACGAAAGTGAAGCCATGCTCACGCGCAAGCGCAAACCCACGTCCGCACACCTCTCCCTTGATGCCGCAACAGTCGATAACAATGCTGTCGTCGGCGAAAATAGCGGCGTTTCGCTCCAAATATTCCACGGTCGCGCCCGGATAAAGGGCGACAAGCACCAGTTCGCACCGGGGCAGGTTGCCTTCGTCTAACTTTGCGTCGATGACCCCGGTCATGATGGCGTGGTCGGTGACGGTGGTGTCGATGTCGTAGCCGAACACCGTGTGTCCGGCGGCTTTGTAAGCCTTGGCAAGGCTCGCCCCGATAAGCCCGAGGCCTGTGATTGCTATTGTCATGGTTGTGTTTCCTTTGTGTTTTTCGTAGATGTATTTTGAATTTTTCTTGACAAAAGTCATATAATAAGCTATAATGGAGCTATACAATGACCAGCCGAGGTGAAAATGAAAGTTTATTTAGATAATTGTTGTTTCAATCGTGATAACACTATGCTAAAAGACGAAGGAATGCGTATTCTTGTCGAACAGCTTGGCATTGTCGAGGCAGAGCGTTTTATTTCATTGCTCCGACGTGAGCCGTTTGACTATACAAAGTGGCGACAAGGGCTGTACAAAAATGTTTCACTCGATGATTTTTTGCAAAACGCACAGGAATATCGAAAAACCAACGGAGGACAACATGAGTAACCGAGAAAAATGCCTTGAAATTATAAATTCCTTTTCAGATGAACAGCTTTCCCACGTGGCAAACTTACTTCAAGCTCTCATAGAAGAGGCAATTGACGACGCTTTTTGCCAAAAGCTGTACGAAGATTATCTGAACGACCCAGACCCGGAGAAAGATAAGAGTGAGGATATTCATTCTCTTGCCTCAAGATGGGGGATAACATTAGAATGATATATCGTTTTGATTTCAAAAAACCTGCGGTCAAATTCCTTGAAAAGCAAACTAATCAAACGCGCAGCAGAATTTTGAATGCGATTTACAAATTGCCCGATATTGGTGATGTTCAGCCGATGGCAGGGCAAAACAACTACTTTCGACTGCGTGTTGGCGATTTTAGAGTTATTTATTCTGTTCTTAACGAGGTATTTATTATTGAAATTGTGACCATAGGCAACCGTGGAGACATTTACAAGTAATGACCGCCAAAGACAGGTTTTCCCCTGTCTTTTTTGTTTTGTCACGATATGTTCCATGGATTCCCCCTCCTCACTAAAATCCCCTGCAAGGTATCATAAGTTTCGGTATAAATCCGCAAAGCGGCACGCTTTTCCTCTTCGTTGCAACCCACAAGGATTTTGATTTCGCTGTCCTTTTTGTATGTGTCTACCGACACGATTATTGCATCAATCTGCCGCTCGCCGCTGCCCACAAAAACGTCAATGCCCTCGCCGTCGCCTGAATTTGTGCCGTCAAGATAGCCATAGTCGAGGGGATAGGTGAAGTTTTTCTGTTTCGGGTGTGCCGTGCCTTTTGGTCGGTCGATGATGATTTCGTGTTTGGCAAGCAGGGTGTCAAGTGCGAGCCAGAATTTCGGGTTGGTCATCTACGACACCCCGCCAAGGTCAAAATCCCCACGTATTCTGTGGGTTTCGTTGGGCAACCCTGGAATAGTATGGCGGAAATTTTCGGCGATGTATTGGTCAGAAACATCCAGACGCACAGCTACAACCACATCAAAAATATACGGATTTTGCCCATGCCTGTGCATTCTTGGAGTTAGGTTGCCTATTTCGGCGTACCAGTCCACTTGATGCAGGATATAATCCCCGTAGCGCAGGATAACTTCTCTTCCAAAAGGCCATGCCGGGAATGTTTCATGGAGCCAATTGCTGAATATAGTATATTCAACCGCACCTGCGTGCCCACCATCAGGGAAGTTATCTTCCCAACCAACGAAGATGCTCTCGATAATATAGCTGTAATTTGGGTTGTTGTTTGTCAGCCTGAACGTCAGCCCTTGTGGGCTGTACGCAAACACTTCCAAGTCCAAACCATCGTAGCGCGCGAAAGCCGCCGCCGCTAATTCCGCTTGCTCGGCTTGCCATGTGCTAAGAGAGCTTTCCCAGTCAGCACCGATTATGAAAGTGGCGTACAAATCCACTTCTAACCGCTCTTCTTCGGGAGTTTCCCAGTTCCACAAGCCTATCATAAAATTACGCACTATGCGATATTTCCCCGGTGGCAATTCTCCGTGAATGTGTTCCCAATTTATATCTTCATCAATGGTTCTGTTTGGAGGAACGCTGAGTAATAAGGAAGCCACAATATGGTCGTTAATAAGTGGCACTCGCTCCCATATGCCATTCACATATCGTTCAATAGTATAGCCAAATCCATGACCAAAGATTATTGACGAATTTGTGTTCACCATGGTCAAGCGCAGTCCGGTTGTGGTGACGCTGTGGGTTGCCACCTGCATATACATTCCTTGGTAGGAATTGATAGTACCCTCCGTGCCGCCGCCCTCTGCCACAGCGGAGCATGAAGTTAGCAAGATTGTTGCAAGCAGGCTGATTGTAATTGCGATTACGAGTAGTTTTTTCATGGTGTTTCCTCTTTCTTTGGGTTGTTGTGATTGTGGTTTCGTTTTGTAGGGGTGCATTGCCCGTCCGAAAACACCCGTCACTCACTTCGTTCGTGCCACCCTCTCCCCAAAAGAGGGCTTTGGTGCGGTGCGCCCTTGACCTTTGCCTTTTTCAATAAAATAATTTGCGAAGCAAATTTTCCGCAATTCTTCATTCTTCATTTTTAATTCTTCATTGCATTTGCCCCGCCCTTGACCTTCTTCCCCTCTGGGGAGGGGTGCCGTAGGCGGGGTGGTTCAGCGGTATATTGCGGGCGGGTGAACCCCGCCCCTACGGGTGCGGTGGTGCGGGTGTTGTTGTCTTGTAGGGGCGACCCTTGCGGTAGCCCGTTTGCCAAACGTTGCTCGCGGGCGGGCATGGAAACCCGCCCCTACGATTTTGGTTGTATCGTTCGCACCACACCTACCCCGTCAGTCGCAAGAACAGCGACTGCCACCCCTTCCCGAGGAAGGGGATTAAGGGCGGGTGCGGTGTGCCCTTGACCTTTGCCTTTTTCAATAAATCAATTTGCGGAGCAAATTTTCCGCAATTCTTCATTCTTCATTTTTAATTCTTCATTGCATTTGCCCCGCCCTTGCCCTTATTCCCCTCTGGGGAGGGGTGCCGTAGGCGGGGGTGGTTCAGCGATATGTTGCGGGCGGGTGAACCCCGCCCCTACGGGTGGGTGCGAATTTGTTCGTGCTTTTTCGTGTCCGTTCGTGGTTAAAAAGTCCTTGACCGCTACCCATTCACCACCGCCAGCACCTTCCGCACCTTGTCCGCCAAGTCGTCGAACTGGTCGGGAGTAAGGCTCTGCGGGCCGTCGCACAGGGCGATTGCCGGGTTGTTATGCACCTCGATAATCAGCCCGTCCGCTCCCGCCGCGGCAGAAGCCAGTGACATAGGCGCAACGAATCGTGCAATTCCACTTGCGTGGCTGGGGTCGACGATTACGGGCAGGTGAGATAGCTCTTTCAGTGCCGTGACAGCCGAAATGTCCAGGGTGTTTCGGGTGTACGTTTCAAATGTACGGATGCCACGCTCGCACAAGATGACGTTGTCGTTGCCCTCTGCCATGATGTACTCGACGGACATCAGCATTTCTTTCAGGGTGTTCGCCAGTCCACGTTTGAGTAGCACAGGCTTGCCGAATTTGCCCACCTCGCGTAGTAGGTCGAAATTCTGCATATTCCGCGCGCCGACCTGAATCACATCTACTTCCTCGAAGAGGGGCAGTTGGTCGACTGCCATTAGCTCGGTGACGATGGGCAGCCCCGTCTGCGCTCGCGCTTTAAGCAGCAGTTCGATGCCCTCGGCACGCATTCCTTGGAAGTCGTAGGGAGATGTGCGGGGTTTGAACGCTCCTCCACGGAGCATGGTTGCTCCTGCGGCTTTGACACGGACGGCAACCTCCATGATTTGCTCCTCCGACTCAACCGAGCAAGGGCCTGCTATCATCTGGAAATGCCCCTCCCCGATTTTAATCCCGCTTACGTCCACCACAGTAGACACAGGATGGTACTTGCGGTTGCCTTTCTTGAACGGGTCGCTGACTAATTTTACGCTTTCCACGATTTCCATGCCCTCAAGCAGGTCAACGTCGATTTTGTCCGTCTTGCCGATAAGCCCGATAATGGTGTGATACTCGTCGTGGGAAAGGTTAATCCGCAGTCCCTGTGACTCGAACCATGCCACCAAGTTTTCTGTCTGTGCATCACTGACGCCGTGTTTAAGAATTACTATCATTGTTTTTACCTCTTTTGTTTTTTGTATTAAAAATAAAAATCCCCCCTGCGGCGATAGTGCCACAGGGAGGTTACATTACTAAACGCCCTTTTGTGCAACACAAATCGCTTTTACCCTGTAAAAAAGTAAAAGTAGAAAAAGGCGAAATATGAATTTTGGTTGATAGAATGTGTCATTTGCCCTCTCCAAAGTTTGTGTTACTGCCATTATATCACATATTTTTTTGCTTGTCAATAGGGTTGAAGAAATTTTTCTCGTTGACGAAAAATTTTTTCCGTTCGATTTCACGGACTGTATTAGAGGGTGTCTACACGAGAGGAAACGGCGAGATTTTGGCTGTTTTTTCGCCACTCGTCGTTGCTCGTCGGTTAAATATTCCCGATATTCGCCCTCCTCACGCTTAGATTGGCGAAAAAACATCTCAAAATTCGCTCGTTTCATCTCGTGTAGACACCCTCTAACACCAAGTAATTGTATTTCGTTTCGCACCTACCCCGCCCCTATGGGTGCGGTGCGAATTTTTTCGTGCGTTTTCGTGTCTGTTCGTGGTAAAATGCCCCTACGCCCCATAATACTCCGACGGAAAGTTCCCTTTTTCCATGATATAGGCATAATCCGCGGTATCTCCTGCTCCCTCTGCGATTATCAACGGGCGGGGGAGGTACATTCCCTCGCCGCCGCCAAGTCTTGCCTCGGTCAGCACCATAGAGGGGGGCAAGTCTGCCCTGCCGTGAACAAATGTCATCCGCTTGATGGCGAATCCTGCACTGCGGTGGGCGGCAAACAGAGATTCAAGCCTGTCCGGGCGGTACACTGCATACAGTCGCCCGCCATGCTTCAGCAATCGTGCGGCACAAGCGGCAAAATCGGCAATACCTCCGCAGGTTTCGTGCCGAGCAATGTGTAGCTCCTCCTTGTCGCACTCTCTACCGCCGTCTGTCGACATATATGGCGGGTTGCAGAACACCGCGTCCACTTCCCTGCCAATGTCTTTGGCGGTCAGGTGGCGAACATCTCCGCAGATAACAGCGATTTTCTCCTCAAGTCCGTTTTGTCGGGCGTTGTGACGGCACAAGTCGGCATACTTCTCCTGCAATTCCACGGCGGTGATATGCCCAAACTTGCCGCGACCGACGGCAAGGAGAGAGATTACCCCCGTACCGGCACCAAGCTCTGCGGCAGTTCGCCGTGACTTATCTGCGCCGGGACGAATATAAGACGCAAGAAGCAGGGCATCGCTACCAAAGGTCAGCCCCTGCTTATCTTGCGTCAGAATTAAATTGTCGTTTATGCGGGTGGTGAATACCATTGTGTTTTTCCGCATTGCAATCACACCTGCGTCAAAGTAATAACATTTTCGGTCGTACCCATTTTCATCTTCACATTAAAAGACGCAAACATATTCTCTGCGTTGATAATCAATTCATTGCTGAAAACTTTTCCTGTAGATGTTAATGCAACCACATATAGTTTATTCACATTATACGGAATATCAATGGTCACGCTCTCGCCGTTTTTCACCTTGGTTAGGTTTGGCGAATTTTTCACCCACTCGTTTTTGCTCATAAAGCCTGACCCGGCTGTCTTTGCCAAAAAGTCAGGGTGGCTTACATTAAGAACGCACAAAAATTTAATCGCCGAGCCAGCAAAGCTCTTTTCCCGTGTCACCGTAATTCTGCCGACAGCAGTTCCGCTCGCTTCACCCCATATGACCGCTTCTGTGGTAGTTGTTGCAACCGAAGCAGGATTGCCCTCTTCGTCAAAGGTTGTTGCAGGAACTACATTGCCCTCGGCGTCGATTATTGTTCCTCCGTCAAACCCTGGCACAGCAGGCTCTCTGCGTAGTGCTGACCAAACACCAAATCCTACGCCTGCAATCCCAAGAAGCATATCAACAACCAAGTCTGCACGGAAATCTGCTGAATAGAAAAAATAGTCTACTACCAACTCAAAGGTTGTAAAAAATGAAAGAGCCCAATCTCTGCTCCAAAACAAAGACAACCCGACTAATGAACCAATTAACAAGCCTATCAAGGAAGAGATAACAACGATCAACACACGAAAAAAACCTCTTTTGCCACCCAGCTTTTCATAGCCGAACGCCGCACCAAAAGGGATAAGGAAGGCTAACCAGCCCACTATCCACCCAAAATTCAAGCCAATCACCATAGGAACAGCGGCGACTATTGCCCCCGGTATTGCGCCAAGCGTACCGAGCAAACAGTTTAACGCACTTCCATTATTTGGGGTGGGTTCAAGATTTTCAGAACCTTTGTAACTTGGGTCACTATGCATATTTTGCACCTCGCAGTATGTAAAATTTCCAGGGCGAAAAAACCCCTTGGATATTATACCGCATTTCTTGGTATATGTCAATACAAAAGGGCGAAAAATCTCTTGGAGAAATCTCTTGGATATTAGAATCACAATTTCATTATAACATTCTTTTTTCAAAAAAACCTTTCCATTTGTGCGGTCTTTCAAGAACACGCGTCGGTGATTGAAAGCAAAAAGGGCTTGCACTAAACAAGCCCTGATTTATTCGTGTCGCGTTGCGACCGCCATTCATTCGCTAACAGTTCCATTCGTTTAATCGTACGCAAGGGTTCAGGGCAGTTATTTTCGCTTACGGATGCACAATTGGTGATTGAAAGCAAAAAGGACTTGCACTAAACAAGCCCTGATATTGTCTGCGGCGACTCGCCGCTGGTGGATGCGAGGGGAGTCGAACCCCTGTCCGAAAACTTGCCAGTACAGCCTTCTCCGGGCGCAGAGAATCTATTAGTGTTTCTTCCCACAGCAGCCGATGCTCAGGCAAACTGCGGAAATATCGTTTTAGTGCATGGTCCGCTCAAACGAAAAAGGCAGACTCACGTTCACCGTTAGTGTTACGCCAGTCCCGCGGTCACGGTAATCCGTGGGGTGACGGGCTCACAAGGAGCTCAGGTCGCCTATGCGGCGAGCGCTACAGTTTTATTGTTAGCGTTTAATTTAGGTGGACCGATATTTAGGAGCTTAGCCCATGCTCCGCCCGCTTACTGTACCTCAAAATCTCCGTCGAAACCATTACGCACCCATGTGTGAAGGTTTGAACATAATATTATTATACAACAAAAACGAGATTTAGTCAAGGGCTTTAGCCGAAAGATTTTCGGATTTTCGGATTTTAGGATAGATTTTCGGATTTTCAGATTTTAAGATAATTCAAGAGAGCCCCAAATGAATTTAGGGGTTGCATTCCTTGCAAAATCATGATATACTATTACCACAATCCATCGGAGGACACACTTATGCGTCTTGATAAATATCTGAAAGTTTCGCGGCTGATTGTTCGGCGTACCGTTGCAAACGAGGCGTGCGACGCCGGGCGAGTTGTGGTAAACGGCAACAAAGCAAAGGCCTCTTACGAGGTGAAAGAGGGCGACATGATTAAAATCACCTTCGGTCAAAAAGAGGTGTGCGTTCGTGTGAAAACCATAAAAGAACACGCACGAAAAGAAGAAGCCTGTGAAATGTACGAAGTTGTAGAGTAGTTGGGGCATAACCACTACCACAAAAGCATATTATTATGATATAAGAACCTGTATTCAGTATGGCAAATGTTCGGATATTGTGCAGATTTTCACGCCAATCTAGGCGCGAGGAGGGCGAATATCTGAAATATTTAACTGACGAGCAACGACGAGTGGCGTAAAATATGTCAATATACGGATTTTTGACACTACCGAATACAGGTTCTAAATCCCTGGAGGACTATATCATGATAACCCCAAAAGAAAACGCCCCTCACAATTTAACTCTACATAACCGTGTCGAAATGACACTTACAGGCATACTTGACGTGATGGCATTTGACGAAATGGCATTGTCCCTACAAACCACCGCAGGAATGCTTAATATCGACGGCGAAGGACTGCAAATATCCAAACTGGACGTAAACAGCGGCGAAATGCACCTTGAAGGAACTGTTCGAGGATTTTATTATATTGAACGTACTGAAAAAAAGAAAAGTTTTTTCCGAGGGCGTAGTTAATGTTTGACATAACCCAAGGGCAACTGTTTATCTTGCTGTTATATTCGGCGGCTGTCGGAGCGGCGTTGGGCGTGATATACGACATTTTTCGCATTTTTCGTGTGGCATTTCCTCCACCAGCCACAGAGCAAAAAAAGCTCAAAGGCAAATTTAATCATTCATCTTTTATCTACAACAGCATTGTATTCCTGCAAGACATAATATTTTGGATATTTTCAGCTGTGGTCACAATCCTTTTTATTTTCATGGCTAATAGAGGTCAGGTGCGAATTTTCGCATTGTTTGGTCAGCTCACAGGCTTTGGAATATATTATTTTACCATTGGGCGGTTGGTCTACAAAGTCGCCGAAAAAATCGTAAAATTTATACGGCGAGTTTTCCGCTGGATTAAAAAGCGAGTTGTAATGCCAATAATTCATGTATTACAGAAGATATATAAAAAGCTGGCAGATAAACTGGCACACAAATATCTTGTATCATATACAAAGAAAGAAATGACAAAATCCAAAACTGCAGCAACAAAAGGATTTAGGTAGCGATTTGCTATTCATAAAACAAGAGAGGTTCAAAAGATGGCAGCACCAAACGCAAAAGGAGGAAGTAACTTCTTCCTAAAAACCGCAATTGTTGTTATAATTATATTTAGTTTAATTATGATTGTCAGGCTTCAAATAGAGTCTAATAATCTACAAGACCAGCGTGATGCGTTGCAAACCAGAATTGATGAACTTGACGAAAGCATTTCTGAGCTGGAATATCAGCTTGAAATGGCATTTGACGACGAACAGATTATTCGCATTGCTCGCCGACGCTTGGGCTTGCGTTTGCCGAACGAGATTGTATTTATTAACGACATTCGAGATTAAATTTTACAATATCATATGTAGCACAAAAGGAACGAATAGTCAGTAAACCATCTTTGGATAAAGTCCGAAGGTGGTTTTCTTTTTGCACGGTGGTGTTTTTGTTATTTGATTAGCATTGATTTCAACACCGCCAGCGGCGACTATTTGAAGTATATCACTTCTCTGTTTTGATGTCAAGTCCCAAAGTTTTTATAAAATATATTCCTACCCTCTTGCAATTTGTTTGGAAATGGTGTATAATACCAGTATGAACACACTTAAAAAAATCAATTTTTTTGGAGATTCAATACTTAAAGGGGTGCAAATCCACCCGGACACAGGACGTTATCATGTGGACTGCCACATTGATACGACTGCCATTTCTGCTGTTTTCGGCGGTGAAATCGAGAATTTTTCCTCTTTTGGTTGCACTGTTGTTCGCGGGCGGCGACAAATTGAGAAATTCCTTGCTAATGATGGTAAATGTGATGCTATTATCATGAACTATGGCGGCAACGATTGCGACTATCATTGGAACGAAATCGCCGCAAATCCAGATAGCGACCACAGCCCACATGTGCCGCTTGACCAATTTGAGAGACTGTATTATGAACTAATTGACTTTGTGAAAAGAGAGGGGATAATCCCGATTTTATGTACACTCACTCCTCTCGAACCACAGCGGTTTCATGATTGGTTTTGTCGCGATTTGGACAAAGGCGTTATAGTCAAGTGGTTAGATGGGATAAACTCTATCTATCGTCATCAAGAGAATTACAGTCGTAGAGTCGAAAAGATTGCACGTGTCGCTAAGGTTCCGCTTGTTGACCTACGGGGAGCAATGCTTGGCTACCCAAGGGCGGGTCAGCTACTGTGCGAAGACGGCACACACGTGAATACACAGGGACAACAGGTGCTGACACGCACTTTTGCCGACTTTTTTAACACACAAAACGGAGGAACTGCAAATGTCTAATCAAAGAAAGCCGAGCGACAATAAGTTAATGCTTCGCATTTTGTGTGGTTTGTTGGCGGCACTCGTTGCTATACCTGCTTTAGTTGCGGTTGTACAAGCAATAATATAGTACAAAAAGACGAAAGTGAACGCTTTCGTCTTTTTTATACCGAAAATCGGCGTTCCGGCATAGAATATAGTAACGATATTTTATGTGAGGATATAGGTGATGAGAATAATCGCGAAATTTGAAAGATGTGTTAATTGTTGTCCGCGATGCAAAATGTGCGTCGAGTGCTGTATTTGCAACAGAGGCCCTCAAGGCCCTCAAGGCCCAGCGGGAGCAGATGGAGTAGACGGCGCAGTAGGCCCTCAAGGTCCAGCGGGAGCGGATGGCGTAGACGGCGCAGTAGGCCCTCAAGGCCCGCAAGGTCCAGCGGGAGCGGATGGAGTAGACGGCGCAGTAGGCCCTCAAGGTCCAGCGGGAGCGGATGGAGCGGATGGCGCGGTAGGCCCTCAAGGCCCAGCGGGAGCAGATGGTGCAGACGGCGCGGTAGGCCCTCAAGGGCCACAAGGTCCAGCGGGAGCAGATGGCGTAGACGGTGCAGTAGGCCCTCAAGGGCCAGCGGGAGAACGTGGCGACCAAGGGATTCAAGGTCCTCCCGGTGATGTCGGATCACAAGGTCCACAAGGGCAACCCGGCCCGCAAGGAGAACAAGGCGCAGTAGGCCCTCAAGGGCCACAAGGTCCAGCGGGAGAACGTGGCGACCAAGGGATTCAAGGACCACCGGGAAGCGTTGGACCGGCTGGACCGCAAGGACCGCAAGGGCAACCCGGTCCGCAAGGAAGCCAAGGCGAAGTTGGTCCTCAAGGTCCGCAAGGTCCACAGGGAGAGCAAGGACCTCCCGGTCCTCAAGGTAATGTTGGAGCGCAAGGATTGCAGGGGATACAAGGAATTGAAGGTTCGCAAGGAATTGCCGGAACTGTAGGAACGATTGTAGGCAGCTATAACTCAATTGATGCACTACGAGCGGATGTGCCAATCGGAGTTGCGGGCGAATTTTACTACATTTCCCCTAACCTATACGTGTGGGACACGGTTGGCAGTTCTTGGCTCAATATAGGACCAATTGCAGGACCACAAGGAATTGAAGGACCACAGGGAATTGAAGGTCCACAAGGACCGGCAGGAGCGGACGGCGCAGTAGGGCCGCAAGGTGAAAAAGGCGACCCCGGTGACCCAGGAGGCCCTCCCGGGCCGCAAGGTCCACAAGGAGAGCAGGGAGAAACCGGGCCGCAAGGCTCAGTAGGCGCACAAGGTCCACAAGGCGACGTCGGACCTACTGGTCCAACTGGTCAGCAAGGCCCGCAAGGTCCACAGGGTGACGTCGGACCTACTGGTCCAGCTGGTCCACAAGGTCCACAAGGTGACGTCGGACCTACTGGTCCAGTTGGTCCACAAGGGCCGCCAGCCGACCTTAGCGACATTGAAGATGACATATCCCAGTTACAGCAGGGACTATCTGACCTCGCTGTTCAAGTTGCTGATGTTGAGTATTTTGTCTATCTGTCCGGGGTAACAGAGATTTGGAGTCAAAATGCTGCATTTAATGGACTTGGAATTGGTGTTATTAACGCAGGATTTAACTACAATTTTTGGGGCATTGGCTCTCTTGACCACATTCAAACACTAAATCAAGGGCAATCATATTATTTGATAACCGGTGACCAAGTCGATGAGCTTAGTTGGTATCAAGGGGATACTACAATCGGAACTTTATGGGTTGAAACACCAGGGGGGAATGTGTACAGCATCCCGATTCGCTTCGACTCGACAGGTATATTTTTTAGACCCAGTGTTCAAATGGAAAACTTGCCGATTGGCACGGTGTTTAAGTTCACTCAAGCGCTGATTTTGGTTGATCCTTCGGACGGTTAAGTATAAAGCGACAAAAACAAAAAGGGCGAAAATTAAAGTTTTCGTCCTTTTGTGTTGACATATGCCAAGGGATTTTTCACCCCGGAAAATTCGCAAAATGCGAGGTTGCTCCCTCTTGACATTTGCCGAAAAATAGTATAGTATGAGTGTGCCTTCTATCTCGGCGGACGGGCGGTGATTTTCCGCCTGGAGCGTATTTTTCTTACTTTGTCAAAAATGCAAATCGTTGCGTAGCAACGGTTTTTGACAAAGTAATAAAAACGAGATTGAAACGCCTCTGTGAGCGCTGTAGGCGACGGCATTGGCGGCTTGTGTTTTTGTGCTCCCTGAGCGGTGTCGGTGGCTTTGCCGCCGAGCAGGCTCAGGATAATTCCACAGCCGTCAAACAGGTCGCCGAAATGCGTGAGCGAGGACATGATTGACCCGGGTGCCTATTAGAAGGCCCCCCCAGTATGTAAAGTACGATATTACTACAAATTCAAGGAGAACGCAATGTCTGAAATTATCGAAATGTGGGACGTGATGGACCACCACGGCAACCCTACAGGTCGCACCTGCCCACGGGAGCCT
>Ga0209755_10000761_pt1 | contig 55981 bp, 36 predicted proteins | sample TergutCo191P1_FD_187301 | JGI IMG/M metagenome (GOLD analysis project Ga0209755, IMG submission 187301) | Cornitermes sp. P1 segment gut microbial communities from Petit-Saut dam, French Guiana - Co191P1 (SPAdes) (version 2) | ecosystem: Host-associated > Arthropoda: Insects > Digestive system...
CGATAGGGTTGTTCAAGGGACGGTTCGTCCGGCTTGTGGTGGAGGAGGACGATCGTGTCAAGGAGGCGATGTTCAAGCGCCTGATTGCGGATATGGAACGGTACATTGTGCCGGTGCGTGAACTGAAAAGCTCGCCGCGCAAGTGGAGGTATTTCAACAAATACAAGTGCAATCAAAAACCTTCGTTCTGAGGCTTAAGTTGATGATGTTGCGACAAACCCCGACGCTTTCTTGTCGAAAATATGCCGAACTCAAACTACATCGTCATCCCGGAGGTCTCGTCCGAGCGTAGGCGATACATCCCCATCGGATTTCTGCCACCCGATATTCTTTCCAGCAATCTTGTAAAAATAATTCCCGGCGCAACGCTGTACCATTTCGGCATGTTGACATCCAGCGTCCACATGGCATGGGTGAGGGCAGTCTGCGGCAGGCTGAAAAGCGACTACCGCTATTCCAAGGACATCATATACAACAACTTCCCCTGGCCCGCCGCCACCGACGCACAGAAAGTGGAAATAGGCAAGCTCGCGCAGACCGTCCTGGACGCAAGAGCCCTGTTCCCTGATAGCTCCCTAGCCGACCTTTACGACCCAGTTTCCATGCCCCCAGAGTTATTGGAAGCCCACCGAGGGCTTGACAGAGCGGTGATGCGGGTGTATGGTTTTGGGAAGGATGTGAAGGAGGCGGAGATTGTGGGGGAGTTGATGGGGTTGTATCAAAAGTTAATTAAGGGAGACAAGGAGAGTGGACTTTCATGATTGAAAATATTGATGGTATTAAAATTAAAGGTGGATATTTTGAAGAGGAGTGCATACTAAGACCCTTTGCACAAAGCTCAGAAGGTGACAAATCAAAACCTAAATATGTTTCTCTTATTTATGGAAAAAATGGTAGTGGAAAGACATCGTTGGCGAAAGCTTTTTATGAAGTATCAAAAGGAAAAAATGAATTTTCAACATTGGAAATAATAGATCACAATAACAAAGTCATAACAAATGATATAGACAAACAAAATATTTTTGTTTTTGATGAGCATTATATAAAACGAAAAATTGAATTTGGCAGTGACGGATTGGATTCTGTTGTTATGCTTGGTGAGCAAGTCGAATTGGACAAACAGATAAAACAGCTCGAAGCCAAAAAGAAAACATTATCTGCCAAAATAAATACAGAAGAGTCGTCATACGAGGCAACTTATGGAACTCCCACAAACCTGCTCGCTCCAGAGTATCATTTTAATGCAATCAAGAAAAATTTGCAACAAAACTGGTCTGTGCGAGAAAGTGATATAAAAAATATGCGACAGAATGCGCCTGTTCGTGATGAGTTTATCACTTCATTGTTTAATAATGATGAACATATTTCAATAGATAAGGTTAGAACGGAATTTGACGATGTTCTATCTAAATTAAAATCGGCACAATCTGGGGAACGTATTGATAAAAAAATAGAAAAAATTGTTGAAGACACAGAAACAGAAAATAAAATAGTATCTTTGCTAAATGAAAAAATAAACAAACCTGTTTTATCCGATAGAGAACAACTTATTATGCAAATTGTTAATGGCAATAGCGATAATGAAAAACGTATTTTGGATTCAAAAGAATTTTTTTCAAATAGCGCAATAAGCAGATGTCCTTTTTGTTTGCAACCTGTAGATGCTGAATACAAGGAAAGTCTCCTAAGCTCCATTGCGAAAATATTTGATACTGATGAAGCAAATTGTCATAAAAATGAATTGTCATCTGTTAAAATAGATATTGTATCGATCGATTTACATCAATTCAGGATCATTGATAACGATTTGTGTGATTCCATACAACAGTTAGTTGAAAATTATAAGCAACTTGTCATTTCTGTACGACAAAAAATTAAACAAAAAATCGATAGTGTATATTCCCCTGTAACATGCGACAAACTTGGGCTGGTTAATTTACAAGAGCAAATTAACCAACAGATAGGGCTTTTGTCAGAAGCAATAGTCAAACACAATGAAAATATTGCTTCCGTTGAAAAGCTAAAGGCAAAACTAATTAATCTTAATAAGGCTTACGCAAGAGAAGAGGTCAGATCTATATACTTGCAGTATAAAAACCAATTGAAAGAAGCACAAGAGAAAAAAGCAGAACTTGATGGAAAACGCAAAGAATTGTTAATAATGAATGAGTCCATTGAGGAATTAAATGCCAGAAAAAATAACATTCATATTGCTATTGAGATTATTAATGGTTATCTGGCATATATTTTTTTCGAAAAAGACCGTTTAAAGTTAGAGCAAAACGCAGGAAAATACATCGTAAAATGCAGAGGTAACCGTGTTCAGCTCAAATCGTTGTCAATGGGAGAACGCAATGTTATAGCATTGTGTTATTTTTTGTCTGTCCTTTTTCACGGAAAATTAAAAACAGACATATATAACAATGAATGCCTGTTAATATTAGATGATCCCATATCAAGTTTTGATTTTGATAATAAAATAGGAATGTATTCTTTTCTGCGATATATATTTGATAAGATTCATACTGGGAACAAACAAAGCCGCTGTTTGCTATTAACGCATGAAATTGAGGCGATGTTTAATGTAATAAAAATCTGCGATGATATTAAAATCCATCGTGTGGCTTATGAACTTAAAGATAAAAAAATGGTACCTTTTCATGCGAGAAGATATAATGAATACAGTTTCATGTTAAGGCACATTTTTTCATTTGCAAACATGGAGAAAGGATATAACGAATTTGTAGAAAGCATTGGAAATATAATGCGTAGGGCTCTTGAGGCATACGGAACTTTTATTTATAAAAAGGGTATTGATGATTTATCTTCTGATGATGAGATTTTATCCATGATACAAAACGCTAAGAAAAGGGATTATTTTAATAACCTAATGTACCGTTTAGTATTAAATGGAGAGAGCCATTTGCAGGAACGAGCACAGGGACTCCCCGATACCGATTTTTTTGTGTATATTAGCGAAGCCGAGAAAGTCAGAACGGCAAAAGAAATACTCATATTTATCAATATATTGACACCGTTGCATTTAAAAACGCATTTGAGGGAAAGCCCGTCCGATGATATAACAGATAAATTAAATAAGATTCAAGCATGGGAGAATGATATTTTTGTTGAGTAATGGTTGTTTTATTCAATACTGGAAACGCAATAGAATGTAGGTGCAACGGAGTAGGCGCGGATGTGTCGGTCATGAAAAAGTCCCAGTGTACAACCCCTTCAACCTACACTACATGTAGCGCACCTACTTTGCAAACAATTAAAATTTCAACCCTAGATGTTTTCAGAAGGAACACAGCAGTGAAGGACACCGAAATATGATAGCGCATCAAGAAGCCCAGCCACACTATAACTAGGCCGCGATGTACGCATCGAGCACTTATCCCCGCGTTGCGGCTCGGAGCCCAGGAGACTTCCAAATTTCCGATCTGGGCACCCCCCGAAAGCCAACGCCGAATCTGGGTGCTCCCCAGCGCAAACACGGACCAGGGTATCCCAGATGACTCCATTTGAAAGCGAATTCACGAAGCGCAGACCCCTGGAAAAAGGAACCAGGGTTTGCATTCCAGGGAATCTCTGGGATATATCTTGGAAGCTGGTGTTAGAGTGCCTGTTTCCAGGGATCACAACCTAGAAACCCACGTTCCCAATGGGTTGACCGGGGTTCCCCAGTCCGGGGATCGCTGCCGGGGAACTCCTGGCCAGAGGGTTGCATTCCAGAATTAGAAGATATAGGAATCCTGATACGGATTCTGGGCGTACAAATCCGTGAGCATTCTCACAATCGATGAATCGGTATAGATGGTTCGGGGTTTTTCGGTTTTGGTGCCTTTCAGCCGTTTCTCGTAGTAGGAATAGCTGCGGTTCACGAGAATCACGTTCTTGTCCATGTTGACGCACTCGATACGCAGACCAACAATCTCGCTAAGGCGCATACCAGAAACCGCTCCCAGTATTGAGGCGATCTTGCTTCGCTCGTCGGTCCAGTCAAGCTGAAACAACTCGGCAACCTCGTCTGGGGTAGGGATGCCGCGCTCTTCCGTATCCTCGGAAAGCATCTCAATTCCTGCGGAAGGGTCTCTGGGAAGCACCTCCAGTCGCACCGCCTCTTTTAACGCTTTCTTTATCACTTTCATCACAAGGTTGATGGTGCTCATGGAGTAGCCGTTTTGCGGGTCGGTGTCTCGGCGGGGGAAGGAGCGCATGAACTGCTCAAGCATGGAAGTGCTTACGTCGCAGAGGAGGGTATCGTTGAAAAAAGGTTCGATGTGCTTTTTTATCTTTACCTGACAGCCGTCAACATACCGCTTGCCAATACGTTTGCCACGTTCAAGCCGTCCCTGGACATAGTTCCCGTTCCAGTCCCAAAATCGAATGAGGTAGTCAACAAGGCTCTCTCCCGATGCGATTTGGTTATTGGTTACCTGGGTATAGAACAGCTTGATTATCTCGTCCGCTTTGTGGACTTCGCCCTTTTTGATGACCTCGCAATCCTCAAGGTGCTTGCCGATGGCGGCGACGAGCCTGCTTCTGCTTGTTTTGAGATCTTTCTTCTTTGCCTCGGGCAGCCCCTCGGAAAGCCGCCTGGTGCTGGGCGGCGGCCTTTACGGTCTGTCCCGTGGATCTTCCGCTTGTGTAGCTTTGCGTTTGGTCGTCCCAGAATCGGACGTACCAAATGACCCGATTGCCGCTCTGCCTTTTGTATAGGCTGTATGAATTCCTCGTCACATCCTGCATTTTGGACACTCCTCGATAACTTGCTACAGTGAGTGCTACACTAAAGTTTAGGCTTCCAAAACACGAATGTCAACTTTCGGCTAATTCCTTGCTGTACAAGGAATTACGAAAGCCAAGACCGGGAATCGAACCCGGGACCTGCGCATTACGAGTGCGCCGCTCTACCGACTGAGCCATCTTGGCACGGCTTTACGCCAACAAGGACAATTTTACCCGTCTGCGCCAAAAAGTTCAAGCGGTCTACGAGGCGTTCCGCAGGGGCAGCCCTACCCTGTATTGCGGCTTGGGAAACCTACCGAAATACCCCAAATTCCCACTGCATTTTTTCCAGTTTGGTATTATCATGGTATAGAGCGCATGAAAAAAAAAGAGATAAGTCGAGTCGTCTTCCGTAGGCGAGTGTTCGTCATATTTACCCTGCTTGTCCAGATCGCCTTTCTGATTTCCCTGGCCGTGGGGGCGGATATCTTCTTTCGTTATGCGAACCTGATTTTCAGCGCCATCAGTATCGGTGTCTGCGTGCACGTTCTAAACAAGCACACCAAGGCGGCCTATAAAATCACCTGGATATTCCTGATTCTGCTGGTCCCCTTCTTTGGCGGCGTCCTGTATATCTTTTTCCATTTCCAGTCAACCTCCCGTAAGCTCAGGCGCCTGATGGATAAAATCAGGGATGAAAGCCAGGAAGCCTTCTACCTGAGCGGAGATCGCCTTCCGCAGCTTGTCAGCGCCTGCCCCGGCTTCGAGCCACAGGCCAGGTACCTGCAGGACTATGCCCGCTTTCCGGTGTTTTCAAACACAAGGACGCTGTACTTCGATTCCGGGGAAACGTTTTTCAGCCGCGTGCTCGAAGAGCTGGAAAAGGCCGAGCGGTACATTTTCCTGGAGTTTTTCATCCTAAGGGAAGGGTTTATGTTCAGCTCCATCCTTTCGATTCTGGAACGAAAGGCCAGGGAAGGGCTTGACGTGCGGCTTATATACGACGATCTCGGGTGCTTTCTGTCGCTACCTGCGGATTTCAGGCAAACCATGGAGGGGAAGGGGATTAAGTGCTTTGTGTTCAACCCGTTCAGACCCATTCTTTCGTCGTTGCAGAACAACCGTAATCACCGCAAAATCATTTCGATTGATGGAAAGGTGGCCTTCACCGGCGGCGTAAACATTGGGGATGAATACATCAATGCCATAGAACGTTTCGGCAACTGGAAGGACGCCGCCATCATGCTGGAAGGGGAAGGGGCCTGGTCCTTTACGCTTATCTTTTTGCAGATGTGGAACACAATGCCCACATTACAGGGGGACGCATCCCTTAGGGACGACTACGGGTCGTTTTACCCTTGGGGTGATACTCCCCACAAGGTTGAGAATTCGACACCGGAAACTGCCGGTGGGTTCGTTCAGCCTTATTCGGACTCCCCGGTTGACGCGGAAAACGTCTGCGAGCACGTCTATATCCAGATAATCAACAGGGCGAGAAAATACGTGTACATCAACACCCCCTATCTGATACTGGACGACAGCCTTCTTTCCGCACTGACCCTGGCGGCGAAAAGCGGCGTGGATGTCAGAATCATCACCCCCCACCGCTGGGACAAATGGGTGGTGGCGTTCACCTCACGCTCCTACTACCGGCAGCTTATTTCCGCCGGCGTAAAGGTCTACGAGTATACCTCGGGCTTTAACCACGGCAAGACCTTTGTTTCCGACGACATTGTCGCCACGGTGGGCACTGCCAACCTGGACTTCCGGAGCCTGTACCTGCACTTTGAATGCGGTGTCATCGTCTACAAAGGGGAGGCGATTCTGTCGGTTAAGGAGGATTTTCTGCGAACCGTTCCAATCTCGCACGAGATAACGCTGCGGGAGTGTTCTCGCAACGTCTTTCAGCGAGTCTTTTCCGACGTGCTGCGGATTTTTGCGCCGCTGATGTGAATATCGTGGTATACTGTTGATTATTGCCGATTAAGGGGGAATCCGATGAAAGGGAAACTGGTCATCCACCGGGAATTTTCCATAGGTGAAACCGACAGGCGTTTGTTCGGCTCGTTCGTCGAGCACTTGGGCAGGGCTGTGTACAACGGCATTTACGAACCGGGGCATCCCCAGGCAGACGGGAACGGCTTTCGCAGGGACGTGATCGACCTGGTGCGTGAGCTGGATGTTCCCATCATCCGCTACCCGGGGGGCAATTTTGTTTCCGGCTACAACTGGGAGGACGGGGTCGGCCCCGTGGAGCAGCGTCCGAAAAGACTCGACCTTGCCTGGGCGACGCTGGAATCCAACCGAGTTGGCCTCAACGAGTTCGCCGAGTGGTGCCGCCTTGCCAATTCGGAACTGATGTATGCCATAAACCTGGGCACGCGGGATGCGGAGGCGGCTCGCAATGTCGTCGAATACTGCAACTTCCCCAAGGGGACTTTGTGGAGCGATTTGCGGAGGGGCCACGGTGTTGAGGAGCCTCACGGCATAAAGCTTTGGTGTCTGGGCAACGAGATGGACGGCCCATGGCAGATATGCCAGCGCACCGCAACCGAATACGGCAGGGCCGCCACCGAAGCCGCCAAGGTCATGAAGCTGACCGACCCATCGATAGAACTGGTGGCCTGCGGCAGTTCCCATCACCAAATGCCAACCTTCGGCACCTGGGAAACCGAGGTGCTGGATCACCTGTACGAACACGTGGATTACGTTTCCCTGCACCAGTATTTCGGCAACGCCGATAACGACACGCCACGTTTTCTGGCTTCCAACATTATAATGGACACGTACATCAAAAACGTTGTGGGTATCTGCGACTTGGCAAAGGCAAAACAGAAAAGCAAGAAAACGATCCATCTGTCTTTTGATGAGTGGAACGTTTGGTTTCATTCGCATGGACAGGATGCGAAAATCGAGCAATGGATCGAGGCACCGCCACGCCTTGAGGATATCTACACGATGGAAGATGCCCTGGTCGTGGGCTGTACGCTAATCACCCTGCTTAAAAACGCCGACAGGGTAAAAATCGCCTGTCTTGCCCAGCTTGTCAATGTCATCGCCCCCATCATGACCGAAACCGGCGGTGCGGCATGGCGGCAGACGATTTTCTACCCTTTTATGCATGCCTCCGCCTGGGGTCGAGGCACGGTGCTTCGCTGTCCCGTTACCAGCGAAAAGTACAGCGCGAAGGACATTGACGACGTGCCGTATCTTGAAAGCGTCGCCGTCCACAACGAAGGCAAGGGCGAGCTTACGGTTTTTGCGGTAAACCGGCATCTTGGCGAAGCCCTGGATCTGGAGGCGGTCGTGCATGGTTTCGAGGGCTACCGTTTCCTGGAGCATATCACCATGTGCAACCCCGATCTCAAGGCGGTCAATGGCCACGGAGCAAAGGCCGAAACTGTACGGCCCACGGCGTCTGCCCTGGGGAAATTCGAGGTATGCCAGGACGCCCCCTACCGTGATGCGCAATGTCTTGAGGTACGACTGCCTGCGGCATCGTGGAATGTGATACGGCTGGGGAAGGTGTAAAGTAAACCGAGGATTGCTGTTGAAGTGAACACGGGGCTTTACATTTGTCCTGGAATTTGATATAAGTACAGAGATACCCCACATCTAAATTCTTAGGTGTTGGACGAGCCATCTAATTTTGCCCTCGGGCTTTGTTGTAAGGAAGGATATATGTCGCGGACCTGTGATCTTTGCGGAAAGCATACAGCGTTTGGAAACAAGGTAAGCCATGCCAAAAACCGCACCCGGCGAACCTGGAAACCCAACTTGAAAAAGGTAAAAACCCAGATTGAAGGCAGTACCTTTACGGTTAAGCTATGCACCCGTTGCCTAAGAAGCGACCTGATTACCAAAAAGGTACGTATACCAGGAAGCAGGGCTCAGTACACTGCCAAGAGCCAGACCAGCCAAGGCAATCCCTAAGGCAGCCTCCGTTTGCCAGTTGCTAACGCAAGTGTGACTGGCGATATTCGAAAATTAAAAACGGCTGCCCATGGAATGATAGCCTTGGGCGGTTTTGATTCCCGTCTGCGGTATTTTCAAAGTTTGTCTGGTTGAGAGAATGACTCGTTCCCCAGCGCTTTCCTTTCGGCATCCTTTATCTCTTTAAGCGTCTTTATCACGCTCAGAACGATTTTCCTGTCTCGCATGTTAAGCGACTCGAGGCTCTTTAGGATGACCCGAGGATCTGGCACCAGTGGGGGATTTTTATGTTCCTGCTCCCTACCAGTAAAAAGATACTCCACAGTTACACCTAAAGCCTCGGCAATACGGAGGGCTGCATCGACCGAGGGGATGGATCCATCTTCCCTAAAATAATTGTCAATAGTTCGCCTGCTTACGCCAGAAAGCGCAGCCAGTTCCTTCACTAGGATATCCTTGTACGCCAATTCCGCTTTAAGGTTTTCCCTAAACCCCATACTTTCAAATTTTACTTAAATATGCGTGATTTGCCCTTGCAATTTGTTACATGCGGGTGTATTCTGTTAAACATGCGTAATAATTACGCAAAAATGCGGGATCAGCAAGAAACGCTTGGGCGATGCTTGGGCGAAGACAACTAAAGGAGCTTTCTTATGAAAAAAATGTTGCTCACAGTGGGATTGCTGTCATGTATGATGGTACTTGGGACTGAAAATGCGCATGCCCAGCAGGTTCGCCTTGATGATGCAATCCGGAATGCCACGACAACGCTTTCCGGTAATATAGGAGCGAATGCCAGAATTGCGGTGCTGGCGGTGCAAGCCGATCCTGTCAGAATGTCGGACTACCTGATTAATGAACTGATAGCCGCATTTGTAGGACTTGGTAGATTCACGGTGGTAAACCGTGCCCAGCTTGATTTGCTGGCAAGCGAACTGCACTTCAATATGTCTGGATATGTGGATGATATGACGGCACAGTCAATCGGGAGGTTTATGGGTGTCCAGTCCATTGTTACCGGTACCTTTGAGTCCTTGGGTGGGTTTTTCCGTTTCAGGGTTCAGGTAGTCGAGGTGGAGACCGCCGCTATTCGGGGGATATATACCGCGGATGTCCAAAACGATGCTGTCATTGCGTATTTACGGGGTACCCCAGGGGCTGCCCATGCGTCCGCAGCACCTCCGCAAGTTGCTACCTTCCCTGGGCAAACGTTCAACCGTTTTTCCAGCGGCCAGCGCTGGGGAACATGGTTTCTCAACGGCATAATACCTGGTCTTGGTTCTTTCATCATTATGCGTGACACTTTTGGCGGTTGGTTTCAGGTAATCTGTGGGATTGGGGGATACATTTCAATGTTTGCCGGTGTCTACAATATGGACTCTATTCTTTATATTACTGGTCTACTATCGTGGACAACCCAAGTAATTTTTAATATTGCCAGATCCGTCACTTTCGGACGAAATGCCCCAGCAGCAATGGCGGTCATGCCACCAGCTTGGGATATCGCCTTCGTCCCAGGGAGAAACGGGATTGAGGGGATTACCCTCTCCCACACCAGACGATTTTGACGAAACTGCAAGACTGGTAAGTCTGCGATCCCGTCAACTCGGAAAGCCTGGATACATTGCCAGCTTAAGGCTACGGTTGGAGTGAACCCCAGCCCTGCCATTGCTTGACACAGAAAACCGTAACCCTGTGCTTTGCTGGGTCGGCTGCGCGGAGTGTCAGACACTCAAACCGCCTTGACACGGCCTCGAGTGTCTGACACCCGCGCCCTTGTGCCAACCAGGATCCTGTTTGACATCGATAAAAAATCCGTCCGCAGCGTGTAGGAAATGTCGGGCATATCCATTCGTCTGTAAGCCCCCCAAAATATCATACACGGAATCTTCCAGAAAAAACATCTGTATAAAACGCACAATTTTCAACGAAATTTGCGTGGTTCTTGTGCGTTAACGCAGGGTTTTGTGACAGTTACGCTCAAAGCCCTTAGTGCCTTCGAAACTGCCCTGGGGGAACGCCGTATATTTTCTTGAAAATCCTGCAAAAATAGGACTGGTCCTGGAAGCCCGTCCGCAGGGCCACCGTCTGGATGGAATCGTCGGTCTGCAAGAGCAGCTCGGCGGCAAGGAATATCCGCAGGCGGTTAAGGTAGTCCCACAGGGGTAGCCCCATTTCCCTGTGGAATATGCGCGAAAGATAGTCCTCGCTAACGTTGACCGTGTCCGCCAGTTTCCAGCGAGAGATGTAGGATCCCGCATTCTGGTCGAAGTAGAGTATCGTCTTCTTTACCAGAATGCCCGTGTGCTGGGGCAGAACCTCGCTCCCTTCGGTAAGATCCCGAACCCTTTTCAGGAAATCGGGGGATGAAAGTATGGCACGGTGGCAGATTACAAGCCTGGGGTACCGGCTAAGCGCTAGAACGTCCGCCTGGCTGTCTATCTTGTCGCCAAACATGATTACCGGAACCGTCACCGTCAAAGGATGCCGGCGCACGGCGGCCGCAGCCGTTATGTCAAGCCTGTCAAAGACAATCAGCAAGGGGCTTAGCTCGCTGACGGCACCATTGAAAGATGACATGGAGTCTATGCGTATTTTGCCTGGGCAATTCCCGTCCCCCCTCTCCCCCCCCGGGGGGGCAAAGAGTTCCATTTTGTCCGCCCAGTATTCCTTGGAACCGACGAAAAGAATGTTTCCCTTTTTGAGCGGACTTAGGGCAAACTCCACCAGGTCGATAAGGGAGGATGCAGGGCTCTTGATTTCCCGTGCACCGGCAGGCATTCCGTAGCATAAAAACGGAATGCCTGCGAATTCGCCCCTGTTCCGCAGGCCGGCTATTTTTACCAGATCCCCCGTGCCGCCGGTGGCGGCATTCCAGGCGATAAAGGCGATACTGCCAGGACGCGCCTTTTCCGCATCGTACACTTGCGGAAGGCCAAAAAAACCATGGGGCAGGGAATCTGCCCCCGAAAGAACCAGCACATGATCCATGGAACTTACGGCGTTCCCATAAGGCTCATGCCCCGTAAGTGTTGTCCAGGGCAGGATAACCGTGCAGCGGTCCTCGTGTATGGCCAAATCCCCACCATGCATCAGGATGATTCTCTCCGCCAATAGCAGGCTGAATTGCCGTACCTTTTCCAGCCTATCAGCAACCTGGTCTAACTTCCTGCCCCCCTGCCCTTCTTCCGCCGCCTTCGAAAGCGGCGTTCTCCAGAACGTGACGGCAAGCCCCCCATAAGCCAGCTCCGCCGAATAGCCAAGCGTGGTCGAATACTCAGCCGCAGGGGGGGGAGGGGGGTATTTCTCCCTTATATGGGAGAAACATTGGACAAGCCGCGCCGGATCGCCCAAGAGAAGGGGGAAACGGCCAATGTCCGGAAGCAGTTCCTCTATGTCAAAAACGGTTTTTCTAAGGAATATGCCGTCCGTCCTTGTCAGGACAAAATCCATCATGCTGCCGGCTTCATTGGGAGACACCGAGGCGGAAAGGCCGTCTTCCAAAATGTTAAGGAATTCGGCCTTCGCCTCTTCCGTCCGTTCCGCAACACGTTTGACGCGGGTGGTTTCCTCGACAAGCAGCACGCCCTTAAGGCCGTAGCTGACCGAGAACCTCAGCTCCTCCAGAATAACCCCGTCGCTTGCTGAAAAATCGTGGACAATGTAGCCCAGGGACTGGCTTTCGATGAACAGCGGCTGCACCATGAATATGCCCTCGGCAAAGCGTTCCCTAAGGCCGTCGGGAACAATGAGACGGGCGGGGAAACGCTGCTCCCTTACGGAGCTTGTGCCCTCGGGGAAAAAGCCGCCAACGAAAACCGAGGTCTTTTCGTTTTCGTACAGCACTACCGCCGCGGTGTTCACGCCCATCCTGGGAAGGTGCCAGGCAAGCGTCTGTATAAACGAGGAGCGGTCCTTGGCCACCAAAAGGTCGCACTTTAGGGAGTTTAGGATTCGGTTGAGCCTGTCCTTTTCGAAACCGGAACGGACGGCGAACTGTTCCCTAACCTTTAATATGCTGCGGTACAGTGCGGCCTCCATCTTGCGGATCTTTGCGGAAACGTCGAGATCCCACACCCTAAGGTCGTCTATAAACCGCAGAATGCTTTCGGTCTCCCCGTCCCTTCCAAAAAAGCTAACCAGGGCCTCCTCGAAAAGGGGGTAGAACGAATCCAGTTCATCCCCGTACAGCGCGTCTATAACCGGGGACGCAACAGTGACCATTATCGAGGGGTAAACCCTAAGCCGTTCCCTTGCCAGGTTTTTCAGCATCTCCCTTTCGCCCTCGGGCGCGGGCGGCACCGCATCACCGGATCCGTTCGCGGGAAGGGCGTAGGGGTTGGGGCATCCGCAGGATTCACGTATTATCACCTCGGTGTCCAAAAGGACATCCGAAATCTGGTCGGCGGTTTTGCCGTCCAGTATCCGCAGTATTATGCCCACGGTTTCCTCGGCCATCCTCTCGTCCGGATACTGAACCGTCGAAAGGGGGCACTCGGCGACACGGCTTTCCTCGGAATTGTTGAAGCCGATGGCATGGTAGTCGCTGGGAATGTGGTAGCCGTGCCGCGCAAAGTAATCGGTGGCATCCAGCGCCATCATGTCGCTGGAACCGACAAGGGTGTCAAAGTCCCTGCCGGGAATCAGGGAGCGGCTCCGCAGAAGCTGTTCCGCGGCGGAATAGCCCGCCTCCCAGTCAAAGGGATCCGTTGCCAGCGGCAGGGGGGTTTCGTTTCTTACGTCCCTGACGCTGACAATCCCCGCTTCCATCAATGCGTCGCGGTATCCCTCGAAGCGCATTCGCGCACCCTGATGAAAATCAGGCCCACGCAGGAAGGCGATTTTGCTGGCACCGTGCTGCCGTATGCAGTGGGACACAAGGGTCTTCATTCCCTTGTACGAGTCGAAGTCCACGCAGGGATGCCCGGGCGACTTGAAGGCCACGGTAACATAGGGAAGCTGGTTTAAGCCGGCGTGAAAATCCTCGAACTCCTCTTTCGTCTGGCCGTACCGTATGGTGGAACTCCAGCTTACGCAGCCGTCCAGGTTGTCGCTGTTCGCCAACCTGTAGACAAGGTTGCGAAGGTTCTCGAAGTCCCTGCCGGCGTTAAGCCTGCCGCCGGGAAAAATAAACAGGTTGAGGTTTTCGAGTACGGCAACACGGGCAAAATCCTTCCACGACTTTTTGGAAACGCCGGAATGAACCGACGCCAACAAGAGGCCTATCCTTTTTTTACCCGCAGCTGGTTTCATGCCTTAGAATATAACAATATCTTACCCGTAAACAAAAGCCCTAGCCGCCCCTCGCACCAGGATCTCGCTGAATTTAGGCTCCTTGACGTTAAGAAGCCGTATGCCTTTTTCCTCCGTCTCGGGAACCCCGAAAAACATGTCCGACTCGCCAGGATTTGTCTCGCTAAACTCGTCCACCAAAAATTCGCAGCGGCCAAGATCCAGGTTTTCCACCGGGGCCTCCGGCAAGCCGGCAATAAAGCCAGCGGACGCGCGGCAGCCGACGGCACGAACGTCCCGTATGCGGATGTTCCTAATCTGCGGCGTGGTGCTTTCGACGGGAAGGGCCTCCTGGCTAAAATAGATGTCCGACGGATTGGCCCCACATTTATAGAACATGTTGATGGTTACCGGGCACAGGTTGTTTTCCATGGTGAGCTTGCGAAAGTCGAGGTTCTCGATCTGCCCCCCCCTGCCCCTGCGGGTCTTTATCCGTATCCCCCGGTCGGTTCCCTTGAACGTGCAGTCCTCGGCCTTAACATCGTAGATGCCCGCCGCCGTCTCGCTTCCAATGACTATGCCACCGTGCCCGTCCTCCACCGTGCAGCCCCTTATCCGTATTCCCCTGCATGGCCTGCCCACCAGAATGCCGTCCTCGCCTGAACCGGACTTAAGGGTAATGCCGTCATCCCCCACCGAGATAAGGCAGTTCTCGACTGCAACGTCCTGACAGGAATCGATGTCGATGGCATCGGTGTTGGCGGAATCCTTGGGGTTATAAATCCTAAGCCCCGTAAGTGCAACGCCGGTACAGTACACCGGGTGCAGCGTCCAAAAGGGGGAATTCCGCAGGGTGACCCCCTCCAGCCTTATGTCCTGGCATTCGAAAAACTGCACAAGCGGAGGGCGAAGGAACTGCATCTCCCTGCCGCCGCCGCCGCCCGGCTGCCTCTCGAAGCCCCGGTTGAGCCCGGCCAGGATTTCCTCCTGGCGGCTTTCGGGTTTTAGCTGAGCCCGGGCTCTTTTTTCCCTGTAGCTTTCCCACCAGAACCTGCCGGCACCGTCCAAAACACCCTTCCCCTTAATCGAGACGTTCTTCTGCCACGAGGCAAAGATGCAGGGGTGCATTGCGTAACATTCCACACCCTCCCAGCGTGTCCACACGGGGCGGTAACGTTCCTGTTCGGGGATGAACGAGATGAGGGCCCCTTCCTCAAGTTCCAATGTGATATTCGAGAACAGTTCCAGCGGCCCCGTTTTCCAGACCCCCTTCCCCACTCGCAGAATGCCGCCGCCATCTTCTCTTAAAGCCAAAAGCGCATCCGCAAAGGCGATGGAATTATCGCTAAGGCCGTCGCCTTTGCCTCCGAAAAGCTTGATGTTGTATAGTTTCATAACACACTACTCTGGTATTTGGGGGCACACCCATTCCGGTGTCCATAAGGCATCTGAGGGAGTCCTGATAGTAACCCTGGAGAGCTGTATCCCGCGCACAAGCTCGACAAATACAAAGGGGACAAAGTTGTCCCTGGGAATGCGCCCGCCCTTATCGTCAAGGACGAAGTGGCGTTGCTGGTACCAGTAATTGAACTCATCGCCCCATGCGGATATATGGTAATGGTTCGTGTAATAGTCCTCGTAGTCCCACCTGAACCTGATGGTACGCTGAATGCCGGTACCGGGGGATATGGGCCCCTCGACCATGACGCCGCTGGTATCGCCAAAACGGACGTAAGCCCAGCGCTGATCCGCCGCGTTCGATGCGTACACTAGCTCAATCTCAAAGGGCCTTTCCAGCCCCATTATTCGCAGGGCGCGCATCCCGTCGCCCGCTGTGCGTATATGCCCCCCCTCCATGGTACCCAGCGGCCGTGGCGTTCCCAGCGGGGTAACACCGAACTCGTAGGGATCCTCCGGGTCTATTTCAAAGACCCCTTGAAGGTGGTCAATGCCGCCCCCGCGCGCCGGGTCGGGAGCGACGTTCCCCGTACCCAGGAGAAGGAATATTCCGTCTCCCAGATGCCAATCGCCTTCGTCGTTTTGGTGGAAGCCCAAGGCCCCCAGCCTTGTCTCAACATCCCCGGAGCCTATGGTCGCCCCCCCGTCAAAATTAAACACACGGTTCCGGCTTGTCGGCCAATTGGGCAGGGCCATCACCGTGGATTCGGCAAATATCGAATTGTCGTGGATAAACCTCGCCCTGACAGTCGTCTGCAAGGGCAGGGGCGTAGTGGCCAGGTACGCTTTAGCCTCGTCCGTAATCCTTACGATCCCAATCTCGTTCCCTTCGGCATCCCAGCCCCTCTCCACGCTGGCAATGGACTTGGTGTCCGAGCCTAATACCACGTCATCGATCTCCCATACCACGTCGTTGACCTGCATGGTATTGTGCGCCGGGAACCTGTCCAACCTAAGCCTCATTTCCCCTATGTCGGAAGTGGCCGCCACAAGCGGATTGTCGAAATACAGCCTCGCGATACCAACCACGAGGCCGCTGTCCCTGCCGTCGTCATCGTCGGGTCTAAGCAGAGATTGCTCGCAGGCCGCAAAAAACACAGCCACCGTTGTCAGCAATGCCGCCGCCAACACCACAAAAAGTTTTTTCCTCATCGTACCTTGCTCCTGTTCCTGTCATATCCTAACGGAAGATTTCTTGGTTTGCGGCCCAGGGGATATACCTAAGCACCTTTGCCCTGGAGTCGTCGGGATTCCTGTCGTAAAGCCCATGGGCACCGAAACCCTCGGGGGGCCTGTACAGGTTGCCTATGAAGGGGTATGCAAACCATTCGTCCCTGGCAAAGAAAAGCTCGAACCTGTCCCAGCCACTGTAACATTGGGGCATGGACATTGCCGCCTGGCCCGTGCCCGCAGGCCCGTTTGCCAAGCCCACCGCGTAGCCTTCGCCCCAGAATGCCCTCGAGAAGGATCCCGTGTAATACCTCCAATCGGTGGTGGCACCCACTTCGCCCCAGCTAAACTGATAGTCAATGTAAACATCCTCGTCATTGACAGTCTGCGTGCGCGGGGTGCCGGTGGTGGCAAAAGGAGCCATAACGCCGCCGGCCCTGTTTACATTGGTAGCCACCGAATTGAAGGCGTTGCCCGCGGCGACACCTGTCCCACCAGGACGTATATCTATGCTCCTTAGCCCGTGATTGTGGAAGGTAGTAGTGTTGCGTACCATAAGGTTCGGGTTGGAGTTGCTGGTAATCTGCCAGCCCCTGTCATACCCGTTGGCAAAAGCCAGGCTTTGGTTTATCTCGTGGAATATCCCCACGCCTTCGCCGCCCATCTTAAAGCCGTTATGCCCGGCGAGGGTAACGAACTCATTGAGCATGATGCCCTGCCTAAAGGCAATGGAATAATCGACAAAGACCGCCCCGGTTGCCCCGGTGTCCCTTTTCGCGAAAAGATCCCAGCCGTCGTCATTGTTGTGGTGCGCAATGGCGGAATAAAACCTGTTCCTAGGGCCGACGGTAAGCTTGGCACCAAAGCCGTCGGCATTAGTCTGCGCAAAGTCCATGTTGTGGAACGACTCGGTCCATTTTATGAGGTTGTCCCTTGGCCAGAACATCACCGGCTCGGCGGCCCTGCCGCTTATCTGCAGGCCCGTGTCGCCGTTGTTGTAGAACATCATCCTGGTTAGGAGGTTGTTGTTGCCGCTAATAACCATTCCCTTTACCCTGTCCGGCGCGCCCCTTACGTGGAAGCCGTCAAGGTGCCAGAAGGAGCCCAGCAGGTGGAAGGCCTCGCCCCCAAGCTCGCCCGCTATGGCCTCGTTCTTGTTCCAGTCAAGCCAGACTCCGTTTACCGTCTCCGCGCGAAGAATCTTCATCTCACCCTGTCGCCCGTTGTTGTGCCTGGGAATTGTAAGCCTTTCACCCATCACGTACCTTCCGTTGAGCATGACGATGTGCTGGCCAGGCATTACATGGTTAATCGCCGTCTGCAGATCCAGGGGGCTTTCCCTGGTCCCCAGCCCGCTGGGGCTACCAAGGCTGAGGCTGTCGTCTCTATTCCCGGTCGGGCCAGTCCTCCATCCGGAAGGAATCTCCGGCCTAATGCCCATCGCCGGCCTTCCCGGCGACGGAGCCACGTAGATGTGGCTACCTGGCTGCCCGCCGAAGAATGTCCTCTTTACCATGTTGAAATTCGTCCGCATCGGGGCGGTCGAGCTTAGGACTAGACCCTGATCCGCAAATTCCCTTGGCGTTCGACCGTCGGGCTGGAAGCTAATGCTGAAAATGTTGTCCCCTTCGCCGGGCGGGAAGATTGGGACGGTAAAAAGCGACTGCGGCACGGCGATCCCGTTCTGGGTTTCGACGATCCACTCGTTGGTTATAAGGCGACCGGGAATCGACCTGCCGTTTTGGGTAACGGAAAGGCTGCCCCTGGTATTGGCCCAGACATGAAGGTAGTCCACGCCGGCGTAATACTGGGGGGAGACAACCACGAATTCCGGATCAAAGGGCGTGGGGCGGAAAGGCGTTGCCGGCGTGGTGTATTGGGCGTAGGCCTCCGAGTACTGGATGTTGCTTACCCAGACCACCGCATCGCGGGAAGCAAAAAGCCCCACATAAAAGTGCCTGTCGTTTACCATGTTAAGGATATTGTCGTGGGGTATGATGCCCCAACGTGGATCATCGCTGGACAGAGCCGGCTTTGGCACGTTCGGGTTCCTTAGCACCCCGGTATCCGTGTCGAAATCGTCGAAACGGTCGTCAAGGTTTTGTATAAGGTACCTAAAGCCGTCGTTGGTTTTTTCCAGCGTAACCCGTACCGTACTGCCCCAGCGGGGGAAGTCAGGGCGCGCCGCCATCGTCGGCATGCGAAGGCCCCTTATTTCATCGGTGAAAAGCGAGTAGTCCCCCAGCATCCTGGGGAAGTAGGCAAAGTTAAAGCGCCCGGAATTCTGCACGCCAGTCTCTATGGGATTGCCACAGTAGGCCCCCCTCTCCGTCGCCCCTGGGAGTATCCCGGCACGCCATTTTACGCGCATCCCGCGCTTGGTGCCGCCGGCCATTATCATGTTGCTGTCGGCGCCAAAAGTCGCGGCCCCGACAAAGTAATGGAAACTGGCATTGCCGTCGGCACTCCCGGCGCCGGGCGTGCCAATACCGGTGCCGCCTAGGTTTGCATCGTGAACCATACCGCTAAGAAGGTTCCCCGATCCATCGGTTTCAAAGCGCCAGCGGTGGTACCTGTCCCAGTCCGGCATGGTGGTGCCAGGGATAAAGATCCCCCCCCCCATACGGCCAGGCAGTGGGGCCATGTCAAGACCCGTCGTAAAAGTGCCGTCAGGATTGGCTACACCATCGGGACGAATCTGCGGCACGAAATCCCGCACCATGATGCCGAAGCCTTCCTGCCCGTTACTGCCGGGGTTGTGCGGAAGCGAATCCCGCCCGGTTCCCAGGTTGCCATAGGAGATAACAAGGAAGTCCGCCGTCATCCTAAAGTTCCTGCCATGCGGGACTTCCCTGAACAGGAACGATATGCCGTCCTCTGAACCGGCAATCTTGCCGCCGCCCTGCCCGCTGCGTGTCGCCGCGATTTCGATAAAGCCGGGCGGAACGTAATCCGGAACCAGCCCACCGGGGAAATGGACGGAGCTGGGGCCGGTGCGATGCGGGCTGTTTTCCGGCAAAGGAAGCTCGATGAAAGCCTCGGGCTGGTTCCAGGGCGACGGAAGCCCCGGAGGGTTGGCGGTGGTGCTCCTCGCAAAGGCCTCGTTCTGGAACCTCATGCTCCGCTGGCCGCCGCCAAGGATGGCCGAACCGCGGTTGTTGGAACTGGTGCCGAAAATCAGCGGGTACGCACCGCGGCCCACGACCTGCGGGTTCCCCGCGGTGTCATACACAAGCTCCCGGCCAGTGACGAATTGCCCCATCCTTGGCCCCGTCAAAATCTCCCCGGTAAAAAAGTCGATCTCCTCGAAAGCGGCAAAGTTACGCAAGGACGCCAGGTGCTGCGTAATGTCCCAGTTCCCGATGTCGCAGGAAACAAGGCCGACAAGAGCGAGAATGCCAAGCGCCCAGAAAAACCGCATTTTATTCTTCTTCATCCTAACCACCCCCTACCACGAAATAACGAGCTTCGTAAAGAAGCCCCCGGTTTCAAAAAGATCGTCCGCAACGGCGGAGCCCCTCTGCCTGTATATGATCTGCGCATCGGACATGGTCTCGATGCCGTGGTTCATGGACAGACCCCTGTTCATGTTGTAGCCAAAGACAAGGCGCGACCTGCCCATATTCAGGCCGGCATGAACCTCGAAGCCCATGTTTTCCGCGAGCCTAAAGACATGCAAAAAGCCTTCCTCACGGTTTGGATCCACGCCCTCGCTGGTCCTCCATTCAACGTCGCCCAGCGTGCCAAGGAAAACTCCCCCGCCTATGAAAAAGTTGCCGTTGAATGTCACCCGCGTGTCAAATGACAGGGAATTGAGCGTAATGGTGTCGCGGTAAATGTGGGCTATCTGGGAATAGGAATAGCCCAGGTTGAATTCGGTGTTGAGGCCCGGAGTCGGAGCCCAGCGCAGGCCAAGACCCGCCCCTAGCCGTAAGGAACGGCGGAAGCTTACCGTCGCGAAGTTGTAGTTGCGCCCTGGGTTGAGATGGTGGTAAGGCCTGTTGGAAAGGGCGTTGTCGTTGTCGTGGGCATGGGCGGCGCGGGCCATGGGATCTATGTTCTTTTCCAAAAACGCAATACCAAGGCCCAAGGGCACGATCATGTTGTCCATGCCGGGGATCCTTATATCCCACCTGCCGTCAAGGCCGAAGTTGTGGCCGGAGAAAATGTCCTCGGCATTCAAGGCGTATACGGCCTCGGCGTACAGCGAGCCGAAAGGCGTTTCCATGCCCCTCATCCGCAGAGCCGCAAACAGGGGAAGGGCATACAGTTCATCGTGCGGCGGGGTGCCGTGGTGGCCGACATCGCCGTCCACGTCGAACAGCGGGGGAATGGCCTCGTTTAGCCTTTGCTGGGTTGCCGCGACTATGGAAACCGACTCCGCAAAGGGAACCTGGAAGACACCCTCAAGCTGAATGGAAGGGAGGTTTTTGGTGCGGATTCTGCTCATGACGTTTTCCGCGCCGAAGCGGGAAACCCTCTGGAATGAGGCAGGGGCCGAATCGAACACCCCGCCCCGAACCCAAAGGGCAAGGGGAAGATCAAGGCCAAGGCCGCCTATCAGATCCATCCTGGCCCAGGCCTGTTCGAAGGAAAGGGCAAAGTAGTCCGCGCTGGCGGCCTCGAGCGTCAAAGGGATATAGGGGTTACCGGGACGGGAGCGGGCGCGGAACTGCACGTAGAGGTCAATCCAGGAGATGGGCATGAAACGAATGCCGAAATCCATCCTGGTCATAAAACCGTTCCTTCCGTTGTTTATGTCGTCAAAAATCCCGACAGGGTTTGCCATGGGATCGGAGACTTCGACCAACTGATCGTCACTGGCAAAACCCAGGGTATACATCCCCATAAGCTCGCCGGAAAGTACCAGCCTTGGGCCTTCCAGCCCTTCCCCGCCCCAAATGTCAACCTGGGCGAATAATGTCGAAACAGCGAAGGCCAGTAGCGTAAACACGAGGACTTTCTTTTTCATAGTTCCATTCTCCTTGGTTTGTTCACCAGGCGGATAAGACATCCCACCCTATGAAACAAAGTAACGCCACCAAGCGTGAGTTTGCCGTTTTATTTTTGCAGAATAACGCTGTTGCGGAGCCCAGTACGGGCTGGGAGCACAGTCAAGGTTTGGGTCATCTATTTTTTGAAGTTGCAGCCCATGCCGGGCCATAAAAAAAACCGGCACCGCCTTTTTTTAAGGCAGTAACCGGCTCTTGAGCCTAAACAACAACCCACCCAAAATAAGGGTGGATCGTTGCCTCGCTAAAAATTCCCCTTAATTGCTAGCTATAAGGGCAGCGTTGGCATCGGCGATAAGGGAATTCCAGGCAAGTGAAACAGCCTCGACAAGCTGTGCCGGATCCCCGTCATGCCACCACATTTGCCATGCGATATGGCCACGGTTCAGGCCGGGAATCATTATCCAATATGGAACAACGTAAAGAGCTGGGTCACGGATGATTGCCATGGTTTCCGTAACGGCACGGGAATCGCGGAAGACGTGCCAAATTGCATCCTGCCATGCATAGGGGCCTTCATCGACGGGCCTTTCCCACAAATCCACCGCTTCCACAATCCTGGCCACCTGATCGGGTGGGAATGTGGTGGGGACGACCATCACGTTCTCGAAGGCAAATACAGAAAAGTTGTTGCGCCTGGGGCCTATGGGGAACATAACCATACCCCAGTCGTCCGTCATACCCTGCAGGTCGTTTCTTACATACAGGGGTTCCACCCGCATTGCGACTATGCCGTCGCTGAAAGCGGCCTGGTACCAAGTCCAGTGGTGGCTTTGATCGTCGGAGGGCGGCGGCATCATGACGCCTTCGTCCCTAAGCCTCATGGCAAACTGTAGGGACTCCAGGAACTCCGGCCTACCGGTCGCGTTGACGAACCTCCCATTGGCACCCCTGTCAACATAAGTCGCGCCGTTGCTGGATATAATCGCGTCAAGGATGTACGTGGAGAGATCCGCAGTCATTGCCCAGGTGTCGATTATACCGTCGCCGTTAATGTCACGGGTAAGCTGCCTGGCTACCGGAAGGAAATTGTCCCATGTCCAGGTGCGGTCCCTCTGCATGTTGTACGGAAGCTCCGGATCAAGGCCCGCTTCCCTAAACAGCCGCTTGTTAAAAAAGACGACCAGGGGTTGCAGACTGTCCCCGTAACCCAAGGACATGGCATACATGTTGCCCCCAAAAGTAAAGAGGTTCATCATGGATCGGTTCCAAGTGGGCCTTCCGTCGCCGACTACTTTTGGGGAAAAGTCAACGTTGGCGTGCTGTATCGGGGCAAGCAAACCCTGCCTGTGCAGGGTCATGGCCCATGCCGGGGTTAGCACAAAGACACTTGCGGCGGGATTCCCAGCCATGATGGTAATAGCCGCAGTCTGCAGCATCTCCCCCCAGCTTGCGATACGCGAAACCCTCATAGTAAAGTTGTGTTCCTGCAGTATCCTTCGGCGATAGGCAAGCTGCCTTGCCTCTATATCGCTTTGAGGCTGAAAGGTATTAACGTCATAGTCGGACCACCAGTTCCCTATGACAATATCCATGCCCCTAAGACGATCTTGTCCACCCCCTGCCCATACGGGAAGTGCCATCAGCAGTAGCAACGGAACCAGGACAAGCCCGACCGTTCTCTTCTTGTTCAGCATTCTCTGCCTCCTTCATCAAAACATAATATTTCCAAGCGGACCGCCACAAGGCGGTTTCCGCATTGAAAGCAAGACCCTACATCTTTATCCCCGTCTGAGCCAGGGATTCGACAAAGGCTTTTTGAGCCACAAGATACAGCAGTATCAAAGGGGCAAGGGTCATAAGCATACCCGTGGCGATTATCATCTGGGTATGGGCCATAGGTGCCTGAATACCGGCGCCGCCGGCGGCCACGTGCATCGCATTCCACCATACGCCAAAGGTTGCGGCTATACCGTCAAGCCCGGTCGCAAGCATGCTGTAGTTCGCCAAGAACAGTGTTGAGTAAAATGAATCCGTCCACTGCCAGACAAAGGAAAACAGGAAGCAGGAAACCAACATTGGGGCGGCATCGGGAAGCATTATCTGGCCAAAGGTCCTAAGCCGCCCACAGCCGTCAATATACGCCGCCTCCTCAAGATCCTTGGGCACGCCCCGGAAATATTGCCTGAGTATGAAAATGTAAAGCCCGCTCTTAAGACCCATACCCGTTGCGGAAAGCAGCCAGTAACCGGCAAAACTGTTCAACATGTTTATTGGCTCGCCCGTAACGAGCCTGAATATGCCGAACACGTCAAAGAACCTAAAGTTAAGGTATATCGAAGCCATGATAACCTGGGGCGGTACGATGATTATCAGCATCACGCACATAAACCAGAAGCCCCTTAAGGGGAACTTGTAACGGGCAAAACCATAGGCCGCCAAGGTACAGGCGGTAACCTGCAATATCGCACTGACAAGCACGATAAACAGCGTCTGGAACAGCGAAGGCCAGTAGTTCAGCAACATGCCAGCCACCCGGTAATTTTCCAGCGTAAAATTGCGCGGAATACTTATGACGGTACCATCGAACAGATCCTGCTCGGCCATAAAACTGACACTCAGCTTGTCAAAGAGGGGCTGCAGGATAAGGAAACACAAGCCGAAAATTAGAACCGCACGACAGAACTTGAAGAAAAACCCGCTGAAAGACTTTTTGACGAAATACCCGCTCGAAAGGATTCGCCCTTCCGTCGGCTTGCCAATACTACTCATAGTAATACACCTTCCTTGAAATAATACCGAGCGCTATCCCGATGATAAGTATGACCACCAGGAAGTATATCCAGGCCATGGAGGTGGCAAAACCGAATTCCATGCGCTGTATAAGGTTTAGGTTTATGTACTCCATAACCCGGTTGTCCGTCCTTATAAAGTAATCCACCACGCTGTAGACAACGTTGACCAATATCAGGGAGCTGACCATGGGGAAGGTTATTTTCCAGAAGCATTCCCAGCTTGTGGCGCCCTCGATTTTGGCCGCCTCGAACATACTTGGCGGAATAGTCTGCAAGGCGGAAAGGAAGATGATTATCTGGATACCCGAAGCCATCGCGATGTCGTAGATCTGGTTTACAATCATGAATATGTAAGCCATGTAATCGGCCGCGGCACCCTCGGTGGCAAGAATGTCCTCGAGAACGCCGGTAATCGAGGTCCTCATCAGGTTGCCTTCCCTTATTATCTCCGCCATGTTGTTCAAAAGGGCATTGTTCGTTTCAAGCCCGATCATTATCCCGGAGGAAATGATAACCGGCAGGAAGAAAACGGCCCGCACAAGACCCCTCGCCTTGAATTCCTGGTTTAGGATCAACGCGACAAAGAGGCTAAAGATAATAACCGCAGGAACGATCAAGGCCATGCGCATAATTTCCTCGGTAAGCATCCTGTTAAAAACCGGATCGACCATCACCACGCGCCTTAGGTTCTCAAGGCCTATAAAGTCCAGCGAAAAACCGTGGTTCACCGTATCGATACGAACCGTGCTGAAAATCATGCGGACGGATTCCACGATGGGCAAAAACATGAAGGAAAGAAAGCCAATCAAGAAAGGGAGTATGAACAGGTACCCTGCAAGTGCGTTCCTACCCTCGATTGTAAGGGAAAGTTTGTCGTTTTTTCTTACGAAATACATTGTGCCTCCTATCGCACCACTATATAGCTGTTGGGTTCGATTACAATGTCGCCGTAGTTCCAGGCGGCTTCGGTCCTGTTGACAAAAACCCTGGCCCCACCCTCGTACACGGTCACCGTTACCCCAGGCGACAGTATTGCGTGATCCACAATGTCCTGGCTAAACAGATCCCCAAAATCGGCGGTGAACCTTTGGTACAGCTCGTTGGCCGCCTCGATCCACCTGCGGTACTCGTTGGCGAAGAACTGCCTGTACCTTGTCTCCTGCAGCACGGCGGCAGGCTCCATCATGAAGCTAAAGTGCAGCCCCGCCCCGGTTTCGACAATCCTAAGCAAGTTCTGGGTAAAATCCTCGGCAAGGTTTATCGCCCGGCCAGTATACGGCACCAGGCCACGAAGCGCGATCTGGTAGAAGGGTACCGAGGAATTAATAATGTTGGCACCCTGATCCTCAAGGGCCATGTCGATGATGATGTCCGCCCAGGGAACGCTGTAGGAGAAGCCGGTTCTTACCATAATGCCAACCCCGGAATCGCTAAGATCGGCAAGCTTGTCCTGCCGCATCCTCATTGCGGCCTCGCGGCTTACCAGCCGCCTTTCGTGGAAGTCGCCCCCAAGCCTCGATCCTATGCTTTTGAATGCGACGTTACGCAAGCCGAAGTTCTCTGCCCTTTCCACGAAGCCGCCGATTAGCGCCATCGAGAATTCCGGGCGGGCAAGGTAGGCGCGTGTCCCCCAGTCGGAACGCTCGCCGAACCAGACAAAACTGAATGGGTATTGTTGAACACGGTTACGGTTCGGATGCCTGGCCACGTCCCGGAAAGTGCTGAAACCGTCAAAGGCCCTGCTATTCCTCATAAAGAAGAAGTCAACCCCAGGGTAAATCTCAAAGCCGAAGTTGTCGGCGGTGGATATCAGGTTCCTAAAGCTCCTTGCATTGCCAAGTTCGTTTATAAGCCTGATTCGCGAAGGCACGGTATGCTCGACACTGTGGTTGAACCAGCCGGTAAGTTTTACGTGAACGTTCTGCCAGCCAAGGTACTCAAAATCCCTTAGCATCCCCTCGGCCTCCTCGTAGGAAGTGAGCCTAAGGGGAAGATCAAAAGGAATGCCAAGCCGATGCTGGATTTTGCTTACCGCGCCTATTATTTCCACGGCAACGGGAACGCCAGTCTGGTTTCTTCTTGCCGCCATCCTTTCCCGCAGAACCGGGTACCTTTGAAGAAGCCAGTTCCGGTACTCCAATGCCATACCAACATAACCGTCGCGGGCGGTTGGGGTGTAGCGTATGGTAATGCCCTCGCCGGCGGGCAGTTCCCTTTCGTATAGGAACACCAGCCGGTCGGATCGGCCCGAAATGTCCATAACGGCGCCATGGATCATATCGAAAACGGGATGCACGATGTTGTAGGAGCTGTTCCGCCCCGACACGTCCGCCCGTATGCTGGCATATGCGGAACCTTCCTCTATAATGCCCAAGAGTGCGGCACCGTTCCTCTGTACGCCAAAAGCCGGGAAGGGCGAACGGTTGTCAATAATCACCGCCTCCCGGGGCATGGCCTCGTTCCAGCCATAAATCCTGCTGAAGTAGGCAAGCTGGGTATGCCTGCCATTGTTAAAGTTTATTATAGCCCCACTGCCGTCCGGCACAAACAGGTAACCTTCGTCATAGAGGCCGCCGGCACCAAAAAAGGGCAGCAAACTTAGCTCTACTATGGGGTACGACGCGCGGAACGCTATTTCGTCAAAAGGCACGTTGACCAACAAGGACCTACCGTCAAGGGTGTAGCGCAGGGTTATGTTGAAAGTCGGCCTTTCCCTGGGACTCACGGCGGGGAACCTTGCAGTGTCCTCGCGCCATTCCTCGTATGTATAGCCCGCATCGGCGAGAAAGCCCTCGATCTGTTCAAGAAGGAATTCAGGCCTTTCCTGCAGGACAAAAACGTTCGTGTGGTTAAGTTCGGGGAACATGTACAACAGTGTCGTCCTGTCGTCGGCAGGGAGCAGGTTTTCAAGATCGTACAGGCGGTAAGCCGCCCTGATCCTACCCCTGTAGGCGGGGGGAACCCTGTCCAGAAGGGAAAGCATCCTGTCTTCCTCCATAGCCGGAGGGATGATAAAGATGCGGGTAAGGTTGCCTATGGTGTAGCGCACCTCAAGGGTCCCGTCTACAACGGCATAGTCAAAAACTCCATGCTCGACACTGTCCTGGCTCGAGAAAAAGGTCTGGCCAACCCCCGACACGTCGGCAAACCGCAGCGAGAACTGGGAATTTATAAGCTGCCTGGTGACAAAGTCCGTCCCGGCATCGTAGTGCCTTCTTTCAGGGTTGGATCTCCATTCAACGCCCGTAACTCTGTCCGTCAGAATTATCTCGGCGGTCTCCGGCAGAAACCGCAACTCAAGGTATTCATTTTCTAGTACAACAGGCTCGCCCGTGCTGTCGTTTCCGAATATGTGAACCTGCCTAGGAAGTATGACCGCCCGTCTGGCGCAGGAAACCATAGCAAAAGCTATACCACACACCAACAAAAAACAGATCGCCTTTTTCACCGTCCCCACTAATTCCTCCTAATGTAAAACAATCAAAACATGGAACCCCAATAAAACCCAGCAGGGCATCGGAATCCCCCATGTTTTATAAACTTTCTTTCCCGTACATCGTTACGGGTTCCCACGCAACGGAGCTTTCCGTACCAGGAACCATGGGAACGGCAAAGGCAAGACAGGCTTCATTCCGCTGAACCAAGCCATAATCCAGCGGTTTGGGAAAACCCAGAAATCGCCAGGATATCCCCAAACCGCAACAGCGAACCCTTACAGAAATTTTTGGCAATGGTTCCCTTACACTTCCTAATACTGATATTCCCCGTACCCGTTCTCCACTTCCTCTTCCACCGGGGCAGCCAGCAGGGCAGCCTGAGCCTCCCCTGCCAATGCCGCCATTTCCGCCGGCACGTACAGCCTGACATCCCAGATCGCCAGTTCATAGGAGCCAGGCCTCCAGCTCTCGTGTGTCATCCACTGCAGGCCGGATATGGTCTCGGGCCGAAGCCGCCCTACTGGAACGCCCCAGGCAGGCTGGAAGAAATTCCTTAAGGGGAGGTTGATCCTTATTGCCTCGTTGGCCACGGTCTCGAAGGCGACCGCGAAATGGGCATAGTCCCTGACAGCGCTAGTCAAAACCTGAAGCAGGTAACGCTGGCCGTCCCCCCTTACCATGAAGGAAATAGCCCCCATTGACTGGATAAGCTCCAACATCGAACCTTCCATATCGAACAGTCCAAAACCCGCATACCCCCATTGGAAAGCATCGGTTACCTCCCCGGCAAAATGCCAAGCCCGCATACCGTCCACCTCGAACTCCGTCATTTCAATGGTGGAGGTGCCATGGTCGGGAGGCCCCTGGTCGTCAAGAACAGTCCAGTCAAGAATGGGCAATGGAACCGACACAAGTTCGTCTGCCGGCCTTGCGGGGGCTCCCGTGCCGCAGGCAACAAACGCCATACCCAGCAGGGCCACGATCGCCCCGCACAGTGCCATCTTCGTCGTTTTGGTTGTTTTCATAAAAAACCCTCCTGATTCGTTGTAGCCGGTATCTGGCTGAATCCGGCTGCTTGGGGAAACCTATTCCCTACATTCCACTGTTACAGTATAATAGAACGTAATCTCCTGGGTGTCAACATTTTTTTGTTTCACAGCGTTTTTTTTGTTTGACAGCAAATTAGGCTTCGGGTTCGATATCAGAACTACGAAACCCCTTTTCGGCGCCCCTGTATGCGGTCAAGTCTGGCAGCTTGTCCAAGGTTACCACAAGCTCATGGTTGTACACCTTAAGCTTGTGCTCCTCGGCGTTGTGGTACCCCCCTGCCCAGAAATTCTCCCTACAGCCTTCGGCATGGGAAGAACCACGGCGGCAGTCGTTCCAAGTCATAAACCAGGACCACATTGCCCCGTCCTTTCTGCATTCATCGGGATCCGGGATCGCACCGTTCTCGGACAATGCCACGATGCGAATCGACGCACGGGCACTTTCCGGAACCATGGACAGGGTCTCGTCGAACTTTTTCTTCTGGGAAGAATAATCCCTGGCCGACTGCGGGGTATCCGCCTCGGGGTACACGTCGTAACCGACTATGTGCACCGTTTCAGGGTGTGGAAACCACGCAGCATCCTGCCCGTTCCACACCCATATCAGGTTGTCCAGCTTGTGGGTGTCGGTCAGGTAGCCGTGCATGAATTCCCACAAGGCTATGCAGGGCTCCGGCCCGCTGGCACCCCACCAGAACCAGCCGCCGGCGGCCTCGTGCAATGGCCGCCACAACACAGGGATACCCCTGTCCTTGAGTACCTGAAGCTGCGCGGCGAGTAGCTCCAAATCTTCGAGCATGGACTCGAAGGCCCCGCATTCAGTGTCCAGCATACCGTCTTTCCAGGGAATACGGAAATCGGTTTTATCCGTGTAGAAGACCCTTTTCCGCCCTACCCGCCAGTGCCAGCAGAAGGTGACAATGCCGTGGACTTCGGGCCTGTCAGCCAGCAATCCTATGCCGTTGTTTTTGCCTTCCCACCATTCGATAGCCTCGTCTGTCTGTTCCCTGCCCCCGTAGAAAGGGTACCTGTCGTAGGGTAATTGGATATAGTCAAACCCTTTAAGCGCAGGGTATTTGCCCGTGTCGGCATGGACACGGGCAATCATGTCTATTTTCGCGTTTGTAGTCCATGCGGCATCCATCTGGCCGGAGACAATGACCCTGCCATAGCAGTCGGCGAGGTAATTCATAAGACGCTCAGCATTGGGCGAAATTTTTCTAGCCCCCCTAAGGATCCGCTGACTCCGGTGATTTATTCAACGCTTCCTAAAGCACCCGGAACAGCACCTCCCTGTAAAGCGACACAAAGTACGCAATAGCATCGCTAACAAGGCTGAAGAAAACCACGAATATAAACACCATTACCCCCATTCCGACAACGGTAAGAAAACTGGAAAGAATGGTCTTCGAAAGAGTGTAGTCGTGTACCATCATCATGCCGGCAAGGATTAATATGGCGGTCCAGAAAAACGCGATACCAGCCAGCAACCAGTAAAGCGCCCCTTCCTCGTAAGTGACAAGCTGGCTAAGCACTATCATTACGGCATTGAGGATCACGTAAGGGGTAAGGGCGTAGGAAACGGCCATGTACACATGGCCCATCCTACCCTTGCCGTCCATCAAAGTGGTAAGACCCCAGTTTGCGACAGTCCACAAAATCAATGGCAGCAAAATCCGCATAAATACGACCGCCGCATTGAAGAATTCCATGTTGATGGTAACGAACTGGAAGCTGGTAAGCGTCAGGCGCATTATCTCCACCAGGATCGTCGCGGCAACGATTATATGAGCCGCAACCATGGAACCACGTTTTTCGTGGATCAAATCCCAAAAGCCATCTATGGGATGTACCACGACGTACAGTGCGTATCTAAGTGTCTTTCCAAGGTGCTGCCACCATGACTTTTCAATAAAAAACTGCAATTTCCTTGCTGTATGAAAAACCAGGTTGCTGCCAAGGCGGCTTAATGTGCTCATGCTTCTTTAATCTCTCTTACGGTTCTCATTGTAAACTTCACGACCTTTGGCACCCCAATCACGACCGCAAGACCCAAGAGCATTATCCATAGATTATCCTCTACCCACTGCATGCGGTAACGCTGGAAAGCCCGGCTGAAGCCCTGGCGGTTGTGCATAAGCCTAAAGTACCTCATCGCCGTCCTGTAATCGCCCTGCCGTAATGCGGCCCTGGCTATACCAACATAGGCAAGCTCGAAATTGCCGTTCATCCTAAGAACCTCCTGCCATATCGCAGCGGAAGCCTCGTAGCGGCCCGAGCGGTATTCGCTAAGGGCATCGTTTATCAACTGCCCGTAAAGGGTCAGGTCGAAACGGGTGATGGCGGCGGTCCTGGAGTCCAGGGCAAAAAGGGAAAAGCCCATGGAATCGAGCGCTACGGGCTGAATAAAATGACCCTGCCGGCTACCCACGCCACCAAAAGCGTAAAGGAGGTTGCCCTGGAAGTCATACACGAATATACGCCCCCGTGTCCTGTCGAAACAGGCGAAGGAATCGTTGTCAAAAGTCGCCACGTCTATAAACCTGGAGGGTCCCGATATCCCCCCGGCGTTGCCCCAGGCAATATCCCCTATTGGATCGGTGTGGCCGTTGCGAATCAGTATGTCGTCACCCATGGCATTGAGCCGCCGCACGGGATCCACGTCCCCGGTCGAACTTGTGACAAATATGAAGCCGCTGCGATCAAGGGTAACGTTGTTGTATTCGGTAGGGATAAAAAGCAACTGCCTGGCCCGCTGTTCCTGGGTGGACAGCATCCTCCACACACGATCCACGATTGTAACCTGAACCCTGTTCGCACCCATGTAGCCGACGAAGTTGCCCCTGGTATCGAATTCCATCAAGCCCCTGTTGATGCCATGGGCCTGAATAAAAATGCGGTTCGAAAAATCAACCACCAGTTTGCCGGGGCGGAATTCCCAGTGCGCCTCGAAGCTTTCGTCATAAGGCCTTGTTATGGAAAAGATGTAGTTCCAGTCCCGATCCAGCCTTAAGGCGCGCCGGTTGTTGGTGTCTGCAATGTACAGAAAACCGGCGCGGGACTCAAAGACATCCATGGGGTAATTGAAGTAGCTTCGCTCGCCGTCAATCATCACGTAATACACCACTTCCACGGCAACGTGTTCCCCGCCTTCCCTGGCCTCGATCACCACTATCCGGTTGTTGCCCGAATCGGCAACGTAGATACGATTCTCCCTGATAAAAAGACCCTGCGGATCACGGAAGTCGCCCACCCCAAGGTCGGAACCTAGGATAAAGGCGCTTACAAAATACGCATCCGGAGAAGCGACCTGCTCCCCCCAAAAATCGTAATTGTAGGTAAAGTTCGTTGGCTGTGCGAAGCCAAAAGCCGCCTGGAAAAAAATGCAGGCGAAAAACGCCGCACGAGCGATGCCCTTTCTCATTCTCATCTCCTTACTCCTTTATTCCCGAATTTGCCATTGTTTGCAGAATGTTACTCTGCGCGAATATAAACAGCACCAACGGAACAACCAGCATGACAAGCCCCACAGCCGCGCCGACACCCGCCATACCAGGCCCCGCCAGGACAATCTGCTGGAGCGCGAAAGGCAAGGTCTTAAGCTGTTCCGTGTGAAGAAGGTTCCCGAACTGGGCATTCCACAAAGCCTGCACGGAAAAGATCATCACCGTAAGCCAGGCGGGCCTAATCAGGGGCATGACTATGTACAGGAAGGTACGCATCTCCTTTGCGCCGTCGATTTTCGCCGCCTCCAGGAGCGTGTCCGGTATGGTATCGATAAACTGCTTAATCAGAAAGAAGCCCAAGGGCATGGCGAAGGCCGGCACGATGACGGCGAGGTAGGTGTCCACCCAGCCCAGCCTGGTCATGACCAGGAAGTTGGGGATCCCCGTGACGTGGCCGGAAAACATTAGGGTGACTATGACCAGGGGGAAAAACTTCTTGACACCGGGAAACTTGTACTTGGAAACCACGAACGCGCCCATCGAAGCAAACAAAATAAGACCGCCGGTCCCCACCGTGGTGATAAACACCGTGTTGAAAATGTAGCGGGAAAAGGTAACCCAAGACCTGTTCATAAATATGAAAAGATCCTGGAAGTTTGCCAATGTGGGCTGCTGCACGAAAAGCCTGGGCGGAAAGAGGAATATCTCGTTCAGGGGCTTAAAGGCGTGGTTTATGGTGAACACCAAGGGCCAGGCAAAAAAGACCCCAAAGATTGCGAGAATCGTGAAAATAAACGCATCGCCACCGTAGGATCGGTTCAGCCTCTTACCGCCGACCAGTTTTTTCTTGGGTTTAGCTACTAGTACTGCCATCTCTACTCCTTTACGTCCCTATCCGTCGCAGCATTTTCTGAATCACGCTGTTGCACAAAATCATGGTGAGGAACAGCAAGGTCGCTATGGCCGAGGCGTACCCCATCTCGAAGCGCAAAAAGCCGTAATCGACCAGGTGGTTCACGACGGTATGCACGGCGTAGTCCGTGCTCGGGAAGCCCGCAAGCTGGGCGGTAACATCCCCGACACCGAAGGAAGCCGTAATCGCCATGACAGCACCAAACATCAACATCCCCTTCATGTTCGGCAGGGTGATGTACCACAGTTCCTGCCAGCGGTTCCTTATGCCGTCCACCAGACCCGCCTCGTAAAGCGTCGGGTCAACGGTGGAAAGCCCGGCGATGAAGGCAAGGAACCCCGCCCCAAGGCTCATCCACATGACGACGATCAATATGACCGGCATCATGTAGTCGGGGTTTGTCAGCCAAAGCACCGGCTCGGTAAGGATTCCCATGTTTATCAGGAAGCCGTTGATGTACCCGTGTGCATCGCCCGAAAAAATAATCGCCCAGACCATGAAAGCGGCGCCAGCAATGGAAGGCGCGTAAAATACGAGCGTCACGAAAGCCCGAATGTAACGTGGCAGTTCGTTGATGAACCATGCAAACAGAAACGCAGCCAAATAACCTATGGGCCCCGTAATAGCCGCCAACACGACAGTGTTCCTAACGGCTATCAGAAACACGTCATCCGCAAGCAGCAGGTTGATGTAGTTCCGCAGGCCGATAAACACCGGCGGCTCAAGAATGTTGAAGTAGGTAAAACTGAAAAACACCGAAATCACCAGCGGGGTTATAAAAAAGAGGCCGAAAACAATCGCATAGGGCGCAAGGAATATGTAGCAAATGCGGTTCTTCACAATCTCCTTGCAGGTATACAGGAAGCGCTCTTTCTTTTTCGCAACGTAACGCTCAAGACTCATTCACTCATCTCCCTTCATATATCGGCAGCCCAAATTCCAGCCGCTTTCTTCTAAGCTCGTCGTTGATGACAAGGGTAAAATCAAGCAGAGTCTCCCTGGTGTCCTCGCCCCTGGTCAGGATGCGGCGCGTCGCGTTGGTTATGTGGCGGCCCACCAAGTAGCCGCCCGGAACCTCGGGAACGCCCACTGCCCACGAACGCTGCTCGTCCAGAATCGCCATCTGCTCGGCACCCCAGGGCAGCCGCCTGAAGGCCTCGATGTTGGCCGTGGGATGGCGTGCGGCCGAACCGATTATGCTTTCAAGCTCACGCCCAAAGCGAAGCTGGGTATCGGCATCCAGCCACCAGCGCATGAATTCCCAGGCCATCAGGTCGCGCCCCTCGCGCCTTGCCCGGTAGAAAATCATCGAGGCAAGGGCCCCGGTGGATATCGAACGGTTTATGGTGCCATCGGGTTGCTCCAGGCCCGGCACAAGGCCGAAGCCCCACAGGCCGCGAATTTCGGGGGCGAAAACTTCCAATACATTGAAGTTGGTGTAATCGGCGAAAGCCAGCGGCATTTCGCCGGAACGGAAACGGTTGACGAAGTCAAAGACCATCGGCGTTCTAAAGTGCGTAAAAAACTGCGTGTAGAAGTCAAACGCCTCGATGGCCACCTCGCTGTCCAGCAGGGTACGGGATCCTTCCTCGTTATACAGGCTGCCACCACGCTGGAACAGATGCGCCAGGAAGTTCGAGAAGTCCGCGGCGACACCCACCCCAGCCACCGAGGGAATACCAACATTCATGTTGTTCCTCTGGATAATCGGCAGGATGCTGATAAGATCGTCCCATGTGTTTGGGGGCGATATCTCCAGCTCCTCCATTATGTCCCTGCGATAGAACATGACGTGGAAGAATTGGGTTTCCGGCAGGCCGAACACGCCATCCTGGAAGCGGAAAGGCGTGACAACACTTTGACAGAACTGCGCCACGGTCTCGTCGAAACCAGGGAACTGCGAAAGATCCACGACGGCGTTGCGGAGTGCATAGTTCACCGGGTCGCCCTGCTGCACGGTAAGGGCAAGATCCGGCCCTATGCCGGCCACGACCGCAGGCATCAGCGCCTCGGGGGCCACCAGCCTGACGTTTACCATTATTCCCGTTTCGGGAGAGAAGGTGTCGTCGATCATCCTCTTGAGGATAGTGCTCTGTTCACGCCCGGCAAGCATCCACACGGTGATAACGCCCTCGCCCTCGTGCACGTCGCCCAGGCTGTCAAAGTCCATGAAGAACGACGCAATGAAGGACCTGAATTCGTGAGCCAGACTGCCAAGGAAGCTTTCGCCGGTGGACGGCAGTTCCGCATCGGCGGCGCTTATAACTATGTAGTCAACGTCAAGCTGCCCCTGGGCAAGGGCCAAAAGGCTGTCGCCAAGGGAGCTGACGTTCTGCCTAAAGTTGGCCAACTGCCTGGGGATCCTGTCGGGCCGCCTGGAAAAGATTTCAAGCTGTCGCGCAAGGGTCATCGCAGCGGCGGTCTGGGGACTGCGCTCGCCGGAATATGCGGTCAACTCGTCAACCAGCCTGTAAAGTATCCTACTTTCCAGTTCCATTGCCGGGATAAGGTGCGGGTACACCGCATCTATCCTGTAGTCCCGAAACGGATCCGGGTTAGGCCCGGTAAGAACCAGAATCTGGCGGTACATCTCGTTCAGGCGGTAGACGCTGTCCTCTATCGAGCTGAGCATCTGGCCTAGGTCGCCCATCACCACCTCCATCCGGATGGTGTTGGTACCGGCACGGAGGGGGAAGAAAAGGTATTCCCCGTCATCGCCGGACAGGGTTACAAGCTGCCACCTGTTGTTGAACATGAAGGGCACCGCGGTAAGTTCCCTGCTGGGAATCTCCCCGTTGATCATAATCGCGCGGTTCGACACGAAGCCCCTGTTGTAGTTCTGCCTGGCCTTTATGGAAATACGGTACATCCCGTCTTCCGGCACTTCGAATTCCCATTCTATCCACTGCCCAGCCACACGCCAGGGATGCCCCCCAATCATGTTGAACCTGATCCTTGACGGAGCCGGAGGGTACGTGGCACCGGAAGACCGGTCGTGTGCGGGAGCCAGCGAGGGGTCGGAGCGGCGCACGGCATCCTCGCCCTGCACCCTCATCATGAAACGGGTATCCCTGTTCCTAAACTCGTTCAGGTTAAAACCAGCCAGAAATTCGGCATGGCTTCCAGGGGGGGACGGAGCTTTCAAGCTGAACGAGCGAATCGCCATAGGCTCGTTCACCCCTTCCAGGCGAATGGTGTTGTAACCGGCCGAAAAATAGAACATATATGGGTAGACATTGTGCCCCAGGATATCCCTGAACCACGCGCCTTCCCATTGGGGAAACTCGATCTGGCTGGCCCGCACCTCGTTGCCCTGGTTGTCCATCCTGCGGCCCCCGGGAACGTCGCCCCAGATGCGCCTGAACATCAGCCTGTCCGCACCAAGGAACGGTATTTCGCCGTTGATCCTTACCCTGCGTTCTATATCTATTCCGCGAGCCTCAAGCGGGAAATATTCAAGGTGGAGGTTGTACAGCCCAGCCTGCTCAAGATAGACCGTAAACTCGACAAAGCCCCTTTCCTCGGTACGCAGAACCACAGCTTCGCCTTGGAAATCGTAAAGCAACGAGGCACCTTCGTCCGCCGTCCAGGCGCTTATGTCGATGGGCCTGTTCTGGGTACCCACGGGGACATGCCCGACACGCATAAGATAGCGGGCATAGGTATTGTCCCTACCCGCAAGCCCAACGGTTAAGTCGTGGCCATACCATCTGTCGGAAAAATCTTCAACACGGGCGCCAGTTAGTAAAAAAACGCTCACAACCAAAACAAGAACAAGCGCAGCATAAACCGCAGCTTTCCGTAACTTGGTGGCAATTCCATTGCCAGAATCTATCCTAGCCATGACATTATTGTACCATACCTGGGCATGAATTAGCAAGCGTTTTTTTTCGGACGGAAAGAGTTTAGCTCCGTCGAATTACTTTCCAAATTCGGTTGGATTTTCCTAAAAATACTCCGTAAGGTGCTGGGGCCGAAGGGTAAAGACACGGCTCAGGGTTTCCAGGTTCCCGTAAAGCTCCAGACCCGAACGTTTCGAAAGAAGGGCGCTTTCCAAGGTACGGTAGCCTGTAACAAGCTGGCTTAGGACGGGGATATCGCAGCGCAGCTGGGCTTCCTTTTGCGTTGGCGACACCCTGGTCTCGCCTGGGGCAAATTCCACGAGGTATCTTCCATTGTTAGCCGCTATGTGGCTGTCCTCCACGTCGATGACATACGACCCCTCGCCCGGCGGCCGGCGCATCATCTCCAGGGCGGCCCTAAGGTTTACCACCCTTGTCATGTCCCTGGGGTTGGTGTGCTGCTCTATGCCCCACACGTTCTCGGTGAAATCGCAGGGGTCGATGAACGTGGGCATTGCCCAGCGGAAATTCCTGTACTGGGCCGAAAGCCCGCCGACTATGCCCAAGACGCCGTACAAGCCCTCACGGTCTACAAAGGCAAGCTCCGTGACGGACATGGCGTGGCCCCCCTCACCGTCATCCTCGTCCCTGTATTTGATATAGCCACGGGGCTTCCCGTCGTCGTCCTTCCATAGGTAAAGGAAAACCCCGGTGTTGTAGGGATCGCTGCTCGTAAACCCCTTCCAGGCGCGGTTGTCGGGCCAGTAATCCCGGCAGATCCCGTGGTTAAGGCCGCTGATGTATGCGGAATGGACTTCCTGAAGCGCGGCGGTGTCGTCCCCGGGAAAGATCTGGACAAATTCGCCCCTGGGCTTTAGCCCCAGGAAGTCCTTTGTCGGTATGCTTATGTTGTTTCGGGCGCATGCGGTGTCGTAGCCGAACATTCGGTAATAGGCATGGGAAAAAGGGCACAGGTTGGAGAAGACAACCCCGTTTTCGTATGCCTCCGGCAGCAGTTTTTCGAAGGTTCGCCGCACCAGGCCGCCTTTGCGGGCTTCCGGCAGGGTCCCCACGCCGCCTATGCCGGACATTTTCACGCTGTTGCCGTCGAAGCGCATTAGGAATTCGAGTTCCCACATGCAGGAGAGGAGTTTCCCATTTACAAAGGCACCCCAGGCCCAGTGCGGCGGGCGCCCGCCCTTGGGCTCACCCTCCCCCTCCTTTTTTTCGGTTTCCTCCGAAAAATCCCTTCGCTGGTTGAAGACTATCGTGAGTATTTTTTCGAGCTGGGGTATCTCCCCAGCCCTAAGCCTGCGTATTTCGATCATCCTACGATGGTAGCACGGTACGGAAAATTTGGCAAACATTACGCCCGCCAACAATCACGATATGCCCAGGCCTGAACCTTCCCCTTGGTTTGACTTCATGCAGAAACCGCGCCCTTTTTAGGGATCGAAAGCCCTTTCCAATGGAACCCTAACCAAGCTGACGTGGTGGCCCAGGGCGTAGCGGCTTTTGAACCTGCCTATCGAGGTTTCGGCGGCGCTTTCAAAAACGGCAACATGGAAAACGCCCCGCTCGTCAAAATATGGGACCAGGGCGGCGACGTGGAAATACTGGCGCATCCTTGGCCGCCCACGCAGGTTGTCCGGGGTTGTGGGCGCATGCATCTCGTTGTTCACGGCGGCGAGGAAAAACCTGCCAGGCTCGTCGATGGCAAGGGTGTAGAGCAAGGGAAGAAGCCCCTCTATCCCATAGCCGGCGTTCTCCAGGAAGCCGGGGAAAGATCGGACGCTAACATTCGAGCCCCTCCGCAGGATGACCTGGGAAAAGGGCTGCCTGCGCACCTCGATTTCCTCCAAGCTGCCGAAAGTCGGCGAGCGCAGAACCGTCCCTGCCTGGGATGCCAGGTTTCTGATCCAGTCGAGCCCGAAGAAGGGATCCCGAAGCTCCTCGAAGTGGTCGGTAAAGGACGAGCCACGATCCCCGAAAGGTTCCCTTAAAGGGGGGATTGCCAGCCGCTCGCCCGTAATCGGCCTTAGAATGCCGTCTATCAGCCATTTTGCGAAACCGGAGCAGTTAAGCCCCGGCTGCCCCCGCTGTTCCTCCCCGGTGGCTATGTAAACAAAGCGCCCGGTTTGATCTATTGCGCCGTCATCGGCAAAACGCAGTTCCGGAAGCCGTTCCCGAACGTTCGCAATGAACTGCCTTTGATCACGGAAGTCGTCTGGGTTGGGTTCGAAGAACCTGACAGGGAAGCCACTTCCGGCAAGGTGCAGTATGTCGCTCAGGGGCATGACGGACAGGCGTTCCATGGAAACGGGCAGCGTAAGGTTGCGGACGACGTAGGCATCATATATCAGCACGTCCATCTGAACCCTGTCCTGGCCGAAGGGCCTGAACTGGACGAAGGTGTTGGAATCGCTTCGTGGGAATGCCCGTACCTTTGTTATGGCCCCGGTGCTCCTGCTTCGGGTGAATTCCCAGGAACCCTGCGCCCAGCCCGGGAATTGCCCGCAGGTGTGGTGCTGCCTGGCGAAAACGACGAGGATTTCGCTCGGCCTGCCAAGGGCACGTATCTCGACCCTGCCGCCGCCGTCTAGGTTGTGCTGGGTACGTGGCATTGCAAGCACCCTGGCAGGGCTTTCGACAAGCCAGGCATCCCTTACCCTGGCTCTTAGGATTGAATCGTCCGGGATCCTGGCCACGGGCAGGTCAAGGCCGAAAGCCGGCTGCGCCGCCAGAGCCAGGCAAAAGAGCGGCAGGAGGAGTTTCCCCAAAATCGATTTTTTTGTCACGGAAAGACCCATATCTCCTTTTATTATCGGCCACTTTTCGGTATAATGTAAGGTGGAGGCGGTCAGAAAATGAAATTTTACAGCCGAGGGCAGTTGATCCTCTTGTCGGTTCTTAGCAGTCTGATAACGGGGCTTCTGTTGCTGGGCGTGGGACTACCGATTCTATTGGCGAACCTGAGGGATAACCCTGGGCAAAGCGTCGTTGCCGATGCGGGGCCGCCGCCTGAATGGGTCGGGCCTGTCACGGCGGACGAGTCGCCGCAGGCCGAATCCTTGCGGACCATCGACCTGTTCGGTCATGCCGAGCGTCCGGGATACCTCGAAGGGCAGGCCGTGCAGAGGCTAAGACCCTTCTCCGAAAGCGAACGTGCGAACATCGAGATATACGAACGACTCAACGCCGGCGTGGTGAACATCACCACCCAGGTCATGGCGATCAACTGGTTCCTTGAGCCGGTTCCCCAGACCGGCGGCTCCGGCTCCGGCTCGATCATAGACCCCCGTGGTTACGTCCTGACCAACAACCACGTAATAGCCAACGCCCACCGGGTGTTCATAACCTTGGCCTGCGGCACCCAGTTCGACGGAACCGTCGTCGGGACGGATCCTGAAAACGACCTCGCCGTGCTCAGGTTCCACCCCCCTCCCTGCATGACGCTGCAGACCATACCCTACGGGGATTCCAGCAGTTTAAGGGTGGGGCAGAAGGTGTTGGCCATCGGAAACCCCTTTGCCCTAGAGCGAACACTTACCGTCGGCATTGTCTCCGGCCTGGGAAGGCCCATCCGCATTTCCCGGCAGCACGTCGTGCGTGACATGATCCAGACCGACGCCTCGATCAACCCGGGCAACTCCGGCGGCCCCCTCCTGGATTCCCAGGGGCGGATGATCGGGATCAACACGATGATATATTCCCCCACGGGCGGCTCCGTGGGCATAGGCTTTGCCGTCCCCGTTAACACCGCCAGGCGTGTGGTGAACGAGCTGATTCAGTACGGCAGGGTTCGGCGTGGCTGGATCGATGCGTCGATGGTGCAGCTTTTTCCGGCTTTGGTGCGCCACGCGAACCTTCCGGTCAACCAGGGGCTTTTGGTTTCACGGACGCACAGGGGCGGCCTTGCGGAAAGGGCAGGGCTTAGGCAGGGCAGCACGGCTGTGCGGCACGGGCGCAACATCATCTACGTCGGCGGCGACATAATCACCTCCGTAAACGATGTTGACATTCGTACCCTGGCCGATCTCTTTGCCGCGCTTGAAAACAGCAGGCCAGGCGACAGGGTCAGGGTCGGGGTAATTAGGGACGGAAATTCCATCACGATTGAGGTGCCTCTTGCCAACAGGGAAGAAGTGCTGAACTGATGGGACTTAACGAAACCCCTTCATCCAGCCGTGTCCACATAGCTTTTTTCGGGCGGCGCAACGTGGGGAAATCGAGCCTCGTGAACGCCGTGACGGGGCAGGATCTTGCGCTGGTTTCCGACGTAAAGGGAACCACCACGGATCCCGTCCACAAGGCGATGGAACTTTTGCCGCTCGGCCCCGTGGTGATCATCGACACCCCAGGCATAGACGACGAAGGCACCTTGGGTGAAATGCGTGTGCGCCGTGCGAAACGGGTGCTGAACAAAACCGACGTGGCGGTGCTGGTGGTGGAGTCGTCGGCTACGACGGCCTCGACCGCCCTTGTCCAGGCCGAGGAAGAACTTGTCGAGATTTTCCGGGAAAAAAACATCCCCTTCGTCATTGCCCTCAACAAAAGCGATCTGTCGTCCCCGCCCTTGGGGGACGTGCCTGCAAGCGACATATCCATTCCGGAAGCCATACCTGTCAGCGCAAAGACCGGCTTTAACGTGAACTTCTTTAAAGAGAAAATCACCGAGCTTGCCAGTGGCGAGGAAACCGAAAAGAGGCTGGTCGCCGACCTTATCCGCCCGCTGGATTTCGTGCTTCTCGTCGTCCCCATAGACAAGGCCGCACCCAAGGGGCGGCTCATCCTCCCCCAGCAGCAGACGATTCGGGACATTCTGGAGGCCGGTGCCGTCGCCATTGTCGTAAGGGACTTTGAATTGAAGGAAACGCTGGCGAAGCTGAAGGAAAAACCCGCCCTGGTGATAACCGACAGCCAGGCCTTTGCGCAGGTTTCCTCCGAGGTTCCGGATGACATCCCCCTTACATCGTTTTCGATACTGTTCGCCCGTTACAAAGGCTCGCTGGAAAGCTCGCTACGTGGAGTCGCCATGCTGGACAGCCTGCAGGACGGCGACAAGGTCCTCGTCTGCGAGGGCTGCACCCATCACCGCCAGTGCGATGACATAGGCACGGTTAAGCTCCCCAGGATGATAAGGGGCTTTACCGGAAAGGAGCCTGAGTTTAGCTTTTGCTCCGGCGGCGACTTTCCCGACGACCTTTCCGGCCATGGATACAAGCTGGTCATACACTGCGGAGCCTGTATGCTGAACGACCGTGAGATACAGTACCGCCGGCTAAGTGCCGAAGATCAAGGTATCCCCTTTACCAATTACGGCATTGCCATTGCCAAAACCCAGGGGATACTTGCTAGAAGCGTTGCGGTGTTTTCCTAAAAGTCACGCCGGGTGGGCTTGAAGCCCGAAAACAAAAAACGATGGACTGGAGTCGGCCATGTCAATAAAGTCAAAAAAACATTCCCTTGTCGCTGCAGCCGCAGTGGTGTCCCTGCTCATGGTGCTGGTTACCTGCGCAACCCCGGTTCCGCCGGTCGAGATCCGGGTTCATGACAATGTTCTTTACAGGTTTGTCATGTTCGAGGACGGCACCTTCGGCTACGATTTTGGCTCGCCCGTTCCGTACCATCGGTTCACGGACGAAATCGTTAGGATTCCCGACACCTTTGTACCCAGCAAACGCCAGTTCAGGGCGGCCTGGGTTGCGACGGTTCACAACCTCGATATGCCGGCTACGGCCTCCCGCGAGGAGTTCCAGTACGAGTTTGGCAGGATCCTTGACACCTTTCAGGAATGGAACATGAATGCGCTTATTTTCCAGATAAGGCCGACGCTGGACGCATTCTACCCGTCTCGGATAAACCCCTGGTCGCACTTTCTTACGGGAACGCAGGGTGCGGATCCGGGTTGGGATCCTCTGGAATGGATGATTGCCCAAACCCATGGGCGTGGCATGGAATTCCACGCCTGGCTCAACCCTTACCGTGTCACCGCCGCAAACTATCGCTGGCTTCCGGTTCCGGGCCATACCTCGGCACAGATTATCGCCATGGGTACGGCGGAACTGGTGCGCACGCTGAACGCCGTCGGGATGTTGGCCGACAACAATTTCGCCGTGCTGCATCCCGAATACGTGTACCGCTTTAACGGAAGGCTGTACCTGGACGCTGGCTTCCCAGCGGTTCGCCGGCACGTCGTGGATACGATCGTTGAGGTCATCGAGAACTACGATGTGGACGCGATACATTTCGACGACTATTTTTATCCCTACCGTGCCGGGGCTTTGGTCTTTGGCATGGCGAACGAGGACAGGGTGGCCTTCGAGCGTTATGGGCTGGGCAGCTTCCCCGACACGCCCGAGGGGATCGAGGCGTGGAGAAGGGAAAATAACACCGCCCTGGTTCGTGGGGTAAGGGCCGTCATATCCGCCGAAAACGAAAGGTCGGGCAGGGCGATACAGTTCGGGATAAGCCCCTTCGGTATCTGGGAGCACAGGCAGAACGATCCCCGGGGTTCGAACACCCCGACCGGTTCGGCACGGACGTTTTCCGGTCAGGTTTTCGCCGACACCTACCTTTGGGTTAGGGAAGGGCTTATCGATTACGTCATTCCGCAGATTTACTGGAGCTTCGACCAGGGTGCCGCCCCCTATGCCGAGCTTGTCCGCTGGTGGGCCTCGCTTGTCGAGGGCACCAACGTGAACCTCTACATAGGACACGCCAACTACAAGCACCTGGACAACGCCGCCTTCGAACCGGCGTGGATGAATCCCGAGGAAATCGTGAACCAGCTTAGGTACAACCAGTTACATCCGCAAGTTGGCGGCAGCGCCTTCTTCCGCTTCCGCAGGCTGCTTCCGACCGAGGAAACCGAGCCGAGGCACAGGGCGGCGAACGAGGCCATAGAACTGCTTCGTTCGCATTTCCAGTCACACAAGACAATCGTTCCGGCGAAGCCCTGGCTTCAGGCCACGGCGCCTGCGGCACCGCTCAACGTCGTCCGCCGTGGCAACACGGTCACCTGGACCGATTCCGAGGACAACAACAGCAGATACTATGTCGTCTACCGTGTCCTAAGGTCTAGGATTAGGCGCGAGGGCCTGGACAGGCTGCTTGACGATCCAGTCAACATCGTCGCCAGGGTCTGGCGGAACGGCCAGGAGCACAGCTTTACCGACACTGCCGAACTGCAAAGGCCCAGGCGCTATGCGTACATCGTGACGGCGTTCAATGCGGCGCACGTCGAGTCCGAGCCTAGGGTTGCACGGGGAAGGTAGGGCGGTTCACTCTAATCAAGAAGCTTCTGTACCGACGGGGTCGGGACAGGAAAAAGGCCCCTCGGAACCGGTTCCCTGCATAATAATATTGAGCAGCCCATCGGGTGTTACTACGGGTGTCGTAGCGGAGGCAAAATCGGAAGTATTGCGGGTAACAATGTAATCCACGGCAAGACTTTCGCCTGCCGTGTACTGCACAGCGTCCTCAAAGTCGCCCCAATCAAGAGTCAATGCCCTGCGAATCTCATTGCCAGTTACGGCAGCCACGTCAACGTTTGCCAGTAATTCCCTAAGCAGGCTTGCGGCGGTTTCGCTTCCAAGGTTTTTACGGCTAACATAGTATATGTCGGTTATGGTGGAAGCAGATATAAAAAGCCCTATGCCTCCTTTTGAAAGTCCCAGTATTTGAGACCCCAAAACGTAAAATGGCTGTCTTTCCAAAAGCACGTCCAAGGCAACGTTGGCATCGATGAGAATTTTCATGCGGTGTACTTTTCCGCAAGCCGTTCATTCCGAATGTCGGACAAGCTTATGTCTGCCGGTAGACCCGCCCCTTTCAGAACGCCTACAAGATTTTGTATTTCAGGGGCCCTGGCCCATTCCTCGATTTGCGCCATCGTAAACTGCGGAAAGTTATCCTGTCCAAATATGCCCGCTTTAATGGATACTTCTTCCTGCGGGTCGTTGACTGGCAGGAGTATTACTTCCACTTTTTTGCCTTTAAAGGCAGGAGGCAAATCAAAAATATCCGCCAAGGCGCTTGAATCGACAAATTTTCGAACAGCCGTCATTTATTCTCCTAACTCTTTAGGTTCCCTAGGGGGTGACAGAAACCGGTGACCAGCACCGCTGCACTACCCCTCCACCCGATAAAGGCGTTAAGCCGCGTTCCAAGGTAGCCGAACCTGCACACTGGCAATGCGCACAAAAAAAGCTGCCGGGGCTGGGAGCCAATCCAGGATGGGGCCGTGAAACCATCTGCCCCAGCAGTAGCCACTTCCGCTTTTCCCGACAACTTGACCGACCCACGACAGCAGACCGCCCAGGTATACTATCGTCCCCTTATTTATATTTGTCAAGCGGATCCAGCAGGAAAACCACGACAAACGCCGATATGAGTACCAAGCTTACCAGCAAGGACGCGGAAGACGAGCGGCTGTAAGCGGAGGCTTGTCGTATTCGTCTATATGGCGAAGGTCAAACCGACCTTGCTGGGGCGGTGCGAATCAGGAATCGCCGCCAAGGGCTAAGAAAAGACAAAAAAAATGAAACGTGGCGTGTAATTTGTACCATGTATATGGGATTTTTACGTTTACAGGCTACATATCCGTGCTAACATGGACGCAAATGAGAGGGCAGATGGCTTTAGTCCATCCCGAAAGGGGGACGGTTACATACGAAAGCTACAATTTCATGCCAAAAGGCCGCCTAGGCGCCGGTTCCCATAGGGACGGCTCCACAGGTGCCCTGCGCTTAGTACCCCCCCCCCCCCCCCCCCCCGGCTAATTCCTTACTACATAAGGACTTACGCGATTTAACTGGATCCAGGCAAGCAAAAAAAATAACAAGTGAAACCCAGAAATACGCTTTTCGCAAGGTAGATCCGCAGGCTTCGCCGGTTGCACGGGTCCCCAGGGCATGTGTCCTGTTCCTTCAAGATAGCAATATCTACGGGAGGCAGCCCGGGAACCCGTGCAATCGGCAAAACCTGTGGGTCCAGCGCCCAAACCCAGGCACCAATCCTCATTTTTTACCGCTTCCCGCCCCATTGTCAACCAACCAGGGGCGGGATTCTATTCCCAGGGAAAATCGCACGTTGTGCGATGAGATAAATTTTTCATCTGTTGCGGGCAGTATCCCGTAAGGCGAGTGCTTTTATAGGAGGCATATAGTGAAAATGAAAAGATGGCTTTTCGCAGCAGCCGCAGTGGCCGTGGCGATTGCCCTGGCAGGATGTCCCACTACCGTAGGGAACGACAATGGAAATGACAATGGAGACAATGGGGGCAACGAAGACCTCATTTGGGACGGGGGTTTTAGCCTGGCTTCTCACCTTGCGACTTTGGATGTGGGCGAGGACGACCATGATGTGATATTTGGGGACATACCCTTTGTCAGGGCAGGCGGGGACGACCACGTAAGCTTTGAGGTGATTTTGCACGAGGGCAGGAATGCGCTACAGGTTACCGTTACCCAGGACTGGGCGGGCTTTGACATCCTGCACCGCCACGGTAGCAGCATGCATTTCGACTTCCAGCCTGGGGACTACATCCGTATAGCGGGCGAGGTAGTGTCGCCGGCAGCCAACAGGATAGGCCTTGGTTACGGCCAGACAGCCGTCTGGTTTCAGAACTGGCAGTCCGACGCCGGGGAACCCTTTGACGAGTCGTTCACCATGGCCGCGGGAAACATAGCCGAAATGGTTTCCAGGGAAGGCCCCGATGGCCTTAGGGTAAGGGGAAACCAGGGGGTTGCCAACAGCGTGTTCATAATCACCGACCTTATTGTTCGCGACCCCTCCTGCCCGGAATGCGGCGAGTACCCCTGTGACTGCGCCCCGGTGGAATACGTTACGGTAACGGCATACGGCGGCGCCACGACGGTAGCATCCCCTGGCACGCTTCAATTTGCCGCGGCCGTAGGCCCCGAAGGGGCAAGCCAGGCGGTTGTGTGGAGCGTTAACCCAGCCGTGGAAGGTGCTTCTATAAACGCCACCGGCCTTTTGACGATTGCCGAAGGCACGCCCCCTGGCACGGTAAGCGTTAGGGCCACCGCGGTTGGCACCGATATATATGGTTATGCGACCGTAACGATACCCTCGTTTGGGATTAGCCTGAGCGCTGCCGGTATGGTTGGTACAAGCCTTGGTTTCGGGTTCTTCAACATTGAGGATACCCCCGTCGAAGCTAGGGTGGTAACCATAGCCAACACCGGCAACCAGCCAACTGGCGCATTGACCGTAGTGTCGTCTGCCCCAGCCGTTTTTGCGGTAGCCCCTGCGGAACTGCCAGGCGTACCGTTCCCGGCAGGCGAGACACCCGTAACGTTCACGGTAACACCTTATGCCGGTTTAACTGTACCGGCGGGAGAAAGCGAACACGAGTTTACGGCTAACATAACGGTTGACGGGGCAAACATCGCGCCGTTCGTCCTTGCCGTAACGCTTACGCTGACTACGGAGGCAATAATAACGCCGACTGCCGTCACGATAACGGCACCCGCCGAAAACAATGCCCCCGCCCCGCGCGGTGGAACGTTGGATTTTGTGGCCGCACTGTATCCCGAGGATGCAACTGGCGATATAAGCTGGGAGATCGTGGGTGAAGCCCATGGTGCGGAAATTGCCCCCGCGACTGGAGCAAGTGTCGTATTGGACATACCAGATGCTGCGCCTGTAGGTACAACCTTGACCATTAGAGCCGTGGCAACAGTTGGCGATGAATATGACACAAGGACCGTTCTCGTTTCGTATCCCGCGCCGGCTAGCTTTACGGTAGCACCACCAACTCCCTCGGTAGGGCCGACTGGTGGGACAGTGAATTTCACGGCGACACCAGTACCCGCGTACGCAAATCCAAGTGTCACCTGGAGCATTCCTGTTGATGCACCAGACGGCGTAGCAATTGTCGCCGCAACTGGTGTGTTGACGGTTGGCCCAGGGGTAACGCCAGGGAATATAACTGTTACAGCCACCTCAACGGTTTATGCCGGGGCAACAGGTACGGCGACTTTAACTGTTGACCCGCCGCTTTCGCAAACTTTGGGAGACTTCATATCATTTACAGGATATGAAGTCACTGCACCCGATTGGCTTGAGTACGACATAAAGGAAGGCGGAACACTTGAGGTTTTAGGCCCGCTGCAGAATGACGGTGTCGAAGATACCAGCGCAAGATGGGTTTACTATGATGGTGGATTGATCCTACATCAAACTGGAAGATCCGATAGGGATCATGGGATCATTATGCTGAATTCGGCATTTGACCTCCAGGCACGCGATGTCATAACCGTTCGTGCTAGAATTTATCCAGCGCAAACTGGTTGGGCCGCAATTGTACAAAACGCTGATACAGATGGCTGGTCGGAACAGGGGCAGTCACCTAATGCTAGTGCTGGTGGTATAGTAACATCCATATTTACTGTCGGTGAAGACCATGTGTCCTTGATAGCTGGTGGTACCCCACCAGGGATTCGTATTGGCCCCAATGGTGCCAATAATGCAGATATGTTCATCTACAGCATCACAGTCTATCGACCCGATCCGCCTCCTCCTCCTGGGGATGTCGTTTTTGACCTACAGAACCTTAATGAAGCTCAGGCTCTGGAGCAATTTGCGGGCGTGAACACTGCTGATAGATCCACCCTTAGCTTTGTGTCTGAGGGCGGTGTCAACAGAGTAATAGCCGCAATTGGTGGCACCGGAAGTGGCCTTACCGACTCGCAGAATTTTGGCTGGGCACCTTTCACGATTATACGCCCAGGACAAACGGGTATCTCGGCAGGTTATACGCTGGACTTAACGGTAGCACTTAGCCATGATGGCACTGGCGCTGGCGGTATACAGCTTCGGCAAGGTGGTGGCGACCCAGCCCAGATTCCTATATCTATAGCAACGGGTGTGGTTACGCATATCTTGACAGCGGATGATATCGAACACGGTCTTCAGTTCCGCCATAACTTCTGGGAGGGAAATCCTTTGAATCCTCTTCCAGATGGTTTCACTTTTACCATAACCAGTATGACAATCACTGGAATTGAGGACTGAGGTCTTGTGCCCTAACCTTGCACTTGATTGCAGGGTTAGGCCTTGGCCTGTTGGGAAACAATGCCAAAGCCTTTCGGTTTTGGCATTGTTTCATCGCAAGTTTGTTTTGCTTCGGGATGGGAATCAAGGCTTGGCGAGAGACAGCCCCTTGGCTCCCCGTTTTCGGGATTCAACTTTGGGCTTGACTGGGGGCTAATGCTTTAGCCCTCCGGGTGGCCCCGCACTCACTAAGGTCATTTTCTTCATGACCGCAGGGAGTGCGGGGCCACCCAGAGGGTTCGGCACCACCCCCGGAACAAGGCCCATTTTGGGGCAAAGCCCTGGGAATACCTGGTTTAGTTCGGACACAAGGCAGCCCCCGTTTCGTTGAGGCGGCAAAAACACCGCAAAGGCGTTTATCATGTACAACGTGGAACCAAGAATAAAAATCGTCGGCGGAATCGCCAACATAGCCGCCGCCGTCGATGCAAGGCTTAACCGCAAGGAACTAGCCGCAATCCTCAACCTGTTCGGCCAGCGAACAGCCCAGGGCCACGAATACACGGACACCAGCCTTCTAATAAAAAAGTCGCTCGACCACTGGGCAGAAATAGACGAATCCACGGCGGACAACATCACCACGGTTTATACCAACAAGGAAGCGGGTAGCGATTAGTGGCGAGTGGTTAGCAGGCATTAACCACTAATTCCCTTCTGATATCATCCAGCGTGTAGCGGTTTTGTCTCTATCACCTTCTTGTATGAAAAAATGAGGGGATGGAAGTTCTTGCAAAATACCTGGGATTGGTTGAGGCAGAACGCTTCATAATGCTCATACAGCGGGAGCCATTTGACTATACAAAATGGCAGGAAAATCTGTTCGAGGATATGACCGTCGAAGAGATAAGCAAAAAAGCGGCAATAAAGAATCCCCCCGCAGAGCACTAATCTTGCCCATAAATTGGGCGCGGCAAGCTGTAATACAAAGCTGCTTCGGGGCGACACTGCCCAAGCAAAGACAAAGCCCCGCTATCCTGCTATACTCGGGGGAGTATGAGCCAACATTTTATTGATCCTGAATACATAGAAAACCTGCTGGAGGAGGCAAAACAGGCCGACCATGCCACCGCCAGCCTGGCACTTGACAAGGCGGAACGCTTGGAAGGCCTAAACCACCGTGAAATTGCCTCGCTTCTGCTAAGCGACAGCCCCGAACACCTTGATCGCATCTTCGCCATAGCCGGGGAAATCAAGCGCCGAATATACGGCAACCGGATTGTGATGTTTGCCCCGCTGTACGTCAGCGATTACTGCGTGAACCGCTGCGCCTATTGCAGCTTCAACCAGGGCCATGGTTTTAGCCGCCGCAAACTTTCCATGGACGAGCTGCGGCAGGAGGTAAAGGTACTCGAAAAAATGGGCCACAAGCGGCTGGCCCTGGAAGCCGGCGAGCACGAGGGGGAATGCCCCATCGACTACGTTCTTGACTGCATCAAAACGATCTATGACATGAAGTTTGAAAACGGCGAAATCCGCCGGGTCAACGTGAACATCGCGGCGACCACGACGGAAAACTACCGCAGGCTCAAGGCCGCGGGAATCGGCACCTACATCCTTTTCCAGGAAACCTACCACGAGCCTACGTATGACCGTGTCCACCAGGCCGGGCCGAAAAAGGACTTCGCCTGGCACCTTACTGCCTTCGACCGTGCCCAGGATGCCGGCATTGACGACGTGGGTGCCGGTGTCCTGTTCGGCCTGGCAGATCCCTATTTCGAGCTTATGGGCCTTCTAATCCACAACGAGCATCTCGAAAAAAAATATGGCGTGGGTTTTCACACTATTTCCGTCCCCCGGCTTTGCCCCGCAACCGGAATGGACATAGCCGATTTTCCAAACCTGGTGGACGACGCAAGCTTTGCAAAAATAATTGCGCTCATCCGCATCGCCGTCCCATACACTGGCTTGATTCTCTCGACAAGGGAAAACCACGGGATGCGGAAAAAACTTTTGCGGCTGGGCATATCCCAGCTTAGCGCGGGTTCCAGCACCGAGGTCGGGGGCTACGCAAAACGCCAGCGCAATGAGGCGGCGCAGCCGCAGTTCCTGGTGAACGATGACCGCAGCGCCCTTTCGATAATCGCGGAGCTGATGGACGACGGCTATGTCCCCAGTTTCTGCACGGCCTGTTACCGCAGCGGCAGAACGGGGGATCGCTTTATGTCCCTGGCAAAGTCGGGGCGCATAGGAGACGTCTGCCTCCCCAACGCCCTTATGACCCTTTGCGAATTTTCCATGGATTACGGCGACGATGCTTTCAGGGAAAAGGCATTCGCCCTCATCGACGGGGAAATCCCGAACATCGCCGAGGGGGGAATACGCCAGCGCACCGCCGCCAGCATCGAGGAGATACGCTCGGGCGGCGGTCGGGATTTTTTTGTTTAGGGGGCGCTTCCCTTGATTTTCCCCTGGAAAAAATGGAATTATATGCATAGCTGGAGGTTGGCGATGATAAAAACCGTTGTCTGTTTTGCGTTCGTTGTTCTTGGAGTGGTAGGCCTGTTTCCCTTTGGCTTGGTGGCGGTTTTGCTAAGCTTCCTGAGGCTCCGCAAGCCAATGTCGGTTTTTATCTATCGTATCGTCCAGGCTTGGGCGCGGTGTTTGATCGGCTTGGTCGGATGCAAAATGACCGTTGTGGGCAGGGAAAACATACCACGCAAGGGTGGAATCTGCTTTGTCAGCAACCACGCCAGCATAGCCGACATCCTTATGTTGCTTGGTTACGCGGGCAGGCCCTTCGGCTTTATCGCAAAGAAGGAGCTTATGCGTATCCCCCTTCTGAACCTGTGGATATCCGTGCTGGGCGGGCTGTTCATAGACCGCAGGAACCCACGCAAGGCGCTCAAGACCATAAACGCCGGGGTCAAAAGGATTAAGGCCGGCGGCGGCATGATCATCTTTCCGGAAGGCAGCCGTTCCCGTGGCAAGGGTCTCCTGCCTTTCCGCCCCGGGGCCTTCAAGCTGGCGGCGCAGTCCGAGGCGGTCATTGTCCCGGTCGCCCTTGCCGGCACCTACGAGGTTTTCGAGAAAAACTACCGAGCCAATCCCTGCCCCGTCAGGATTACCTTCTGCGCCCCAATCAATGTCGCCGACATCCCCGCCGAGGACCGCAAAATGGTCCTGGCAGACCGTGTCCGCGAGCTTATCGGGAAGGCGCTGGAGGAGGGCAGCGGATCCCTGGCCTCCTAAGGCGGGCTTGCCATGGCTGCGCCACAGCCCTGCTTCATCCATGCGGACATAGACGCTTTCTATGCCTCGGTCGAGCAGCTTGACCGGCCGGAATACCGGGGAAAGCCCGTAATCGTCGGCGGCCTGCCAGGGGACCGCCGCAGCGTGGTGTCGGCGGCCTCCTACGAGGCGCGGGGCTTCGGGGTTCATTCGGCCATGCCCCTGGCGCAGGCGCTTAAGCTTTGCCCCGACGGGATATTCCTGCGCGGAAACATGGGCCGTTACCGGAAAAAGTCGGCCGAGATAATGGCGATATTCGACGAGTTCTCCCCCAGCGTCCGGCAGCTTTCCATAGACGAGGCCTTCATCGACATTACCGGCACGGGGGGGCTGTTTGGCCCGCCGAAGGAGGCCGCCGGGAAAATCAAGGAACGGGTTTCCAGGGAGGCCGGTGTGACCGTCTCCGTAGGGGTATCGTCCAACAAATACCTTGCCAAGATTGCCTCCGGGATGTCCAAGCCGGACGGCCTGTACCTGATTCCAGCTGGCGGCGAGGAGGCCTTTATGCGCGCGCTGCCTGCGGAAAAGATATGGGGTACGGGAAGCGCCACGCACGAGCTTTTCAGGAAGCACGGGATCAAAACCGGGGACGACATTTACCGTCTTTCGCAAGGCATTCTCGCAAGTCTTTTCGGGAAGGCCAAGGGCCTATTTCTCTACCGCGCCGTGCGGGGCGAGGGGGCGGCCTTCGAGGAGGAAAGGGAGACCCGTTCGATAAGCAGCGAGCGAACCTTCGCCTTCGACCTGCACGACGAGTTCGCCATGGAAAGCGTCCTCTTCGATCTGTGCCAGTCCCTTATCTGGCGGCTTCTGGAAGGCAAGTGGCGGAGCCGCACGGTATCGGTAAAAATTCGCTACGGGGACTTTTCGACGGAGGCTGCGCGGGAAAGTAGGGTCGAGTATGTCAAAACGCTGAACGAGCTTTACGACAGGCTCCTGGGCCTGTTCCGCAGGAAGTACCGAAAAGGCAGGGGGCTGCGGCTTTTGGGCGCAGGCCTTATGAACCTGGAGGACGGAACCGAGCTACAGGGGGAGCTTTTCGGCGATGATGCGGAGAAGGACCGGCGGCTGGAAAAGGCAATCCTGGACATCAACAAAAAATTCCCCGACGCGGCCTTGCGCCGGGGACGTTCCTGGCTTGCGGAACAGTAAGGGCCGTCTAACGTCTACCCCAAGGCGGGGCGGTTCTGCCGACGGCGCGGATCATGGCCTGCATAAGCTCGGCGCTTTCCGGGGAATTCGGCTCGGCATGGAAGCGGTCGAAGAGGCTAAAGTTCCCCTCGCTTGCGCCAAAGGGGTCGAACCTCCCGCCGTTTTCCCAGACTATGGGAACCAGGCCGTTTCTCCTTGCGCTTGCGTATACGTGGGCGACATAGTCCAGCCTGTTTTGGTGTGCCGCCGGCATGTTCGCCTCGTTAAAGCCGGGATGCCGCCTTCCGTATCCGGCCGGGCCTATCTCGCCGATAATCACTGGAATGCCCCTGTCCACGAAGGCCTGTCTGAAACCCTCGAAGATGCCGTCGATAAATTCCCTGGATCCGCCGTAGCCCATGTTGGGCCAGACGTGGTTCAGGGACATCAGCGCGAAGTCGTTGGGCTGGTAGAAGTGGAAGTTCACGATCTGCCTGTTCGGGCTGGGATCGTCCGGCAGCCTAAACCATCCGATGACGTAGGCTTCCACGGTCCTGTAGCTGGTGTTGTAGCCGGAGATGACAAGAAAACGGTAGGTGTTGTTGCCGCCCGTCCTACGCACGGCGTCGGTAAAGACCTGGTTCCACCGGTTCACTATCCTGTACTGCAACATGTTGCCGGTACCCCAATCGCCGACGTGCAACTCGTTGAAGCCCTGGAACATAAGCCATTCGCCGTGATCCCTGAAACGCATGGCTATCTGTTCCCATGCCCTCTCGAACTTTGCGCTTATCTGCTCGTGCTCCTCCTCGCTGGCAAGCGACCTCGAAATCGAGAGCCAACCGTGCTCCTGCGTGCGGCTTGAGGTAGCGCCGTCGTGGTGCATGTTGATAATCACCATAAGGCCGGCGGCCCTTGCGTATTCGACGACCGTGGCAACACGCTCCATCCTTTCCTCGGCAATAAGGTGATCCGGGGCATCCCCGATGTGGCCCATCCAGGTTACCGGTATGCGCACGACGTTGAAGCCCTGGGCCCTGATTGCCTGGAGCATTTCCTGGCTTGCCGGTGGGTTGCCCCAGACGGTTTCGATAGCCAGGTATGGAGGCGGCCCCCAGCCCCGGAATGCATCAAGGGTATTGCCAAGGTTTATGCCAATTGTTAGCCGCTCGTCCCTGAAAAATTCGAAGGCCGTTCTCCCTGACATTTCCCCGTCCATGGGGTGCTGGTGCTGCCGCCGGTTTGCGCCGGTGCCGCAGGCCGCCATTTGTAGTCCGCCCAAGATCGCGAGGGCGGCGAACAAAAGTCTTACGCTGGTTTTCATTGAAACCTCCCTATCTACCGCAATTATACCACGAAAATTGGCAGGCTGGTACGGCAAGGGCGCAAATTTTACGCAATTCCCCCCTTGACAAAAAAGCCACGTTTCTGTATACAGAAACACAAGGTATTTCTATGCTCAGAAACGCTAGCAAGGGGGCATCCTTATGACAATCAGGCCATCGCTCGAAGAGGCGAAGGGTATCGCCGAAACCGGGCAGTACCGTATGGTACCGATTAGCACGGAAATGTATTCGGACATGGTTACGCCTGTCGATGTGCTTGGAAAACTGAAAAACGTCAGCCGGCACTGTTTTATCCTTGAAAGCGCGGAGGACACGAAAAACTGGGGCAGGTACACTTTCCTGGGCTTCGACCCATCGATGGAGATCACCTGCCTTGACGGCGTGATGGGCATCAAGTCGAACACCGAGCCGGGCGAGGCGAGATCCTTCGAAACGGGCAAGCCAAACATGCACATACAGGAAATTCTGGACGGGCACAAAAGCGCGAAGCTGGACTTCCTGCCGCCTTTTACCGGGGGGCTGGTTGGGTATTTCGCCTACGACTACGCCAAGTACGCCGAGCCCTCGCTCAAGCTGGATGCCCGCGACGAGGAGCGTTTCAACGATTTCGACCTGATGCTCTTCGACAAGCTGATCGCGTTCGACAACTACAGGCAGAAGATAGTTTTGATTGTCAATGTCGGTGTTGAAAATATGGAGGCCGAATACGAGAAGGGGAAAGCCCGGCTCGAAGAGATGAAAAGCCTGATAGAAACCGGGCGACATGCGCGGACGGAACCCGCCCAGGTAAGGTCCGACTTTAGGGCCCTGTTCACGAAAGAGGAATACTGCGGTATGGTGGACAGGGCCAAGGAACATATCAGGGAAGGGGATATCTTTCAGGTCGTGCTGTCCAACCGTTTCGACGCGGATTTCGAGGGCAGCGTTTTCGACGCGTACCGTGTGCTTAGGACGATAAACCCCTCGCCGTACATGTTTTACTTTGGCGGAAGCAATCTGGAGATCGCCGGCGCGTCCCCCGAGACCCTCGTAAAGCTTCGCGACGGCAAGTTGTTTACGTATCCGCTTGCCGGAACCCGCCCAAGGGGCGCGACCGACGAGGAGGACCTGGCGCTGGAACGGGAGCTTCTGGCCGACGAGAAGGAGCTTGCCGAACACAACATGCTGGTGGATCTTGGGCGCAACGACTTGGGGAAAATAAGCGAATTCGGCACGGTCGAGGTGGAAAAGTACATGT
>Ga0209755_10000762_pt1 | contig 55960 bp, 52 predicted proteins | sample TergutCo191P1_FD_187301 | JGI IMG/M metagenome (GOLD analysis project Ga0209755, IMG submission 187301) | Cornitermes sp. P1 segment gut microbial communities from Petit-Saut dam, French Guiana - Co191P1 (SPAdes) (version 2) | ecosystem: Host-associated > Arthropoda: Insects > Digestive system...
TCGGGTTTAAAAGAGTACTCATTTGTATGCTGCTCTTTGCGCACAAAAGCCCAACATCAACCATATAAAGCTTAAAGATTTCCTTTTCTTCGTAGTCTGAAAGCGGCATATTCGGCGTGGTTACGCTGTGCACTTTATGAACTATGCCTGAATGCACAAGCCAATCCATTGCGTCTTCAAATTCCTTTGCCCTGCCGCCTTCTTTTATCTCTTTGTAAATAAATTTCTTTTTTTCCTTAGCCAAATGCACAGGAATAGAATCAAAAAGCATTCTAACTTTTGGGATATTCACGCCTTTTATGTGTTTGCTAAAATCTGCCGCATAATCTTTCAATATTGAGGCTTGAATTTCTCTTGCCAACCCAAAATCCCTGTAATTCACATAGCTTGCCACAACGCGCGGCATTCCGCCTATGAAAAAATAGGCTTTCAATGCGTCTGTGAATTTATCCGATAAGTCGTGGATTAAATCAAAATCCTGCGAAAGTAAGATTTTATGCAATTGAGGTTCGGCAACCGCCAAAAATTCCGCAAAAGACATTGGGTGCATTTCGATTCTATCAACTTTGCCAACAGGAAAACTTGTTCCTTCGTGCATGGCTACGCCTAAAAGCGAGCCTGCAGCAGCAACATGATATTCCGGCGCATTTTCGGCAAAGTATTTCAGTGAAGCCAAGGCTCTTGGGCATTCCTGAATTTCGTCAAAAATAATCAAAGAGTTTTGCGGTTCTATTTTTTCGCGGCATTCCGCTTCCAGAGCTGTTAAAATTCTTGAAATCTTTAAATCCCTGTCAAAATGGGCTTTGAATCCCGGAGTATCATCAAAGTTCATATAAATCATATTTTTATACTCGTTTTTGGCAAATTCTTTCAAAAGCCAAGTTTTGCCAACCTGCCTGGCCCCGTTCAAAATGAGCGGTTGCCGCATTTCGTTGCTTTTCCATTTGAGGAGAGTTTGGTATGTAGTCCGTATCATAGTATATAATATACATTTTTTCGGGGGAAAAAGTGTGGAAAATTACATTTTTTCTGGGGAAAGCTTGTTTTTTGACAAGATTAACCCTATAATCTTGTCAAAAAGTGAATAGATTTCTATATTATACCTATGCCAAAATACATTCACGAGCGTGATGGTTATCCCAAATTCACTTGGGATAAAGACAGAGTATTGAACCTTTTGACTAGCGTTTCCGTGCTACAGGGCAAGGTTCTCGGCAAAATGCAGCAGTTTGGGTTTGGAGTGCAACAAGAGGCTATGCTGAATGCCTTGACCGAAGAAATTACAAAATCCAGCGAAATAGAAGGCGAAATATTGAACAGTGAACAAGTGCGTTCTTCATTGGCTAAATGGCTTAATGTAAGTCTGGAAAAGGAAGTTACGCCTTCGCATCATATTGAAGGCATAGTGGAAGCAGTAATGGATGGGGTTCACAATTATCAGAAGCAATTGGATGACGAGCGTTTGTTCGGATGGCACGCCACGCTTTTCCCAACGGGGCGCAGCGGTTTAAGTAAAATTCGAGTAGCTGAATATCGCGATTCTGAGATGTATGTAGTCTCTAAGAAAGGATATGATGAGATAATTCATTATAAAGCTCCGTTGCCTGAAAATGTTCAAGAACAGATGGCAGAGTTTTTGCTTTGGCTAAATGCGGAAGGCAATGAAAATCCATTGCTTAAAGCCGCAATAGCGCATTTATGGTTTGTGATAATACATCCATTTGACGATGGCAATGGACGTATAACTCGCATTATAACCGAAATGTTGCTCTCTCGTTCGGAGAATACGAGTTTGCGGTTTTATTCCATGTCTGCGCAAATTCAGAAGGGAAAAAAAGAATATTACAAAGTTCTTGAATTGACTACTACCGGTGAGCTTGATATAACGGCGTGGCTAGTGTGGTTTTTGCAGTGTTTAGGGTGTGCGATAGAAGCCAGCGAAGAAATAATAGGCAAAGTTTTGCGCAAAGCGGAATTTTGGCAGAAGAATTCTGCAGAAATATCAAACAGCACTCAGCGAGAAATAATAAATAGGTTATTTGACGGATTTGCAGGCAATCTCACTTCCGGCAAAGTTGAAAAGATATTTAAGGTTTCGCAGCCAACCGCAATAAGAATGCTAAACGATTTGGTTGAAAAAGGCTTTTTGGAAGTACGTGGGGCAGGCAGGAGTACGCATTATGTTTTGGCTGATATAATATTTGTCCGGTAAAATACCATATTTTTTTAAAAAATCTAAAAAAAAATACAAATTTCGCCGTTTTTCTATAAAAATGACTGCATGTCAAAAAAACTTGCTTTTTTAGGGAAAATAATCTATATTATAGAAATATTGAAATTGTGTTTAGTATAACTTATTTTTTTCTAAACCATAATCCTCACCCAAACACCGACTCCCTAGGTGTTTGGCGTGGCAACCAAAAGGGAAAAAGGAGAATACAAGTATGATGAAAAAACTTGTTGGAAACGTAGTGTCAATACTTATGGAAGTGTTGATGTGGATAACCCTTATCGCTTGCGTGATAGGCGGTGCGGTCTTTGGCTATAGCCAAGTTGGGATTGGTGGCGCAGTTGGCGGCCTAGTGGCAGGTGCTCTTGCCGGAATGCTTTTGAATACTATGTGGTGGTTGATTTCGGTGGTTCAGGAAATCAGAAACTACTTGAAAGAAATAGCGGAAAAAGGATAATGCAAGCATGATGAAAAAACTTGTTGGAAACGTAGTGTCAATGCTCATGGAAGCGTTGATGTGGATAACTCTTATCGCTTGTGTGATAGGCGGTGCGGTCTTTGGCTATAACCAAGCGGGAGTTGGCGGCGCAATTGGCGGCCTAGTGGCAGGTGCTCTTGCCGGAATGCTTTTGAATACTATGTGGTGGTTTATTTCTGTGATTCTGGAAATCAGGAACTATTCAAAAAAGTGGGCAGGCAAATATAAAGCCAATCCGGAATCGTCAATTCCGGAACAGGATTCAAGTTCGCCAACTTCAATGCGACTGCCCGACTTTCAATGCATACTGGCTGGCTATGGCAAGCAAGTAATCATTTCTCTGGTTTCCTTAGCATTGCTCGCTGGAATTATAGTGCTAGCCAAGAATTTTACGAGTTCAAATGCAGAAGATAAAAAAACCGAGAAAATCGAAGAAGCAGAAGAGCCAATTGAGTCTTTTGGTTTTAAAACGGTTAGAATGCCAGACGGCAAAATATGGATGGCAGAGAATCTTAATGATGCCTCAAAGGGTGGTAAATGCTACGAGAATAATCCATCAAATTGCCAAAAATACGGTCGCTTATATACTTGGGAAGAAGCGAAGAATGCCTGTCCGAAAGATTGGCATTTGCCTAGTGATGCTGAATGGACAGATTTAACGGATTTTGCAGGAGGCGCAAAAGTTGCTGGAAAAAAGCTCAAGGCTAATGGCACAGACGATTATGATTTTTCGGCTCTTTTAGGTGGTGGTCGCCTACCGGATGGTATATTTGATGGCATTGGCAACTACGGCGTTTGGTGGAGTTCCACAGAGTACAGTAGCAGCAATGCCTACCGCCGACATATATATAACAATAACAACAACGTGTATAGAACAGATCTCAATAAGTCGTTCTCGTTTTCAGTTCGTTGCGTTAAGAACTAAACAAGGAGAAAAACTATGAAACCAAACATTCGTTTTCTGCTCATGGCAAGCTTGTTGCTTGCCACAGCGGTTTTTGCCCAGCAAAAGGGTTCTTTCACCGATCCAAGGGATAAGAAAACCTATAAAACCGTAAAGATTGGTGAGCAGGTTTGGATGGCCCAAAACCTTGACTATAACGGCGAAGATGGTTTTCTTGGTTTGTGTTACGGAGATGTTCCTAAAGATAAGATCAGAAAACCAGAAAATTGCAAAAAGTATGGGCGGTTGTATGACTGGGGAGAAGCGTTGAAAGCCTGCCCCAGTGGTTGGCATTTGTCAAGCTATCATGAGTGGCAAGCCCTTGTAGATTTCGTTGGTGGCGAAGAAATTGCCGGGAAGAAGCTCAAGGCTAAAAGTGGTTGGACTGCTTATGATTTCTCTGGAACAAGCCATAAGGCACCTAAGTGCAAATGGACAGAGCAAACAAAAGAGGAAATAGATAATCGAGGTCGCGTTATTACACCTGCAGGGGTTGTAGAGTATGACAAATGCATAACTGATGAATATGGTTTTTCAGCACTGCCGGGTGGAGGAAGCTACGATTACTTCAGAGAGATTGATTCCATAGGTATCTTCTGGAGTAGCAACGATCACGATAGCGATTTAGCCTACCTCTGGACTATGTACTATGGTAGCGAGGAAATACGCAATGGACACTTTGATAAATCATACTTGTTTTCTGTGCGTTGCATCCAAGACGTAGCCGCAGAGGCAACTAATAAAACCGACAAAATAAATTCTGCGGCAGCTCGTTCTCAGCAACAAATATACAACACGCAGGAAGCTATTAGAAAGTGGAAAGATATGGCTGAGCGAAGGGGTTGCTATAAAACTACAGCTTCCAAAAAACAAGATCCCAATTGCAAAATGATTTTGCGGACTTTGTCACAGGAAGAAGAGAGATTGAAATCCCTGACAAAGAAGGAACAACCATAGGAGAACACGACTCCCTAGGTGTTTGGCATAGCAGTTTACATCAAAAAATCCTCAAAGCTATCTTTGCTTATAACTTCAAGGGAGCTGTTTTTATAATTTGTTAAAAAAGAATTTTTGCCTTTTATTTTGGATTTTGGGTTCCATTTTATTTCATAGGCGTTCAAATATCCATCGCCTTCTTCCAAATAATCAATTTCCTGCTGCTGTTTCGTGCGCCAAAACCAGCAATTTTTCCAAATCCCATTATATTCCAGTTTCTTTTTGCGCTCCGATATAATAAAATTTTCCCACATTGCGCCTATGTCTTGCCTCATGCTCACATCTGAAAAATTAGCTATTAAAGCATTGCGAATGCCTAAGTCGTAAAAGTATATTTTCTTGCTGTTTTTAAGCTCGTTTCTCAAATTACCGCTAAAAGAATTTAACCTGAATATTACAAAACACTGTTCCAAAAGAACAATGTATTTTTCAACGGTTTTTGAATCCAAGCCAACAAGTTGCCCCAACTCGGAGAATGATACTTGAGAGCCTATTTGATAAGCTAGAGCTTGCAGCAATTTTAGCAATTTATCCGGTTTTTGAATACCTTCCCATTTGAGAATATCTTTGTAAAGATAGCTATCCGACAATTGTTTTAAAATGTCTTTTTCATTGCCGAAATTATTCACTATTTCTGGATAATAACCGTACACAAGCCTGTGGGTCAGCATTCTTTTTTCACTTAACAACCCGTTGCTTTCTGCCATTTCGGAAAATGAAAGCGGGTACATTCTATATTCCCATTTTCGCCCCGTTAACGGTTCATTCATTTTATTGGCTATTTCAAAAGCAGAGCTTCCGGTTGCAACTATGCGCAAATGCTCAACGTTATCTGCCATGAGCTTTAGCTTTGCTCCAATGTTTTCTATGTTCTGCGCTTCATCTATCACAAGGAATTTTTTATCTTTGAAATAATGTTTGAAACGAATTGCAGAAACTTCCTTAAAAAAATCATTTGTGCTTTGCTCGTCTCCATTTAGCCATTCGGCATCTTTTTCATACTCAAAAAGCCCTTTTAGTAAGGTCGTTTTGCCAACCTGCCTAGCTCCAAGCAGAATAATCACCTTTTTTGAGCGTAGCATTTTTTTAATGCTTTTTTCCAAATGCCGTTGTATCATAGTATGCAATATACAAAATTTTCAGACTTTTCAGGAATAAATTCCAAAAAAGTTATGACTTTTTTGGAATTTATTCCCAAACTTTATGTTTTTTGAATACTTTTACGTATATATTCCCATTTTTAATTCAAAATTTTGGAATTCATTCCCAAACTTTCTACCTTTCCTCTAAATGTCCAACACGCTTTACATTGTCAGCACTCCAATAGGCAATTTGGAAGATATTACTTTCAGAGCGGTTAGGATATTGAAAGAAGCATCGCTCATTCTGGCAGAAGACACTCGCCATAGCAGAGTTTTGCTTGACCACTTTGGCATTTCAACAAAAATGGAAAGCTACCACGATTTCAACAAGGAACAGGTAACGCCCAAATATGTGGAATACTTGAAAAACACAGGCGATATTGCTCTTGTTTGCGATGCGGGAACGCCCGGCATAGCAGACCCGGCTTTTAATTTGGTTAGAGCCTGCAAAGCGGAGAGCATTTCTGTGCGAGCGGTGCCGGGAGCCAATGCCCTAATAACGGCACTTGTTGCCAGCGGCTTTGCTACAGACAGGTTCCGTTTTGAGAATTTTTCGCCAAAGAAAAGCGCACAAAGAAAGCACCTCTTGCAAAAACTTAAAAGTTATGGAGACAGCACGCTGATTTTTTATGCAAGTCCTCATAACCTGATTAAATTCTTGGACGAAATAAAAGAAGTATATGGAGAAGTGAAAGTAGCGCTTATGCGAGAGCTAACAAAAAAATTTGAAGAACATTTAATAGGCACTCCTACAGAGCTTTTGGAACATTATAAAAACAAAACCCCAAAAGGCGAATTTGTTCTGCTAATTGATAAAGTGGAGAGTTGATAGTTGAGAGTTGAGAGTTGTAATTTAAAATCAAATGCTTTTTTGCTAAGCCCAAAGAAGTTAAAGTTTGCATATTTGAGAGAAATTTCCACTCTCCACTCTCCACTCTCCACTAAACATTTAGCTCTGCTACTAACCTTTATTTTAATATCCTGTGCCACAGTTGTTCCTCCGCCTGGCGGGCCGGAAGACAAGCTGCCGCCCAGAGTAGCCGGCACAACTCTTGCTCCAAGTTCAATAAATCAAAGCGTGAATTTAGATTTGACATTGCAATTCGATGAATGGATAGTTCAAAAACCGCCAAACGGAGCGGTTGCTATTTCTCCACCTATTTCCGGCAGGTTGCGGCTAAAAGCAGATGGCGACAAATTGCGCATTTATTCCACAGAACCTTTGGATTCCAATACAACATACACGCTAACCGTAACAAACGCCATAAAAGATTTGCGCAACAATCCGCTTGAAAAACCTTTCCAGATTTTGTTCTCCACAGGGACTTATTTAGATAGTTTGAAAACAGATTTTTCCGTGCTGCTTCAAGATTCCTTAACCAGCAAAAAGAAATTTCCGGTTGTGGCGTTTTATCCGATAGGCAAAATTCGCTCTAATAAAAGATATTTGGAAAAGTTCAGAGATTCCACGCTAACCGCAGAAACAGATACGTTTCCAAACATCACAAGAGAAATTCCTCAATACATTGCCCAAACAGACAGTCTTGGGAACGGAGTTTTGCAAGGAATGCAGGCTGGGCTATATTTAACCGTGGCTTTTTTGGATGAAAATAATAACCAAAGGCTGGATGCAGAAAGCGAAATTGCCGGCATTTCTACTTTTCCTTTTGAATTGAATGAAGAAAAACAATTGCTGCGTTTTTCTCTCGGAGATTTAGACACTTCGTCTATGAGCCTTGATGGTATTTCACAAAGAGGCAACAGGGAAATTGAATTTTCATTTTCTCGCCGCATAGTGCAGGATTCTCTGAATTGTGTTTTCGTTTCGGCAAAAGACACGCTTTTTCCAGTAGATATGTATATGGAAGTGAATAGCAAAAATCCGGTGCTGTTGTTTGATAACCTGAAAAACGATAGCCTTTACACTGCGACTTGCCTCCACGCAAACGATTCTCTGGGGAGAAATTTGGACTCGGCTCGCAACACGGCAAAATTCAGATTCAAAAAAATACCGGACGAAGAGATAACTTCTACGAACATTTCAAAAATAGAACCTTCGAGAAATGCTACAGATGTTTTGCCGGGGCAGCCGATAGAACTGCATTACAGCAGGCCGGTTTCGCTAGACACGCTGGAATTTCGCCTTTATGTAAACGAAGACAGCGTTAATGTGAAGGCTGTGCAAGTGAGTGCTGCGCATTTGGAAATTTCTCCTGACCAGGCGTTTGGCACAGATTCAAAGATTAAACTTGTTAGACTTGAGAAAGATACGATTGTTGACACACTGTTCAATAAAAGAGAAATTTTGCAGTTCAGCACAATTTCAAAATTGAAATTGGCTTCGCTAAAAGGTGAAATTCCCGGCGGCAATGCTCAAACAATGGTTGTTTTGCATGAGACAACGAGCAATAAAAAAGGGAAAGCCTCTATTAAATCGCTTGGGCGTGAATTTAGCGCAAAGTGCGATGAAAAAGGAAACTTTGAGATAAAAGGATTGCCTGCGGGCACGTATAAATTTATGTATTTTAAAGATTTGAATGGCGATGGCCGCTTGACTTCGGGTTCTATTTGGCCGCTTGCGGCCGGAGAGCCTTGGTTTGCGCCGGCAGAAGAACTCATATTGCCAAACGGGGATGATAATTTTTTGAAAGACTTGCTAAAAGATTTGGAGACATTGAAATGATACTTAGGAAATTTGATTATTTTGAATTTGCGGGTGAACCGAATGAGTGGTCGCTCAATGGTCTTGTTTTAGACAACATAAATCTTGTTGTCGGAAAAAACGCAACGGGAAAATCCAATACGCTTGCAAAAATAGGCTGGCTTGGCGATATGATTGCCGGAAAGCAGCACGAACTGCTCGAATCGGGCAACTATGATGTTGAATTTTTCGATGGCAGCGACATTTATCGCTATAAGCTCGATATTTCGGAGCATACGGTGCGGCACGAAGAATTGACGCTGAACGGAAGCATTTTTTTAAAGCTAGGAAGGCTTGTGAGATGGGCAGAGAGCCTGAGAATACATATATTCAATTTAAGGCAGGAACACGATATGGTTGAGTTTTATATAAACGGATTTCACGAATTTGAGCAGAATTTTAAGGATAGGATTATAGGTTTTATGGGAGAAATAGGTTATGAATTGCAGGATATAGGCATTAGCGAAGCAAACTCGACAATATATGTTGAGGAAAAAAATGTTAAGAGCAAAATTTTGCTGAATCAAATGTCTCAAGGTATGTACAGAGCTTTGTCGCTTATAATTCAAATAACCTACAATACATTCAAGAAAAGCCAGACAACCATACTTATTGACGATATAGGAGAAGGTTTGGATTTTGACCGCTCGGCAAGCCTTATAAAACTCATATCAACTATTGCAGACGATGGGATGTGCCAATTGATCATGTCCACAAACGATCACCATGTGATGAACAACGTGCCTTTGAAGTATTGGCAAATAATACAGCGTGACGGCGGGCTGTGCACAGTGCATAATTATCACAATAAAAAAGAAGCATTCGATAAATTTCAATACACCGGGTTGAATAATTTCGATTTTTTAGCAAGTGATTTTATAAACTCCGAAGATGCCGCCGGATGAAAAAAATCACTGGGAGTTTTCTAAATTACTTCTATGAAACCACTGCAAATTCTTGCTTTAAGCGCCGTTTTGTCCTTTGCTCAGTTATCAGGGCAAAAAATAGAGCTTTCCAAACCGAGTCTCGATAACGGGCATTCAATAATGAAAGCCCTTTCGCTGAGGAAATCCGCAGCAGCGCAGGATTTTCAAAAATCCAAAGATTTGAGTTTAACGGAAATTTCCGAATTACTGTGGGCGGCAAATGGGATTAACAGGCCAAGCGAAGGCAAGCGCACTGCTCCTTCTGCCGTTAATGCGCAAGACGTTGACGTTTATGTTCTCGCAAAAAACGGCGCATATTTTTATGATGCAAAAACTCACTCTTTGAATTTGGTTGCTAGCGCAGATTTACGTGCCACGGCTGCAGGCAGCCAAGCCGCCTTTGCCGATGCGCCTATTAACTTGCTCCTTGTATCCGACATTTCCAAGCTTCCCGGCGACGATGCGAACAAACAGCGGTTGGGCGCAATAGATGCCGGCATTGTTTCGCAGAATATTTCGCTTTACTGCTCCGGCACAGGGTTAATCACCAGAGTTAGAGCAAGCATGGATGTTCCGGGTTTGAGCAAAGCTCTGAAGCTTAAAGCACAGCAAATACCAATGTTGAACCTTCCAATAGGAAAATAATTTGCCAAACTCCTTAATCTACTTACTATTTGCCCTTTCCGGAATTTCCGGATTAATATACGAAGGCACTTGGGCACGCTATTTGAAACTGTTTTTAGGGCATTCAAGCTATGGGCAAATTTTAACGCTTTGCATTTATATGGGTGGGCTTGCTCTCGGAAGTTTTATTGCCGGCAAACTTGTGTCTCGCATTAAAAGGCCGCTTCTTGCTTACGGCATAACAGAACTTTTTATCTGTTTCGGAGGAATGTTTTATCATCCGCTTTACATTTTTGCGACGAACCTGTTTTACGATTCGGAATGGAGCAGAACTCTTGGCACAACCGGAGCGGAAACGGTTAAGGTTGTTATAGCTACAGCTTCAACGCTTCCAATAGCGATTCTTTTGGGAATGACATTTCCGTTCATAGCAGCCGGACTTTCAAGGCGAGATGGTGATAGCGGAAAAACTTCGCTTCCTCTGCTTTATTTTACAAACAGTCTTGGTGCCTGTTTTGGGATTTTGTTTGCAAGCTACGTGCTGATTCCGTATTTGGGAAATGCAAACACATTGCGCATAGCCGCAGTTATAAATTTCATGCTGTTTATTATTTTTTGGACAATTGGAAAAAAACAAAAAATAGAACCGCCAAAAGAACAACCCTCAACTCTCAACCCTCAACTCTCAACTCTCAACTCTCAACTTTCAACTCCAAAATTGTGGTTGTTATTTGCTGCGATAACCGGCATGACATCGTTTATTTATGAAATCGTTTGGATTCGATTGCTATCGCTTTTGATGGGCAGTTCTTCGCACAGCTTTGATCAAATGCTTTCTGCGTTTATTCTGGGGCTTGCGCTAGGTGGGCTTGCTTGCCGCAAATTGCTTGCTCGAAATTTCGAACCTTTGAAACTCCTGGCTTTTGCGCAAATTCTTATGGCGTTCTTTGCTATATGCACTTTGTATTTCCACGCTCCTTTTTTCTCTTTGATGAATGAAGCGCACCAGATTTTCAATCAAACTGCAACGGGCTATATTTTCTGGAGTTTCTTTAAATATGTGCTTGCGGTTCTTTGGATGGTTCCAACTAGTTTTTTTGCAGGAATGACTCTCCCAATTTTAACCTATTGGCTTATAAATAAAACAGGTTCTGAAAGTTATGTTGGCAGTGTTTACGGATGGAATACAATAGGTGCAATTATAGGCTCTGTTGGCACAGGGCTTTTGCTTTTGCCGGTTTTCCAGCTTAAAGGCGCGCTTATGGTAGGGGTGTTTATAGATTTGCTTTTGGGCCTTGTTATTCTGTTTAAATTTTTCCCTGCTTACATAAAGAACTTTTCGTTTATAGCACTTTGCTGCTTGGCTTTTGTGCCATGCATATTTATGGATTTTGATGTTGACAGAATAAGCAGCGGAATTTTCCGCAGCTATCGCCTGATACCGGAAGATGAAAAAATAGACCTTCGCAACGGAAAAACCGCAACCATAAGCCTGCACGAAAGTGACTATAATTTTTATATAAAAACAAACGGCAAGGCAGATGCAAGTTTGCAAAAAGACCGTTCAAAGTCAATAGAAGGTGATGAGTTAACGCAAGCTGCTACTGCATTTATGCCGATGGCTATGCGAAATGCGCCATACACGGCCGCAATGGTTGGCCTTGGCAGCGGAATGGGTTCGCATTATCTTTTGTCGGACCCTCTTTTGCAAAGACTGGACTGCGTTGAAATAGAAGAAGAAATGGTTAATCTTGCGAAAAAAGGTTTTTACCCTTACAACAGCCGAAGCTTTGATGATCCGAGGATGTTTTTGCATATTGGCGATGCAAGAACGTTTTTTCACACGCAAAATCGTTCTTACGATGTGATTGTAAGTGTTCCGTCGAATCCCTGGGTGAGCGGAGTTGCGAGTCTTTTCAGTTTGGAATTTTATCGCCATATAAAACGCTATATGAACCCGGGTGCGCAGCTTGTGCAGTGGCTTCAGCTTTATGAGTTTAACAATGAGCTTTTGTTCCATATAATGAGAGCTTTAGATGAATCGTTTAAATACGTGAGTGTTTATAGAGTGCCGGAAGAACCCGATATAATAATGATTGCAAGCGATGAGCCGGTTATTCAAAAATACATAGAACGTTTTGATAAAGATGCCGAGCTGATATATGAGTTTGATGTTATACAGCGCCCGTGGTATTTTTTCGGCGAACAGAATTTTCTGTTTAATGCGGCGAGCATAAGGCCGTTGCTTAAAATGGTTAGCGCAAACAGCGAATATATTCCCGTTGTGGACAACAAGGCAGAGCAGGCACGCTTTGTGAACACCTATGTAGGTTTTATATCGGCTTTTGATTCTTGCCAAATTTGCTGGCCTGCCTTTTTGGATTCAGCAGATTATGCTCCGAGAAAAGCTTTTATGGATAGCCTTATGCCAAACCTGCCGAGAAACAGGTATTTGGAAAAACATCTTACCTTGTCTCTTAGAAACAAGCGTAAAAACTTTGACTGGGAAAGATTCTGGGCCGATTACCGTAAATGGTCCATAGACGCTCCGTTTTCCGAGGCTCGCGATGAAATTCCTCTTTATCAGGATTTGATGGATATTGTTTTAGAAGGAGACCTTCCTGTTTCAATAGCGTTGGAAGCTAAGTTTATGGATTTGGCTATGCATAAAAAATATAATGAGGCAGCAGAGATGATTCCCTTGATAGATGAATATCTTGAACTTAGAGGTGCAGATGAATTCTTTTTGAGACATTTATTTATAGTAGGAATGCTCGGCGATAAAAGGGATTATATGCGCAGTTCGTTCTTGAAATTTTATTTGCCGAATTCGTATTTTGACAGAGCAGAAAAACATTTAATGAAGCATGTAGCCGGAGTTCCCGACAGAGTCAGGAAAACCGTTCTGCAAGACAAAGCTATAAAGGAGAATTAGCCGAAATTACTCTCTTGGGAGAATAAGAAATGAATATTTTTTGCGCATTAACAAACAAGCCTGTGAATAAAATAACCGCATCGCTTTTTTTTGCCGTTGAAAAACATATTATAGATTCCGGGCTTGGCGAAGACAAGGACAGTTTTGAAACTATAAAAAAACGCCTGCATAACCCACCTGTTTTGAACGCAGAAGAATTTGCAGAAGAATGTATTTATGTTATTCTGGCCGGAGGGTTCAGGCAAAAAATCGCAAAGAAAAAGTTCGGCGAAATAATGCATTTTATATATGGCGGCGGCAAAATTTGCGAAGCAAATTTGCTTTCGATTTTTGGGAACGCAAATAAAATAAGAGCGATTGTGAAAGTTTGGAATAATCGAGAAAGCTACAGAAACGGATTTTATGAATTGAAAAACGAAACCGAAAAACTGAGCTACTTGGCAAAACTGCCGCACATTGGCGAAATAACCAAAAACCACATAGCTCGCAATTTAGGCATTAATGTGGTGAAGCACGATGTGTGGATTCAAAGGCTCGAAACAGTGCTTGGCAGCAAAATGTTTGCGCAAATAGAAAGAGACACGAAGCTGAATAGAGGCTATATTGATGTGGTTCTGTGGAAAGCATGCCAAACAGGGATTTTTGTTTTTTTATGAGGTAAACGAAGATTAACTAGCTTGGCTAGTAGTTAGTGGTTAGTAGCTAGTGGTACTACTCCCTACTTGCCACTAGCCTAGAAAGTTAGTTTGCGTTTACTACATTTAAAAGCATATATCTAACCAAGGATTTTTATGATTCAAAAAGAATACTCTGTAGGCTATGCGCTGTTTATAGCCTGCACTGCTGCCATTGGCGGTTTTTTGTTCGGTTTCGACACATCTGTTATAAACGGAACGCTGGATGCTCTGCGTTTTAAGCTAGGCGCAAACGATGCTCAACTTGGGCTTGCTGCGGCAATAGCGGTTCTGGGTGCGGCGGCAGGAGCGTTTTTTGCAGGAACCTTGGCAGATAAATTCGGCCGCCGCAAAGTTATGATGGTGGCTAGCTTTATATTTTTCATAAGCTCGGTGGGTGCAGGTTGGCCGTATTTCTTTACGAGCGCAGGCACGCCGGAAAACATGATTGAATTTATTTTTTGGCGTGTATTCGGCGGCGTTGGCATAGGAGCCGCAAGCATTATTGTTCCTGCATATATTGCGGAAATTGCGCCTGCGCCTTTGCGCGGCAGGCTTGCTACCATGCAGCAGTTTGCAATAGTGATAGGCATTTTTGCGGCACTCCTTTCCAATTATACGCTCGGCTCCATTGCGGGCGGCGGCGCAGCTATTATAAATGATGCACGAGAGGTTATTGGCGTAACAAAAATAGGCTATTTTGAAACCTGGCAGTGGATGTTCTGGATTGAGTGTATTCCTGCGGCTCTTTATGGTTTTTTAGTTATACTTATCCCGGAAAGCCCTCGTTATTTGGTTGCCAAAAAGCAAACAGAGCGTGCCGGAGAAATTTTGGGAAAAATTCTTTCGCCAAGCATTGTTGCGCAAAAAATAGACGATATTAAAAAAAGCTTGCGCTCCGAAGTTGCGCCTAAATTTAGCGATTTGCTTGAGAAAGTCGCAGGTAAAACACGTTTGACTCCTATAGTTTGGGTTGGCATTGGCATTGCGGCACTTCAGCAGTTCGTTGGCATAAATGTTATTTTTTACTACGGCAACATTCTTTGGCAATCAGTTGGTTTCACTCAGCAAGACGCTATGATGACCAGCGTTATAACTTCTGCAGTGAATATATGCAGCACAATTATAGCAATAGCTTTGGTGGATAGAATTGGCCGCAAACCCTTGTTATTAGCAGGTTCGATTGGCATGTTCGCAACTCTTGGCGTTTTGGCGTTTATATTTGGCACTGCGGGTTTGGACTCGCACGGCAACCCTGAAATCCACGGCATAAAAGCTTACGTAGCGGTTGTTTCCGCAAATCTTTATGTTGTATGCTTTGCGTTTTCCTGGGGCCCTGTGTGCTGGGTTTTGCTCGGCGAAATGTTCAACAACAGAATTCGTGGCGCAGCACTTGCCTTGGGCGGTTTGTCGCAATGGGTTTCCAATTTTGCAATATCAAGCACATTCCCGCTTTTGCTTGCGAAAATAGGTTTGGGCGGTGCTTATGGCATTTATTGCTTCTTCGCTTTTATTAGCATATTCTTTGTTTTGTACAAAGTTCAGGAAACCAAAGGAAAAGAGCTGGAAGATATGTGAGAAATGTTATCCTTACCCATCTTGCTGCGGAGTGGGCAAGGCTTTCAGTGCTTCTAAGGCAGATTCCATGCTTTCGTTTTTGCTATCGCTGTGCAGAACTCCGTCTTTTAAGCGAACGGTTCTGCTGCTTAGCAAAGTGAGTTCCGGATTGTGCGTCACAAACACTATGGTTTTTCCCTTGCTGTTCAATTCCTGAAACAAAGCCATAATTTCATAGCCCGTGCGCTCGTCTAAAGCTCCGGTTGGTTCGTCTGCCAAAAGCATCACAGGCTCGTTCACAAGCGAACGCGCTATTGCAACTCTCTGCTGCTGGCCGCCGGAAAGTTGGTTTGGCAAATGCCCATAGCGATGGCCAAGCCCAACACGCTCTAAGCACGACATTGCACGGTCTCTCCTTTCCTTAGACGAAACATCCGGATTGTAAAGCAACGGAAGCTCAACCTGTTCAAGTGCGCTTGTGCGTGGCAAAAGATTGAAACTCTGAAACACAAAACCTATCTTTCTGTTTCTAAGCGTTGAAAGCTCGTCTCTTTTCAATTTATGCGTTGACACACCGTCTAAAATATATTCGCCACTTGTAGGTTTGTCAAGCAAGCCAAGCGTGTTCAGCAAGGTAGATTTTCCGCTACCGCTTGCGCCCATTATGGTTACAAATTCGCCGGAAAAAATTGAAAAGCTAACACCTCGCAAAGCGTGCACAACTTCAGACCCCATGCGAAAATCCCGTTTTACATTGCGAATGTCCAAAGTTGCGTAACCGCTCTTCACAATTCACCTAATATTTTCATTATCGTTTCTCGCACAACACCGTCTGTTTTATTTACTATCAAAGCCAGCATATCACGGGCTTCAGAAGTGTTTATAACCCCAAGCGCAAGAGCCGCTTCTCTTGCGATAGAAACTTCGTTTAAAGCATCTGCGGCAATGTTGCCTAAAGGCTCTATGAATATGGAATCAGGGAAATGGCTCATAATGCGAATGGCAGTGATTCTGTTCTGTGCCGGAACATTTTTGTTCTGAGCTTCGTTGAATACAAAACTTTTTGTTTCAAGACTTTTGCTTATGAAATGATATTCTTTTGCAAGCAGAGTATCCAAATGCAAATCGTCTACAAAATATCCTTTTACGATTTCTTCAAATTCTTTTTGCATAGCAGCTTCAAGCTCTGTTCGCTTGGCTGCAGCGGCGGCAGCAACAGCGTTTGAGTCGAGAATACTGCATGGGCAATTGCGTAGCATTGCATTTATAGTTTCAATTTGACTTTTAAGGCTGTCTATATCTTCTTGCAAAGTGTGAACTCTGGAACCAAAGCCACTGCTTATGGCTATGGATGCATAAATTCCCGGCGAGCGATAGCCATTTCTCGCATTTTCATTTTTTCTTCTAAAGCCGAAATCTCCGTCTTCTGTGAAAAAGTATCTGTAAAATTCCGTAGCTCCTGCGCTTATTTGCAGTGCATTTATGGGCTTTAAAGACAAGCCTGCGTTGTGGTGAAAAATTCCGTGCCGGAAAAACCCTTCGTAAAGGAGAAGGAATTTCGGCGTTCCGATATTTTGCGCAACGCCCCAGAACGGCGCAACGGAATTCGCATCCTGATATGGGAATGCGGAAACTCCGCCCAAAAACTTCCACCAATTGCTTTCCCATTCAAAAGACGCATAAAATTCGCCTGTTTGTACATTCCTTTCGCTTTTTGGAACGCCATAAAAATAAGCTTCAGGGCTGTGCGCAAAAGCTCTTGCCCCTATAGCAACAGCCGGAGCGTAACCATCTGCTTTTCTTAATTGGTTTTTAATATCTAAAGAGACATTGCTGCCAAACTGAACACCCAACTCCAAAGAGTTGAAAACTCCAAAGCGAAACGAGCTAACAAACGGAAGCTCGGAATAGTTATAGCCTACGGTTCCCCTAACCTGAAAAGCCTGGGCGTCTAAAACTTCCGCAGAAGGAATAATTAAAAAATCACCTGCGTCGCTAAGAGCAAAGGCCGCCTGCGCAAGCAGGCAAGATAAAATCAAAATTTTTAGTTTGTTTAAGAACACCAGAAAGAATATACAAAAAAATTCTACATTCTACCTCATGAGCAATATTAGTGCATTTTTGATTTTTGGGCCTCCGGGTTCCGGCAAAGGAACTGTTGGAGCTAAACTGGCTGCCACTACCGGCATAAAGCATTTATCAACCGGGGACATTTTCAGAGGGCTTTCCCCGGCAAGCGAAAACGGCAAGCTGTTCGCAAGCTATGCAGGGTCCGGGAAGCTTGTGCCCGATGAAGTCACCGTTCAAATTTTTTCTCGCTATATAACCGGGCTTATAGACACCAACAAATTCGCTCCTGAGAAAGACTCGTTTCTTTTAGACGGAATTCCCCGTACAGTTTCGCAAGCCGATTTAATAAAAAGCGTTGTTAGCGTAAAACATATTTTTGTTCTCGATATTCCAGATTATTCCGTTATAGTTGAGCGCTTGCTTAAACGTGCAAAAATCGAAGGCCGTGCCGACGACGCAGACGAATCCGTTATACGTGCCCGCCTGGACGAATACGAAAACAAAACCGCAGCCGTTTTAAGCGCTTACGATAAATCTCTCATAACAAAGATAAACGGAAGCCAAACTCCAAACGAAGTTTTCAGAGACACTCTCAGCGCATACATTTCCTGCTGTTAGGTTTTTTCAATGATAAACGGCAAAACTAAGATTTTGGGCGTGTTCGGTAACCCGGTGGAACACACAAAATCGCCTGCAATTCACAATGCGTTGTTAAAAGACTGCGGAATAAACGCGGTATATTTGCCGTTGCCTGTTGAAAACCAAAACCTGGAAAGTGCAATTTCGGGCTTCAGGGCAATGGGTTTTGCCGGCGCAAATGTAACCATTCCGTTTAAAGAACAGGTAATACCATTCCTGGATTATATATCGCCGGAATCTAAGGTTACAAACAGCGTGAACACTCTTTATTGGCAAAACGGCAAACTTTGCGGAACCAGCACAGACGGCTTGGGCGCACTGAGAAATTTAGAATCGGCCGGAATAGACATTAAAGGCAAAAACATAGCCTTGCTCGGCAGCGGCGGAGCCGCAAAAGCCTTGGCTTACGCCTTTTTGGAAACAGGTGGCGCAGCTTCTTTGAAAATTTTTACCATAGAACCCGAAAACTGGCACTTGCAACTAAAAAATTTAAGCCTGCACAATTTTAGCGATGTAAAAAAACACAGCAGCAGCATAGACTTGCTCTGCAATGCAACACCGCTTGGAATGTATCCGAACATAAACGAAAGCCCCGTTGATAAATCTGTTTTATTGAGCAATATGGCGGTTTTTGATATTGTTTACAACCCGCTTAAAACCAAGCTTTTACAAAACGCAGAAGAAGCAGGCTGCAAAACTTTGGGTGGGATAGGAATGTTAATTCACCAGGCCTTGGAAAGCTTTAAACTGTGGTTCCCCGGTTCAAACCCAAATGAAAAAGTAGTTTTTGAGGCCTTAGATGTCTAACATTTATTTCACCGGTTTTATGGCTAGCGGAAAAACCCGTGCAGGTAAATTACTTTCGGAACATCTAAAATTAGAGTACATAGATTCCGATGCTTTTATAGAGGAGAAAGCCGGGAAAAGCATAACGGAAATTTTTGAGCAGGAAGGCGAAGCTAAATTCAGAGAGTTGGAAAAAGAAACCATAATGGAAATTTCACGTAAAAAGAATTCCGTTGTTTCTCTTGGCGGCGGTGCCATTACCAAAAGCGAAAATTTGCGGGTAATTAAAAACTCCGGCATTTTAATTTGCATGAGGGCAGAGCCGGAAATTCTATGCGAGCGAATTGGGCGAAACAGTAATCGTCCGTTGATGGCCGGCCTTGAACCGGCAGAGAGGCTTGAAAAAATTAAAACCTTGTTAATTTCACGTGAAAAATTTTATTCGCTTGCGGATTTTAGCATTGAAAGCAAGGAAGACCCTCCGGAATCAAGAGTGCTTCCGCAAATTATTGAAGCTTTAAAACTATGGGAAAACATATCTGTAAGGGTAGAGCCGCCTTCCGGAAATCATTACCCTATTTTTATAGGTACGGGAATTTTGGCGCACACAGGTATTTTGCTGAAAACGTTGAACCTCCTTCCGAAAAACGAAATGCTCGTTTGCACAGATTCTAATATTGCTGAAAAACAGAGGGAGAATTTTGAAATGCTTTGCAGAGAAGCAGGCCAGTGCAAACATTTTATTTTTCCGGCGGGCGAGAGCAATAAGAATTTGGAGCAGCTTAACAACCTGTGGACTTTTATGCTGAAAAACCGCTATAGCCGCAAGAGTTGCTTGCTGCAATTCAGCGGTGGGGTAGTGGGCGATATGGCCGGTTTTGCGGCGGCAAGCTACCAAAGAGGAATTCCTTTTGTGCAAGTGCCTACATCTCTTTTGGCAATGGTAGATAGTAGCGTTGGCGGCAAAGTTGCGATTAACCATCCGGAAGGCAAAAATATGATTGGTGCTTTTTACCAGCCCAGAGCAGTTGTTTGCGATTTATCTGTTTTGTGCACCTTGCCGCAAGAAGAATTTTGCGCCGGCCTTGCCGAGATTGTAAAATACGGAATCATTTACGATTTATCGTTTTTTGAATGGCTGGAAAAAAACGCAGATGCGATTATTGCAAAAAGTCCGGCAGCGCTATCGTTCATAGTTCGGCGTTCGTGCGAAATAAAAGCGGAAGTTGTGGGCATAGACGAGCACGAAACAGGTTTAAGAGCAATATTAAACTATGGCCACACTTTTGGGCACGCAATAGAAAAAGTAACCGGCTACAGCAAATTCTCACACGGCATAGCTGTTGGTTTGGGAATGAGAGTTGCCGGAAGATTATCGACAATAACCGGGCGTTGGAGCGCAAGCGACGAAAACAGGCAAAACGCTCTTTTAACCAAATTCGGCATACCGGAAACCTTAACCGAACTAAACCTGGAATCTGCGTGGAGCGCAATGGCTTCAGACAAAAAAGCCGAAAAGAAAACCAGATTTTATATATTACCATTAAAAATAGGCGAAGTAGAAAAAACATCCGAGCCAACAAAAGAGCAAATCTTGGAAGCGTATGAGGCAGTATGTTGAAAATTCTGAAAATTCTTAAATTCGGGCCAATTCTGATTCTGACAATATCTTGTGCCGATTATGATCGTGAGAATTTTCGCATGGAAGTTGGGAAAGAATACGCTTTGAAAGAATGGCCGGATAGCGCATATATAGACACTTTAGATAGATATTTTATGAATGAACCTGTTAAGCAACAGAGATCGCAAAAAGTTGATATTACAATGAATATGAACAACAATTTAATCAGTTTGCCGAAAAAAGAGCAGGCTCTGTCAAAACTGAATGTGCCAAAGCAAACTTCTAAAGCTCCTCAAATTCCGAGAACAAGCGAGTCTTTCCCTGATAAATTTTTTAATGCGTTGAACAAACTTTCTGAAAATCCAAACAGCAGGGAATTCGGGAAAAGGCATAGAGCGCAAGGCGGCGAAACTTTAGACGATTTGCTTGTTAGGGTTTATGGCTCGCAAGTGAGAAAAATTCCGAAATTTGCTTCCGAATCCATGATAAAACAGCTAAACCCCGGCACGGATTTTTCCTCCCTTTCGGAAGGAGAAATGATTTTATTGCCTCTGGTTACTTCTTCCCCTTGACGATTTTCACGGCAAGCTTCAGGAAAAACCACTAGCCACTCCCTACTTGCCACTAGCCTAACAAGTTTTTCGCTATTTTTACTCACTCGGTCAGAGCCGAGTTCGCCCGAGAGCAGCAAACTTCTGTGCTAGCTTGGGCCAGCCTAGCGGCTGTTAAAAAATTGCCTACTTCGTGCCTATCGGCACAGCAATTTTTTTCTATATTACGAACTATGTTCAAAAATTGTGCAAATTTACTAGTTGAAAAATATTGGCTCAAAAGGGCAGTAATCGCCAACGGAGCCACTCAACTCTACACACACACACACACACACACACACACACACACACACACATCTATTATATAAGCAGACATCCTTTTTGTCTGAATCAAAATTTGCCAGAATTAGGCAATTTTCAGAATTTAAATACCTCTCTAAAAGAGGAGAATTTTCCCATACCCTAATTTAAAGGAGAAACAATATGAACAAGTTTAAACTTATGTCGAAAAATTTAATTCTGAAAATTCCGTTTATTTTGGGAATTTTGGTTCTGACATTTTGCGCAGGCGACTTTGAGCCTGTAGATAAGATTTCTAAGGAGATGATGGAGGAGATGGCAGCTATGTCTAGCTCGTCTGCTTATTTATATTCAAGCGGTGAAGGAGCATCTTCGTTTAGCGTGGGTGGAATTTCCAGCTCAAATGAAGAAGTCTCATCGTCTGGCATATCTGAAATTTCTAGCTCTAGCTATGGAGATTCGGTTGCAAGTTCGTCTTCAGAAGAAGAGCAAAGCGGCGGTTCTGTAGGCTTAGTTGTGCTATCCAGCAGCAGCATTGAGCCATCACAGAGCAGTAGTAGCGTTGTGGTTAGCAGCAGCTCTGCCACGCAGTCCAGCTCGTGTAGCTCTGTTGCCTCGCCTCCAAGCTCCTCCAGCGTAGCTACAAGTTCGTCTAGCGTTGCGCTCACTTGCACGGGTTTGTCATCCACAGGTTACGCAACTCGCCAAATAGCGCAGCCAACATTAACTTGCGGCAACGGCGAAACAGCAACGGCAATAAGCTGGCTGGGAACGGCAATCAATTGGAACTCCCCTGCAGTCAACACATATAATATAACAGCCAGAGCGACTTGCGGAGCAACTGCCAATTTGACGGCTTCTTGCGGCACCTTAGTGGTAAGCGCATTGCCTACGCTTTCTTGCACTGGTATGGCTGCCAAAGGCTATGCCGGCTTGCAAATAACGCAGCCTACATTGAGTTGTAGTAGCGGTGCAATATCAAATTCAGCATTTACCGGTGCACCTGCTTGGAGCAGTCCGGCTAAGGGAACATACACGGTTGGCGCAACGGCTGATTGCGGCAATGCAACCAATATTGTTGGCAGTTGCGGTACTTTGAGTGTGGTGGACCAGCCCACGCTTATCTGCACTATGCCTAGCAGTGTGTTTGAAGGCGTTGCTATGGCACAGCCTACGGTTACCTGTAGCGATGGAGCTACGCCTACCAGCAAGAGTTGGGATGGATATGTACCTACTTGGAGCAATCCTGCGCTTGGAAATTATTTTGTGACGGCTAAAGCGAATTGCGGAGCAGGAGTTATTAGCGCTAATTGTGGCGATTTGGAGGTTAAAGAGGCTAAGCTTACCTGTGAAACTGTGCCTTCTTCTGGAATGGCAGGAGCTTCAATAGCTACGCCAGCTTTGACCTGCAACAACGGAGCTAGCGCAAGCAGTGCAAGTTGGACAAACGCACCGACTTGGAGTAATCCCATTGCAGGAACATACACCAATATAAGCGTAACGGCAACTTGCGGCACTGCAACTAATTTATCGGCTAATTGCAGTGGTTCACTCAAGATTCTAGGCAAATGCGGTATAAGAACTGAAGCTTTCGATGTGGATTTATATGAATGCGGAACAGGCACGCAATCTAATTGGATATATTTAAAAGGCGGAATTACAGACAATAGAGATGGCAAAGAATACAAAGCGGTTTTGATAGGCACTCAAACCTGGATGGCAGAGAATTTGAATTATGCTGAAATCGGCAGTAAATGCGGCAATTATGGCTCTTGGCATACAGATGAAAATACCGTAATTTGCGATACTTACGGTCGCTTGTATAATTGGGCTGTTGCTATGGGTTTGCCCACAACAAACCCTAATTGCAATTCCAGTTTTTGCTCAGACCAAGTCCAATCCAATCACCGTGGCATTTGCCCGGAAGGCTGGCATATTCCAAGCTTTGCGGAATGGGAAACGCTTAATGTACAAAGCCAAGGTGTCACGAGGCTTAAGGCTACGGGCGGTTGGAATAAAGACACTGGCTATAAACCAGGCACGGATGACTTCGGCTTCTCTGCCATGCCTGGTGGCTCTGGTTCTGTCGGCGGCTCATTAAATTTCAACAATCTCGGCTCCAGTGGCAACTGGTGGAGTAGCACTGAGATCGATAACTATAGCAACTTAGCCCGCGACAGGGTTATGAGATACAACGAAGAGCATTTCTTAGGTGGCAACGCCGCTAAGGAAAGATTATATTCAGTTCGTTGTTTGCTGGACAACTGAAAAAAAAGAATTTGCGCCATAGTGGTGCAAACCTTGTCAAATCTCATCTTCCTTGCGGAGATTTGGCGATGGTAAAAACACAAGCAGGGAGTGGAGAAAAAGAGCATGGCAAATGTTGTAAAAGGAACTATAAGCATAAACGATAAAGTCACATATCGCACTATTATGGATGTTCTAAAAGATGTTTTCAAATACGATCGTGGCGGTCGGCCAAAAGCTGTGTGGTTCCCAAATAAAGAAAATGAGAAAAATGTTGTTTGGTTTCCAAAATTGTCTTGGGGCAATGGAGAACCAGTAGCGGATGAATGGGATAACTTTTTCTTTGATTCCGAAAATATTTTTTTATGCCAAAGAAGAATACTAATGGAAAAGAATGCAGAAATATGCAAAGGGAATGAAAAACATTATAATAGCCCATTAGATCGCATAAAAACTGGCAAATCTATTAAACCTTTTTCTTCCGAAAACTGCAGCGATAATTGGCATTACAAGACAAGAGCCGTTTTTGCAAAGACAGACGATAAGCATTACAAATTCTTTGGAATCTATAAATTTAAAGGCATTCAAACAACGCAATACGAAAAAATCACACGAAACGATCCCAAAAAACCTTCAATCAAATCTAAATACATAGAAGTATTCGAAAGAACAAGTGAAGAATTGATAATAAGTGAGTGGATATGATTAAACTCATCCTCCTCGCCCTCCTCCTAACCTCGATTGCAAACGCACAAAAAGTTCTCGCAGTGCTGGAAATAAATCCTGGTCACAATGACATTGATCTTGAAATCTCCGAGTTCCGCCACCTTACAGACGAACTGCGCACGCAGGCACGAGAAGTGCTCCCCAGAACAAAATACTCTATTTTAACACGTGACAACATATTCTCCCTTCTCCCTCCGGACTCCGAACAAGCAGACTGCCTTGCAGAAGCCTGCGCCGTAGAAATAGGCCGTGCAATAGGGGCAGAATACACAACGCAAGGCATAATAGGCAAATTTCAAGGAATGTTAACCCTCACTGTGGAATTATACGAATCAATGAGCGGAAATTTGCTAGGCAGCTTTGTAACCGAAAGCAAAGACGTAATGGGCCTCTTGGCAACCATAAGGCAGAAAGCGCCGGGGTTGTTTGCAAACTTAAAAACCAGTGGAGAGTTGAAAGTGGAGAGTGGAGAGTTAAAAAAACAAGAAGCTCCGCAAAATAACTCTCAACTTTCAACTCTCAACCCTCAACTAGAAAAGAAGTCAAGCACCCCTTTTCTCATTGCCCTCTCCCTTGACATACTCGGAGCGGCAGCAATCGGATTCGGCGTTTACCAGCACATCAATGCAAACAAGCTTCACGATGACTACAAAAAAATGCCGGATGGCAAGCCTCAAAAAGAATATGACAGCGCTTTGAAAAAAGCCAACGATGCGCAGCAGATGCGAAATATTGGGTTAAGCGTGGGTGGGGCATTGCTTGCCACAGGGATAGCAGTGCACGTGTGGTTTTAATCATTCCTAAATCACGATGACTTTTTGGATAACTAGGATAGTCTTTCCGAAAGAGATTTTTCTAAATTGCCCCTCTTGCTTTAGGGAATATTTTTTTTTGAATTCCAGTCTTTTAACCTGAAGCTTTTTATTAGATCCAGTTTTAACCGAGGAGGCATTTATGCTGGAGAACATTGTTGTTTTAGGAGATAAGCTTGCAGAAGCGGCTCGTAAAATTAGTCTTGAAGTGCGTATAGAGCGTATTCTTTGTTCACCGGCATTGGAACTTGATGGAAATGCTTATTTGGAAGGCAATAAGTATGAATTAGATAACTGGAAATCTATAAAAGATTTTATAAACAACAAATTGCGTTTCAATGACAGAGGTGAAAATAAGGTATATATAAACTTAAACACCAACGATAAAATTATTCTTAGCGGAAGTTCTGCTGGGAAACTTGCTGGTCATTATAAATACGGAGATATTTATCAAAAAACTATAGTCCACATTCCTGCAATCATTAAGAATATGAAATTTTTGGAAGAAATGCTGCCGAATAAAACTCATACCAAATATAATAGATATTCGTATTATATTACACCGGTAAAAATAGACGGCAAGCCTTATACCATACTTAGCACGGTTGGATATAATGATCAAGGAATATATTATTACCAAAACATATTTGATGGTATAGTGAAAGAAGTATTTAAAAAAGCAGAAGTTGCAGGAGGAAAAGATATAACATTCGGAAGGTTAGCTAGTATTCTAGGAAAGAGGGCGATTGGAACCTAGACTCGGTAGGAGCCGAGGGGACACCAATCACCCCCTATTCACTAATATACAAAAAATTGAAACAGCCTTACTTCTTCCCCTTGACGATTTTTGCATCCATAACTTTGGGAGCATTTGCTGCGCCGGGCAAGGCGGGTTTTCGATTTATCACAATGTATTGCGCTATTCCCCAAAGGTTTGAAACAGTCCAATAAAGCACAAGGCCGCTCGGCATAACGGAACTGAACACAAACATCATGGCTGGCATCATAAAAACGAGCATTTTCTGGTTTGGATCGGTGATAGTTTGCTTTGTTTGGTACCAAGTGCTCACAACCATAAAGAACGGCAGCACGGCAAGGCCCTCTGGCATTAGATACGGAACGCTAAAGCCGCTCCAAACAACATCGGTTTTGGAAAGGTCGCTTATCCAGAAAAGAAACGGAGCTTGCCTCAATTCTATTGCTCGCCCTAAAACTATAAACAAACCTATGAAAATAGGCATTTGCAAAAGCATTGGCAAACAGCCGGCAAGCCCGCTGAACGGCGACACTCCGTGACGAGCATAAAGAGCCATAAGCTCTTGCTGCTGCGCTTGCATATTGCCTCTGTTTTTAGCACGAATTGCATCCATTTCCGGTTTCAAAGCCATCATTGAGCGTGTTGAGCGCAATTGTTTCAGCGCAAGCGGAGTCGTAACCACTTTCACCAAAATTGTTAAAAGGATAATCGCAATGCCGTAGTTTGGAATTATTGCATAAAAGGCGTTCAAAATACGCAAAAGAAGGCCGCACAGCCAAACAAACCATTTGTCTGCTCCGCACCATTCCCAACCGCTTACAATAATTTTTTCGTAACCTTTGTCCATAGACTCAACTTCCAGCCAGTTCAAAGGCAAAATTGTGAAATTGAAAGCTATGGAATCGGAAATCATATTATCGCTTATGGTTAAAGCGTAGGTTCCTGGGTCTTTATCGTTCTTTTTGTCTCTTATGGGTTCTGCGCCGAGAGAAGCTTCGCTTTCTCCGTTGAAATCTATTATTGCGGCTATGTATTTCCGGCGAAGCCCAAACCACAGGGCTTTGCCCTGGCTGCGATTGAACCAGGTTTGCTTTTCCACGGTTTCACGTTCAACGTTGTATGTGTTGTTGAAAATGACTTCGCTGAACAGGTAGCTAATGCCAAAAGAACTGGTTGTTGGAATTTCTTCGGTTTCTCTCATTCCGCCCTTCCAGTTCAAGGTATATAGCTTTGGCGCAAAGCCTTTTATTTTCGTTATGTGGCTAATTGAATGGCTGCTGTTTGTGAACTTGTATTCTCTAATCACAGCTCTGCCACGCTCGTCTTCCCATTTGAACATAACCGTTGCAGAGTCTTTCACAAGAATGCTGTCTGCACTTTCTGCAATTGAAAAAGTCACGTTGCTAAAATCGGCGTTATCAAAGCCAATGCTTAGAGCACCGGCTTCTTTGTTTTGCAAAAGCTCCGGGAAATTCCCTAGGCTATCGGCAAGGGTTTTGGGGATAATGCTTGTGATTTTTGCGCCTTTTGAATTAAGCGTAATAAAAAAGCGTTCGGTTTCAACAATGACTTCCTGCCTTGCGCGCCGAGATGGCTCTTCGGTTTCTGCGATTGGTTCTGCCGTGCTTGCGAGCATAGCTTCTGCTACGTCTTGTGAAGCAAAAGGAGAATCTTCTTCTGCGACTTTGGCAGAAGGCGTTTCCGGCAGTGTAAGCTCCGGAGCGCCAAGCAGCGGGTTTTTGCTTTGTATTGCAGCAAGGGAATCTTGCTTTGCTTTTTCCAGAGCGAATTCTGCTGCTTTTCTGCGCATTTCTGCTTGTGTAGCCTCTTGCTGTTTATTTGCGTTTTGTATTGACCATATAAACAGAAGGGCTATTAAAACGATACCTATGGCTGTGTTTTTGCTCATCTTTTTCCAAATCAAAAAGGGTTTATGCGGATGAAAGGACTTGAACCTTCATGTTATTGCTAACACTAGAACCTGAATCTAGCGTGTCTACCAATTCCACCACATCCGCAGTGCTTGCTAAAATATAGTAAACGCTGATTAACTCTCCTAGGGTAGTGGCAAGTAGGGAGTGGCTAGTGGTTTTTTCACAAAAATAATGCTTTTTCAGCAAAATAATGCCTTTGTTATGCGAATTCGTCTCTCAAATAAGAATTAATATCATCTATCATGTTTTGTTCTCTTTCAATATGGTAAATAAAATAGGATTTTCTGATAAGCTCAAAAATGTTGTATTTTTTGAATAATTTTACAACATCTTTGCCTGACATATTCATAGCCTTTTTATATTGCTCAATTGCAAATATAGTATAATTTCCTTCTTTTGTCACTTATGCTGCCTCCTCTGGAAAAGTGAAATCTCCATTTTCTAATTCCTCTTTATATAAATTGAACAATAGTTTTGGGCTGAAGCGCCAAACTCCGGTTTTAGGATTTTCCAAGAAAGAATAGAGTTTGGAACAATAAAATTTTTGGATAGCTTCTTCTTCGCCCAAATTATATTCGGACATAATCAGCGGAATTATTTTTTCCACAATGAAATACAAATAAAGAGGCAGCATTTCCTTTGTCATTTCACAGACTCCGCTTTTATAAATTTTAAGTGTTTTAAAGCCATATCATTCTTGAAAACATACTTATTAAACAATATTTTAATTTTCAATCTTTCCAAAGTTTCGTTAGTATTAAGTTCTCCTGCAAAATAAAGCAACAATGTGCGGAAAACATCATCATTAGCAACAGGGCCTATTATTATATCATAATTATTTTGCAAATAAACGGAATTTCTGTTATCAGAAACAAAATTCAACCATTCCTCGTTGGGTTCTTCAAATTTTAGGACCTTAAACTCCTGTAATTTTTCATTATCAAAATCATATACACTCACGATTTTGCATCCGCCTTTTCTTTCAACAACCTTTTCAGTAAACTGAACAGCTTGCTCATAATTAGTCGTTGTATAAAAACCTATCCCAAAATCCAATTCCTTTCTGCTGTGTTTCAAGTCAGGAGCTTCAATAACAGAATTGCTTCCGTGATACAGATTCATAAGAGATAAAATAGAAAATGCAGGGGCTAAGCCCTCTGCATTTTCACTTTCCTATGCAATAGCTGCTGAATATGGCGTTCAAAACGCTTTCGTCTGAAATTTCACCTATCACGGAGAACAGAGCATTCCTCGCTTCACGCATTTCAAATGCGGCCAGTTCGGTTGCCCCTGCTTCTGCGGCTCTCTGCACACATTCTTCTGCTTTTTTTATGCAGGCTATTTGCCGCTCACTTGTAATCCAGGTTTTCTCGTGCTCATTGTTTGGGAAAAACGTGTCGTTTAATATCTTTCTTAACTCGTCAATCCCCAAATTTTTTGGCCCACTAGCCACTAGCCACTCCCCACTAACCACTGCCTCCAAATCCGTATGAGTTGCAACTGTTATATCTGCGATTTTTTTCCATTCTGTAAATTCGCTCGGCAATGGGACACTGCTATCTACAACCAGAATTTTCAGGTTTGCTTTTTCTAGGATTTCTTTGGTTTTTTGCATGGCTTGGGTGTCTATTTCGCTTTTTGTGTTATCGGAAATGCCTGCGGTGTCTGTTAGCAAAATGTCGCCGTTTGGCAGGTGCAGCAACACTTCCACAAAATCTCGTGTTGTGCCGGGAGTTTCGCTTACAAGCAACCGGTTTTCATTAACCAGCGCATTTATTAAACTTGATTTTCCCGCATTTGGCGCACCAAACAGAACAGCACGAGGCAATTCATTCTGAACAACTCTAAATCTTTTTTTCAAATTTTGCAACTGTTTTAAAATACCCTCCACTCTCCACCCTCCACTCTCCACTCTCCACTCTCCACTCTCCACTCTCCACTCTCCACTCTCCACTCTCCACTCTCCACCCTCCACTCTCCACTCTCCACTCTCAACTCTCAACTCTCTACCCTCCACTCCTCCGATGTCTTCTGCAAAATCCACGTCTAATTCCAAAGTTGCGGAAATATGCTTTATGCTTTCTGCTAACGCTTTTATTTCGCCGGATATTTCGCCGCTTAACAGTTTGTGGGCGTTGTTCAAGTTTTTTGAATCTCTGGCAGATAAAATATCGCCGAGTGCTTCTGCTTGGGTTAAATCGATTTTTCCGTTCAGGAATGCCCGCTCTGTGAATTCGCCTCGCTCTGCAGGTTGCACACCGGGAACGCAACATATTGCTTCCATAAGTTTGCGGATTATAAAAGGGTTTCCGTGCGGAAAGAGTTCCAGAACGTCTTCGCCTGTGTGGGAATTTGGCGCAGGGAAGTATATTGCGAGCAAATTGTCTATGGTTTCGCCTTTTTTAACCGCTTTTGTTAGGCTGGCAACACGGGGCTGCATTTTGAAACCCGGCAAAACCGCTTTGCAAATATCTGCAACAGCAGGGCCGCTAATGCGCAAAATGGCTAGCGCACTAAGCCCTGAGGGTGTCGCTAATGCTACTATTGTTGTTGTAGGCATGGCTTGAATTTAGTAAAATAGGCGTTTCTACCCCTCTAAAATCACAAAAAAAAGCAATATTTGGCTAATTTTGGTTAAAAACTAGCAAAAGCACTCAAAATTTATTATATTATAGGTGTATAGCTTTGGAGTTCTGATTATGAAAAAATTGCCCTTTGTTTCCCTCGTAGCGCTAGCAGCGCTTTTTTCCAGCGTTTATGCGCAACGTGCGCCAATGGAGCTGGATGTAATTATCCGCGACTTCCCAGTAGGGTATCCGGGCTTTGAAGAGTTTGATGCCTCCATATTGGGGAATTATGGCAAATGCGCAGAAAACAGTTTCAGCTGCTGGGCAACAAATGTGAACGATTGTGGTATTGGTAGGAATCCGATGCTAGATAATAAGCCTGCGCAAGGCGGTCGCATTTCCAATTGGAACCCAACCAATGCTATATGCTTTACCGGCACTACGCCGGAAAATGGTGAATACTTTTCCTGCTCTGAAAACAGGCCAGGCCAAAAAACGCTCAGATACGGGCAGGATAATTATGAACGCAGTACAACAACAACTCCTCGTGCAGTAAGAGGTTATTGCAACGGGCCCGATAAAGAACAGAGATTTGGCAATTATAACTGCGATAATTTAGCTGGGACAGATTCAATAAGAGGCTCTTGGATAGGCGGTCCAGAATATGATGGGAAACAAACGGCAGGTTGGAAAATGGGATGGAGCAACCCTGTTGGCGTAACAAAGGGCATGGTTAAGCAAAGGCTGGATTACTCTCAATGCGACCAGTCTGTGCAGCAAGAACAAGACCCGATAAAACAGGCTCTTGACGGTCGCTATTGCGCCCGCCCGGAACCAAACCCGGCACTGCCTTTAGCCAACAATTGCTATGGAGAAAACTTGCATTTATGGTTTACAGACGGAGGCCAAGCAAAAAAGATAGAAGACCTTCTAGTTTTGCCTCATTCAGTCGGAACAGCCAACACATATCAAATAGATTATGGTTATAACATTATCACTAATTGGGGTTTTGGTGATGATAACGGTTATTTTCCTTTGGATAAATACCCAGATGATCAAACTTGGGGCAAGCAGAGCCTTAATGTATGGTGCCCGATTAACGCAGCCGGCGTGGGAGACGGTTCAGATGATGCGAATTCCTCGAATTGCCAAACTTGGCTAAGAGCCGGTAGTCCTGGTGGTCCTAGAGATGGCAATGCAGCTCGAATTGCTGCCGTCTCAAACCCTGCATTAATGTCCAAGTGGCATAACTATGGCTTTACCATGGCAGGTTCTGCTGAATTTAAATATGTAGCGGCAGACAACGTAAATGATGTTTTTGAGTTTATAGGTGATGATGATATGTGGGTTTTTATAGACGGTGAGTTGGTTATAGATTTGGGCGGAACCCATTTGGCTGCTCCCGGCAAAATAAGAATTGGTCAATATGCTATGGGGCGGCCCGGCTGGGAAGATAATTCCATGCACGCTATTAACTTCTATTACACAGACAGGCAAACAGAAGGCAGCAGTATGAAGCTTAAAATAGCCATTACCAATTTAACACCGCCAAAATTCGGCGGCCCTCGCATTTTAGAGGCACAAACAACCATTAAAGAAGGTGAAACGGATAAAACCCGTATTTGGGTTAGCAACACATTAGACGATGACAATATTAACAATATAATAGCTAGCGGTGAGTTCCCAATATTGGTGTGGAAAGCTGGAGAAAGCAGCACAAAAGACCTTTATGGGTTCAAAGTTACCAGCATTACCTACGACGCACCAACGTTCAATCAGGGTTCAAGAGGCTATATGTACACGCTGGAAGGCTTTGTTTGCTTGGATAGAGCTTGCACGCAAACCAGAACTTTAGGTTCCGGCGATTCTTTGTCTTTTAATATTCCCAGAGATATTTTATTAGCTGATCAGGCAAAGCCTGGACCTTATAACGAAGCCAAGATAACTACGTTTGGTTTGCCTGCTACTGTGAAAGATGCACAGGGTAAAGTTATAGATGGAGTTTTCATTACAGCTCGTAACGGCGCAAGGGCAGAGGCTATTTCTTGGGCAAAGAATACAACAGAAATGAAGCTGAATCCGGGCAAACCAAATGTGCCGGATACTGGTCCGGATAAGCCTCCGTTTGAAATAAAGGGTGGAGATCCGGAAGGCGGTGGCCCTTCTGTTGGCCAGCCAGAAGGCAGAGATCCGCGCGATGAAAGCGTTCCCGGAGGTTCCGGTGGTGCTATTCCGGGAGCTAATGTAGGGTTGCCTGTTGGAAGTTCGGGAACTAATACCGGAACGCCTGGAGGATATTTCCCGAATCTTACCCAAATATGGAATTCAGACCCAAATGTTGGGCCTGTGGGAATGGTTAATCCGACTCAAATAACAGGAGCAAGCACTGAGAATAGTATTCATGGTTTTGGCACGGTAGGACTTCAAATTCCTCCGCAAAGAGCGGGAGAGCTGGTTCTAACAGCTTATCCTAGCAATTCTAACGTGGATATGTATAAAGCGTGGCAAGAAGGCGCAGATTACAAATATTTTGGCTTGCCACCTTCAGCTAAAGATGGGAACTGGTGGGGAGAGGCAGACCCAACTGCTGATGCTAGCGTTAGCGGATCCGGACAGTCGAGAACTGGTGGTGGATTTGCATTTGTTAAAAATGGTTTCCCCAACGAAAGCAATGCAAAAGGTGTTGTTAAGGTTTCGCCAACTCGCTGCACAACAAAGCTTGACCCACAGGGCAACCCAAAAATAAACTGCTTGAACTTTAGCTTCCCGGCAGTTCAGCCGTTCCAGCTTGCTGTTACAATTTACGACCAATTGGGCAACTTTGTAACTCAGTATCGTGAAAAGGTAACGCCGCAGGAATTCAGATATGTTGTTCAAGCTGAAGGTTTCCGGGGCGTGGAAACTGCCTCGGCGGGTAGTGATTGCGTTCCTGCAAATCCTCTTGCTACCTTCGGTCCGGGATCTTATGGCCATCCGAACACATCGGTTACAAACGGTGTTATAAACGTGAGCGTGAATATTTACCCGTTCTCTGCAAATGGCCGCCGCTTTGGAAACGGAGTTTACATAGCGAAAATAGACAGAGTTGATTTGCCCTTTGATATAAGTCCAGAAAATAAAGAGCGTGGCACTTGCATAAGCAGTGGCGGTTCGGCAACCTGGACAACTCCGGCATTTACTCGCTACCACGCAGAACAGAAATTCGGCTGGATGCGCTCTACAAGAAAGGACTAAGAATTAGCCTAAAAGGCTGAAATTCCTTAAAACCTGCAAACCGATATCGCCGCTCTTTTCCAAATGGAACTGAGTGGCGATTATGTTTTTAGAGCCTATTACGCAAGGAAATGTTTGCGAGCCGTAAGTGGTTGTTCCATAAACAAATTCCCCTGCCACATCCGGATAATATGAATGCACAAAATAGAAGTTCTCCCCGTTCGGGATGCCTTTAAAAACAGGATGTTCCTGCACAAAATTTACTTGATTCCAGCCTATATGCGGAATTTTTAAAAAAGGTTCGTTTTTAAACTTAATAGCTTTGCCCTGCAAAAGCCCAAGGCAGTTTGCTTTGCCTTCCTCGCTGTTTTCCAAAATAATTTGGCAGCCAATGCAAATGCCTAAAATAGGGGTTCCTTTTTTAGCTGCGTTTTTGAGTGCTTGCCCAATTCCGGTTCTGTTTAAATTTTCCATAGCAGACTTTGCAGCTCCAACGCCGGGAAAAATTATTTTTTTTGCATTTTCAATTTCTTTAGGCTCCGCCGAAACCTCGCTTTTTATACCTAGATGGTTCAAAGCATTGTGCACGGAAGTCAAATTACCGGCACCATAGTTTACGATTATCATGGCTTTAAATGTAGAAAGATTTTCGGTAACGCTGATTAATTGGCTTGGCTAGTGGCTAGTAGGGAGTGGTTAGTGGTTATTTATCTAGAGATTTCCTTAATGCAGTCAACAAGCGGCCTACGGAACCGATTTGTTTTGCTATTTCTTCTAGTTTTTCTTTACTCAAATATTTTATTCTCTCCGATATTAATATTTGTGTTTCTAGCTCTTTTAACGAACCATTAGCTATTAATAGAAAATGAGCGTAATCTTTTTGACTGAACCTACCATTCCCTTCTGCTATGTTACTCGGAATTGACACGGCAGCCCTACGTATCTGACTTGTTAATCCGTAAATCTCTTCCTTTGGAAATCCTTTTGTTGCCAAATATACAATTTCCACAAGATTCATTGCTTCTTGCCAAACTACTAAATTTTTAAATGTTTCCACAACACCTAATATAGTAAGCTGAATTATCCACTAGCTACTAGCCACTAGCCACTAGCCACTAACCACTAACCTATGTAGGTTAATAAGAAATTTCTAAATTACAAAAAAAACAAGGAGTTTCTTATGGAAAAAACTTTTGCTATGATTAAGCCAAATGCCGTTAAGTCCGGTTTGGTTGGTCGCATAATTGCACGCTATGAATCTGCCAGGCTTTCTGTTGTGGCTATTCGCTTTAAGCAAATGACACAAGCCGATGCCGAAGGCTTTTATGCCGAACACGTTGGCAAACCATTTTTCCCGGAACTTGCAAAGTTTATGACAAGCGGGCCTTCCGTTCAGCTTGTGCTTGCAGGTGAAGGAGCAATAGCTAAAGTTCGCGCGATTAACGGCGCAACAAACCCGGAAAAAGCCGAGCCGGGCACAATACGCTACGACTGGGCAACATCAATGACTGAAAACGCAGTACATTCATCCGACAGCGAAACCAGTGCCTCAAGAGAAATTTCCTTTTGGTTCAAACCCGAAGAGATTTTTGAATACGGAGCTTTTGATCAAAGAGCGAAATCCGTTTTATAATGATTATCCTATCCCCTATGGACGGCGTTACGGATTTGCCGTTTCGTCGTTTTATTCGGGAGCTTTCAGGCGACAATGCGCCGCTGTTTGTTTCGGAGTTTCTCTCTGCGGGAAGCTCTGTTTTTTTAACACCGGCAAATTCAAGAGCCGCTCGTTTCGATGCGGAAGAACAGCCTTTTTGCATGCAGGTGTTTGGGCATAATGCAGGCTTGCTTGCAAGTGCGGCTTTGCAGGTTCAGGAGCTTGGAGCATCTTTTGTTGAACTCAACGCCGGATGCCCGGCAACCAAGGTTGCCGGTAAGGGAAGCGGTGCCGGCTTGCTTAAAGACTTGCCCAATTTGCAAAAAATTTTGCACTTAATGAAATGCTCTGTGAACATTCCGCTTTTCCTGAAATGCCGCATTGGCTGGGATGAAAATTCAATTTGCATAAACGAGGTTTTAGAAATAGCAGAAGGTGAAGGCGTTGAGCAGTTAACCATTCACGGCAGAACAAAAACGCAAGGCTACACGGGGCTTGCAAACTGGGATGTAATCGGAGAAATAGCCGCTAAAGCAAAAATTAGAATTATAGGAAACGGCGATATAAACAGTTTGGAAAAAGCTCTTGCCGCAGAAAAAAAATATGGTGTTCAAGGTGTTGCAATAGGGCGAGCGGTGCTGCATAATCCGTGGGTATTTGCAACCGTATCCACCGTAGAGACGGATAATTATCCGTCTCTACAAGATGCACGTAACGCAATACATCGTTACAATGAATTAATGCTGCAAGATGGCTTTAGGCCAATGCAGGCCCTTGGCAGGTTAAAACAACTTTGTGCACGCCTCTGCCAATCCATGCCGGAATTTCGCTTGAAAATTTTGCGCTGCCAGAATCACGATGACTTTTTGGATAACTGGGATAGTCTTTTTTATTAGATCCAGTTTTCTATATTTCAAATAGAGGTTGAATATGCAAGCTTTGAGAAGAATAATGGTAGCGAATGAGCTTAGTCCGGTAATGGAAATTCCGAGTAATATGCGGAAGGTTCAAGTAGAAGTTATTGTGTTGCCTATAAGTGAAGCTGCAATTAAACCCAAAACAAATATTAATCTTGTAAAAAAATTGAAAGGTTCTTTGAATAAATATGCCAATGCAAGCTTGCGTTCTTTGGAGAAAAATGCTTTTGAAATGGCGATAAAGGAAAATTATATGAAAGGAAAATATAATGTCAAAAACTATTCTTGATGCAAATGCCATTCTTAGGTTTATTTTACAAGATAATTTAGCGCAGGCAAGTTCTGCGGAAAAAATTTTGCTCTCGGACGAAGCGAGCATTCCTTTGGAGGTTATTGCAGAAGTTGTTTTTGTTTTGCAAAAAGTTTATGAAATCAAACGAGATTTGATTGCAAAAAGATTAAAAGATTTGGTTCGGATAAGAGAAGATTTAGTATTTGAAAAAGATGTTGCATTGTATGCTGCTGATATATATTCTTCAACTTCTTTGGATTTCGTAGATTGTTTGCTTGTCGGATATTTTAAGATAAAAAAATACTCTATATTCACATTTGATAAACATTTAAAAAAGAAGATTCAAAGTCTTTAAGACTTTTTGGATAACTGGGATAGTCTTTCCGAGAGTGATTTTTCTTTTCCGTATTCTGTTGGTTCATAGAATTTTGTTCCTTTCAGTTTATCCGGCAAGTGTTCCTGCCCGGCGTGTGCGCCCGGAACGTCGTGGTCGTATTTGTAACCGCTTCCATAACCTAAATCTTTCCCAACTTTTGTCACGGGATTTCTGAAAGCTTTTGGCACAGGCAACGTTCCCGTTTGCCTTATGCAAGCGTTCACCTTTCCGCTCATAATTTCCAAGCTGTTGCTCTTGGGTGCAAGACTTAAATAAACAGTCAGTTCATCCAAGGCTATTAAACCTTCCGGTGCGCCCATAAAATCGAATGCTTCACGAGCCGCCGTTGCAAGCAACAGAGCGTTTGGGTCTGCGAGGCCAATGTCTTCCATAGCCATGCGCATTAACCTGCGCAAAATGTAGCGAGGGTCTTCGCCGCCGTCTATCATTCTGTGCAGCCAGTAAACGGCGGCTTGCACATCGCTTCCTCTTACGGACTTGTGCAAAACGCTTATGAGATTGTAATGCTCTTCGCCGTGCTTGTCGTAGCGAAGCGGCTTTTTGTATTGAATTTGTTCCAGGAGTTCCGGCGTAATTTCCGCTTCGCCCTGAATTGTGCCTGCAAGCCATTCTATCTGGTTCAGCAAAAAACGAGCATCTCCGTCTGCTTGCGCTATTAGCTTTTGAGCGGTTTCCTGTGATATGCTTAAATTGTCTCTCTTAAGCCCTCTCGGATGTAAATGCAAAGCGCTCTCCAGCAAGTTTTGCATATCTTGTTCTTGCAAGGGGCCAAACAGAATCAGCTGGCAGCGTGAAAGGAGTGCCGAAATAACCTCAAAGCCGGGGTTCTCGGTTGTGGCTCCTATGAGAGTTACGGTTCCGTTTTCAACTGCGCCCAAAAGGCTGTCTTGCTGTGCCTTGTTGAATCGATGAATTTCGTCTATGAATAAAATCGTTTCCTTGCTGTTTTCTTTGTAGGTTCTGGCTTCTTCCAATATGGCTTTTACCTCTTTAACTCCGCTAGTAACGGCAGATAAGGCCACAAAACGCCTGTTGCTGTGGTTTTTAATCACATTGGCGAGGCTTGTTTTTCCACATCCCGGCGGCCCCCAAAATACCATGCTGGGCACTTGGCCGCTTATAATGGCAGCCCTTAACATGCTTGTTTCCCCTAAAATGCGCTGTTGCCCCAAAAACTCGTCAAGATTTTGCGGTCGCATTCTTTCTGCCAAAGGAGTGTTCTGCATAAGGCTTAATTTAGATTTTTCTATATTACGGCGATTATGGATATTACTGGTATAATCGGGACTCTAATAAGTCTCGCTATGATGTTAATTTGGGGTATGGGTACAATTGAGAACGTGCCCATGTTCATAAACGGCCCATCTATAGTAATAGTGTTCGGCATGACTTTTATGTGCCTGGTATGTTCTTATCCTCCCGGCTTTTGGAAAACGCTTCCGGGTTTTTTGAAAATGTACATATTTGTGCAAAAGCACGATTTGGGAGAAACCATAAATGTTATTATAGGCCTTGCAGAGAAGGGTAGGCGAGAAGGTCTTCTTGCGTTGGATAACTCTCTCGAAGGCATTGAAGATCCTTTTTTGAAAAAAGGCGTTCAGCTTGCCGTGGATGCTATAGACAGGGCGGTTATTGAAAGCGTTTTGGAAATAGAAATGGAAAAAATAGATCAGCGCCACAAATACAACATTTCATTCTTCGATAACATGGCTGCTGTGGCTCCGGCGTTTGGAATGTTTGGAACTATGATAGGCTTGGTTATAATGCTTCAAAATATGTCCGACCCTACTGCGATAGGTCCTGCTATGGCAGTGTGTTTGATAACAACTTTTTACGGTTTGATTGTGGTTAACATGATAGCTGTTCCCATAATCACAAAACTGAAAATTCGGCACGAAGAAGAAATGGCAGAAAAACGTGTTATGATGGATGGCGTTTTAGCAGTGCAGGCCGGAGAAAACCCGAAAGTCATGATGTACAAGCTCGTGTCGCATTTAGACCCTGCTAGTCGTGCAGAGTTTGAAGCGTCAAGAGATAAGGGTAACAAGGAAGAGTAATGGCTAAAAACAAAAAATGCCCAGACTGCCCACGTGGTTCTCCGGGATGGATGTCATCGTTTTCAGATTTGGTAACTCTGCTCCTAACATTCTTTGTGCTTTTGCTGTCTATGGCAAACTTTGATCCTGTAAAAATGCAAAGCCTTTCGGAAAGTTTGCAAGATGCATTCGGCGTTTTGCAAAGCTTTCCAACCATACCTATTCATCCATTTGTAGAAATACCCAAAAAAAGCGGCGATGAGCAAAAAAAGAAACAGAGCTTAAAAGATGCGGAAAAAATAAAAGATGTTGTTCAGAGCAAAAGCCTTGATGAAGCTGTTAAGGTTGAGGTAACAGATAAAGGCATTGCAATAATGCTTCGTGACCCGGTTGGTTTTGCCAGCGGTTCAGCCGATTTAAAAGAACAGGGCAAGGATATTTTGCGAGATATAGGCGACATTATAAAAGAAAACTCCGGTTTAAAAGTTAGAATAGAAGGACATACCGACGATGTTCCCATACGTTCCGCTCGCTTTCGCAGCAATTGGGATCTTTCGAGCGCAAGGTCTCTTTCCGTGGTAGAACTTTTGGCTGCCCAAACAGGCATTCATCCGTCGAACATGAGTGCAGTTGGCTATGGTGAGTACAGGCCGCTTGCTCCAAACACAAATGCTGAAAACCGTAGCAAAAATCGTCGCATTCAAATTTTTGTAGATTACATAAACGATAAGTGAGGTTTTAAATGCCAAAAGAAGAAGAGAAAAAGCCCGAAGAAGCTGCGGTGCCGGAAGGTGGCGGTAAGAAAACCGCTTTGATAAAATGGGCTATAATCAGCACAATTCTGGTTTTGTTCATAGGCATAGAGGTTGGCATAGCATATTATTTTGTCAACGAACTGAGAAAGCCTATGAGCGATGCGGATGTTCAAAAAGCTCAGGAAGAAGCCGAGAAGGAAGCCAAGATTAAAGAGCAAAAAGCTATGGGCGTGACTTTAGCTGCGCCTATAGAGGTGACTGTTAACATAAGCGGCGAAGAAGGCCGCTACCTTAAATGCGGTGTTCAGCTTGAATACGATCCTTCGTTTCTTTTGCTGGGCGCAGAACTTGAGGCTCGCAAGGCTCGCATGAAAGACATAATTTTAGACATAATGAGCAGTCGTCCGCTAGCAGAGCTAATGACAAACGACGGCAAAAGAGCCATAAGAGAACAGATAGTAGAAGAGATAAATTCCATTTTGCCTGAGAAAGGTTCTGACGGCAAAGATTTAGGCAAAGTTACCCGCAGCTATTTTGATTCGTTTATAATGCAGTAGATTTATGGGAGATATTTTATCACAGGCTGAAATAGATGCAATGCTTACCGGAGTTTCTTCGGTTCCGGCTGCAGCAGAACCGGAGGTTGCAGTTGCGCCGCCGCCGGCAGCAGCACCACAACCGGCCCAAGCTTACATGCCTCTTTTTCCGGCTGCAAATGTAGATAAAAAATCTGCTCTTTACGATTTCACACGCCCAGAGCGTATTTCAAAAGACCAAATTAGCACCTTAAGGAATTTGCACGAAAACTATGCAAGAGTGCTTTCAACCACACTAACCAGCATTCTCAGAACGTTTGTGAACATAAGCCTTAAAAGCGTTGAGCAGCTAACTTACGGCGAAGTCATTAAAAGCATAACTCCGCCGAGTTGTATTTACGTGTTTCAAATGGAACCGCTGGAATCAAGCGCAATTTTCGACGTTAGCCCATCGCTTGTATTCACAATGCTGGATCGTCTTTTTGGCGGGCAAGGCCGTTATATGCAAGAAGCCGCCGAAGAAAATGTAATGACCGACATTGAGAAGAACGTGATGTATAAAATAATAGAGCGTTCGCTTGCAGACTTGAAAATTGTGTGGGAAAGCGTGGGCATTTTCTCTCCGAAAATAGAGAACTACGAAATAAATCCGCAGTTCGTGCAAATTGCGCCGCCCGGCGAAACCGTTGTTTTGGTAACGCTGGATGTGAGCACAGACAAAGGCTCAGGCTTTATGAGCCTATGCTTTCCGTTTATGCTTTTGGAATCCATAATAGACAAGCTTTCCGGCGAATCCTGGATTTCTGCGCAGAAAACAACAACTCAAGAAACTCGCAGAATGGTGGAGAGAGAACTTTCAACCACAAACGTGGTGCTACGTGCCGAAATAGGTTCAACGCAGTTTTCTGTCAGGGATTTTTTACAGTTAAGTATAGGCGATGTAATTGTTTTGGATAAACTTGCTCAATCCGATTTGGTTATGTTCATAGAAGACCGTCCTAAGTTCTTGGGGAAACCCGGCGTTATAGGCAGGGCAAAATCTTTCCAAATCACCGGTATAATCGATAGAGAGGTGGGCGATGAAGACTAACAGAGGTAAAAATGGGCGATAGCATATTAAGCCAAGACGAAATAGACATGCTCACAAAAAATTTGCTGGGCAGCGGTGGTGGGCCTGCGCCTGCCGAGCCTGGGGCTGTGGCTGCTCCTGTAGCCGTTGAAAATACCGCAGAGGTAGCTAGGCCGTTTTTTAAAATAATTTGCGAACAGGCATCAAGCATTGTTACAACCGTGCTTTCACGTGCTGTTGATTTCCAGTTGCAATGGCTGGTTGCGGGCGAGAACTCCGTTATACCGGAAGAGCTTGCAACCCAAAGCCTTTGCATGAATGTTGATGTTAAAAAAGATGTAGTCGGAAAAATGATTTTTGCGATGAGCAAAACAGAAGTAGCAACGCTCTCCGACCTTATGCTCATGGGTTCCGGGCACACAGACTTTAACGAAGATCACAAAGATGCAATATGCGAAATAATAAACCAGATAACAGGTTCGTGCATAACCATTATGAATTCGCAGTTGCATTTGGCCTTGGATTTGGGGCAAGCTGTAGTTAGCGATTTTGGCGGCAAAAACAATTTCAAGGGCGGTGCTGTTGCAACTGTTCTTGTTAAGATAGAAGAATTTCCAGACCAGAAAATTCTTGTAATTTTAGATGATCCTTTGCTAACCGGCATAAAGTCAAAGAGTTTCACAAAAACAGATTCCGGTTCTGATACCAGCCTTGCAAGTCTTGGGCTTTCGGCATCTTCCTCATCACCTTCATCAGGTCTTGGCAGCGTGCCTTCTGCAGGTGCGCTTCACACAGGCGGTGGCGGCCCTGTAGCTGCGCCTCCTGCATTTGCGCCCTCTAGCGCAGGCGGAGTGTTTGGTTCAACAGGCAACAAAGCTCTCGACTTGTTGATGGATATTGAACTCCCTATAGTCATAGAGTTAGGGCGAACCCAAATGAGCTTAAAGCGTATTTTGGAACTTGGTCCCGGAGCAATAGTGGAAATGGACAGGTTGGCAGGCGAGCCTGTGGATATTTTAATAAACGGTAAAGTTGTAGCACGTGGCGAAGTTGTTGTTGTTGATGAAAACTTTGGCGTGAGAATTTTGTCTTTGGTTTCTCCGGAAGAAAGGTTGAAATTATTGAGATGAGAAAAATTCTGATAATCCAAATAATCCTGTTAATGGCGGTTCAAACAGTTTCGTTTGCGCAAACAGATACTGCGCAATCTGAGCAAAAAGACACTCTTTCTGCTGCAGCAAAAAGTGATTCTGCGGCGGCGGCTTATAAAATAGAAGCGCTTAGGCAGGCCTTGGGAGGCGATTCTTACCAGCCTGCGCCTCCCATAACAGATAATTTTCAACCGCCGGATTTCGGCAGGGTTGCTGTTCGCATGGCAGTTGGGCTTGGCGTTATACTTGTGCTTTTATATGCGATTTATATTTTGATAAGAAAAGCTCGCAATATTGAAAGCGTGTCTGCTTCCAGCGGGCAATCTGTAGTTAAACTTCTGGATTCCAAATTTTTCGGCGGCGGAAAAAGCATGATGCTCGTTAAGGTTGGCGTGGAAAGAATTCTTGTTGTAGGCTCTTATACAGACGGAATGAGAACGCTCTCGGAAATTCACGGAGAAGAAGCTAGGCGCATTCTGGAAATGTACGATGCCAAACCTGTTACCGCAGCTCAGTTTTCCGCAACAGTTGACCATCTGCTTCGCAGATTCAAAAAAGAGGAAGGCTAAATGTCAAGTGTCAAGTGGCTATTGGCTATTGGGGTCCTGTTATGTGGAGTTCAGGCTGTTTTTGCTCAGACATCTGTTCCGGATATTCCTTTGCCTCGCGTAACTTTTGGCGTTGACAAGGCGCAAAGCGTTGAAGATGTTTCCGTGACGCTGGAACTTGTTGCGCTTTTAACAATACTTTCGCTTGCTCCGTCTATTGTAATTATGCTCACGTGTTTCACGCGCATAGTTATAGTTTTGAATTTTTTAAAGCAGGCTTTGGGAACGCAAAATGCGCCGCCAAACCAAATGCTTATAGGTTTGAGCCTGTTTTTAACCTTTTTTGTTATGGCTCCAACGTTTAGTCGAATTAACGAAGAAGCTCTGCAACCATATTTAGCGAAGGAAATAGACTATCAGCAGGGCATAGACAAGGCCGTTAAGCCAATACGTGAATTTATGCTCAGGCAAACCTCAGAGCAAGATTTAGCGCTGTTTATAAGGGCTTCCAGATTGCCTAACCCGAATTCTATAGAAGAACTCGGAATGTGGACCATAATTCCGGCTTTTATAATTTCGGAGCTAAAAACGGCCTTTATAATAGGTTTTTTGATATATATCCCGTTTTTGGTGATAGATATGGCGGTTGCCTCCATTTTGATGTCTATGGGCATGATGATGCTTCCGCCTATGATGGTATCAATGCCTTTCAAGCTAATTTTGTTTGTTATGGTGGATGGCTGGAGTTTAATTGTGCAGCAATTATTGCTGTCTTTCCATTAGCTTTATGGGTGTGAAATATGGTAACTGACCTTTTTGTTGTAGATATTGGGCGCAAAGCCATGCTTGTTATGCTCTATATGTGCGGCCCTATGCTTATAGCAGCCCTAATTGTGGGCCTTGCAGTGGCTTTGTTTCAGGCTGCCACGCATATAAACGAAATGACAATGACTTTTATTCCTAAGATTTTAACGGTTATTTTAGTTTTAATGTTTTTTTTGCCTACAATGCTAGCTCTTTTCAGGGATTTTTTCATAAACCTAATGGCTATAATCCCAACTCTTTATCATTGATTTTTTTAAAAAAATTTACCGCTTTTAAAAAAAATAATATATATTTATAGGGCCGGCTCGTCCATATATAGGCCGTCTAACGTTTTTGTTTCGTCCGATGCTCTTATGCATGCGGTTTATGCTTAGGCTTGTTCCTTAGAAAAACCCTTGAGAAGGCTAGGCTATCTTTCCAGAAAAGTAGATACGAGACTTACATTTGAGACGAGTTCGGCATTTTCACTCATTAAAGACTTTTCTACCTTTTTATGAATGCTTATTTCCATTTTACTTAAGAATTATCTCCGTTATTTGGCTTTGGAGAAAAATTTATCCAAGCTAACCATAAAGAATTACCGAACCGATTTAATGCCGCTTTGCGAACAGCCTTCGCTTACCTTGAATAACATAGACGCATTTTTAAGCGAAAGAGCAAAAGCGTTTTCTTATAAACCTTCTTCTCTTGCACGTCATCTTTCTTCTTTGCGTGGATTTTTGAATTACTTGGAAGAAGAAGGAGAGCTTGAGTTTTCACCGGAAAATCTTTTTACCGCCCCTCGCATGGAAAAATATTTGCCGCAGTGTTTGAGCATAGATGAAGTTACGCAGGTTTTTAATAGCATACCTCCGAGCGACAAATTTTCGATGAGAGACATTGCTTTGCTTGAACTTTTATACAGCATGGGGCTTAGGATTAGCGAGGCTGTTTCGCTCAAGCTGGAGCACGTTCAGCTTGACAAAGGGTGGATAACTCCGGTTGGAAAAGGCAACAAACAAAGGCTCGTTCCGCTTTCCGGCACTGCAAAAAAAAACATTGAGCTTTACATAAAAGAGGCAAGGCAAGAACTCAAACCTAAAATGGACACGCTTATCCTCAACTTTCACGGCAGAAAACTAAGCAGAACAGGAGCCTGGAAAATCATTCAGGCACGCACTGCGTTTTTGGGTAAAAGCTCAATTAGCCCGCATACATTCAGGCATTCTTTCGCCACGCATTGCTTGGCCGGCGGAATGGACTTGCGAGTTTTGCAGGAACTGCTTGGCCATGCGAATTTGGCAACCACGCAAATTTACACGCATCTGGACAACGATTATCTAAAAGCCGAGCACCGCAGGTTTCATCCAAGAGAAAGCGTTAAATCCAGGCATTAAGCCCACAGAAAAATCTGGCACGGTTAACTCCGCCAAATGAAAAATCCTTGTTGTCTTTGGAGAGCGCATTTAGCCAAACAGCATAAAACGATGTATTCAGCTGTGGAATTTTCTGTTCTATTTGGGCATTCCAAAACCAGGCATTGCGATAAACCCATTCATGCGTAAATGTCAAGTTTTTTAAAAAGTTGTATTTTAAAAACAACTTTGTAGAATTCTCTGAAAACCTAATCTCGCTCAATTCTCTATAGTGTTCAAAAAATTCCTTTGAATAGGCGGCTCCGGCTTCTGCCAAGGAAGATTGGTAGGCAAGTTCGCCATCGAAACCAACGGACTCAAAATCACGTGCATAGTTTTGATAAGCACGCATTTTTCCAAAAAAAGGCTTGGATTTATAAACAGTTTCCGCATATAATTTCATGCCGTTTTGGTTAAGTAAAACTCCCGGTGTTAAATGAGTGCTTTTGTTCAAATCAACTTTATATTCCAAGCTGTCGGCAAAGTGAATATCATTATCAAAAGCCATAAATCCCTTGTTTGTAAAATTAAAAAAGCTATGATTAAAATCCGTCCAAATAATAATGTTTTCTTTTTTCTCGGTTCTGTTCACATATAAACCTCCGCCGGAATTTTTGCCCTTAAGCCTTAATCCGAAATTATTTTGGTTTTTTGCAACGGAGTCCTTTATTTGAAATTTCTCCGTAGAAGCATGGAGTTCAACATCTGTTTCCATAAAATTAAAAGCGGCGTTTCCTTCAACGCGCGGGCTAATGCGAACAGGCACCCACTCGTTTTCATTCCAGGCCCAGAGATATTCCGAACCGGCCAGAACAGATGCGCTTTTGTAACCGAAGCCGCCATAAATGCCAGAATATGCCGGCAGGTTTTCCCCGAACCAGGAAAATTTTTGTGAGTTTATGCGGAAACTGCGTTCTCTTAAAGTCGATTCGCTAAAATGGTCTATTTGATTGAATTGCGCCATTGTATAAAATTCATCGGCAGGCGAAGTTTTAAAACCTCCGTAAAGCATTGGTGTTCTGTTTGGCTCCCTGTTTTTAGCGGTTAGTTCCTGCCAAAGTTCATCGCCTATTTCGTTTCCCGTGTAAAACCACAATCCGTTTTGCTCAAATTCCCAGTCCATCACAGGCACAAAGCGACCAAAAATTTGCCTGTTTCTCCATTTATCCGGCTTCCAGGTTTCCTCTTCCGCATTTAAACCGAGCGCACCCGGCATTCTGCTATAGGTGTAAGTTGGCATTGCAATTAAATGAGTGCCTATTTCCCCTGCAAACGGAGTCAAAGCAGGAGTTTCGCCTTGAACCTCTGCATAAGCTGCGGAACAAAATAACAGGAGAAAAAAAAAGAAAAACACTATTCTGCAATCCCAATAGTATCCCTAATCTCCTGCATAAAAGGCTTGGCTATTTCTCTTGCCTTTTTTGCGCCGTAGGCTAGAATTTTATCTATCTGAGTTGTGTCTGCCAAAAGAGCATTATATTTTTCTCGCTTGTGCGCCAAATGGTTTTCCAAAAGTTCACGCAGAGCTTCTTTTGCGTGGCCCCAGCCCATTCCGCCGGCACGGTAACGCTCTGCCAAAGCGGCAGATTGCTCTTCGCTTGCAAAGAGTTTATACAATGCAAATACATTGCATTTTTCCGGGTCTTTCGGTTCTTCTATAGGCTGGCTGTTGGTAACTATTTTTCCTATTTTTGATTTTAATTCTTTTGGCTCCAAAAAAATTTCTATTGTGTTGCCATAAGACTTGCTCATTTTTCGCCCGTCTAAACCGGGAATAATATCTGTTTCTACTTGAATAACGGGTTCGGGCAAAACAAAAACATTTTTGCTGTAATGCTTGTTAAAACGCTCTGCAATATCACGGCTGAATTCAACGTGTTGCTTTTGGTCTTTGCCTACAGGAACTATGTCGGATTTAAACATTAAAATATCTGCATCCATAAGGCAGGGGTAGCTGTAAAGCCCCATATTAACGCCGTCATCGGCATCTGTGCCTGCTGCTTGATTTTTTGCGACTTTGTCTTTGTAGGCATGGGCACGGTTCATAAAGCCTTTCGGCGTGAAGCAGGAAAGCAACCACGAAAGCTCAAAAATTTCCGGTATGTCGCTTTGCTTGTAAAACAGACCCTCTTCGGGGTTTAAGCCCAAAGCGAGCCATGTAGCTGCAACCTTGTAGGTGTTGCTTCGCATTTCTTCTCTGTTATGCACAGTTGTCAAGGCGTGATAATCCGCTATGAAATAAACGGTATCATATTTTTTTCTGAGTTCAAGAGCCGGGCGTATGGCTCCTAAATAATTTCCCAAATGCGGAGTTCCCGTGGGCTTAATACCTGTTAAGGATATGGGTTTAGACATAATAGAGGAATATAAAAAAATTCTAACCGGTGACGAATCTGTTTTGACAGATAAGAAACTAGAACAGTTCCTCTATGACTTCGTCTATATGCGTGAACATTTTTATTTCCAAACCTTCTTTAACCAAATCGGGGAGGTCTTCCACGTTCTTTTGGTTGTCTTTGGGAAGCATCAGTTTTTTTACGCCGGAATCAAGAGCCGCTAGAGATTTTTCCTTTAAGCCGCCAATGGAAATTAAACGGCCAACCAAACTAACTTCGCCTGTAAAAGCAACGTAAGGAGAAATGACCTTGCCGGTGAACGCAGAAAGCATCGCTATGGTAATCGCTATGCCGGCAGACGGCCCATCTTTTGGGGTTGCGCCTTCCGGGAAATGCAAATGAACATCGTGCCTGCGGAATTTATCTTCCGGGATTTTATATGTCTTTGCTCTCTCCCTAACCAAAGAAAGAGCTATTTGAGCGGATTCTTTCATAACATCGCCCAAGTGTCCGGTTAATTGCAGTTTCCCTTTACCCGGCAAAAGCAAGCACTCTATATGCAAAACATCACCGCCAACCGGAGTCCAGGCAAGGCCGGTTGTAATGCCGGAGCGTTTTTCATCAACAATGCGAGGGCCTGCAAAATCCGGAACACCTAAATATGCCGAAAGCTGTTTTTGTGTGATTTGCGGGTTATATGCTTTTTTCGAAACAAGTTCCATAGCTCGCTTGCGAGCCATTGTTCCAAGCTTTCTTTCCAGTTCTCTAACTCCGGCTTCACGTGTATATTCACGCAGAATTCCGTTAATTGCAGAATTTGCAACCTTAAACTGTTTTGCCGTAAGTGAATTTTGTTTCAGAATTTTCGGTATCAAAAAATCACGAGCTATATGCTCTTTTTCAAAATACAGATAACCGGGAATACGCACTATTTCCATTCTGTCGTAAAGTGCCGCCGGAATTCCATCCGGCGTGTTAGCTGTCGCAACAAAAAACACCCTCGAAAGATCTACGCCTACTTCCATAAAATGGTCGTTGAATTCCGTGTTGATTTCCGGGTCAAGAACCTCCAGAATAGCACTTGCCGGATCTCCTCTGAAATCGCTTGACATCTTGTCTATTTCATCCAGCAAAATGAGAGGGTTCATGCTTTTTGCTTTGCGCAAAGCCTGCACAACACGGCCCGGCATTGAGCCTATGTAGGTTCTGCGATGGCCGCGAATTTCCGCATCGTCGTGCACTCCGCCAAGAGATATGCGTGCAAGGTTTCTGTTCATTGCGTGCGCTATAGACATGGCAAGAGTTGTTTTGCCAACGCCCGGAGGGCCAACCAAACAGAGAATAGGGCTTTTTACATCCGTGTTTTTATGCTTTTGCGCAAGTTGCAAAACAGCTATGTGTTCTAAAATTCTCTCTTTAACTTTTTCCAATCCAAAGTGTTTTGAATTCAAGCTGTCTGTTGCTCTTGAAATGTCTAAAACGTCTTCTGTGTAAATGCCAAACGGCAGGGCAAGCAACCAATCTATATAGTTACGAACCACGGTGTATTCGGGGTTCATAGGATTCAAGAGTTTTAAGCGAGCCATTTCTTCATCGAACTTTTCTTTTATTGCCGGAGGAAATTTTTGATCTTTGGCTTTCTTTGAAAAATTGTCGTTATCATGGCCGCTTGCGTTCATTTCGTCAAGTTCTTTTTGAAGCTGTGAAATTTGTTCCTGCAACATCCATTCTCTTTGAGAACGTTGCATTTTCATTTCCGTTTGCTGCCTGTTCAAAGCTATAACCTTGTGAACTTCCATTGCCGTGGCTATGGCCAAGTCTATTTTGGAATACATTTCTTCTATAGTGGTGCTTTCCAGAATTTCCTGATGTTCTTCGTCTGGGACTCTTAAAAAACTGTGCGCTATGAGGCAACGTTCTTCTGCCGGAATGCTTTTAAGAATGTCTTTTAAGTTATCCGGCAAATTGTGCTGGGTTTTTGCGTATTGCTCAATTGAAACAAGCAGGTTTTCAGAGAGCGGCTTTGCCAATTTTTTATCTTTTAGCTCCAAAACACGTGGTTTCGCAGATGCCTGAAAATACTTATCGCCTTCTTTTTCAACCAAAGAAATTTCAGTTATGTCAACAGATAAAATTCCAAACAGATTCACCAAAAGCATATTGTTCGGAGTGCCGGAAATTCCTTTTACATAAGCGAGAATGCCAACGGAATGTAACTCCTCTTCTTTTGGCATATCCGTATCTTTGTTTTTTTGCAAAAGGCAAATTATAAAACCTTTGGTGTCTTCTATGCGCCTAAGGGCATTCAACGTTATTTGCCTGTCAAAAGACAATCTGGTTCCCATTCTCGGAAACATCACAAACTTTTGCAAAGGAACAACAGGAAAACCCTTATCAAAATCAGGTTGAGGAAACTTTGCATCTTCCTTGCTCACTACGGTTTCCGGTTTTTCTTTAGCCACGCATTACCTCTTGCTTTTTTCGAATGTGCTTTCAATTATGCCTTCGTTTATTTCAAGAACAGCTTGCTCACGATATTTTGATACATCAAACATATAAGGCATTAAAACTTTTTCCATAACCGAACGAAGTCCGCGCGCACCGGTTTTTTGCTCAATGGTTCTTTTAACCACAGCTTTCAGCGCGCTATCGGTAAAGGAAATTCTTATGCCATCCATATCAAACAGTTTTGTGTATTGTTTAACAATGGAATTCTGCGGCTGGGTTAAAATGCTGAGCAAGGCTTCTTCGTCGAGTTCGTCAAGGCTAACAATAACCGGTAACCTGCCTACAAGTTCTGGCAAAAGACCGTAGCTTATTAAATCTTCCGGCCCGCATTTGCTCAAAATTTCGCCTATTTTGCTTTCGTTTCTCGAAACAACTTCCACGCCAAAACCCATTCCAACTCCGGAATTTATGCGTTTTGAAATAACTTTATCCAGCGTTTCAAATGCTCCGCCGCATATAAACAAAATGTTACGGGTGTTTATATGCACCATATTCTGCTCCGGGTGCTTGCGGCCTCCCTTTGGAGGAATCGCAGAAACCGTGCCTTCCAGGATTTTCAGCAAACCTTGCTGAACACCTTCTCCGGAAACATCACGTGTGATTGATGGGTTTGCCGATTTGCGAGCTATTTTATCCAGTTCGTCTATAAAGACTATGCCTTTTTCTGCGGCTTGAACATTGTATTCTGCTGCTTGGTAAAGCCGCACTAAAATGCTGTCCACATCTTCGCCTACATAACCAGCTTCGGTTAAAACGGTAGCATCTGCTATGGTGAAAGGCACTTTCAAATAGCGTGCAAGCGTTTGAGCCAAAAGAGTTTTTCCGGAACCTGTCGGCCCAACAAAAAGCACATTGGACTTGTCTATTTCAACATGCTGCTCTGAATTTTTATCTCCAAGATGGAGTCTTTTATAATGATTATATACGGCAACAGACAATGCAATTTTGGCGTTGTCTTGGCCTATCACAAATTTATCCAAATGTTCTTTAAGCTCCGAAGGCGGCGGCAAGGAAAGCTCCATTTGCTCGTTTTGCTCACGCTCACGCTTGCCTATAGAGTTTGCCGTGCTTTTTTCAGACAAAACCATGCTGTGGCAAGTTTGAATGCAACTGTTGCAAATAGCAATGCCTTTATGGCCTGTTATAAGGCGCTCTACTTCTTCTATAGTGCGGCCGCAAAAACTACAAGATGCAAGATTTTTTTTCACTTCTCCCTCGGTTTAAAAACCTCATCTATAATACCGAATTCCAAGGCTTCCTGCGGAGTTAAATAAAAATCCCTATCGGTTTTTTGTTTTATTTCATCTACGCTTTTGCCTGTGTGTTTGGATACTATTTCATTGAGTTTGTCTCTTGTGTTTATTACTTCTCTGGCATGTATTTGAATATCGGAGCTTTGCCCTTTTGCATATCCTTGCGGCTGGTGCAGCATTATGCGTGAATGCGGAAGCGCAAAGCGTTTCCCTTTGGTTCCGGCTGCCAGTATAATGGCAGCCATTGACGAAGCTTCTCCAATGCAAATCGTTGCAACATTGGAACGAATGTGCTGAATGGTATCGTAAATGGCAAGGCCGCTTGAAATGTAACCGCCGGGACTGTTGATATAAACGGTCACGTCTTTTTGCGGGTTTTCGTATTCCAAGTAAATTAGCTGTGCCATTATAACATTGGCAACTTCATCGTTTATCGGCGTTCCCAAAAAAATTATGCGCTCTTTCAGCAAGCGTGAATATATGTCAAAAGCACGCTCGCCTCTGCCTGTATCTTCAAAAATACTGGGGATAATCATGACTTCTCCTGTGCTCTTTCCGGAAGGCTTTCCCCTATAAGGAGATTTTCCGCAAGCTCAATTTTCAAGGTTTCTCGGAGTTTGTTTATTTGCCCGTTTTTACGCATGGCATCTTTTGCTGCGGCAAAATCCATCATGGCAGATTTTGCAATGTCTTCAATTCTGGCATCCACATGGGCCTGCGTTGGCTTTAGCTGCTCTTGCTCTATTATGGAATGTATAATGCGGTCTTCTTGAATGGCACGAGTGATTTCGGGGCGCATTGCATCCAGTTGCTCTTGAGAAATTTTAAACTCCTCTTCGTGTTCGTGTCCGTGGTGATAGCGTTGCATGTTTCTTTCGGCAGAATATTTTATTTGCTCTTCCAAAACAGGGAACGGATTGAGTTCAATCAGTTTGTCAAAGGCTTCGGTAAGTGCGGTTTGCCTCGCTTTTCTGCGTTTATCCGAAAGAACATCTTCTGAAACTCTTTCTTTGAAATCCGCTTCGTCTTTCACGCCAATTGCCGCAAACATTTCTGCGTCTTGAGCCGACTGATCAAGGTCGGAGTTTTCTTTTGTAAATCTCTTGCGCACATCTTGAATCACTTCGTTGATTTCTTCTTCGCCAACAAGAACATCGGGAATTTTCACGCCTAAGTCTTTATAACCTTGCGCAGTTAGAGGCTTGTTGAGCGCAATGGTTAGTTTATAGGCAAGTTCCTGGCCACGGACAACATGCAACTCGCCACATTCCGCAGGAGCTGCTATTTCCAGCTTTTCCTCGGTTTTCCATTTATCGATTATTTTTTCAAACTCAACTCTTAAGTCGTTCTGAATAACTCTGTCCACAGTTTCTCTATAAACTTCTTCGCCAAAACGTGAAACAAAGAGCTGCTTTGGAACCTGCCCTGGGCGGAACCCTTTCATAGACACTTGTTTGCGAAATTCGTTTATGTTCTTTTCAAAAATCTTTTCCATTTCGCTTACGGAAACGATGAACTCAACCGAACGATGGTTTTCGTCGGTTACGCTGATGCTGATTTCAGGGTTTATAGCCAAAATTTTTCTCCTTTAAAAAAGTTTAATGCGAAAGGGGGGAGTTGAACCCCCATACCTTGCGGTGCTAGATCCTAAGTCTAGTGCGTCTGCCAATTCCGCCACTTTCGCAATGAACCCAATATATAAAATAGCTTACCTCACTTTTAGGCTTGGCTGCTTTTTTTGCGGCATGAACGGATTTGTTGTTTGATTGCCTGGCTTTTCCTGACCTATGTTCTGAACTCCAATAGCAACGGAGGTGTTTACATCCAAGCCTTCCAATACGTGTATTTTTGTGCCATCGGAAATCCCCAGAACAACGCTTTTTGAGCTTAACAGGTTGTTTGCGCCTAAAACCCAAATGCGGCTCTCGCCATCACGGCGCTGCTTTCTCTGTTTTCCCTGACCGCCGCCTTGGCCGCCTCCAGGGCCGGCACCCTGCCTTTTTTTCCCTTCGGGATTTTCCCCGGCCTGCGCACTCTGCGGCACATAACCGGGAGTGTCTTCGTTAGGCTTGAATTGCAAAGCTTTTAGCGGAATGGTTAAAACTCGCAATGCTTCCTGAACAATTATATCGCAATTAGCAGTCATGCCCGGCAAAAGTTTTTGCTCAGGATTTTCTGCTTTTATTACCACAGTGTAGGTAACCACATTTGAGAATATATTTGGAGACAACCTCACTTCCTGAACCACGCCTGTGAATTTATCGCCCGGAAAAGCATCTACGAAAAACTCAACTCTTTGCTCGGCCTTCACTTGCCCAATGTCTGCTTCGTCAACATCGGCTTTCACTTCCATTTGGGTTAAATCTCTGGCCAGCGTGAACAAGGTTGGCGCAGAAAAAGAAGCCGCCACCGTTTGCCCGGCTTCAACCGCACGGCTGAGCACAATGCCGTCTATTGGGCTTTTTATTGTGCAGTTAGCGAGGTCAAGCTCGGCCTGCTCTAAATTGCTTTTTGCATTGATAAGGCTGTTTTGAGCATTTTTATATCTGTATTCCGCAGTTTCAAGTTCAGTGGAAGGAACGGAGCCTTTGTTAAAAAGCTCCAGAGATCTTTCGTAATTTCTCTTTTGGTATTGCATTTCATTTTCTGCGGATCTGTAAGCCGCTTTTGTTTGCTCAACACGCACTTTCGCCTTTAACGGGTCTATTTGCAAAAGCACTTGGCCTTTTTTCACATGCTGGTTAAAATCCGTAAAAATATTGCTAACCGTTCCGGAAACTTCCGTGCCTACATCCACCTGATCTATTGGCTGCAAACGCCCGGTTGCGGTTATTGTTTGAATAATATCGCCCAGCTTTGGCGTTTCGGTTTCCAAAATCAAATCGCTTTTTGAATTTCTCTCGTTATACACATATATGCCAATGCCTGCAATGCCAAGCAACAGGATTACAATAATAATTCTTGAATAATTTTTCATTTACCTTACGCTTGCTAAATAGACTCCCACTGTTTGCGGCGAGAATTTAACTGCTTCTCCGTTGCTTTTTATAACGGAAACAACATCGCCTTTTAGATTGAATATCTTCACGGTGAAACTTTTGTTTTGAGCCGGGAATACATGAGTCCCTGCAAAACGTATTGTGCTGTTCTGCGTAAGCATAGCATAAGGTTTGGATATTGAAGATGGATTTCCCGGTTCTCCGGGATTTCCTGAATTTCCGTTTTCTCCCGGGTTTCCGTTTTCTCCCGGATTTCCCGGTTCTTCTGGTGGGTGACCAAATTTGGATGTATCTGCCGGCGAAAGCTTTGCAACTATGTAAGCGAGAGCACCAACAAGGCCGGCGTTGTAGTCTATGCCGCCCTCGGTGTTTGTATAGGATTTTATATCGTCCACATAGCTGCCGGAGGTCCTTTGCCCACCTACCAAATATCCGAAGTATTTATTTTTTTCCGGTATGGTCAAATGGTTGCCTTCGTCATCTTTGTCGCTCAAATATACATTTCTGTGGTGAGGCTTAGAAGCTACTTTGCTGCAACCTTCGCAGAATCCTACTACAAATGACTGTTTGGCATTGTTGTTGCCGAGAACATAATCTATCTGATTGTAAATGAACTGGTCGTAGGTGCTGGTTTTTGTTTCAAGCGAGTAGAGTGCTGCTACGAATGCTGTGTTGCCGGCATAGCGCAACTGGCCCCAGCCACCGCCGAGAGTAGTGACTTTTTCGTCGTTGATGTTGCCTGAGTTGGTATACTTGCTCACGAATTCATCCAGCATAAGTTTAAGGTGTTCATTTTTGCGTGTTGGAACTGCTCTTGCTGCCGCATAAGCTGCCAGATCATGAGAATTCGAGTAATCAAGAACGTGCCAACTGCCTTTTACCTGACTGTGATCTATATCGTTTAGATATTTATTATCTTTGGTTGCTATATACATTTCCGATGCTGCGGTTACAAACACGGTTGCAGGGTCTTTATGCGCACTGTAATAGCTACCCGATGCAGCACCGGAAGAATTATTTTTTTTCGATTTTGCATAAGCATAAGCATTCTCCGCATGCTTTAGGCACAGGTCGGCGTAACTTTCGTCGTATTTGCGGTATATCTTAGACATAATGGCAAGAGTCGAGGCGGCAAAGGATGCCATTACTCCATCATTTGGGTTTTTGAAAATATCGCGCGGGCCATTTTTTTCGCCGCCATCGTTGTTGTCTAAAGTGGACATAAATCCTGCTGTTACCCATTTTCTGTGGTCTTTATCGCCATGCCCTTTTTCGTAATAAAACGTATTTGCGTTTGGGGTTGCTTTAATTATCCAGTCGGTAGCGTATTTTAGCTCTTCCAATAAATCCGGGATTGTGTTGGGTTTGCCGCCTGTTATGCTCCAGTCTTTTGATTCTGCGTAGTCGCTGTAGTTATTTCCATGATACAAATCGTGGAAGCCCTCAGGGAACATATCGTATGCCAGAGCGAGCATATATGCAGAGAAGAAGAAAGTTTGTCCGAACAGCACATGGTCTCCGCAGTCGAACCATCCACCCACAAGGTCGTGCGAGCCATCAGCATCCTTTATAAAACTGACTTTATGCGTATGGTCCATAAGCAGCCAGTTGGGGCCATGTCCTGACCTCTGCGCACCATAGAAGCGTGTGACCATCCAAAGAGCTTTTTTGTATTGATCAGCGGAAAAAGCACCTGCGGCAAAGACGCTTTGCGCAGACAGAGAAAGAAGCAGGAGGACGAGCAGGAGTTTACGCATAATTATAATATAGTAAACGCTGATTAACTCTCTAGGCTAGTGGCTAGTAGTGAATGGCTAGTGGGAAAAACGCTTAAATTCCCTCAAGATCGCCGATTTTATTT
>Ga0209755_10000763_pt1 | contig 55919 bp, 48 predicted proteins | sample TergutCo191P1_FD_187301 | JGI IMG/M metagenome (GOLD analysis project Ga0209755, IMG submission 187301) | Cornitermes sp. P1 segment gut microbial communities from Petit-Saut dam, French Guiana - Co191P1 (SPAdes) (version 2) | ecosystem: Host-associated > Arthropoda: Insects > Digestive system...
AAGTTACTAAAAACCGCTCGTCTTTTCCGACAGATGATGCTATATTCAAGATACTCTATCTGGCGATTAGAAACGCTTCAGAGAAATGGACTATGCCGATAAGGGATTGGGGGCGGGCGTTAAATCAGCTCGCCATTGAGTTTGGAAAAGAACGGGTTCCGTTCTTATGATATTCTGTCATTTACACATTAAATCGGACAGGCTCTTAAAACCCGGTTGTCATATTTTATTTATTCCTAACACAAACATTATATTATTTTCAATTTTATTCATTATTAATTTATCTATTTTACTTATTTTTTCAATAAGCCTTTGACGATCTATTACTTCTATTTGTGATATTGTTATTACAGAATCTTTTTTCAGCTTCGATTCATTTTTTTTTAATATAATATTACCGGGTGCATCTGCTAATATAATATTTGTTGTTAATGGTATTACTATTGTCGTACTTATATTACTTCTATTGAAAAAATCATTTTGAATAATAATTACAGGACGTTTGTAATCGGGCTCGCTTCCGAATGGTACTCCAAAATCAGCCTACCATAATTCACCACGAGTCATTTTTTGTTAAATTCCTTAACGATTCAAGCCCTGCAGCAAGATCTTTTTCAAATTCATTTTTATTAATTTTTGAATATACCTCATTTAATTTTTGCGTGATCATATCACCGTTATTTTTGGAAATATATTCCTCAAGAGCAATTGAATATAATTTACTTCTCGGAATTCCCATATAACGGGCGGTTTTTTCCGCTTTTTCAAATAATGTGTCTGAAATAGAAATAGCAGTTTTCATAATGGAAGTATAACACAGGTATAAATAATTGCCAACACATATTTTATATTTTAATTGTAATTAAGATTCAATGTATGATTTTTCATACACTAATGTTTTCGATTATTTCTCTTTTGCTTAATTACATACTATTATCTATATCAATATTTTTAATATATTATTAAATTAAAACCCGGTTACATTTTTATTTATTTTTTGTTTAATAACATTCTCAAATACATCAATCCTTTTTTTTGATATATCAATTATTTTGTCTCTTACAACATCAATCATTCTTTCATTGTATTTTAAATAATGTTCTATAATATCTATTATTTTTTTTCCTTTATTATTATACCATTCCGGATAATCAATAATATCCAATTGTAATCTATTACTATTACCAAATGCTTTTCCTAATGAATCTATTCCGCAATCATATATATTATCTTTATTTCTATCAAAAAATAAACTATTGCCATTATCAAATAACGGAGCAATTTTAATCCATTCTAAATTTTCAGAATTACGAATAATACCATAATTACCTTTATGTCTGTCCTCATTTCCAATTAAAAAATCTAATGCTATCATTTCATCAATTCTTTCTTTAACATCTGTAATATTATTTCTTTTACATATATCAATATAATGATCGTAAACATACTTCATTCCATAATTTTCAAGCCCAATAACCCATTTTGCATTTATATATTCATTATATTTATCTGACATAGTTAAACATTCACTATAAGGTAGGTTATTATCTGTTCTTTTTAGACTATATCCAACATGATTTTTAATACCAAATTCTTCTAATATTTTTGCGGCAATTACTTCATTAAAAGGCTCTTGCATCATCTCATATCTGCTTCCCTTCAATAAAACCCTTTCGCCTTTTTCATTTATAATCCATCTTTTTTGAATACTTCCATCAACGCAAAAATTTGGTGATTTTTCCTTAACACCTTTATCTAATGTAGGATCATTATTATTTCCTATTTTTATCTCATCAAATATATTTTCAAAACAATTGAGATTTTCCCATTTTAAATTTTCTTCACTTTCATGTATCCAATAATGATCTGTTACATTCATACCGTATGATTGAACAATTAATTTACATTCATCATCAGTATTAAATAATTTTTTAATATCATTTAAATCTTTTCTTGATTCTGATAATCCTCTCCCTCTAATCCATGCATTTAATTGTACCGCACATTCTATTAAATTATCCTTATATTCTAAAGAAAATGGCAGCCTGTTATAATTTACTATATTTCCTATAGATAACAACTTATACTTTTCATTATCCATATCAAAATATATTACTTCATTATTTTTATGTTTTAATATATATTCTTTTCTCATATTATTATCCTAAATATATACAATAAAACTCCTTATCAATCAAAAATTTCGCTATATGTTTTATATAAAATCATCCCAAAATTATATCATATTTTTCAACATATGTATGGAAAGAAAAGGAAAAATATGTCCTAAAGAATGTTGCTTCAAAAACGAAATTGAAAATATGATTTTAAACGTTATATCCCATGTAAAAAATATCCATTCGAAAACTTGACAAACTTCAAAAAACATGATACAATACAGTAAAACCTGCGAAAAAAGCTGTGCTTGGTACCCGTCGGGTGATAATAGTCGGCATAGTTGTCGTAGAGCCGTATGGAACTAATTTTAAGGAGGAAGGACGATAATGACAGTTTATATCTGCTCGTTTTCTTTCTCCAGGGGTGGTTTCTATGGCGATTTTGCTCTCCGGTAATCTCCGCGCTGATGTAGTTTCAGGAAATAATCTTTTACTTGCTTTTCATGGTTATTATGAAGAAATAAATTACCACATCGTACTAGGTGACGGCGGCTTAATGCGGCCTGGTAATAAAAAAAAGGATTATTCAACTTTTAAAACGCTGTCTTTCCGCCCTTTTCCGGTTCTTTGTTTATCAGGCAGTCATGAACCGGCTCATGGTTTAAAAAATATTGATGAAGTTGATATCGGTCTTGGCGAGCCTGTTCTCAAAATACATGATAATCCATTTGTCGCGTATCTAAAGCGGGGAAAAGTCTACACGATAAACGGGATTAAATTTCTGGTTTTGGGCGGCGCGTTATCCCTGCATACAGATAAAACACGGCATAAGAATGGACATTGGAGCGAGCAGGAAAAAAATGATTTATACAGGCTTCTGGAGACAGATAACAAATTTGATTTCGTTATCTCAAATACCGGCCCCCGGTTTATAAATGATTTTCTTTTCAAGGACGCTTCTTTTTATAATGAAAAGTCATCTGATGAAATTGCAATTTTCTATGATGAAATTCACAGTAAAATTCAATTCATAGAATGGTGGTGCGGGCATCGTCGCAATGACATATATTACTATGATGAAAAGACCGAACGCGGTTATCAATATCTTCATAGAAGAGTAAGAATTCTGGAGAAAGCTGATAATAAATTTATCTTAATCAACGAATACGGAATGTTAAACCGATAAGGGGTTTTTATGAAAGAAAAAATAAAATCTATTAAAAGAAAATATTATAATGATGATAATTTTTACATTTTCCCGAAAAATATTTACGGAGATATGTATTTGGTTTATCTGGCAAACCGGATAAAGGAAGACGATCCTGATCTTTATAACATGCTGCTTGAAGACGGAAAAGAAGCTATGCAAAACATTCTGGAAGACAGTGATGAAACCCAATGCCAAAAATGCGTATTAACTTCAAAAATTTACGACCTGAGCCTTGAAGAATGTGAAGACATTTTGAATTTAATCAGGTTCAGGGAATGGAAGAACAGGATTTAAATTTTCTTATCGATAAATTTTTGGAATGATGTCTATATTTTCTTTTTGCGCCCGACACGACTCGAACGTGCAACCTACGGATTCGAAGTCCGTTACTCTATCCAGATGAGCTACAGGCGCTGTATTTATTTGGGTGGATGACGGGTCTCGCCTTCCATTCGGCAGCCTCCTGCTGCCTCATTTCAGGCCGTCTTTTTTGCTAAACCGGCATCCCTGCCGGTTTACACTGCGGAACCTTTCGGTTCCTCCGTGCCGCAAAAAAGTTTCGAGACCCGCATTTATTCGCAATTAAAGATCTTGAATAATGAAAATTGTACACCCAAAAAACTCCGGGTGGATGACGGGTCTCGAACCCGCGACAACAAGATCCACAATCTTGTACTCTACCCCTGAGCTACATCCACCATGTGATTCTATCAATATGCTGAATTATACTGTTTTTGTCAACCTATGCGGTTTGGCTTTCATTGCCGCGGTTAATTAGGGACGAAAGTTGACTATGAAATGCCGTATTTAAAGCCCGCTGTTTACAAGCAACTGCGGATAAGGTACTTTGATTCCGGCTTCGCTGATTTTGTCTCTGATGTTCCGCATCTGGAACCAGTAAGTGTCCCAGTAATCCTGTATCGATGTCCATCCTCTAAGTGCAATATTAATATGGCTTTCGTTCAGGGATTGTACTATTATCTGCGGGGGCGGCTCTTCAAGGAATCTTTGCTCGGTAATAATTATCCTGTTTAAAATATCATAAACATTATCAATCGATTCCGAATAAGATATGCGTACAGGAAGTTCCATGCGCCTTTTTCCGTTGCGGGTATAATTCTTTATAGGCACGCCCCAGATGCTCGAGTTCGGCGCTGATATGTAGATGCCGTCAAATGTTTCTAAAATCGTTGTAAAAAGATTTATATCCTTGACAGTTCCGCTGTATGAACCAAACTCGATAAACTCGCCGTGGCGGTAGCTTCCAAGAAGAAAAAGGCTGATCCCCGATGCGATATTTCCGAGCGTGTCTTTAAGAGCAAGACCGACGGCAAGACCCGCCGCGCCGAGTAAAGCGATCAAACTTGTCGTGTTTACGCCGAAGATGTTCAGTATGATGATTATACAAATGATAAACACGCTGTAACTTACAATATGGTGAATTACGGATAACGCCGTTTCATTGACATTCTTTTTGTTTATTGCCTTGTTGATCAGTTTGTTAAAACCTTTAGAAATAAACAGGCAGATTAGAATTACAAGTACCGAAACGAGAACATCCATGCCGATGTCAAATAAAGAATTTTTACTGTCTGTCCAAAAATTGATTATGCTCTGCATTGTTGAAAAACCTCTATATTATCATCCGCCGTGACGGACAAAAGCGTCTCTATAACCGATGCTTTTAAACCTCTGAAGGACAGCGGCGCTTTCACCCTGATTCAGCGGTCCAATGAGAATGCGGTATAGGTTGTCGGCGCCTCTGAATACCACAGGCCTGAATCTCATCACTCCTTCGGGCAGACTGTACGATGTAATTTCCGCCGCCGATACGGCCGCTATCTGTACATAATACTGACCGCGTTCAAGCGAACTTATGGGTGTCAACGGCAATGAAGGCTCTCTTACAGGAGGAGTTACGGCTGCCGCCGGCGGTGTTACCACTACAATAGAAGGAATAATATCAGAAGGATCAATCCCGTAAATATCTGTCATCTGCGGTGTGCGTTCTTCCGCTTCTACAATATTGAATTCGGGACGAACCGTTGGTTCCTGTACTGTAGTAGGCCGTGCAGGAACGGGCGCTGCAGGTTCTTCTCTCTCCGTCAAATCTTTCGCGATATCTTCAAGGCTCCGCTCAGGAGTATATACAGGAACATCCTTGACTACCGCGATGCGTTCCGCATCCGGTGTAAATGGAAGAACATCCTTATCGGTATCATCCAGCGGAAGTTCCGGTAAAAATACGGGAACATCCTTAACTATATCTAGTTGAGCAGTCTCAATTCTTACGTCTGTAATGTCTTTAATTAAATCATCGATTACCTCAATAGCAGGTTCTGTTTCAACAACTCTGACTGGTTCAACAACAGGCTCAACCGGGGCCGGCTCTTCGACAACAGGTTCTGCTTCAACAACTCTGACTGGCTCTTCAATAACAGGCTCAACCGGGGTTGGCTCTTCGACAACAGGTTCTGCTTCAACAACTCTGACTGGTTCTTCAACAACAGGCTCAACCGGAGCCGGCGGTACAGGTACTACTACTACAGGTTCCCGTTCGGTTGGAACGACAACAGGTTCCTGAACTATAGCAGGCGTATCATTAAAGGGACCTATCGGAGGCACATCAAATCTGGGGATGTCAACAATTCCTGTCGGAGAAGTTCCGCCCCATTCAGGTTCCATCACATAACTCGGTCCTGTAAACTCATTCGTTCCGGGCGGAATTGTCTGAGGCTGCACTGACGGAGGCCTGTATGTGTCGTCGCGGTACAGTTCATCAAGCAGTTCCTGTTCCGTTCTTATCACATTGCCGGAATCAAAACTGGGGATATCCGAAGCAAGTCCTTCCGCAAAACGCTGATACGCGATTGGATCGGAAGGAGACAACATTCTGATTCTGCTGACAGATCCTGTACGCATACCAATCAACTGAGCGGCTTCGCGCGATACGATTGCAATAAGACCCGGGCTGTTCAAAGTATTAGCTACAATGACCCTTGTGCTTCTTCCTGATTCAATATTTGTAATGTCTACGACTGTGTTTCTGGGGAATGAGTTTGTCGCGATAAAAAAGCCGGATGCCGGAAGTTCGCCTTCGGGAGCAACTGCCGCGGCTCCTTCCCAGGGGGATGTGCTCTGGAACAAAAAAACAGCGGCTATAGCGGTAAATAAAAAAATAATCCGTTTTGTCATATCATTTTCTCCTGATTAACACACTGCCGGTTTTCCGGCGTTTTTTTAATTAACATAAGTCAAAAATCCTCTTGCCAGCGTCTTTAAATAATCCAGTTCTTCCCTGTCGGTTCTGTATGTCCTTCCCTGAATACGTCTTTCATAAATATTCTCGCTTGTGTTTATGTTAAAAATATAAAATAAAATTTCCGCGGGATAACTATCCTGAGAAGCATAATCAAGCTGTGCAATTATTAAATAATCTACTCTTGCCCTGCGCGCGTCATGAATGTCGAAATTAATCTCATCCAGAATCTCCCCGGAAGGCTTTGATTCAAGGCGGAGAACCGGCGCGTTGCTGACGATATGCCCTGCGTCAAAAAAAACATCAAGGAAGGCGTTTTCCCATATGATAGAATGACGGGTTTCGGCTCCGTCAATCGAAAGACCTGTTTCCACAACAAAAAACGAAACCATTGAAGCCCACGAGAATGTGCTTATCAATATAAATAAAACTAACAGCGCGGCTTTCTTCATTCTGATAAAAAGTCCTCCAATTGCATTATCGGCACTCTTTTCAAAATAAAAAATGAGATTTATAGTGAGGAAATGAATTATTACGCAATTCAAGTTAAATCGCGTTCAGAAGAAAAATTCATAAAATTGTTCAAATCTCTTCACCCGGATATTACTCTGCCGATTCATTTTCCGCAGAGACGCCTTGATATCAGAAAAAAAGGACAGATAAAAACAACGGTTTCGGCGGTTTTTCCCGGATATTTATTTATAGAAGCAAGCGAAGCGGAAATAACTCATTTCCAGTGGGATTTTAGAAGAACAAAAGGTTTCTTCCGTTTTTTAAAATCGAATCTGGAAATTACTCCCCTTGCGGACAGCGATCTCGAGCTGGTACTTCATTTTATCAGAAATTCCGGGCAGTTGGCGGGGTACTCCAGAGTATATTTCAATGAAAATTCCCGCATAGTGGTTGTCGAAGGACCGCTTTCAGGTCTTGAGGGAAGGATCATTAAGGTCGATAAAAGAAAATGCAGGGCAAAGATCAAACTGGATCTTTACAATGATTCATTTTCGATTGATCTTGCCTTTGAAGTAATCGGGTCGCTGGAACCTGTAAAATGAGATAAACATGGAAAAGTCAAAACGCCTGTATATTATCGGGGCTGGATTCGCAGGGAGGACGCTTGCTAACGAGCTGTCATCCAAGGCGATTTTCGGCGAAGTGGTCGCATTTCTGGATGATGACGCGCAGATTATCGGGCGGAAGATTGACGGTATACCGGTACTGGGTCCTATCAAGGATGTAGCGTTTCTTCTGCGGACAAATCCCGCTGACGAGGCAATCATCGCTATCCCGGACGCGGAGAAGGAATATTTAAAAGAAATCTATAGCATCCTTAAAAACGCCGGTTTTTTAAAGATCCGCATCCTTCCCGATATTTCGCAAATTATCGAAGGCGATGCCCACCTGATTCAGACACGCTCTATCGACCTTCAGGATCTATTGGGGCGTAAACCTGTTACCATCAATTTAAAAGAAAGCCTTTCTTATGTCCGGGGTAAACGCGTTCTTGTTACAGGCGCGGGCGGTTCGATTGGCAGCGAGTTATGCCGCCAGCTTCTTTCGGGCGGCGCGGCAAGGCTTTACCTTCTCGGACACGGCGAGAATTCGATTTATCAGATTGACAGGGAGCTTCATCTTCTGCAGGAAGAAGGAGTCGGCGAGAAAGCGGCAATAGTACCTGTCATCGGGGAACTGAAGGATGCCGATTACATCGATTACATAATGAGCCAGTTAAAAGCCGATGTTATTTTCCATACCGCAGCTTATAAGCATGTCCCGATGATGGAAGCAAACCCTGTCGCCGCAATCGAAAACAATGTACTCGGTACCGAGAACCTTATCAACAGCGCCGTAAAACACGGCGTTAAACATTTTGTGCATATCTCGACAGATAAGGCTGTTGACCCCGCCTCGGTTTACGGCGCTTCCAAATACATATGCGAACGGCTTGTACTGGATGCAGCCAAAAAAGGAGAAACTAATTTTGTAGCGGTGCGTTTCGGCAATGTGCTTGGTTCGCGCGGTTCGATAGTTCCGTTGTTCCAGCAGCAGATAGACAAAGGCGGCCCTGTTACAATTACCCACCCCGATATATGCCGTTACTTCATGACAATAAGCGAGGCGTGTTCGCTCGTTCTAAAAACAGGCGGCGTTGGGGAAAACGGCTGTCTTTACCTTTTAGACATGGGCGAGCCTGTGCGTATACGCGATTTAGCCGAACAGTTAATACGCTTCAGCGGATATGAACCTGAAACAGAAATAAAAATTGAGTATGTCGGCTTAAGACCCGGAGAAAGAATGAACGAATCGCTGTTATCAAGCGAAGAGGTACCGGCATTAACGGACTACAGCCGCATACTGCGTATCAACAGGAAAGAGCCTCTGTCATTCGATATAAATACCCTGCTGGAAGAACTGCGCCCCATCTGCCGCTTAAATCCCAACAAACCGGAATCATACCGCTGCATCGAATTACTTAAGAATATTTTGTTAAAATATAAACTCTATCCCCTAACCCCTAACCCCTATCCCCTAACCCCTAACCCCTAACCCCTATCCCCTAACTTATTGAAACATTTACAATTACAAAATAGACTGAAATCAGATGGAATCCCTGCCTTTTTTAGAAGACATATATCCGCCCAATTTTTTATACGCGCTTATTGTAAGGTCGCCTGTCGCGAAGGGGAAGCTAGTCCGCATCGAAACACCGGATCTGCCTGAGAATTTTACTCTTATCACGGCGAAGGATATCCCTGCCGTAAACAGGCTTGAAGATACGCAAATGCCGGTTCTAGCTGATACCGATTTAAACTACATCGGCGAGCCTGTTGCGATCCTTCTGGGGCATGATAAAACAAAATTGGATGATATTTTTTCAAGGTGCGTTGTCATCGCGGAAGAATCAAAGGCGGTTTTCAACTGTGACGACGCGCCTGATTCCCCTGCTCTGTTCAGGGAAATTATATCAGGAAACCCAGACGACGCTCTTACATATCCCGGCAGAATAGTAACAGGAAGCTACTCTACAGGTATACAGGATCAATGGTATGCCGAACCTGCCGGAGCTGTTACATGGTATAAGGATGAAGAGAATAACCCAATTAATAAAAAGCCGTCTGATGCTCCGGGAAAGCTGGTGGTAAAAACAGCGACCCAATGGCCGAACCATGTAAAAAGGTCTGTTTGCTGCCTGCTCGGTATTGATCAAGCCTGTGTTTTTGTTGAACCTACATCGCTTAACCTTCATATGGACGGCAAGTTATGGTACCCGTCTTTAATAAGCTGCCTCGCTTCGCTTGGAACATATATTACAAATATGCCTGTCAGGATGGTTCTCAGCAGGGAGGAGGATTTCCTCTATTCGCCTAAAAGGTGTAATACAAGCATCGATATAGCAGCCACAATTGACGATAAGGGCAATATTAAAGCTGCGGATATCGATATTTCTGTTAACCTAGGCGCATATGGGGTTAACGAAAAGGAGATTCTAGATCAGGTCTGCCTTGGAGCTTTGGGTTTTCACGGTATTGATCACTTTAAAATGACCGCAAAAGCGGATTATACCAATATTCCGCCGCAGGGGCCGTTCACAGGTTTTGGAATAGCTCAAGGGCTTTTTGCTGTTGAAAGGCACATCTCTTTAATAGCGGATATTTCCGGCATGGATCCGGCTTCATGGCGGGAGAATTATACTCAACCTGTTTTCTTAAACGGCTCTTCTCTGCCTGACGGTGATGTCCGGGTAAATGAACTTGTTAATATCGTGATTAAGGAAAGCGATTATTACCGCAGATGGGCTTCCTATGAATTGCTCCGTCAAACCCGCAGCGGCAAACCTCACGAGAAAAGCGAGAATCCGCGCGGCATAGGGATATCAGCGGGTTTTCAGGGAAACGGCCTTCTCTATCGCGGCGAAGACGAAAACTCCTGCGGGGTTGAAGTAACGCTGACAAAAGAAGGCGTTCTGGAAATAAACACAAGCATAACAAGCACGGAAAATTACGATAAAATCTGGAAAAAAATAGCGGCGCTTACAATTTCCATTGATGAAGATTTAGTGCGCGTAACTACTTTTTCTCCTGACGGCAATTTGACAATACCGGATTGCGGCCCTTCATGCGCGTCAAGAAATATATCCGTTGTTACGAAACTTGTAGAAGAATGCTGCATCGAGATCCGCAATCAACGTTTTCATGATCCGCTGCCGATAACGGTAAGACGATCCGCGCAGCCAAAGAGCGGCTCCCTGTACGGCGGCAATTTCAACGTAACCGACATAAACGGTTTTTCAAGGCCTTCTCTCGCGGCGGCTGTTGTGGAGGTAACTCTCGATCTCGCTGAATGTATTCCGCGTATACGCGGTATTTGGATTGCGGTTGACGGCGGCAGAATAATTTCCGTAAACAGGGCGAGAAGAAATCTCTCCCGTACTGTCGCCCAGGCATTTGGATGGTCGTTTACCGAAAATCTGGAATATATCAACGGCGCTATTCCTATAAATCAATATCACAATTTTTCGATCACTAACCCGATTGATATGCCGCCTGTCAATATTTACTTTCAACATGATAATGAAGGAGAAGCAAGAGGAATCGGAGAGCTTCCCTTTACGTGCATACCCGCGGCTTTCCTTCAAGCTGTTTCCCAGGCGATGGATCATTCTTTTAAATCGATTCCGCTAAAGAGAAAAGATATCTGGGAAATTGTAAGAATAAGAAATGACGAAATACGGCGCAGGGGACACAATGACAATTAATTTTATTTTAAACGGAGAAGATGTCGTATTCCGGGGAGGAGCTACAGTCAGGTTGATAGAGATCCTCCGAGGCAGTTTCGGTTTGTTCGGAGCGAAACCCGGCTGCCTTTCCGGGCAGTGCGGCGCGTGTTCTGTGATCTTTAACGGGCATGTAAGCCCGGCGTGCCTGATCCCAGCGTTTAAAATCCGCGGAAGCGAAATTATCACAATCGAAGGTTTTTCCCAGACAATCGAGTATCAGGAAATTGTGACAGGATTTTCTGAATCTCATCTTGGAAACTGCGGGTATTGCGAAGCCGGAAAAATTTTATGCACTGAAGCGCTTCTTGATCGTTTTCCTTCTCCTTCTAAAGATGAAATTCTTATGGGTTTTTCGGGAATCAGATGCAGGTGCACAAACGGTGAAAGGCTTATCAAAGCCATAAATATGATAGCGCAATCGCGCGAGAAGAGGCTGTATGGAAACTCAGCTTAATCATATCTTCTATCCCGCAACCTACAATGAATTATTCCTCGCGTGGAGCCGTTTTCCTGATGCTGTCCTGTACGCCGGGGGTGTTGATATAAATTTAAACCGATCCGGCTGGGCGGACATCTGGCAAGGATCAAGCGTGATGCCCGCGTTCTTATGTCTTGATAATCTTGAGGAGCTTCATCAGATAACAAGGACTGAGCAATACCTTGAAATCGGCGCGATGATAAAGTTGAACAAGCTCCTGCGGCTTGGGAAAATGGTGCCTGAGATTCTTCGTATGTGCATAGAAAATATCGCCGGAGTTCAGGTTAGGAATCTCGCTTCGATAGGCGGAAATATCTGCTGTACATCGCGGTTATTGGATCTGCCCGCGCTTCTTACAAGCCTTGACGCGCAGTATGAACTGCGGAGTTCCTCAGGCGGCATCCGCTGGGTATCGGCAGCCCGTTTTCATTCAAAAGAAGAGCATACCGGCATCGAGAAACACGAAATTCTTACAAGAATCAGGCTGTCACTGCATCAATGGGACTATTCTGTGTATAAAAAATTCCGGGGAGAAGGTCCTTTTCACGGTAATGCGCTTGTTTTTCTTGCTAAAACCCAAAAAAACATACTTTCTGACATAAAAGTTATATACAAGTCAGATAAATTAATACGAAACAAGAACGGAGAAGATATATTGAGCGGCAAAAACCTCCCGTTAAGCAGGAAAACCGCGGATGACTTCATTGAAAACTGGAAAAAGTTCCTCGCTGAGAATCGGGAAATCGGCGGTTTCTCCGCAAACACGCTCATAAACAGTATCGAAGAAAACGTATACAATCTGTCCGAATAATTATTCTCTTGATTCTCAATTTTAATTGGGATATAATGAAATTCTGTATTAAAAACCGTGAAATTTACCGAGTGTGTTGCGGCCGCCGGTGATTTTTGCGTCGATTTGGCCGTTTAACAGCGGTCAGGAAGGCAAAATTACCGCTTTTTTTTCCAGTTTACTGCTGGAATGAGGTTATTTTAACTTATGGATAACATTTAAAATTGCAATATATTTTTGATAACTTTTCTACCGATATTCAAATAACGCGAAATATTCCCGCATTAGGTGATATTGCCGCGAAATTTAATATAAAAATAGATAACACTGCTTTTAAACCGCTTTTTATCGCTGATGAAAATACTGTTATAACCGCAAAAAAAATAATTAACGGCGCAGGGTGTCCATGCTGTGTTTTAAAAAGCGGCGAGGAAAATAAAACCTGGCAGGCTGTTGAAACTGTTCTATCCGCCGCTGTTAATGCCGGAATCGGGAGAGACGGAATTTTTATCGCCGCGGGCGGCGGCGTAATAAGCGACATCGCCGGGTTTGCCGCGTCGATTTATATGCGCGGCTGCCGGTTCGCTGTCGTCAGCACTACCCTGCTTGGAATGGTTGACGCTTCTGTCGGCGGTAAAACAGGTTTTGATATTTTCGGTATAAAAAATATGGCGGGCAGTTTTTATCCCGCGCAAGCCGTGTATATGCCGTTTGACTGCCTTTCTTCTCTGCCGCCGCGTGAATGGAAAAGCGGTTATGCGGAATTAATAAAGACCGCAGTTCTTTCAGGTGATGACTTTTTAGATCAACTTGCTTCAAATGTGAAATGCTGTAATGGAAAGATAAGTGTTTCTGACGATCTTTTGCTTGAATATATAAAAAGAGCTGTTGAGTATAAAGCCGCTGTTGTAAGTGAAGATTTAAGGGAATCAGGCAGAAGGAAACTTCTTAACCTTGGGCATACATTCGCCCACGCGCTTGAATCTGTGTGCGGTTTTGGAAAAATAAGCCACGGAGAGGCCGTAGCGTGGGGCATCGCGCGTTCGTGCGAACTCGGCCTTGCTTTGCGCATAACGCCTGAAGCAAGGGCGCACAAGATTAAATCGCTGCTTGTTTCGTCCGGGTATGAGTGCGCCTGTCCTCATCCTGACGCGGAAAACGCCGCATCGCTTTTTCAATTTATTATAAGCGATAAAAAAAACAGGGATGGAAAATTTGTGTTTATTGTCCCTGACGGAAACAGCGCGGAAATTGTTCAATTGGGTACGGAAAAAGAAATTAGTTTAATCGAAAATATACTAAAAGGTAATGCGTCATCGTGAAAAAAACTTTATCAGTTTTACTTTTATTATGTGTTTTATGCCTGCCTGTTTTCGCTCAGGAGAACGGGGAGGCAGTGCAATCAGAACAGGCGCAATTGACAGAACAGCCGCAGCAGGCATTAAACCGTATTTATATAATTTCATCTTATGAATTTCATGTAGACGGCATTACATGGCCTTCGATAATGGCGCACAGAATCGATCTGAAGACCGGGCAGGAAATTATCGGCATGGAAGCTCTTGAGGCGTATATCAGTAATAAAACGCAGCTTCTTAGAAACGAGAGAGTTTTAGATGATGTGAGAATCGAACACGCAATCGCGGACGCGGGAGAAGACGGAAAATATCCCGTGTCACTTAATATTTATGTAAGCGATACATGGAACTTTATCATTTTTCCCGAACCGGAATTTGACGCAAACTCCGGCTTAGATATAACGTTGAAATTCCGGGATTATAATTTCCTCGGCACGATGAATCCGTTAAGAATTGATGTCGGGTACCGTTATGTCGATCCGGGATTGCATTATTTATCTCTGATGCTGGATTCCGATATTCCTTTTTATCTCTTCGGCTTAAAGTGGAATTTTAATTTTGATAATGATTTTCAATACAGGCCGGATGATCCCAATAATCTGGTACCTGGCCACCAGCCTTTCTTTTTCAAGAATGTTACGGGGTTATCATTTGAACTGCCGATAGGATTGACAAGAATGAATATCGGGTTTGACGAAACATTCAGTTTTAATGAAGAGAATTCCATAACCTACTGGGATGAAGACGGACGATTCCAGGACGGGTTGTATATGTCCACCTACGCGTATATTTCATGGAAAATCCCGTCGAATCTTTCAATCGGCAGTTTCGGCGAACTCATATATACGCCGGAAGTTGCCGCGCGTATTTATCATGAAATGCCGGGATCTCCTCTTGACAGCCGCAGAAACGGTCCTTATATCTATGTTACGCATAATCTTGGTTTTGAAAGATTTGACTGGATTACCAATAACCTGCGCCGCGGATTTTCGGCCGCTTTTAAAAATTCCATAGAGTTTAATTTTCATGATGATGTCACATCCATTTATTATGATTTAACCGGGATAGGCAGGTTCGCGTTTTTTAATATCTTTGGTATATACTCGCGCCTCAGTTACCGCCAGTGGGCGTACAGTTATATAGATAACGCCGGTGATGTACTGCGCGGCATCTATAATAGAGAGGTTAACGCGGATCAGATGGTTTCGCTTAATTTGGATATACCTATCGCGATTCCGTTTAGACCTTCTCAATGGTTCAGAAATATCGGTTTTTTAAACGCGGTAACGAGAGGCAGGATATTTGATTTTGATATTCATGTAGTCCCTGTGTTTGACGCGGCGTATTACAATGATCCTCTCAGAATAAAATCTAATGATTTTTTCAAGGATCATTTTTTAATGTCAGCCGGATGCGAAGTAATTGTTTATTCTGTCAGGTGGCGGAGCTTGTATTTAAGGGGATATCTCGGATTTAAAATTCACGGGGATACGGAAAGCTCAAGGCCTGAATGGGGAATTGTAATTAACAGTCTTTTTTATTAACGAGTAATCATGGCGAAAATAGCGGTTATTGGAACAGGTTATGTCGGCGCGGTCTCAGGGGCTTGCCTCGCGGATTTCGGGAATTATGTTATCTGCGTCGATAACGATATAGATAAAATTTCTTCATACAAAAAAGGCATTGTTCCGATTTTTGAGCCGGGTCTTGATGATGTAATACAGCGCAATATAAGAAGCAGGCGTTTATCTTTCACGGTAAATTTAAATGAAGCTCTGGGAGAAAGCGGCATTATATTTATCGCGGTTGGTACTCCTCCAAAGGATGACGGAAGCGCAGACCTTATTTATGTTGAAGAAGCCGCGCGTCAGATTGGGAGGATTATAGACAAGTACACTGTTATTGTCGATAAAAGCACAGTCCCAATTGGAACAGGAAGGAAAGTGAGCGCGTGGGTTAAAGAGGAACTTGATAAAAGAAAAATAAATGTCGAGTTTGACGTTGTTTCTAATCCTGAGTTCCTGCGCGAAGGAACCGCTGTTTATGATTTTACGCATCCTGACCGTGTTGTAATAGGAAGCGAGAGCGCGCGGGCGCGGAGTGTAATGAAAGATGTTTACAGATCGCTTTATCTTAACGAAACTCCGTTCATTGAAACAAATCTTGAATCCGCGGAAATGATCAAATACGCTTCCAACGCTTTTCTTGCCGTAAAAATTTCTTTTATAAATGAAATCGCGAATCTATGTGAAAAAACCGGCGCGGATATAAGAGCTGTCGCGAAAGCTGTCGGCAAGGATGGAAGAATCGGTTCTAAGTTCCTTCATCCTGGTCCCGGTTACGGCGGCTCGTGTTTTCCTAAAGATACAAGGGCTATAGCCAAAATCGCAAGAGATAACGGCGAAAAATTGAGTATAATTGAAACAGCTATTGAAGCGAACGAAACGCAAAAAATCCGCGCCGCTAAAAGAATCGGAAAAATTCTTGGATCATTAAAAAATAAAACAGTCTGTATTCTAGGTCTTGCGTTTAAGCAAAATACCGACGATATGCGCGAATCTCCGTCTATTACAATTTGCAAATATCTTGCCGGAGAAGGCGCTAAACTGCGGCTTTATGATCCTGCGGCGATGGAAGAAGGACGCTGGAGATTATCGGAGATAAAAGAATCAATTTACTTCGCCGCGGATGAATACGACGCCGCAGACGGCTGTGACGCGCTTGTAATCGCGACTCCGTGGAACCAGTTCAGGAATATTGATTTAACGAAAATAAAGAGACTGCTCTCTTCACCTAACTTTATAGATCTCCGCAACATTTATAAACCTGAAGAAGTTACACAGGAAGGTTTAAATTATTTTGGGATCGGGTAATTTTACAATTGATTTTTTCCGCAGATTTAAAACACACCTTCGCCTTATTATTTTTACTCTCGCTGCTTTCGCCTCAGGATTCCTTCTCGCAGGATTTTTCATCGGTCAACAGGGATCTCCTTCAATTGGAGAGCTTGATAACAGATACGCTGAACAATATGGAAGAGCATCAGAGATTGTTGGAAGGCTTGAGGCTGAACTTGACAGAGAGCGGGATATTAATAACAAGCTACGAGAGCATAATTCAAGAGCAAGAGAACTTACTGGCGAACTTGCGTTTACAACTGAACGAAATGTCAGAAACCTACAGGATGCAGTCGCAATTATCGGCGAGATACGCAGAAAGCTCCAGATTCTGGAGGACTTTTACGCTGATAGCGGTTCCGGCGGCGGCGCTGATTAGCGGAGGCGTTGTGTGGATGCTGGTGAATTAGAGATGGGAAGAGAGATATGACATTATTTGAGAAATTTTCATTTTTAAAACCTGTATTAAGCCGGCTCTTTAAATTATTAACCAAAAGACAAAAAATATTAATGCTTTTTGTGTTAATAATAATTATTGGTTTTTCTCTTGTTGAAACAATAGGTATTTCCGCAATTATGCCTTTTATCTCGGTGGTATCAAACCCTGCTTTACTTGAAGACGGATACTATAAAAAGGCATATGAATTTTTTAATATTGATACTCCTCAAAATTTTATAATTATTTTTGGCATTGTTATAGTATTATTTTATATATTCCGCGGCGCTTATTTTATTTTTCTTTCATATGCGACAAAAAAATACTCAAATGGAATATACAAATATTTTTCTAAAAAAAATCTGGTAATAAATTTATCAGTTCCGTACAAAGTACATTCAAGGAAAAATTCAGGTGAGTTAATGTACGCAATAAGCGGTGAAACAAAAGATGTCGGCAGTGTTGTATTTAATTTATTATATTTCCTTACTGAATTATTCTCAGTTCTGATGGTTTATATATTAATTATCTTTCTAAACTGGAAGATGACATTCATTTTATCATGCATATTATTAGTTTTTATTATTATTTTTTTATCATTTCTTACAAAGATAAATTCTAAACAAGGAAAAATTAGGTTTGAAGCTAATAAAAAAATGAACCGTTCTTTAAAGGAAGCTCTTGGAAATATTAAATATGTTAAATTAAAAGGCAATGAGGAAGAAGTAATAAAGACATATAATGACGCGCTTGAGGCTAACGCAAAATCCGAACTTATTACGGATGTATTAGGATCAATGCCGAAAGGCATTCTGGAAAGTATCGGATTCTCCTTTTTAATCGGCGTTGTTGTTTTTATTGTTTGGTATTTTAATGATGCAAGTATAGTTATACCGATTATATCTATGTACGCGCTTGCCCTTTATAGAATTCTTCCTTCTGTACACAGAATGTTAATAAATTTAAATAGAATAGTATATTCTGAAGAGACAATTAAAAATGTATACGATAATTTAAATCAGGATTATGAAAAAGAAGGTAATAACCCGGTTAATTTTAATACTTCCATTCGTCTTGATAATATAAATTTTAAATATATGACAGGACCTGATATAATCATGAATATTTCTTTGGATATAAAAAAAGGAGATAGAATTGCATTTACAGGTGAAAGCGGCGGCGGAAAATCAACTCTTATAGATATAATTACAGGAATACATAAACCAATTTCCGGGAATATTTATATTGATGACATTCTTTTAACAAACGAAAATATCCGCAGTTGGAGAAAGAAAATAGGTTACATTCCTCAAAGCGTTTATTTATTTGACGGAACTGTGGCTGAAAATGTTTCCTTTGGTTCTGTTTATGATGAAGATAAAATTAAAGCAGCTCTTTTAAAAGCAAACATTTGGGATTTTCTTTCACAAAAAGAAGGCATTAATACACTTGTCGGTGACGGCGGAATACAATTAAGCGGCGGTCAACAGCAGCGTATCTGCATCGCGCGGGCGATTTATGACGATCCTGAAGTTCTTGTTCTTGACGAAGCGACATCTGCGCTTGATAACGAGACAGAGCGGAAAATTATGGACGAAATCTACAGTGTAAGCGCTAATAAGACATTATTGGTAATTGCGCATAGATTAACCACCGTTGAACGATGCGATAAAAGAATTTGTATTAAAGACGGGAAGATTGAAATATGAAGGTAGTAATATTAGCAGGCGGTCTTGGCACCCGTCTTTCTGAAGAAACTAATCTAATTCCAAAACCCATGGTAGAAATCGGCGGACGGCCTATTCTTTGGCATATAATGAAAATTTATTCATACTGGGGTTTTAATGAATTTGTTGTGCTTACAGGCTATAAATCTCATGTTATTAAAGAATATTTTATAAATTATTATACTCGTTATTCTGATATAACGGTCGATATGAAAAATAATTCTGTTGAGCTTCATAATAACAGAACTGAACCATGGAAAGTAACCATGCTTTATACCGGAAAAGACACAATGACAGGCGGAAGGCTGTTTGCGGCAAAGGAATTTATCGGCAAAGAAAGATTTATGTTAACATACGGCGATGGAGTAAGCGATGTTAATATAAAAGAACTAATGAAATCGCATGAAGAATCAAAAAAAAATGTGACGTTAACCGCCATTCAACCTAAGGGCCGTTTTGGCGCGTTAGATATAAAAAATGACGGTTCAATTACATCTTTTAAGGAAAAACCTGACGGAGACGGTGCATGGATAAACGGCGGTTTTTTTATAATGGAACATAACATATTTAACTATTTATCAAATAACAATTCAATTCTGGAAAAAGAACCTATGGAAACATTGGCTTTGGAAGGGCAATTAAACTCTTATAAGCACAATGGTTTTTGGCGTTCGATGGATACATTAAAAGATAAAAACGATTTAACGGAAATGTGGACTAACGGAACTTGTCCGTGGGCTCTTTGGCTGAAATAATGCTTGATTTTTATAAAAATAAAAAAATATTTATAACTGGACATACCGGTTTTAAAGGTACATGGCTATGCCGTATTCTTTTACTTGCGGGAGCAAAAATAACAGGTTATGCGCTAACCCCTTCTACAACGCCTTCATTGTATAATCAAATAAAACTTGAAAAAGACATGGTTTCTATAATCGGAGATATAAGAAACCGTGATAATTTAATTAAGGCAGTAAAAGAATTCAAACCGGAAATCTTATTCCATATGGCGGCTCAACCAATTGTACGTTTATCGTATAAAGAGCCTTTTCTTACTTATGAAATAAACGTAATGGGAACTGTAAATATTCTAGAAGCTATCCGACTTGCGCCTTCAGTGAAATCTTTTGTTAATATTACAACAGATAAAGTATATGAAAATAAAGAATGGCATTGGGGATATCGTGAAAATGAAAATCTTTGCGGCTATGATCCGTATTCTAATAGTAAATCTTGCAGCGAACTTGTAACATATAGTTACCGTAATTCATTTTTTAATGAAAAAACATCTCCTTCCATTTCAACCGCGCGTTCAGGTAATGTGATAGGCGGCGGAGATTATTCCGATGACAGAATTATTCCTGATTGCATACGCGCAGCGGAGGCGGGAGTAGAAATAATTCTTAGAAACCACTCTTCTACCCGCCCATATCAGCATGTACTTGAATGTCTTTACGGTTATTTACTTTTAGCGCAAAAACAATATGAAGATAAATCGTTAGAAGGCGCGTATAATTTTGGTCCTGATGAAGAAAGCTGCGTTACTACAGGAAAACTAGCCAGTCTTTTTTGCGAAGCATGGAGGCATGGTGCTTCATGGAAATCGCAAGAAAACAACGCTTCTTATGGAAGGTTACATGAAGCTAATTTATTAAAATTGGATTGTTCAAAATCAAAATCAGTTTTAGGATGGAAACCAAAGTGGGATATAAAAACAGCCATTAATAAAACTATTGAATTTGCAAATATTAAAATAGATGATGAAAGATTAACTTTAATTGAAAACCAAATTAAGGAATATTTTAGTTAAATGTTTGAATCAATGAATAAAGAACAAGCTGTCAAACATATTCTTGAATGTGTAAAAGAATATTATGAAACCTATATGCAAAAAGAATATTACAAGGATGGTGATCACATTCCATACGCCTCCCGTGTCTTTGATGAAAATGAAATGGCTAACCTTGTAGACAGCTCTTTGGAATTCTGGCTCACGTCCGGCAGATATACCGAACAATTTGAAAAACAGTTTGGCGGTTATCTTAATACGCCGTACGTTTCTCTTGTTAATTCTGGTTCATCCGCTAACTTGATCGCATTCATGACTCTTACTTCTCCGCTGTTAAAAGAACGCGCTGTTAAACGGGGAGATGAAGTAATAACAGTCGCAGCGGGCTTCCCCACTACAGTAACGCCGATTTTGCAATTTGGAGCAATACCTGTTTTTGTTGATGTAACTATACCTCAATATAACATTGATGTTTCGTTACTTGAAAAAGCATTGTCATCCAAAACAAAAGCTGTAATGTTGGCACACACTCTTGGTAACCCTTTCGATTTACAAGATATTAAAAAATTTTGCGATATTAATAAATTATGGCTTGTAGAAGATAATTGCGACGCTCTTGGTTCCAAATACACAATTGAAAATGTTACTAAGTTTACAGGAACTATAGGCGATATCGGAACATCAAGTTTTTATCCGCCTCATCATATGACAATGGGTGAAGGCGGCGCTGTTTACACATCTGATCCGCTGCTTCATAAAATAATTCGTTCGCTTCGTGATTGGGGACGCGACTGCGCGTGTCCATCAGGAAAAGACAACTTATGCGGACATCGTTTTAATGTGCAGTTCGGAGAGCTGCCCGCAGGTTATGATCATAAATACGTTTACAGCCACTTTGGTTATAACTTAAAAGCAACTGATATGCAGGCCGCGGTTGGATGCGCACAGCTTGAAAAGATGCCGTCTTTTGCGGAAAAAAGAAAATCTAACTGGAAACGTTTGTATGACGGCTTACAAAATTTACAGGATAAATTAATTCTTCCAGAAGCGGCGCCTTTTTCAGATCCAAGCTGGTTTGGCTTTTTAATTACTTGTAAAAATGGAATAAATAGAAACAAACTAGTTCAATACATTGAAAGTAAAAACATTCAAACCAGAATGTTATTTGCAGGAAACCTTATTAAGCATCCATGTTTCGATGAGCTTAGAAAAACCGGTGATGGTTTTCGGGTAATTGGCAATTTAGAGGAAACCGATCGCATCATGAATGATTCTTTCTGGATCGGAGTGTATCCTGGAATGACAGATGAAATGATTGATAAAATGATAGCGGTTATTAATGATGGTGTTAAATAAATGTCAAAATATTTTAATATAGCTGGTCCATGTAACTCAAAAAAACATTATATGATCGATTCTTTTAAAAGAGGCGGTCAGGAAATGCTTGATTTAATTGATCAAGAACAATACTTTGTCATTCATGCCGCAAGACAAAGCGGTAAAACTACTTTACTATGGGATATTGCAGATAAGATTAACGCAGAATCCAAATATCATGCGTTATATTGTTCACTGGAAGGAATTCAAGGAATAACAGATCCAAAGGATGGTATTCCTGCGATTGTTTTCTCGATAAAAAATGATATAAAAAAACAAGGGTTGCCAAAAAATTTTGCTGAAGGAACAGATTTTAATGATTATGCAAATATATTAAATATTTCCTTATGTGAGTATTGCAGTATTATCAATAAACCTTTAGTAATATTTTTTGATGAAGCGGATTGTCTTAGTAATGGAACATTAATTTCTTTCTTAAGACAGTTAAGAAGCGGTTATGCATCAAGAGCAAGAGTGCCTTTTGTTCACAGTATTGCGCTTGTAGGAATGCGTAATATAAGAGATTATAAAGCAAAAATACGCCCGGATAGTGAAACACTTGGCAGCTCAAGTCCTTTTAATATAATAACTGAAAGCTTGACATTATCAACATTTACTTTTGAAGAATTATCAGAATTGTATTCTCAATATACAAATGTAACGAATCATATTATAGAAAGAGATACAATAGAATTTATATATGAACAAACAGACGGGCAGCCGTGGCTTGTAAATGCAATTGCAAGAGAATGTGTAATGAATATATGTAAAGATAAAAATACGCCTGTTACACAAGTGATGGCAAGAACCGCAATTGATACTCTGATACTAAAACGTCCTACCCATTTTGACAGTTTAATGGAAAGGTTAAAAGAGCCAAGAGTACGCGGCGTTATAGAACCTTTAATTCTTGGTGAAGGAATATCCATAGATTTTCGTTCTGATGACTATCTTTATACAAGGGATTTAGGTTTAATAAAAGAGTTTGGTAATGGTGTTATTAAACCTGCAAATCCGATTTACGCGGAGATAATAATTAGAGCATTAAATTATTCTTTGCAGGAAAATATAAAATTAGAAAGACCTGCGGATGATTTGCCAAAATATATCGTTAATAATAAACTAGATATGAATATTTTATTTAAGGAATTTCAAATATTCTGGCGTGAGAACAGTGAAATATGGATTACCCGTTATAACGATACTTTTTATCAATATATAGAAGCCGCTCCGCATCTTGTTTTACAGGCTTTCCTGCAAAGAGTTATAAACGGCGGAGCCAGACTTTCAAGAGAAATGGCGCTTGGTAAAAAGAGAATTGATCTTTGCATAGAATATCTGGAAAAAAAGTATCCGATTGAAATCAAGATTTTGCGTAACGAAAAAACAATTACAGATGGTTTTGAACAAACATATGAATATATGCAAAAATGCGGCTGTTCACATGGATGGCTTATCATTTTTGACAGAGATTCTGAAAAATCATGGGATGAAAAATTATATATACGAAGCGAAATTTATAAAGAAAAGACTATTACGGTTGTTGGCGCTTGAGTTTATAAAAAACCAGATCGTATTATGAATGATTCTTTCTGGACTGGCGTGTATCTTGGAATGACAGAACAGATGATAGCGATTATTAATGATGATGTTTAATAAATGGTGTTTAAAGAAATATTATTAAATAAAAATTTAAAATTCTACTGAGTCTTATAAAAAAATGAAGCAAAGAGTTTCTGATTATATAGCAGACTTTTTAGTCTCTAATAATATTACTGATATATTCGCGGTTACAGGCGGCGGTGCAATGCATCTAAATGATGCTTTTGGACACCATCCAAAACTGCATTGTACATATAACCATCACGAACAAGCTTGCGCTATTGCAGCAGAAGCATATGCGCGTTATTCAGGAAAAATAGCCGCTGTTTGCGTAACATCAGGACCCGGAGGAACGAATGCTATCACAGGAGTTTTAGGAGGCTGGTTAGATTCAATACCAATGTTTATAGTATCAGGGCAAATTAAATATTCAACATCTGTTAAATCAACTAAAATACCACTAAGACAACTTGGTGATCAAGAATTTAATATTACAGATTGTGTTAAATCTATGACAAAATTTTGTCAAATGGTAATTGAACCTAATGATATTGCTTATTTTCTAGAAAAAGCTCTATTTATCGCTAAACATGGAAGACATGGTCCCGTATGGCTTGATATTCCTATAAATATACAAGGAGCAATTATTGATACAGATGATTTGCATCATTATAATTTATCAGAAAATAATGAGGAAAATCCGCCAGTAATATCAAATAATAAAATTGCTGAAATTTTTAATAAAATAAAAAATGCAAAAAGACCGGTAATATTTGCAGGTTCTGCTGTTAGAGCATCCGGAGCTTACAATGATTTTCTAGAACTTATTGAGAATTTACAAATTCCAGTTGTAACTGCATGGAATGCGCATGATGTTCTTTGGGATGAACATCCGCTTTATTGCGGACGCCCAGGAACAATCGGAAATAGAGGAGGTAATTTTGTTGTTCAAAAAAGTGATTTATTATTAATTCTTGGATGCAGATTAAATATTCGGCAAATTAGTTATAATTGGGAAAATTTTGCTCCTAATGCATATAAGATAATGGTTGATATAGATCCTGGAGAATTATTAAAACCAACTCTTTCAATTGATATGCCAATATATGCTGATGTTAAAGATATATTAAGTAAAATGAAATGTAATATAAAAAAAGAGAATGATAAATATAAAAAATGGCTTGAATGGTGCAGAAATATAAATAAATGCTATCCCGTTTGTCAAGAACACTATTATAATAAAAAAAATCCTGTGAATCCTTATATATTCATGCATGAATTATTTTTGTGTCTTGATGAAGATGATGTTGCTGTTTCATCAAATGGAAGCGCATGTGTTTGTTCATTTCAAACCGCTTTTTTAAAGAGAAATCAACGTCTTTTTACAAATTCAGGCTGCGCAAGTATGGGATATGGTCTTCCTGCTTCATTAGGTGTGGCTGTGGAAAGAAAAGGAAAGCGTGTTATTTGTCTTGAAGGAGATGGAAGCATACAGATGAACTTACAGGAATTGCAAACAATCGTACATAATAAATTAAATATTAAAATATTTATTCTAAACAATAACGGTTATCATTCTATAAGACAAACACAAACAAATCTTTTTTCTCCTCCTTTATGCGGTGTAAGCAGTGAAAATGGAATAAGTTTTCCTGATATTCAAAAAATCGCGTATGCATATAATATTCCTTTTTTTAAAATTGAATCAATAGATAATATTAAAAAGCAAATAACAAATATTCTTGTTGATGATAATGGACCTGTAATAATTGAAGTTATTATTGATCAGCAGCAATATTTTGAACCAAAATTATCTGCGCGAAAACTGCCGGATGGTTCAATGGTATCTCCTTCATTAGAAGATATGTTTCCGTTTTTAACAGAAGAAGAAATGAAAAGAATAAATTCTGAATTGGATAGTTTATGAATTCACAATTACTATTAGATTGTACTCTTCGAGACGGCGGTTTTGTGAATGATTGGAATTTTGGTTTAGGAAGCATAAAAAGCATTATAAGCAGATTAGACTACGCAGGTGTTGATATTATTGAAGTTGGTTTTATTGACGAACGAAGAACATATGATGAAAATAGATCAATATTTCCTGATACAGAATCTATTAAACCAATATTTAAAACAATAAGTAAACCTAAATCGATAATTGTTGGTATGATTGATTATGGAACTTGCGATATAGAAAAAATTTCAAATCAATCAGAATCATGTCTTGATGGTATAAGAGTAATATTTAAAAAAGATGATCAAGATAAAGCTCTCGAATATCTATTAAAAATAAAGAACAAAGGATATAAAATATTTATAAATCCCGTATCTATTACAAGTTATGATAATAATGAAATATCTGTTCTTATAGAAAAAATTAATAAAGTAGAACCTTCAGCGGTATCTATTGTAGATACTTATGGGTTGATGCATTCAAAGGAATTGCTTGAATATTTTGAAATATTTAACAATAAGTTAAACAAAGAAATTATTCTTGGATATCATGCTCATAATAATTTTCAAATGGCATATGCAAATTCAATTACTTTAATGAATAAGAGTTTTGACAGACAATTGTGTATAGACAGTTCTTTATTTGGTATGGGTAAAAGCGCTGGGAATGTTTGTACAGAACTATTGGCTATGTACATGAATGAATCAAGCGGGCGAGAATTTAATATTCATCAAATACAGGAAGCAATTGATGTTGATATTCTAAAAGAATATGAAAAAAAAACATGGGGATATAATTTTGAATATTATATTTCAGCTCTTAACGATTGTCATCCCTCTTATGTGCAATATCTTTTAGAGAAGAAAACTCTTTCAGTTAAATCAATTAATGAAATATTAGAAAAAATAATTAATAATAAAAAATTATCTTATAATAAAATTCTAATAGAAAAGTTGTATAATGAATATCAGGATCATTATTGTGATGATATAGAAGATGTAGAATTATTAAAAAATGAAATTATTAATAAAAAAATATTGCTTTTAGGTCCGGGTAAAACTTTACATGATAATTTCAATTTAATTGACAGTTATATTAAGAATAACAATCCTGTAATTATTTCAATTAATTTTTTAAATGATTCATTTCCAATTGATTTTGTATTTATGGGTAATGCAAAACGTTATAGCCAATTTTTTCATAAAATATACGGGGAAGATATAAAAGTTAAAATTATTTGTACATCAAATATAACTGAAGCTGGTATGAAAATTGATTATATGCTTAACTATTCTACCTTATTAGCTGATGATCCTGTTATTCGCGATAATCCTTTAATTATGTTTATAAAATTATTAAAAAATATTGGAATAAAAGAATTATATTTAGCAGGATTTGACGGTTATTCACAAGATAATGCAATTAATTATTATGGCGATTATGTTAGATTTTTATATTGTCAGGATAATGTAATTTTAAGAAACGAAGCAATAAAAATGGAATTATTAAAATATTCTAAATATATAAGTATTTCTTCATTAACACCTACAAGGTACTTGTAATGATTAATATTATATGGGATCTTGATGGTACATTAATTGATTCAGAAAAAGAAGTTAAGCAATCTCTTGAACTAGCTTTAAAAAAGTCGGGAATTGATATAACAAAAAAAATAAATGATTTTGTAGTTGGTCCAACTATAGATAAAATAATATTAAACGCATTTCCAAATGAGATGATAACAAATGAAATTTTAAATATAATTATTAATTATTTCAGGGATATATATGATAATTCAGATTTCGAATTTACAAAACCATATAATGGCATAGATGAAATTATTTCTAATACTTATGATTTTAAACATCACATTATTACTAATAAACCTGATATGCCTACAAATAAAATATTAAAAATATTAAAATGGTCAAAGTATATAACTAGTGTTAATACTCCATACACCAATATTAATATTAAAGATGAAAAAAAAACAAAAAAAGAATTATTTAACGAAGTTATAATAAATTATAAAAAAAATGATTCGTTATTTATAGGTATAGGAGATATGAAATCCGATTGTATTGCAGCAAAAGATAATGGAATAACTGCTATTGGTGTTTTATGGGGTACAGGGACTAGAGAAGAATTAGAAAAATACAGCGATTATATTTTTGATAATGTAAAACAATTAAAGAATTATTTATACAATATATAAATTAATGACTATAAACAAAATTATAATAACAGGTGCAACCGGAATGATTGGCGCTGCATTAACAAAGTATGCAGTTAGTATTGGTATAGAAGTTTTATGTATTATAAGAAAAGAATCTAATAAAATAAAAAATATAATAGAATCAGATTTAATAATAATTGAATATTGTAATATAAACGAATATTCGAATTTTAATATCAATGATAAATATGATATTTTTTTTCATCTTGCATGGGATAAAACATTTAATACATCAAGAGATGATGTTCAGTCGCAGTTAAAAAATATACAATACACATTAGATGCAGTACATCTTGCAAAAAAATTAGGCTGCAAAAAATTTATAGGCGCAGGTTCACAGGCTGAATACGGAATTGTAAAAGAATCACTCAAACCGGAAACACCAGTAAATCCGCAGAGCGGTTATGGTATTGCAAAATACACAGCAGGGAAACTTAGCAAGCTTTTATATTCCCAGTTAGACATACAGTTTAATTGGGCGCGTATTCTAAGTGTATATGGTCCCTTAGATGGTGAAAATTCTTTAATCATGTACACAATAAGAGAATTATTGGCAAATCATTCACCAGAATTAACAAAATGCGAACAAATTTGGGATTATCTTTACTGCGATGATGCTGCAAAAGCATTGTTAGCAATTGGTGGATATGGCGTTAATGGAAAATGTTATCCATTAGGTTCAGGACAAGGACTATTATTATCAGAGTATATTCTAAAAATTAAAGATATAATTTCTCCAAATACTGAAGTTAATTTCGGAATAAAAGATTATTATCCACATCAGCCTATGTATTTATGTGCTGATATCACAGAATTATCAAAAGATACCGGCTGGAAACCGGAAATTTCTTTTGAAGACGGGATAAAAAAGATAATTAAAAAGTAAATGAATTTTGATAAGTTCTTATATATCTATGACAGATAGTAAGGATGCTAAAATATATAAAATGATAAGGAATCTTATAAAGTGAGCTTGCAATCCTCAAATCTAAACATTGCTTACATTTCTAGCGGCGATGCGAAGAGTATCCATACATGGTCTGGAACAGTATTTTTTTTAGCTGAAGCATTAAAAAAAAATGGATTAAATTTATATTATTTTGATAATATAAATAATAAAAAGAATGTAATAACATATCTATATAATAAAATATTTTCAATTTTTAATAAAATAATAAATAAAAAATATCATAATGATAGAACAATTAAAAATGCAAAAATGGCAGCTATTGAAATAGAAAAAAAATTATCTGATTATGATTTTATAGACGTAATATTTATTCCATCCGGTACTTTACAAATGGCATTTTTACGCACTAATAAAAAGAAAATAATATATAACGATGCAACATTTAATTCAATGATAGATTATTATAATGGATTTACAAACTTGTGTTCTAAAACATTAAAAGAAGGTCATATTATTGAAAAAAATGCATTTGAAAACGCTGATTTATTATTATTTTCATCAGATTGGGCTGCCAATAGCGCAATAAATGATTATAATATTAATCCATTAAAAGTTAAAGTAATTCCTATTGGTGCTAATATTGAAGAAGAACCTACAGATAATGATATAGCTGAAATTATTGAAAAAAGATGTAATAGCAGATGTAATTTGTTATTTATTGGTATTGATTGGGAAAGAAAAGGCGGGAAAATTGCTCTGGAAATAACAAAAGAACTTTATTTTAAAAATATTAATGTACATTTGGATATTGTTGGTATAGATGATGCATCAATGAATTTTCCAAAATATGTTACAAATCATGGCTTTATAGATAAAAATACTGAAGATGGTAAAAATAAAATTATTAATTTATATAAAAATGCTCAATTTTTTTTATTACCTACACGCCAGGAATGTTTTGGAATTGTTTTTTCAGAAGCTTCCGCTTATGGTCTTCCATCTATTTCAACAAAGACAGGAGGAGTCGAAACTGCTATAAAAGATAATATAAATGGCATGACTTTTGATATATCTGATCCTCCTATAAAATATTCAGATTATATAGAAAAACTTATTAATAATCAGAACGAGTATAAAAAATTATGTTTTTCAGCTTATAATTATTATAGAAAAAATCTTAACTGGAATGTAGTAGGAAAGCAAATTGTTAATTTAATAAATGAAATACATGAGTTTAAGAATGTTATCACATAAAAATATATTAATTACTCACAGACCGTCCTGAACTGTTTTTAATATTGAGGAGATATAATGATAAATATTTCTGTTATAGCAGTTGTTTATAATGAGGAAGAAAGAATTGAAAATTTCATAAAATGTTTTTTATGGTCTGATGATTTAACTATTATAGATAAATCATCAACTGATAAAACAGAAGAAATTGTTAAAAAATATATTTCTCCCAATGTTCATTATATAAAAGTACCATATTTTGATCATCTTCCGCCGGATGATATTAAAGATTCTATTGATTTATTAAAATTGGCAAAAAATGAATGGTTTATGCCGATAACAGCATCTGACTTAATTGATCACAAGTTAGTGGATATTATTAATAAAGTTATAAATACTGATAATTTTAATTATGGCGTAATAGGTTTACCGTATAAAATGTATACATTTGGTATATGCGATAAACATTCTCCATGGAGTTATAAAGAACAATATATAAATACAGTCTATAAAAAAGATCAATTTGTTAGTTCAAATCAAGTTCATAAAGAACGAGACAGCAGTGGAAAAGTATTCAGGATTAATGATTTAAACAACGGATATTTTTATCATTTAACTCACAGAAATCTGGATATTTTTTATGAAAGACATTTAAGATACAGTGTATTAGAAACCAATAAGCACGATGATCCAAAAATTGCAAGGAAAGAAACAATGCGCGGAGTATTACGTGCAATAAAGAGAACTTTCTTTACGAAAAAAACCTATAAGTTAGGATGGGATGGAATGGCTCTTACCCTAGCATATATTTCATATTATATAATGACATATTTGGCAGTGTGGCAGAAATTTAATAAAAAAGGCGAAAGTGTTTATCAAGAAATTACAAATGATGTATTAGAAAAATATAATAAAAACTAATTAAAATTTCAGAAAAATAAAAATGAAAAAAGCCCTTATCACCGGTATTACAGGTCAAGACGGCGCATACTTATCTGAATTTCTTTTAAAAAAAGGTTATGAAGTTCATGGTATAAAACGCCGTTCATCCAGCTTTAATACTCAGCGTATTGATCATCTGTATCAAGACCCTCATGTAGAGAATAAAAACTTTATTTTACACTACGGAGATCTTACAGATACTTCAAACCTTGTTAGAATTGTCCAACTGGTACAGCCTGACGAAATTTACAATCTTGGCGCTCAAAGTCATGTTCAAGTTTCTTTTGAAGTGCCTGAATATACTGCTGATACTGACGGTATTGGAACGCTTAGATTACTAGAAGCCATTCGTATTCTTGGATTGGAGAAAAAGGTACGTTTTTATCAGGCGTCAACTTCAGAGCTTTTCGGTAAAGTTCAAGAAATCCCTCAGAAAGAGACTACACCATTCTACCCTCGCAGTCCTTATGCGGCGGCAAAATTATACGCTTACTGGATTGTAGTTAACTATCGCGAAAGTTACGGTATGCATGCAAGTAACGGAATTCTATTTAATCACGAAAGTCCGCTCAGAGGAGAAACATTTGTTACACGCAAAGTAACGCGCGCTGCTTCCCGTATAAGCCTTGGCCTTCAGGATAAATTATTTATGGGAAATATTAATGTTAAAAGAGATTGGGGCTTTGCAGGTGATTATATAGAATTAATGTGGCTTATGCTTCAACAAGATGAACCGGATGATTATGTTATGGCAACGGGAGTCACTGCTACGGTTCGGGATTTTATAAATATGGCTTTTAAAGAAGCAGGAATCATTCTTAAATGGGAAGGCTCTGGTGTAAATGAAAAAGGTATTAATCAAGATAACGGTAAAATCCTTATCGAAATTGATCCCAGATATTTTCGTCCCGCAGAAGTGGATATATTAATAGGAGATCCTTCCAAAGCAAAAATAAAACTTGGTTGGGAACCAAAAGTACAATTACCTGAGCTTGTAAAAATGATGATGAAGTATGATTTAGAACAGGCAGAACGCGAGGTTCATTTAAAATCCGGCGGATATAAAACAGAAAATTTCTATGAATAAAGATTCAAAAATATATATAGCAGGCCATCGAGGTTTAGTCGGCAGCGCTATTATTCGAAAATTACAAGCAGATGGTTTTATTAATTTAATAACAAGAACACACTTTGAGCTTGATCTGCTTGATCAATCATCCGTAAATTCTTTTTTTGAAAATGAAAAACCAGAGTATGTTTTTCTTGCTGCTGCGAAAGTCGGAGGAATAGGAGCTAACTCTACATATCCTGCAGATTTTATTTATCAAAATATGATGATAGGGTTTAATGTCGTCCATGCCGCATATAAATATGGTATTAAAAAATTAATAAATTTAGGTTCTTCTTGTATATATCCCAGAATGGCGCCTCAGCCGTTAAAAGAAGAATATTTATTATCAAATTATCTTGAACCTACAAACGAAGCTTATGCTGTTGCGAAAATAAGTGTAATAAAACTTTGTACATATTATAATAAACAGTACAGTACAAACTTTCTATCAGTAATGCCTACTAATTTGTATGGTCCAGGCGATAATTACGATCCACTAGGTTCTCATGTTTTACCGGCTCTTATATATAAATTTCATGAGGCTAAAGTATCTGGAAAAGATCATGTAGCTCTTTGGGGGGATGGTTCTCCTAGAAGAGAATTTCTATATAGCGACGATCTTGCAGAAGCTCTTATTATGTTAATGAATAATAATAATGCAGTTGATTTATCAAATCCCGCCGGTGATTTTGTAAATATTGGATGTGGAAATGATTTAACTATAAAAGAACTTGCGGAATTAATTTGTAAAATAGTTTATAAAGATACTTCAAATAGAATGTGTCATATCGAATGGGACACTTCAAAACCAAATGGCACTCCGCAAAAACTATTAGATGTCTCAAAAATATTTTCTCTTGGTTTTAGTCCTAAAACGTGCTTAAATAACGGTATCACATATTCATATAATGATTTTCTTAATAATTAAAAATAGTAAAAAATAATTACAATATGGCAAGAAAAAATAAAATTATTATTTCTCTTTCCGGCGGATTAGGAAACCAGATGTTTCAGTATAGCGCTTATCTATGGCTTAAACAAAAAGGTTTAAATGTGTATCTGGATAAATACTATTATGATATACAAAAATCTTTTACTCATGATAAATATAAACTAAATTATTTTTCATATATAAATGAGATTGATTTTGCTGATATAAAAATTGTCAATAAAATGGTTGATTATAGCAGGTGTTATACAATTAAGGAATTAAAAAATACAAATTTAAATAAATTATTAAAAATTTGCATAATAATAAAGAAAATAATCAATAATATTATAAAAAAAATAAATAAAAATATTAATTCATCTAAAATATTAAATGTATCTAGTAAATTTTATTTAGAAACAGTAAATTATAATTATAATTGTCTATTAGATATAAATAATAATTTTAATATATATATCTGGGGAATATTCGCGCATTATAAATATTTAAATGATATAAAGGATTTATTAATAAATCATTATACATTTAATAAACCATTACCTCAAAAAATTATTAATACTTTAAATATTATTAAAAATAATAATTCTGTAGCGGTTCATGTCCGCCGTGGTGATTATACAGGTGATCCTATAAGAGATGTTTGCAGTATGTCTTATTATCGAAATGCAGTTCAATATATTTTATCAAAACAAGGTAATTTAAAATTCTTCATTTTTTCCAATGATATTGAATACATTAAAACAAATTTCTTTTTTCTTAATGATTATGAAATTATAGATAATACAACATTAGATATTCCTGATTATTATGATCTATTTATATTAACGCAAGTAAAACATTTAATAATATCAAATAGTACTTTTGCATGGTGGGGAGCATGGCTTAATCAAACTCCAGAAAAAATTGTAATTGTTCCTGAAATATATCATAGAGATAATTCATTTGTTCCAAAAGATAAATTATATCCACCTGAATGGATAAAACTTGCCATTAATTAATTTCTAATAAAAAAAATTTAAGAATGATAATCATTGGTGTTTTTCTTATAAATCAAATACGCACAGGAGGAGACAGAGATTATATAGAATTATTAGAACTATTGGCAGAGCGGGGAAATAAAGTATTTGTTTTATTAAACACATATCTTGAATATAAGCCAAAATTTATAACGCCTATATATCTTTCCGTAAAATATGTAAGACATAGACTCCCGCCCGCTTCTTTTCTTTTTCTTAAAGAAATAAAAAAAAACATATGTTTAATAAAAGATGCGTTTAAGGATAGTATCCCGCAAATTGTACATATTCACGGTGATATATATTTAAAATCTGCGATATTCTTAAAAAAATATTTAAAAATTCCAATGTTTTACGCTTCAAGAGCAAATGATATAACAAGAACTGAAATATTACGCAAATACAAAGCATATACTGTTAAAGAATATTTATTTTCTCTTTTATATGAACATATCAACCGCTACAGAGAGAGGCAGATCGCTGAATATTCGGAATTAATTTGCTTCCTTAATCCTGCTGATAAAGATCTTTTTGTTTTACGTACAAAAAGAGACACAAAAAATGTAATAATTATTCCGAATCATATCGGTTTTCCGCACTTTACTGAAGAAACCAGAAATATAAATAAATCAAATAATCTTTCAAGTATAGTATATGTAGGAAGCGTATCTCCAGAAAAGGGAATTTGGGATTTATTAAAAGCGGCATCAATTCTTAAAAAGAACGGATATAATTTAAAATATCATATTCTAGGAAGGAAAGACAATATAAAAAAAACATTAAAATTAATTAAAAAATTAGGATTAGAAGAAAATATTGTAATAGAAGGTTATACTTCTCCATTTCCATTCTTTGAAAAGTGTGATCTTTTTGTTTACCCTACTCTATACGATGCATGGGGAAATGTTATAACAGAAGCTCTTCATTGCGGATGTCCCGTTTTTGCGTCAAATTCATCAGGTCCTTCTTATATATTACAGCATAATGAATTGTTGTTTAATATAGGTTCTTCTGAAGAAATAGCAGAAAAAATTAAAAATTGTATTATTGACAATGATTATTACCATAAAATTAGATATTTATGCGCTGAACGATCCGGGCAGTTGTATTTTAATTGGGCAGAAATGTTCGAGAAAGCAATGATTGAATACCTTAATGAGAATGAAATATCAAAATAAAAAAATAACTTTTAAACGCATAAAAAATAAAATATTACGAACCATTTTTAATGATCAATGGTCGTTACTTGTGTGCGATAAATCGGGTAATATTCTTAAAGAGATTACCCCGCCTGATGATCGTTTTTACGCGGATCCGTTTCCTGTTGAATATAACGGTAAAACTTATATTTTTATTGAACAGCAGATAGGTCATGGCAATGGAACATTGGGTGTTATTGAACTTTACAATGATTTAAGCTGTTCTGATTTTTATCCTATCCTAGAGAAAAATTACCATCTGTCTTTTCCTAATATTTTTTCTGTAGTAGAAAATAATCAATTAACATGGTATATGATTCCCGAAACGCATGAAAATAAAACCATTGATCTATACTACTCAACTGATTTCCCTTTTAAATGGGAGTTAAAATTAACATTAAAAGAAAATGTAATCGCGGCAGATACAACATTATTTTTTCATGATAATTTATGGTGGCTCTTTACAAGCATCGGAGATAAAGAAAAACCGGTTAATTCAAATCTTTCTCTTTTCTATTCTGATTCATTTAAAACAGATAAATGGAAAGCTCATCCATTAAACCCTGTTGTTTCAACATTAAATAACAGCAGAATGGCTGGAAAAATATTTACAAAAGACGGTATTAATTATCGACCTTCTCAAAACTGTAAAATAGATTACGGGAAAGAGATTAATATAAATAAAATAATTACTCTTAGTCCTAATGAATATAAAGAAGAAATCATTGAAACAATTTACCCGGAAAAAAGACTACATGCCATTTGCACTCATACAATAAATTATTCAGAAAACTATTTACTTAGAGATATAAAAAAAAGGAAACGGCGTTTCTAAAATGGTATATTATCGAAAAAAAAATATATTAAAAATGGCGGAAATTTGGTATAATAATGAAAATGTAATTAATAAGGTTGATTTATTACGTTATAAATTTATACAGGATAAAAATGATAGTGCATATTTTTTAGAAAATTTATTTACAATTCTGATCGATCTTTCAATGAATGAAGATGAAATATTTTCATTATTTAAAAAAAATACTAAATATGAAATTAACAGGGCAATCAATAAAGATAATATTAAGTGCGGAATTTTACTTGATTACGGCAGCGATAATATTGAAAAAATAAATGAATATATCAATTATTACAATGATTTTGCGAAATCGAAAAAAAGATCATTGATAAAAATAGATGATATACAACAATTTATTAATATGAAAAATATATGTATTCGCTATGCCAAAAAAGATGATGAAGTATTATCAATGCACGCCTATGTTATATCCGATAATATTGTAAGACTTCATCAATCATGTTCACTATTCAGAAACAGTAATGATATTGAATATAAAAATATGGTTGCAAGGGCAAACAGGTTATTACATTGGGATGACATTTTATTTTTTAAACAGAAAGGTATATTACTATATGATCTTGGAGGCTGGTACGGCGGTAAAACAAATGAAGAGCAATTATTAATTAATAAATTTAAAGAATCATTTGGAGGAAAAATAAAACAGGAATATTCATACATAATACCGGTTTCAATATTGGGGTTTATATCGATTTTTTATCGTTTTATAATAAAAAGGTAAGTTAAAAATGTATCTGCTTTATATTGATCCCGGTACCGGAAGTATGCTCTTTTCTGTATTAATCGGACTTGCGGCCGCTTCTTATTTTCTTTTTCGAACTTTGCTAATTCGTTTTAAAACAATATTTCTTGGGAAAAATAAAGCGTTAAAAAATAAAAGTTCATTTGTAATTTACAACGAAGCGAATCATTATTGGTCGGTATTTCAACCGATTCTGGAAGAATTTGAAAAACGGCAGATAGATGTTCAATATCTGATATCGTCAGAAACTGATCCTGTTTATAAAAATAATTATAATTACGTGCATCCTGTTTATATTGGAGCTGGAAATAAAGCATTCGCGTCTCTTAATTTTTTAGAGGCGGATGTATGTCTTATGACTACTCCCGCAATTGATGTTTATCAATTAAAGAGATCAAAATTATGCAGACATTATTCACATATTTTACATGATACAGGAGACGCGACTTGTTATAAGCTGTTTGGAATTGACTGGTTCGATTCTATACTGCTTTCAGGCGATTATCAAAAAAATGATATCCGCGCTTTAGAAAAGATTCGTTCTCTTCCTGAAAAATTATTAATTACTGTCGGCAGCTCTTACCTTGATTATTACTATAACAAATTAAAAGTATTACCGCCTGAAGAAAATCATGTATTTACTGTCCTTGTCTCTCCTTCATGGGGAAAAGGAGCATTACTAAGCGTTATGGGTGATAAATTATTAAATGCATTAAAAGATTTAGGCTGGCGCATTATAATACGTCCTCATCCTCAGTCAAAAAACAGCGAGACTGATATGCTTAAAAATTTAGAAGAAAAGTATTCTTCTTATACTTGGGATTACAACAGTGAAAATATAGATTCTCTTTCAAAAGCGGATATAATGATTTCAGATTTTTCCGGTGTTATTTTTGATTATATTTTTTTATTTAATAAACCTGTTATATATCATAATGCCGGTTTTAATAAAGATATGTACGATGCGGGAGATATAGAAAACGAACCGTGGAAATTCAAGGCAATTAAAAAGTTTGGGATAGAATTATCAGAATATGATCTTCCAAGAATTAAAGAAATAATCGAAAAAGCTGTATCTGATACTTCTTTATCTGAAGAGAGAACAAACGCAAAGGAAACTGCCTGGCAAAACAGAGGCCGAAGCGGAACGGCAGTCGTTGATGCTCTCTTGGAAATAAGGGATAATTTAGCGTAAATGAATATAGTTCTTGTGCAATTTTATCCTTATCATGAAGAAGTATTAGCGCCTCAGATTAATTTTTTACATCATGATGAACATAAATTATATATAGCCGCGCCGGAAAGTGTATTTAAAAATGATTACTTAATAAATTTAAAAGAATACTTTGTTCCTGTTTTATTTAAAAATACTTATCACAGAAAATTTTCATTTTTTTTTCGTATTTTTTCTATATTAAAAAAATATAAAATACTGTTTAAATATCATAATAAATATCATTTTGATATGATAATTTTTAATACTATTACAAAGAATTTTCATTATTATTTAATTAATAAATATTTTAAAAATATAAAAAAAATTCAAATTATACATAATTCATATCCTATTATAAAAAATAAAATTAAATATTTAAAATTATTTTATATGAATCTATTTCTTTCTCGTGATATACATAAATATTTTCTAGAAAGTTTAAATTTAGATAATGATGACAATCTTACTGGTTGGTTCTGTCCTTTATTATCTGATGATAATATAAATAAAAAACATATAAGTATTAACTTTAATGATTCATATATTAATATTGTAATTCCAGGAGTTGTAAATGAGGAGCGAAGAAATTATAATTCACTTTTTAACGCGTTAGAAAAATATAGAAATAATACCCATTTAAAATTTAAAGTATATTTACTGGGAAAAATATCGAAAGAAATGATTGATAAATTAATAAATAAAGGAATAAACGACTTACTAACATATTATACTGAATTTGTAAGCGGGGATGATATGTTAAATTGTATAAAAAACGCTGACGCTGTTGCTTTTCTTTTGGATTCAAAATTGGGAGATAATTTTTCTTATTATAATAAAAATAAAGTTTCAGGTAATACAAATCTTTGTTTAAGTTTTGGTACTCCTTGTATCGTATCTGATGAATATTTACTTGAAAACGCTCTAAAAAATAAAGCCATTATATACCCAAATGACAATATTGATATAATATTTGATAATATTGAAAATGGAATTGTAACAAAGGAAAGTTTAAAAGAATTACGCTCATTAAATATTGATTCACAATATTCTTTTTCATTTCAAAAAAAGCAATATTTAAAAGCGCTTGGATTAACTAATGCAAACTAAAGGACTTATAACAATTGCGATTGGCAAAAAGTACGTAAAACAAGCAATCTATCTTTCAAAATCCTGCGTTCTTAACACACCGGAAATAACAAGAGCTGTTATTACAAATCTGCCGGATTTACTAAAAGAATATTATAATATTGTTATTCCATGGAATAATGAAGATGATCCTTTTTCTATAAAAACCCGCCTTTATGAATTTTCACCTTTTGATTATTCACTTTTCCTCGATGCAGATTCATTAGTTTACAATAACATAGAAGAATACTGGAATTATCTGGAAGAAAAACCTTATATTTATGAAGGCGCAAAATTGACGGAAGGTTTTTGGTATTTTGACATAGAAAAAACGCGCCATCTTATTCAAACAGAGTGGATTCCAAAATTTAATTCAGGTATGCTTCTTTTTAAAAAATGTGAAGAAGCAAAAAATATTTTTGATATCGCTTACTATTATTTTTTAAATCATAAAAAGGAAGGATTGGAAATACCTTTTTTTAGAGGAAATCATTATCCTGATGAACCTTCATTCGCAGTATCTCTCGCAAAAAATAATATTGAACCTGTAGAAGATTACGGGCATTTTTCAAGAACACTAATTAAAGCAAAAAAAATAAAGTTAAATATTAAAAAAAAATATACATCTATTTTTAAAAATGGAAAAACTATGAATCCGCTTGTTATTCATTTTTGCGGAAGAAAAGGCGGTTTATATTATCTTAAAGAAAAATTACCTCTTTTCTTTAACTTCAATTTTTTCTAATCCCTCTCCCACTCTCCCCAACTATCACTTTCCAGTACCTCTCGCCCTCTTAACTCCCTTCTGCCGGCAAAATTAAATCTGTATGGTCCATGTCTTAGCGGCTGAGACGATACAGCGGAAAAAACTTGTAATACTTCATTTTTTGCTTCTATCGCTTCACTGTAACTAGCGTCAATTTCAGTTCCTTCCGCCGCTAGATACAAAATATCCGAATGGGTCATAAATTCTTCGTTTATTTCAAGATCTCCTCTTTTGTTAAAATCTTTTAGCAAAAGAATTGGATTATATCCTTCCATTCCAGCTTGACTGTCTGTTATGTAATTACCTCCATGATCCGAAACGATTATAAATTTCGTGTTATCATAAACACCTTCACTCTTTAAAAAATTAAACCACTTTACAAGCTGATTAAACGCCGCAATCATTATAAAAATATACTCCGCGTTTTCTCTTGTTTTAAATACTGATAATTCATCGTCGTTGAAATCGACCGGCTCCTGCTGCGGTAAAAAATCCCTGTTGTAGTTTCCGCCTTCATGCGTAATGAAATTTAACATAATATTCAATGTGGGATCTCCGTTATCTAAATTGCAGATGTCATTAAGATAATAAAGCGAAGAGAACTCTCCTACCGCACGCCCATAACTGTTATACGCCGCTTCCCTCCACCATTGACCTTTATAATAAATTCCGTATCTAAGAGCCGGAGGAGACATTCTGAATATTCCATACCGAAAAAGAATATCAAAATTAAAAGAATGTATACCATCTTCATCGCCGTAGGGAAATTCTGTTCTGTATCTGTCCGTCATTTTTCCCGACAAAAGATAGGCATTTACATTACGCATACCCTTAAATATTGACGTATCAGCTACAGAATTTAAATTTGCTATAACCGGGTCTGTAATTGTTACGCGGTAACCCGCTTCGCTGAATTTACGCGGCATAGTTGTAATCGCGCTATTGACTTTTTCTATAAGAGGTATATTCGCGGCTTTATTTATTTTATCCGGCGTGAAAGAATAACCTCCAAGCATCGAAGGTACTCCTAAAATTGTTGAGTTTCCGAATGAGATTGTATTTGGATAAAAAATAAATCCGTCAAGGTCATTATAAAATGATCTTTTATACTTAAGCATATCTGTAAATGCGCTTCCCTGCGCTCTGTCAAGAGAAATAATAAAAATATTCTGCTGTGTCCTTGACAAGTTAAAGACAATGTCAGAGTTTGATGCAGAATTTTCCATAATAATATCTAGATGATTAATACGGCGTATTAATGTTACAAAATCAATAGTTCCAAGAATAAAAACGGCGACAGAAAGTACTTGGAAAATAATAATTAAAAATTTTAATTTATTTATTTTATATATAAAATATATCAATGCAATTATTATAAGCGGGACAATTATGTTTATCCATAACGGAAATGCTGTAAGAAGCCTGTTTGTATCGTCAAGTTTAAAATTTATATCCATGATCCCATAATAGGTGAAAAGCGCGAAATAACATACAAGAGCGTTAAGTGATATTACAGCGGCTCCCAGCGCGATTACTCTGCGCACTTTTTCTGGTGTAAATGCTCTGATAAATATAGGTATTATTAAAAGAAAACTAAATCCCTGTAAAAATGTTCTTACAAAAAAAACTAATGGTTGTTCAAAGTCAGAAACTGAGGATGATAAAACTTGCGCAGGATTTAAAAAACCGGCAAGTAAAAATAAAAGTGCGAATGACATGATATAAAGAGTGTTAGTGCCGATATTAGGTTCTTCCTTATATTCTTTTGTTTTAATAATGAATATAGATGTTACTCTATTCCAAAAAAGCGGAATCAAAACAGCTAACAAAGCAATCGCAGAAAACATCATTTTATACCGTTCTACATTCGCTTTACCTGTCCATATAAAAAAAAGAAATATTACACCAAAAAGTATGGATGCAAATTTAAGCGCTAGTTGAGGCTTTTTCACATATCTGAAGCATAGATTTTTTATAAGCGAGTAAAAATTGTTCATCGTCCAATAAAGAACAAGGCCGGAAGGAGTACTGTAAAGAAGGACGAGAAAAACAAGAGCCATTGCGTAAAGCTGTATACGCTCTCTTCTTCCATAATCCTTCGCGTAAATCAACGCCGATAAAATATTTAAGGCTGTCATTAGTATTGGCATTAAGTTTAAAGCTGTTAATCTAAATATCGGAAATGGAAGTTTGATAAGTGCGTCCTGAACGTTTAAATCTGATATAAAAAAAAATGATACTCCGGTTAACATCGATGTTCTAGAAAGAAACTGATAGGCGGCGATGAAAAATGGAATTTGTAATAGAAGCCCCGCGCTTGATTTAAATATTGAGACATATGAATAACCTGTTTGACGGTAATAGGCATTCATGATCATTTGCCGCTCATCGCCTTTAAAATGCGCGCGGATTTTTTTTAGTTTTGCTTTCATGCTGTTCTGCAGTTCGCGCTCTTCTTTTTGCCAGCGATCCGCGATTATATAAAGAGGAAGCGTAAGTGTACTTACAACTATACTTAAAAAGATAACAGAATAACCGGGTGCGAAAAATATTCTGTTAAAAAGCACAAAGAGAAATTCAAGAATAAAATATATAGGCCAGATAAAAAGAGTAAAAAATATTTCACCTATCATATATTACCTTCCACAGTTTCCTTATAAAATTTTCTATATCCATCTCCCATTTTTTTTATGGAAAAATCATTTTTAACTATTTCTATGCTTTTCATTCCCATCCCCGCAAGCAGATTTCTGTCTTTCAACATATTATTAAGATGTTCCTGCGCTTCTTTTTCTGTTTTAAACAAATATCCGTTTTCCCCGGATGAAACAAGATCTCTGTTTCCGGGAACATCGCGGAGAAGAACAGCGCAGCCGTGTGCCATCGCTTCAAGAACACCATATGGCAAGCCTTCCCATGCAGATGAAGAAAAATAAACAGAAGTATTATCGAGTAACGCTTCGACATCAGATGCGCTCTTCCATCCTGTAACATCAACACAGCCACGATCAATCTTATCCGCCAAAGGACCGTCTCCAATCCAGCAAAAAGAAAAACCATTTTCATGCGCCATTTTATAACATTCACAGGCTATCGCACTCCACATTGCAGGATCCTTCTGAACCGAAGCAATCCCTGTAAACGAAATTAAATTTCTTTTCAATCTATCATCATCATTAATTATTCCCGGTTCCATATTGATTATATTAACGCCGTTGGAAACATATACGGTATTTTTTCCAAGTTTTTTATAGAGTTCTCCTTCGGAAGGACCGCATCCTGATACTCTTCCTCCAAAACATCCTCCAAGCCATTCAAGGAATCTGTATAATTTTCTTTTAAATATTCCGATATCCTTTCTTAAAAAAGCGCCGCAATGGGGTGTGTAGATAACATTTTTAATTCCAATGAAACGGCATGCAAGGCGCCCAAGAAAACCTGCTTTAGATGAATGAAGATGTATGACTGTGTCATTACTTTTTTTGTATTTTTTTAATAATGATACAAGATCCCAATACGCTTTCCAGTCTTTTATTGGATTTAATTCTCTTCCGGCGTTCTTCCATTCGATAAAAACAACTCCTGATGGAAAACGCAGCTTAACTTTTTCTGCACTTTCTGTCCAGTTTCTTGATCCATGAATAACAATATGCGGATATTCCGGCAGCGCTTTTGCAATTGAGATAACGGCTGTGGTAACACCGGAAGAAAACGGTTCCAGTACATGAACAATAGTCACCTTACTTTTTTATCACATTTTGATATAATCCTCAATATGTACAAGATGAGTGAAATTATCGCGTCTCTTCCTCCGGAAAAGATAAAACAGGACGGTCTATGGACGCGGTTTGTATTGCGCCCTCTTTCATTTCCGGTGTCATGGCTTGCGCTTTGTATGCGTTTATCGCCGTCCTTTATATCATATTTTTCAGGGCTTTTGGCGATAGCGGGAGGCGTACTTTTTGCTTTGCCTGATTTTTTTCTGGCAGGGATCGGTATAATTATTTTAAATATTTTTTCTGTGCTTGATTGTGTTGACGGAAATATGGCGAGAGTTACAGGGAAAGCAGGTCCTTGGGGAAGCTGGGCTGACGCTGTTATGGGTTTTATCGCCTATACAAGCGTTTTTTTCGCTTCAGGGCTTTATATTTTCTGGGAGACAGGACATTGGTATGTCATTCTAATCGCCGGCCTTACTTCTTCCGCCAACCTTCTTACACGAGTCTCTTATCAAATATATAAAAATATCGTAGGAGATGAAGCTCACGGATCTGTGTCCTTTGAACGCCTTCTTGCGGAGAATGTAGGTATAACAGGTTTTTTAATGCCTCTTCTTTTAATTTTTCACTTCACAAATTTTTTCCCCGGTATGTGGTTCATCTTATATTTCAACGCCGCGTTTTACGGCGCTGGCTGCGCGGTTACTATTATAAAACTTGCATACAAAGCCTCAAAAGAAACCGCGTGCAAGCAATGAAATTTTTTCTAATTAAACCGCGGTGAAAGGAGGTTTTTACCATGATCACTATCCTTGCGAATTACGAGCGCATTTCCCTGTTTCATACGATGATTCCTTTTTTTCTGTTTAATAAGGATATTAAAAGAAATCACGGGAAAAGCGTATTTCGCATAACGCAGTCAGCCGCATGGTGCCTTAAAAATGATAAAAATAAAATCCTATTTATGGAAAGATGCTTTCAGCACAGGGAGCCGCGCGATCTTGAAGATATTGAACTGGATCTTTTGAAAAAATTACGGGATAAATATAAAACGATTGTATTTTTTTGCGGACAGCCTGAAGCCGGTACAAACAGGCTTGATATTCTTCCTTTTGTGGATCATCTATTTTATAAATCGGTTTTCTCAAATAGGAGCGAATATAAAAAAATCCTTTATGGAAAAAATCTTTTTTCTGATTATTATCATAAAAATTTCGGCGTTAACGATAATCCTGAATATATTAACCGTATGCAGATAACGGACGAACAGGCTGCAAAACTTAAGTTATCATGGAACATCGGTATTGGAACTTATCCGCGGCGGAACTGGCCGCAGAGGCTTGGCGCGGTTTTAGCAAGAGCCGGTATGCCATTATTAGGGCAGTATACCGGAGGCAAATCTTTAAAACGCGCACTGCTTCCGGGAACGGGAAAAAAAATTAAGAACAGCGTTTTTTCCGGCAATAGAAGCATCAGCGTACACGCGAGAATCGATCCTGTAACATGCCCTTCTATTGCATTCCAGCGGGTTCATTTTTTGAATTTGATTCAAACGTTAAACGTAAAAAATAAAAATTTATTTTTAACAGGCACTGTAAAACAGGAGCAATATTACCGCGAGCTTATGGATTCCAAAATAGTCCTATCTCCCTTCGGCTGGGGAGAAGTATGTTTCAGGGATTTTGAAGCGATACTCTCAGGAGCGCTTTTATTAAAACCCGATATGTCCCATCTTGTAACATGGCCTAATGTTTATATACCGTATGAAACCTACATACCTCTTGAATGGAATGGAAGTGATTTAATGGAAAAAACAAAACATTATCTGGATGACGAAAAGGAAAGGCAACGTATTGTTGCCAATGCGTTCGAACAGTATAAAAACGAGACGGCTTTAATAAAAAGCCGCGCAGAATCACTATTGTCTTCTTTTATTTATTAATGATATAATAGCTGATTGTGATAGATCCTCAGTTTTTTTTAAATCAGCTTGACGCTCATGGGACGGATTTTTTTACAGGAGTTCCTGATTCTCTGCTAAAGAGTTTTTGCGCTTTTGTTACTGACAATTCAGGTACAGACAAACATATCATCGCGGTGAACGAAGGCGCCGCAGTAGCTCTGGCGGCAGGTTATCATCTTGCTTCGGGAAAGATACCTCTTGTATATATGCAGAACTCAGGTATAGGAAATGCCGTAAACCCGCTCCTTTCGCTTGCCGGTATTTACCGCCTCCCGATGGTTCTGTTAATCGGATGGCGTGGAGAACCTGACACGGAATTTAAAGACGAGCCGCAGCATTACATACAGGGAAAAGTTACCTGCGCTCTTTTTGACGCGATGGAAATTCCCTACATTGTTCTTTCAGATAATGAGAACGATGTAAAAACGCAAATTGATAAGTGTTATGCGAAAATAAACGCGGATAAAACTCCTTACGCGCTGATTGTCAGGAAAGACACATTCTCTTCATATACGCTTTCTTCAGACGCGCCGCCTGATGTAAATGAAAAAATGACAAGGGAAGAAGCAATTGAAGAAATTATACTATCATCTTCTGAAAAGGAAGTGTTTATTTCAACTACCGGGATGGCATCTCGTGAACTTTTTGAACTTAGAAATAAATACAATACCGGGCATGAACGTGATTTTCTTACCGTAGGATCGATGGGGCATGCATCTTCAATCGCGCTTGCAGCCGCGCTTACAAAGAAAGATCGCCCTGTTACGTGCATAGACGGCGACGGAGCCGCTCTTATGCATCTTGGAAGTCTTGCGGCAATCGGCGAAAGAAAACCGCAGAATCTCCGCCACATTGTTTTAAATAACGGAGCGCATGACTCTGTCGGTGGTCAGCCGACAATAGCGCAGAAGATCAATTTATGCGCTGTCGCGCGCGGCTGCGGCTATAAATCGGTTTATTTGACAAATAATAAATACGAACTGCGTCATGCGTTACGTGAAACACAAATCAATTCGGCGGCATCATGTGATATACCGGATGAAAGTAAAGGGCCGTTTTTTATCGAAGTAATTGTACGTAAAGGCGGCAGGAAAGATTTGGGAAGACCTGATATAACGCCTGAAGAAAATAAAAAAATGTTTATGCAGTTTTTGGATAAAGGAAAATGAATATGAATACTGCGGTTGATTTACCGAAAGTACGGCGCGAAATATTATTAAATCCTGGTCCCGCAACCACAACAGACAGCGTAAAGTACGCGCAAGTTTGCCCTGACATCTGTCCGCGCGAAAAAGAATTCGGTAATCTTATGAAATCAATCTGCGGCGAGCTGTCGCTAATGGTAGGAAAGCCGGGCAAAATTGAAACGGTTCTGTTTGGCGGTTCAGGAACCGCGGCTGATGAAGTAATGATATCTTCCTGCGTGCCGGACAGCGGAAAATTACTGATTATTGATAACGGTTCGTACGGGCAAAGATTCGCGAAAATGGCGGATGTATATAAACTAAATTATGAAGTATTTAAAAGTTCAGGTTATGAACCTCTTGACACTTGTGCCGTAAAAAAAAGACTCAAAGACGGAATGTTTACCCACCTTGCGATGGTTTACCACGAGACGACAACAGGATTATTAAATCCATCGCCTGAAATCTGCCGTTTCTGCCATGACAATAACATTGTTACAATAATCGACGCCGTAAGCGCGTTTGCCGCAATTCCTATCGACATGGATAAAGACTGCTTTGATTTTATGGCGTCAACATCTAATAAAAATATTCAAGGGATGGCAGGAGTCGGATTTGTATTCTGCCGTAAAGAAGCGCTTGAAAAAACAAGGGATTATCCTATGCGGAATTATTACCTTAATCTTTGGGATCAATACGACTGGTTTACCAAAACAGGGCAAACTCGTTTTACCCCTCCTGTGCAGACTCTTTACGCGCTCAATCAGGCTATTATTGAGACTAAGGTTGAAGGTATCGAAAACCGTTACGAGCGTTATGTGTCATGCTGGAATATTCTGGCTCAGTCCGTTAAACGATGCGCTCTCCGCATGCTGGTACCCGAAGAACATCAGTCAAAACTGATAACTGCGATTATTGAACCTTCTGTCAGCGGTTATTCATTTGAGTCGTTACACGATCTTTGCAGGCAAAATGGTTTTACCATTTACCCGGGAAAATTATCAGGTGCAAATACATTCAGAATCGCGAATATCGGGGATATTAGACCTGAAGAAATGAAATCATTCTGCGATCTGATGGAAAAATACATGAAATCAGCCGGGGTAATATGAAAACAATTTATCTGGGGCTTTCAGGCGACATTATTCATCCCGGTATAATAAATATTATTAAAGAAGCATCATCGCGCGGAGAAGTTCTTGTGGGGCTTCTTACAGATTCCGCTATAGCCGCGCACAAACGTATTCCCTACCTTAACTGGGAGCAGAGGCTTGAGGTTGTTGAAAATCTCAAGGGAGTGTCAAAGGTCGTGCCTCAAAATGAATGGAGTTACATACCTAACATAAAAAAGTATAAACCTGACGCGATAATTCATGGTGATGACTGGAACTCAGGGATATTAAGCAAAGAGCGTGAAAATGTAATAGCTTTAATGAATGAAATGGGCGGAGAAGTAATAGAGATTCCATACACACGCGGAGTAAACGCATCGGCCTTCAGCGAAGCGATGCGTTCCATCGGCACTACTCCCGATATACGCCTTAAAACATTAAGACGTCTTATCAAAATAAAAAAACCAATCAGAATAATGGAAGCTCATTCGGGAATCTCGGCGCTTATTACGGAAAATTTATCAATAGAAAAAGATGACGGGCTTCATTCATTTGACGGAATATGGTCGTCAAGCCTTACGGACTCCGCAAGCAAAGGCAAACCCGATATAGAAGCTGTTGATCTGACAACGCGCCTTCAGGAACTAACAAATATTCTGGAATGTACAACAAAACCGATTATATATGACGGAGACACCGGAGGAAAGCCTGAACATTTTGTTTTTACTGTCCGTACGCTGGAGAGAAACGGAATTTCCGCGGTGATCATCGAAGATAAAATCGGGCTTAAGAAAAATTCGCTTTTTGGAACAGATGTGCAGCAGGATCTATCTCCTATTGAAGATTTCTGTGAAAAACTGGCAGCCGGAAAACGGGCGCAGGTAACGCGCGAGTTTATGATCATCGCGCGCCTTGAAAGTTTAATAGCGGGAATGCCTGTTTCCGACGCTCTTAACCGCGCAGATGCATATGTAGCCGCAGGAGCCGACGGCGTGATGATCCACAGTAAGGAAAAATCAGGCGATGATATAAAAGAGTTTTGCGAAAAATTCACCGGAAAGTATAGCGACATTCCGGTGGTGCTTGTTCCTACAACCTACAACCGGTTCACGGAAAAAGAGCTTATTTCATGGGGAGCGTCGATTATTATTTACGCTAACCACATGCTTCGCGCGTCATATCCGGCGATGATGAACGCCGCAAAATCGATACTTGAAAATGAACGTTCTCTTGAAGCGGATAAATTGTGTATGCCGATTAAAGAAATTCTTGAATTAATCCCCGGCGGTAAATAAAATGAATCTGACTAAAAAGCAGTTTGACGAACTGTTAAACGCAAAAAAATACGAGGAACTTGAACCGTACCGTGTAAAACGCGCGGTGTTTTTAGCGGCGGGTTTCGGGCAGCGTCTTGTTCCTGTTACTTTAAAAACGCCGAAACCGCTCGTAGAAGTAAACGGAACGCGTATTATTGATACGCTTCTTAACGCCGTTAAAGCGGCGGGAATTGATGACATAATAATTGTCCGAGGGCATCTTAAAGAACAATTTGATCAACTTTTAGAAAAATATCCGAATATCAAATTTGTTGATAATGACCTTTACAGCATGGCGAATAACATCTCTTCTGTCCTGTGCGTACGCGGTATGCTTGAAAACGCGTATGTTCTTGAATCTGATTTATTTTTAAAAAATCCAGCTCTTATTACAAAATACCAGTATACGAGCAATTATATCGGAGTTCCCGCCGTCAGTACAAACGACTGGTGTTTTGAAACCGAAAACGGAATCATCACAAAAGTAAAAATAGGCGGGGAAAATTGCCATCATATGTTCGGAATTTCCTACTGGAACAGCGAAGACGGAGTAAAATTATCCGGGCATATAAATGAAGCTTTCCAAATGCCCGGAGGTAATAATTTTTACTGGGATGAAGTTCCTTTAAAATATTTTATAAATGAATATAAAATCTCTGTGCGCAATTGTACATTTGATGATATAATTGAAATAGACACTCTTGATGAGTTAATAGCGCTTGATAAAAAGTACAGCCCGGAGAAAACTGCATGAAGATCAAACTGTTCCTTTGCCTCTTTCTTGTTTTTTCATTTCTTCTTGACGCTCAGACAGTTCACGAACCGAACAGTGAAATTTACAGGGATATTGATACATGGTTTGTCCAGGGTTATATAACGGAGTTTCTGCCATTGGTACGCCCTTACCCGGCTGAGCTTATCAACAGGCTTCTTGATCAGGTAATACAAAACGGTAATTCTTCCGCAAGGCAGAGAGCCGAAAGATACAAGGAATATTTCGCGCCCGTATCAAGATTTGTCTATCCCGGAGTTATGGGATATTTTCAAGGTGATGAAGAAGATACCAGCGTTATTGCGGCGGCTTTTATCGAAGGAGTGTTTCATCTTTACGACAGGCTGGATTTCAGCTATAACTTCGCATTTTACGGTATATCAAATAATGACGGCGAAAAACATAATGTTCCGGGAACATATTCACCCTACCCTGATCTGATTGACGATACCGCCGATATCGGGCCGCTGCGGATATTGCAAAACTGGACCAGCAATATTTCATACGGAAGCCCCGATGTGTACATACGAGCCGGCGTCAGCCGCTCGTCATTCGGTCCCTTTTATGATAACGGCGTTGTTGCCGGTCCGCAGGCTCCCAGAGCCGGTAATATCAGTTTCGCGTACAGGGATCCCTTATGGTCATATGAAATGCTTTTTCAATCCCTTGTAGCCACGGATGATTACGGAATGGGGGAATTTTCATCTAAATACAATATTATACACGCTTTAGTATTTCGCCCTTTCAGAAATTTTGAATTTACAGCCATGCAGTCTCTTGTTTACGGACAACGCCTTGACCTTATATACATGATTCCGTTTACATATCTTTTTGGAGCCCAGTCAATAAACGGTTTTATGGATAACGCTTTTATCGGATTTAATTTCCGCTGGCGCGCATTCAATTCGCTTCTTTTCAAAGGACAAATTTATATTGATGATTTTTCATTTAACGGACTTGTAAGCGGAAATCCGTATATGAAAGCGGCGGGTCAAATAGGCGTTTCATGGGCACCGCGTGACAGCTTTCTTTCAAGGCTGGATTTTGATTATACCGCCGTTATGCCGTATACTTATTCCCATTGGCATGAACCCTGGTACGACAGGTATAACGGACTCTCAGATCCTTCGGATCCCAGATCTGAGCCGAACGGAAGGAATCCTCTGCATCCTGCGCAGCGGATTGGAAATTATCTTAATTACACTCATCTGGGAAGAAACATAGGGCCCGATTTAGAACCTAATTCCGACAGAATCTTTTTACGCGGGAACATTAGAATACTCTCAAACCTTGAAGTGAATATTTCGGGTTTCCTTATGCGTCATGGAAACGCGTCAGAAGGCAAGGAATGGCTTGATCCTGATCATCACGACGGCACAATTTTTGATTCCGGCACAACTGATCCATGGTATGGTAATGATAACCCCTGGGATAGTGACAAGAACTATTATAAACAGATGTATTTTTTAACGCAAAGCAATCTTGAAATACTGCTCGGTGGAACGTTAGGCGCCGCATGGACGATCCCGACATCTTTTGGAACATTCAGCCTGTCATGCGACTACGGCATTCAATACGGATGGAACAGAGGTCTTGAAAAAGGCAATAACGGCTTTAATCATTTCTGGAGTATCGGCGGCAGGTGGTGCTGGTAGGAATGAGGAAATTATTTTATATTTCGGCTTTTTTTTTATTAGTAACTGTAAATGTTTTTTCATCGCCTTATGAGATGATTCCGCCGGGTGATCCCGTTCTTAACGATATTCTTTACCTTTCCGTTGAATCCGGAAAATCAATTTTATCTTTTACTCCGCCGCTGTCTCCGGGCGAAGTAATGATCTTTCTTGAATCAATCGATGAATCTCAGCTATCACAAAGCGCGCAGGAAGCCTATGAAAGAATTCAAAGAAGGCTCGATTGGCAGCCGCCTATAAATTTATCTGACGGAAATTTTAGTTTTATGCTTAATTTAGGTTCTACGGTGGAACATAGAACGCAATTTAATGATAATATTTCATGGTACCCGGAATACACAAAAATACCTCCATTAATTTCCCTGCCGTTCAGGTTTAATTTTGGAAGCAATTTGCAATTATATTTTGAACCAATATTCGCGATGGATCCGGAATATTATTCCAAAACAGGGATTTTTTCGCATAACGTACCTTATGAAATTGAAAATTATGATCAGAATCTTCCTTTAAGGGCTTATTTGGCGTTCGGCGGAAGCTGGTGGAACTTTCAAATTGGAAGAGATCGTTTATCTTTCGGCACGGGTCATGCGGGAAATCTGACATTTTCAGATAACGCGGCTTTTTATGAATTTGCGCGTTTCTCATTATTTTCAAGTTTTTTAAAATATTCCTTGCTTGTAAGCCAAATGCCGATGGATATTAGGAGTAATGATGCCGGTCCTGATATTTGGGATGGTTCGCATGAATCTTCTAAAACAAACCTTGAACGCACTAACGATCGTTATTTTTATTTCCACCGCATCGAATTTAAAGTATTCGATATTTTATCAATAGCCTTATCTGAAGGCGTTATGGCGGGAAACGCACCTATCGAAATTAGATACCTTAATCCCGCTATAATTTTCCATTCGCTGTATTCATTCTGGAGTTATCCCGACTGGGACGGAAATAAAGACGGCGACATGAACGGCTCTCTTTGTTCCATAGAAGTCAACTGGAATATTGTTGAATCGCTGGCTGTTTACGGGCAGATGGTAATGAATCAATATTCCACTCCATACGAAGCCGAAAATTTCGAAAACCAGCCTCCAAACGGGCTTGGCTATCTGCTCGGAGGACGTTTCTCACATTCATTCGGAAACTGGGGGGCGGTTTTTTTCGCCGAGTTTATATACACCGATCCGTATCTTTACATGAACCCAAGCCCCTATTCAAGTATAATTTTTATGCGCTCCCTTGGAATAAGCCGCCGCAGATTTCAATATTCATTTATCGGTTATCCGCGTGATCGCGTCACAGTATCGGCCGGCGCTCTTTTTTTTAACGGCGATATCGCTTTATCGGGAGAATTTACATGGCTTTCGCAGGGTGAACATGGAATTAAGTGGGATTGGACAAGAGGTCCTGAAAACCCCGAAGCGTTTTACGAAACAACACCTACAGGTACCGCCGAAAATTCATTTATTCTTTCTTTAGGCGCAAAATACAAATTAAACTCGTACATATCATTCAATATTGATGTCTTGGGTATTGTAACGTTTAATAATCGTCATAATTTAAACGAGAAAGCATTTGGCGGACAGGCGGCGGCGTCTGTTATTTTTCAATATTAACCGTTAAAACTTGAAAAGACCTTAATTTTACGCTATATTATATAGAAATGACCCTTAATGAGTATGATATCTGGTATAGAACCAGATACCGCCGTACGAGTTCAGCGCTTAACGCAACCGCCTTTATTATTTCCGATCTTTTCGCGATTCTGTTATCTTTCGCATGGGGTTTTTTCTGTGTAAGGATGTATGGTTTTATATACGACTATCAAAGTATAAACGCCAAGTCATTCATTACATATTGGCCGTATCTGCCTGTATTCATTATTATTTTTCAACTTCATAAATTATACCCCGGTGTCTCGCTCGCCCCTTCCGAAGAAATGCGGAGATTTTTTATAGGATCGCTTTTGGCTTACGGCGGCATAATGATGTCAAGGTTTATAGAATACGAAGTCTGGGATTCAAGAAACACCGCTTTTCTAATAGCGTGCATTTTTTCCACAATTATTCTTTTGATCGCAAGAAGCATAACGCACTTATTTTTGCATAACACAAAACTTGGCGGTATTCCCACAGTGATATACGGTTCAGGTACGACAGGAAGGCTTGTCACTGACTGCCTTCTTGGAAGCATCAGATCGGGATATAAACCGGTGCTTATTCTTGATGACAAACCGCTTGGAAATGATGAATACAGAGATATACCTGTTATTCACGATACAAGCATAGGACCCGAAATTGTAAAAAAATATAATATTAAAATGGCGATTGTCGCCATGCCGTCTCTAGATTCACAGGCGTTAAAGCACCTTTTAAACACATCAGTTTCTGCATTCCGTTACAATGTAATTATTCCGAACTTTTTTAACATATCAAGCATCTGGATGTCTGTCCGTGATTTCAACGGCATATTGGGAATTGATACGAGTAATAAATTAAAACTGACATTGAATCTTGTAATTAAACGTTTTATGGATTTAACTATCGTGATATTGGGAGGATTAGTTGTTCTACCGTTCCTTCTTATTATCGCCGCATTAATAAAAATAAACTCGCCCGGCCCTGTGTTCTACAAGCAAAAAAGACTGGGACGGAATGGTAAACATTTTTACGCCTATAAATTCCGTTCAATGGCGGCAGATGCGGAACAAAGGCTTAACAACCTTCTGGAATCGGATCCGCTGTTAAAAAAGGAATGGGAAGAAAACCATAAACTTCAAAATGATCCGCGCATAACAAGCATCGGGAAAATTCTGCGGCGCACAAGCGTTGATGAATTTCCTCAGCTTATTAATATTTTAAAGGGTGATATGTCTCTTGTGGGGCCGCGTCCGATTGTGGATGAAGAAATAGAAAAATACGGTGATAATTTCAACCGTGTTTCGTCAATAAAACCGGGGTTGACAGGGTTATGGCAAGTCTCGGGAAGATCGAACACCAATTACCTTGACAGAGTCGCATATGATATATATTACCTTCAAAGCTGGTCTGTATGGCTGGATTTGTGGATAATATATAAAACATTTGGTGTTGTTATTTTTAGAAAAGGCGCTTATTAAATGAAAAAAATGATATTGTGTTTAACATTTATTTTAATGTGTTCCGCCGCTTTCGCGCAGCATCGCTCATTTGATGATATTTTCCCCAATGCCCGGGATATTCTATCCGCCGCATCCGGCTCCGGGTATGTAAGATCGAGCCAAAGGGCAAACGGATTTATTATTGTCGGAAACAGGCAAGGGTCAGGACTTGCTCCTCAAATTATAAATGAAATTCTTGCGAGGAATCCGGGTTATCTTGTTGAATCCATATCGGTAATTGCGGGAACTCCGGGTTCTGTAAGTCTTTTGGATATTTATAACGCGATTTCAAACATACGCGGTTTACGAGGAAGAACTTATTCCTCAGCGACAAGAAACCAGGATGTTCCGCTGTTTGAGGAAGCGACCCGCATAGTAAGCCAGAGGCAGACAAACGCGATTCCCGATCCCCCTGCGGCGGTGGTACTGCCTCAAAGTGAAACGGTTTATCTGCGCCTCCGCGACGCTAATTTCGGCAACACTTTTTACAGGGGAGATATGTCAATTATCCAGAACGGTTTGCGGTACACAATGTCCAATTTTAGAAGCATGACATATTTATTAATCCCTGTAATCCGTGAAGACAGGTTTGTCGCCCAGATGTATTTTGAACCAATCCAGGAAGGCGTTCTTGTATACAGCATCGCCGGCGCCGATATTTCCGATTTCTTCGCGTCAAGAATACATGTCGAATCCGCTATTTCAAAGCGTCTTGCGGTAATCACAGAATGGGCGGCTGATGGAATCAGAGACCGTTGATTAAAAAAATGGCAATACCTACTTGAAATTAAATTCCATTTTGTGTACTCTGTAATTGCTTGATAAAAATCCGGCGTTTTAATTTAGGGGAGTTTCCAGAGCGGTCAAATGGGGCAGACTGTAAATCTGTTGGCTCAGCCTTCGAAGGTTCAAATCCTCCACTCCCCA